>SPKZ01022510.1_pt1 | contig 14577 bp, 13 predicted proteins | sample 2456571 | NCBI WGS metagenome assembly SPKZ01 (sample SAMN11192286, study PRJNA482655) | marine metagenome | biome: ENVO:00000447; feature: ENVO:00000244|ENVO:00000211|ENVO:00000569|ENVO:00002023; material: ENVO:00002151; isolation source: ocean water from marine abyssalpelagic zone ...
ATATTACAGTAATGAATGCTGCTATAAATCCGAACATTGATAAATACATTAATGCCTTGTATAAAAAATTACAACGTAAAGGTTATTTATATCGTGATTGTGCTAGATTGGTAAAAAATGATCGTAATGTTTTTGCTGCATGTATGATTGAGTGTGGTGATGCAGATGCTATGGTTACAGGTATTACTAGAAGTTATTATAGTAGTTTAGATGATATTTGCAAAGTATTAGGACCAAAGAAAGACCATCGCATAATGGGTTATTCGATAATGCTTGCTAAAGAGCATAGTATAATTATAGCAGATAATATTACTTGTGAATTACCAGATGTTAATGATTTAGTTGAAATTGCCGTCCAATCCGCAGAGGTTGCTAGATTTATGGGGTATACCCCTCGAGTTGCCTTATTATCATTTTCTAATTTTGGTAGTCCTGATCGTGATAAGGGTAAGAGAGTTAGGGATGCAGTACATAAATTAGATAAGATGGGAGTTGATTTTGAATATGATGGGGAAATGACTGTTGATATTGCTTTAAATTCTGAAATGCAAAAAATTTATCCATTTTGTCGCCTGTCTGGGCCTGCAAATGTATTAATAATGCCAGGCTTGCATTCAGCTTCCATTTCAGCTAATTTATTAGAAGAATTAGCAGGGGGAACATTCATTGGGCCAATTTTGGATGGTTTTGAATATCCAGTACAAATTACTCCTATGGGATCATCTGCAAATGATATTTTGCAAATAGCAGCCTTTGCGGCTATCGAAGCAATAAATAATAAAAAAATATAATAATTTGAATCACTTTAATTCAAGTTATTATGGGAGCTAATTAAATTTTCTAATTGGAAACTATTATAAGTTTTAGTTGTAGCTTTATTAGCTTTTAGTTCTTTAGTATGATTAGCAAATTTAATCATATTATCCCTATGAGTTTTACATAAATGTTTTATTTCTTTTCTAGGGATGCGATAATGTTTGGGCATTAAAAAGGTAAAACTACTAAATATACCCCATTTTTTTAGTTTTTTAGATCTAAGTAGTTTTTGTTGGTTTTGTTGTTGCTGTTTTATAGATAATGCTTGCATAATATCATTTTGATCACAATAACGAAATTGTCCTACCATATTACTAATTACTGAATTAGTAATATCAGTGTTGTCATTTATTAATATTAGATTATTATTAATATGCTCTAATAATGAGTTAGCAATATGTATATTTTGCCAATCTGATTTAGAAAAAATACTATCTTTTAAGTTAGAATTAATGATTTTTGTACCATAAAAAATAGATTTGCTACAATTGCTTTTTATTAGAATAACATTAAATAGGTAAGCTCCAGTGCAGATTATTGATTTACATATGGCTTCTTTAAAACTACAATTATTAAGTTCAATAAATTTCATTGATACATCATTAAAACAAGATTTATCTAACTTACTATAAGCCATTTTTACGTGATCCAAAATAGATTTACTAAAGTCTATATTAGTAGCTTTAACACCATCTAATATACTGTTAGTTAGATTGCTGTGGGTTATAGTAGTATTGTGGCTTAATGTTGCTCCAGTGAAATTACTTTCTGTAGCTTCAACTTTATCCATTTTAGTTTTTTCCCAATGACTATTTTTGGCTTGTAAGTTATTTAGTAAGCTGTCGGTAAAATCACAAGCAATGATTTTAGCATTACCTAATTTAACATTATTTAAAATTGAATGTTTTATAGTAGAGAAGTTAATAATTGAATTAGATAAATCAGCACTATTTAAATCAACATTGTTAAAAAATGAATTATTTATAACTGCATTAGTAAGTTTACAATGCTCTAAAAAACTATAATTAAAATTACTGGAGTTAATAGTAACTTTATTGATAATTGCTTTTGACATAATAGTTTGTGAAAAGTTACTATTATCAATGGAGCACTCACTTAAATCAGCATAGAAAAAATTAGTTTCACTTGCTGAGCTATTTTTAAAAACTGCATTCGTTAGAACAGAGCTTTCAAAACTTGTGCCATTAACTTTTGTGTTAGTAAAATTACAATTACTTAAATTTGAACCTGAAAAATTTACTTCTGATAAATCCATATTTGATAAATCTAGGTCTGATAAATCTAATCTATTCCATTCGTTATTACCAAACATATTTACCTTACTAGAAAAATCAGCAATAATTTGCAAATCTTTATTTAATTTTGTTGTTGTTGTTAAAGAACTTAAATATTTCTGCTTGGCAAAATTATTTAATGATAATTTATTGTTTTTGCTAAATTCTTCGCAATAAATTAAAAAATCTTCTTTTGATAAAGAAATATATTTTTTATTATTATTAATATATTCTGTTTTAAGTCCTTTTTTATAAATAGGGTCAAATTCGTGATGTTCGGGAATGAAAATATTCTGAAAAGTTTTGTGAATAATGTTTTTCCGACTAAACATACCTTGGTGCATTTGTTTTAGTTCTGAACTAACTTTATAATATTTACTTTCTTGATCAGAAATATTTAACTTACAAGCTAGTTTAGTAAAAATATCAGTGTTTTTATCTATTTCTTCTAATTCAAGATGTTTATTATAAATCAATCGTTGTTCTTCGTTTTTTTTAGCAATTTCATTTTTTATATCAGCGTAGATACGAAAACAAGAAGGAGTAGCGCTAAACTTTATTCCCTCCATCTGATTCCAAGGTGGATATTTATAGCTATGATCGAAAATGCAACTAGTTAAATTAGCTCCCCTAAAGTCGACAAAGTTTAAATTTGATTCTTTAAATAATACATTATCAAGATTCGTATCTCGAAAACTTGCCCCTTCTAAGTTACAACCATGAAATTTTGTTTCAAATAATACGCAGCCTGTAAAAATAGCTCCTTTTAAATCAACAAGCTCTGTAGATTTGGGTCTACCAATTAATTGATACGATAAATCAGCAATAATTATCAAGTCTTGGTGAGGGAAAACACTATTCTTAATATATTGGTTAAGTGTTGTGTTAGCATTCTCAGGGTTCCTAATAAATTTTGTATAACTTAATAAATCTTCATAACTAACTTTAACTAATCTTTGTGGTACATCATCATTAATACCAAATAAGTAATATCGATCAGCTCGTTTGTTTTTTGCCTTAGGTTTAACCATTGTAATCTAATTAACGATAAAATTAATCTATCCTAATAATTATGTTACACTGTTTCTATTAAAAATAGAACTTCTTATTAACTATTTAGAGTTAAAACATATTATATAGTGATAATTAGAATATATGATCCGTTATTAAAGGGGCTAACAATAATAATTCTTGACGCATAAATATTTTTATAAGAAGATAATTCACATTTTAAGTATTGCTAGTTAATTATGAATAAAATTTTAGCTTTCGATGTTTCGACAAATATATGTTCTGTTGCTCTTTCAGAAGGTAGAGGTATCATTGCTTGCAGAGAAGAACTAACCCCATCTATTCAAGCAGAAATATTATTAGAACTAATTGAACAAGTATTAGTTGCAGCTGGATATAGATATCAAGATTTGGATTATATAGTTACTACTAATGGGCCTGGTAGTTTCACTGGTATTAGAATTGGACTTAGTGCTATTTCTGGTATTGCACTTGCTGCAAGAAATGTTAAAGTAGCAGCAGTAAGTAATTTTGAAGCTTCACATTACAGGGCTACATGGCAGCGTAAAAATTATCAGAAAATTATTATTATACTTAATGCTTATCGTCAGCAGCTTTATGTTCAGGAATTTGATAAAAATGGTAATCTTACTAAGAAACCTGAGTTAATAAATTATCCAGATGTTAGAAAATTACTAATTTCTGCAGGGGAAGAAGTAGTTTGTGCTGGTAATGGCTTAGCAGTAATATATAATTTGGTACAAGATTTAGATAACATTACTATCCTACCGAGATTTCCTAGAATTAAAGCTATGCATCTTTGTCAATTAGTTAATGATAAGATTAACCAAGATATGGCATTTCTAGCGCCAGAACCATTATATATCAGACCTCCAGATGCTAAAAAACCAGATAAATAGTTATTTTAACTTTTTATTTATTTTAGATGTATTTTTTCAATCTTATCCTTTGATATTTCTTTCATATCTTTTGTTTAAGATTTATCCGCTGCTTTTTTTCTTTTCCAAGGCCACCATGATCTTTTCTTTTGTTTAGATTTGGCTTCTTTTTTTACCTGATTATCTTGCTCTATTTGATTTTTCTCTTCTTTTTTCCTACTCCAAGGCCACCATGATCTTTTCTTTTTCTTCTTTTTAAGGTTATTTTCAGTTTTAACTTGCGGCTTTTTTTCTGGCTCTTTTGGTTTAGGTAAGTCAAAACTAGGAGGTACTTCCAATGGTCTGCTGCTATTAACTTGATATTCATCTGGCACAGTTTGGATAACACCTAATTTCTTTTTGGCATCGTGAGTACAGCTGGCAAGTAGGATAGATAAAGTAATAAGTAATAATTTTTTATTCATAATTGTTATTCTATTAGCTAAAATTGTTCTTTGCAAACTTACTATAATTTGTTTTTCACTGCAAGTTTTTTCATCTATTTTAGCTATAGATGTTTTTAATTAGATAGCTGGACAGGAAAATAGTAACAGGGACAATAACCATGTTTATCCCGAGCATGACTAATAATAAACTTTCCATGGCGTTATTTTGCAGTATTATTCCAGTAAGTACTATATTGGGAATAATGAGTGGCATAATTAAGATTGCTAAGAAATTAGTATTACTACGAAAATACCCTTGAATTGCTGCGATGAGTGAAATTAAAGCGCTACTAGTGAGAATTAGCAATATTCCACAAATAAATATCAATGTTAAGATTTTTACTTCGATATTATAAATAAAATATATTAATGGTATATTTAATAGAAAACCAAATAAACCAGATAGAGCTAATGCTAAATATTTAGTGATAATAATTTTACTAGGAGTAGTTATTTGTAATAATAATTCTAAATTTCCATCCTCAATATCAGATTTTAGTACATTACTAGTAATTCCCATAAAAGCCAAAGGCAGGGCAATTACTGAAAAAATTGTAGCAAATTTAGTAATATTTTCTTCAGAATTAATTAATGCTCCAGTAATTGAGCAAAAAAACAGGAAAATAAAAATATATTTGGCTAAATTATGTACTTTATTTTGTAATTTAAGCTCATGTCTTGTTAATTTTATTAATTCTAACATATTATTAATATTCTTGAAGGTTTATAATATCTGCAGTCTTAATCTCTGGCATATTATGGGTGGTTAAAAATATAATACCACCACTATCAGCTTTAGTAATAATCAGATTTTTTAACAATGCTTTATTATGTTTATCTAAATTAACATCAACTTCATCTAATAACCATAGTTGAGTAGGGCATGTAATTAACCTTGTTAAAGCTACTTTTTTTCGATCTCCAGCAGATAATTCATAGGCTTTACAAAAAAGCAATTCCTCTAATTGGAAGTAATGTATTGCGGCATCAATTAATTCTAATGTACCTGAAATATTAGCCCAGAATTTTATATTTTCAAATACTGTCAAATCTAGTTTTAATGCAGTATTATGACCAATATATGTACAATAGGGTTTTGGCATTTCATCAATGGTTATTTTATCTTTACCAAAAGTAATATTGCCTTTACTAGGTTTTTGAATCCCAGCAATCATCCTAAGTAGAGATGTTTTACCCGAACCATTAGGGCTATGTAAATAAATAATAGCTGATGGCAATACACTAAGTGAAAAAGTTTGAAATAATTCTTTGCCTGGAATTTTTAATGCTAATGTATTAAAGGAAATCATCCTAGTTACTACTATGTTTAATTATTTTTATAGGTAATTAATCTATATATAATAAATTGCTTGTACTTATTTAGTAGTTTAATTAACATTTATATAATATAAATACTATAATTTTGTTATAAGAACAAGTATCAATAACACAAAATCGTTAGAGAACATGAGGTAATAAATGGATAATTCTTTTGAAAATGATTATAAAAAAACTGAAACCTTTGATAATAAAAAATATGATATATATGATATAAAAAAAGCTGCAACAGATGCAGGGCTTGATTTGACAAAATTACCTTATTCTTTAAGGGTGCTATTTGAAAATGTTGTTAGGAATAGTGGTACAAAAGCTTCTTTAGAACCTTTTAAAAATTGGCTTAAAAATAAAACTTCAGACGAAGAAATTAATTATTACCCAGCAAGAGTATTGATGCAGGATTTTACTGGAGTTCCAGCAATTGTTGATCTGGCTTCGATGCGGGATGCAATGAAAAAAATTGGTGGCAATCCAGATAAGATCAACCCAATGATTCCTGTTGATTTAGTCATTGATCATTCAGTACAAGTAGATAAATTTGGTGATAAAACAGCTTTTGCTGAGAATGTTAAAAAAGAATTTGAACGTAATCGTGAACGTTATGAATTTTTAAGATGGGGGCAGGAAAGCTTTAGTAATTTTCGTGTAGTACCACCTGGTACTGGTATCTGCCATCAGGTAAATTTAGAATATTTAGCGCAAACAATTTGGCTGGGTGGTAATGTTCTTTATCCAGATACTTTAGTAGGAACTGATAGCCATACTACAATGATTAATGCTCTTGCAGTACTTGGTTGGGGTGTTGGGGGTATAGAAGCTGAAGCAGCAATGCTTGGACAACCATTACCAATGATTTTACCAGAAGTAGTAGGTTTTCGTCTTGCTGGAAAAATTGAAGGAAATGTTACTGCTACTGATTTAGTATTGAAAATAACTGAAATGCTACGTCAAAAAGGGGTAGTTGGTAAATTTGTTGAATTTTTTGGTTCAGGTCTTGATAATCTTGCCTTGGCTGATCGTGCAACAATTTCTAATATGGCTCCAGAATACGGAGCAACTTGTGGATTTTTCCCGATTGATAATGAAACAATTAGATATCTAGAATTTACTGGTAGGGATTCTGAAAGAGTAAAAATTGTTAGCCAGTACGCTAAAATGCAGAATTTATGGCGGGATGATAATGAACCAGAATATACTGATATTCTTGAGCTAAATATAGCAGATGTTAAACCATCACTTGCAGGGCCTAAGAGACCACAAGATATAGTGGATATGAATCAAGTTAAGGAGAATTTTCATCAGGCATTACCGAAATTAACTAAAGCACTTTCTGGAGTTAATGATAGGTATCAGGTAAGTGGTGAAAATTATAAAATAGGTAATGGGGATGTGGTAATTGCTGCTATTACTAGCTGTACTAATACTTCCAATCCTTCAGTAATGCTTGCTGCAGGAATTGTTGCTAAAAAAGCATGTGAAAAAGGTCTGCAGGTAAAGCCTTGGGTTAAAACTTCTCTTGCTCCTGGCTCTCAGGTTGTTACTGCATATCTAAAAAAGGGTGGTTTTGATGAATATTTAGATAATTTGGGATTTAACCTTGTTGGGTATGGTTGTACTACTTGTATTGGTAATTCAGGGCCTTTGCCGCCAGAAATAGATAAAGTTATTCAAGAACGGGAACTTGCTGTGGCTTCTGTTTTATCAGGGAATCGTAATTTTGAGGGTAGGGTACATCCGCATGTTAGAGCTAATTATTTAGCATCACCACCACTTGTTGTAGCATATGCCATTGCGGGTACGGTAAATATTAATTTAGATGAAGAACCACTTGCTCAAGATAAGGATGGCAAGGATGTATTCTTAAAAGATCTTTGGCCAACTCAGGAAGAAATAAAACAGGCAATTGAATTGAGTATTACTCCACAAATGTTTACCGAAAAATATCAAGATGTCTTTAAAGGTGATGCTGATTGGCAAAATATTGCTGTGACTAAAAGTGATACTTATAGTTGGAATAGCAACAGTACTTATATCAATAACCCGCCATATTTTATCAATATTGATCAGCCAAAAACTTCAGTAAAAAACATTGAGAAAGCTAAAATATTAGCGCTTTTTGGCGATTCAATTACTACAGATCATATTTCCCCAGCTGGAGTAATTAGTAGAGCAAGCCCTGCGGCAAAATTTTTGCTTGATAAAGGGGTTTCTATTGGTGAATTTAATTCGTATGGATCAAGACGTGGGAATCATGAAGTAATGATGCGTGGCACTTTTGCCAATGTAAGAATTAAAAATGAATTATGTGCTGGCGTTGAAGGTGGTTATACTATAAACCATTTCACAGGTGATCAAACAAGTATTTATGATGCTGCTGTGGATTATATGACTAAAAATATACCATTAGTTATTTTTGCTGGTAAAGAATATGGTACTGGTTCTTCTCGTGACTGGGCCGCTAAAGGAACAAATCTTCTTGGCGTTAAAGCAGTGATTGCTGAAAGTTTTGAACGAATACATCGTTCAAATTTGGTTGGTATGGGAGTGCTACCTATTGCTCTTAAAGATACTAGTTGGAAAAACTTAAATCTTACTGGTGCAGAAGAAATATCTATTTTAGGCTTAGAACAAGGCTTAAAACCTTATCAAAATCTACAATGTGTTATCAAAAATCAAAATGGTAGTGATCAGACCTTTGATGTTACCTTGCAAGTTTATACTGATAATGAAGTAGAATATATAAAACATGGAAGTATTCTAGAGGCCGTGATTAAGAATTTACATAGTTCAAATTAAAAAATTTATGAATGAAGAAGTTAAACAATATTTAAAACCTGGCAAGAAAAATCTTATTGGTATTTATGTGTTATATTTACTAGGAATAACTATAGTAGGTCCAATCCTTCCTATAATTGGTGTAATTTTTGCTTATGCTAATAAAGATAATACAACACAGACTTGGAAAAGCCATTATATTTTTGCCTTAAGAAGCTTTGTTTTCGGTATTTTAATTTATTTCATTATTGAAGAAATAATAGGCTTTTCCGAAGTGATTATTATAGATATTTTTGGAGAAGCTATACGTATCTGGGTTATAGTAAGAAGCATTGTTGCAATGCAATTCTTATTAGAAGAAGTTAAACATCCAAATCCGTTGACATTGTGGGTCAAATAGTTATTTAATAAAAGATATTCAATTATTAGTGTATCTTTAAATGCAGGTAATTATTCAGTTTTTTAAAGAAATGAGTACAGCAAGGCTTGCTGCGACTGCTATTACTACTATACTGTTATTTGTCCTTTTTATTATCTATTTTTTAAAAGTTAATGATACTGATTATGCTGTATTATATTCTGATTTAGAATTACAAGATAGTGCTAAAGTTGTTCAGGAATTAGAGAATCAAAAAGTCCCCTATCAAGCATTATATGATGGTTCAGTTATTAAAGTACCAAAATCTAAAGTTATTGGTGTTAGGCTTAGCTTAGCTCAAGCGGGACTACCAAATAGTGGTTCTTTAGTAGGGTATGAGATATTTGATAAGGAAGATAGTATTGGAACTACTAATTTTGCCCAAAATGTCAAATTTGTCAGGGCTTTAGAAGGAGAGCTTAGCCGTACAATTTCTGCTTTCGATCAAGTAACTAAAGCTCGAGTACATTTAGTTATTCCACGAAGAGAGATTTTTTCTAAAGAACGTGTTGAACCAAGAGCATCAATAGTATTAAAATTACGTGGTTCAAGTAACTTACGTAAATCTGAAATAGATGCAATTAGTCATTTAGTAATTACTGCAGTACCGTCATTAGAAATGAAAAGTATTAGCATTGTAGATACAAAAGGAAGAGCTTTAAAAATAGGTTCCGCAGAAGATAGTATGGATTTTGCCAGTGGTAAAAATGATGATATCAGAATAGCTAATGAAAATAGATTAAAAAAAGATATAGAAAATTTACTTGAAAGTACTCTTGGTGCGGGTAAAGTCAAAGTAAGAGTTGCATTAGAGATGAATTTTGATCGAATCATCACTAATTCTGAATTATACGATCCAGAAGGTGCTGTAGTTCGTTCGGTGCAAGCAATCGATGCAAAAGAAAAAACTCCAGTTGGAGAACAAAGTGGTGGAGATGCTTCTGTTGCTAATAATATACCAGGTGAAGGTGGGGGTAGTGCAGAAGGAGCTGAAGGTAATTTTGCTATTATCGAAAAGAGTGACCAGACTACTAATTATGAAATTTCTAAAACTATTAAAAATCATATTACCGAAAGTGGTGTTATAACTAAAATGTCAATAGGGATTCTTGTTGATGGTAATTATAAAACAGATCCAGAAACTGAAGAAAGCATTTATGAAACTAGGTCTAAGGAAGACTTAGATAAAATTGCTAATCTAGTTAAAGTTGCTATTGGTTTCAATGAAGATCGTGATGATAAGATAGAAGTGATTAATATGCAATTTTCTAACGATCTTGATGGCTTTGATGAAGATGATTCTGAATGGCTTAAACAAGAATTACCAGATTTAATTCAAACATTAATCTTAGCTATTGTAGTATTGTTAGTTTTAATAACGGTGATTAGGCCAATAGCAATGAAGGCTTTTGAAATTAGGCAAGCAGAAGAAGGGAATGATGTAATTGGTCCAGATGGTCAACCTGTACCTGCTGGAAGTGCAGCTGCAGGAGGAGTTGAAGGAGCTCCTGGAGAAGAATTATCAGCAGAAGGAGTAGCAGGAAAAGAGGAAAAACAAGTACCACCTTTAGAGCGTATTAATAATATGGTTGATACGGATCCAGAAAGCTTAGTTCTTGCCTTAAGAAAATGGTTAAATGAAGGATAATTATGGCAATTAAAGATATTAATAAATTAACTGGTACGCAGCGTGTGGCAATTATTTTATTATCTTTGTCAGAGGATAATGCTACTAAAATATTTTCCTATATGAATGAAGATGAAATTACAGAAATTTCTTATGCTATGTCTCATTTAGGTGCTGTTGATCCAAAAGCTATTGAAAATGTAGTCATTAAAATGTTATCTGAATTAACTGGTGGTGCAGAATATCATGGTAATTTGCATACTACAGAACGTCTGCTTGAGAAAGTTCTTGATAAAGATAAAGTTAATAACTTAATGGAAGAAATAAAAGGGCCTCAAGGACGAAATACTTGGGAAAAACTAGCTAACGTTAATGAGGAATTATTAGCATTATATTTTAAAAATGAACATCCACAAACGGCAGCACTAGTTTTATCAAAACTAACTCCAGATCATGCATCAAAAGTTTTGAGTAATTTACCTGACGATTTTGCCTTTGAAGTAATCTCAAGGATACTTAGTCTTGGCACGGTGAAAAAAGAAAGTTTAGAGCGAGTGGAACGTATCTTGAGAACAGAATTTATCAGTAGTATCGATAAATCACAAAAATATGATAGTTTTGAAATGTTAGCGGAAATTTTCAATAATTTTGATCGCAGTAATGAAAGTAAATTTATGGGAATGTTAGAATCTAACTTACCAGATGCTGCTAATCAAATTAGAGAAAAGATGTTTACTTTTGATGATTTGTTGAAAGTTAGTTCTAAAGGTGTTCAAAGATTACTACGTGATGTAGAAAAATCTGTATTAACAATGGCATTAAAAGGAGCATCAGATGAATTAAAGAAAGCTTTATTTGGTAGCATGTCTAAAAGAGCAGCTCAAATTATGGAAGAAGATATTCAAGCTCTTGGAGCAGTACGAATTAAAGATGTTGATAATGCTCGCAGTGAAATAGTGAAAATAGCTAAAGATTTAATAGATAGTGGTGAAATTGATGTAGCTATGGATAATAAGGATGAATTTATAACTTAAAAAGTAATTCTAATTATAATGACTAAAGATAAAAAGGATAAAAAAGATAAAAAAGAGGAAAAGCAAGATCAAGAGGTAAAATATGAGCCTTTAGAACTAAAAGAATTACCTAAATCGGCAGTGGTAAATTCTAATGCTTATGCAGAAGAGTCAAAGCAGGATCGCTTAATTAATGAGGCTGTTAGTGACCATTTAAGTACTATCGTTGATAATCAAGACACTAATGCTGATAATGTTTCTCAAACAATTTCTACTACAGCTGAAAATAATTCTGCTACTGAACAAAGCAATGCTCAACAACAAGCTGAATCATCTCAAATAACAGATCCTAAGCTAGAGGTGAATGAAGCTGAGATACAACCAACTAAAACAGCATCTAATCAAATGCCACCAGAGCAAGCACCAGCCCAGCAGCCAGCTAATACTGTTTCAGAAGATGTAAATACTAATAATGATCAACAAGCTCCCCCTAATCAGACATCAGAAGTACCACAACAAACAGAGCCAGTAGTAAATACTGATAATTTTTCTCAAATTTTGTTAGAGAAATTATCATCAGTGACAGCTGATGTAGATTTAGATTCACAAATTACTAAATTTTCAGCAACAGCGATTTCAGCTATTGCAAAAAAACTATACTTAGCACTACCTGTTGATTTTGAGAAAATTATCAGTAATGAACTGATTGAAAAGGTAAAAAAGTTTTATAAAGAAGGGAAAATTACTCTAACAATTAATCCAGAAAAATACGATTTTTGTAAAGAAGTTTTGCAATCAGATAATATTCCAGATAAATTAAAAGGTAGTTTTGAAGTTGTAAAGGATGACAATTTAGGCGCAGGTGATTGTAAAATTGCATGGCAAAATACCTGTTTAGAATATAATCAGGAACAATTATCTGCTGAAATAGATAAAATAATAGAACAATTGAAAAATGCTACATAAATATATTAGGTATAAATATGGCAAAAAATAAGGATGATGAAAATTTAGAAGAATTAACTCTAGAAGCATTATACGATGTGCCAGTAGAGGTATCTGTTGTACTAGGTAAGACAGCAATGTCTCTTAGTAGTATATTAAAACTAGGTAAAGGAGCAGTGATTGAACTTGATCGCAAAGTTGGTGAACCAATCGATGTTTTAGTTAATAATAAAGTTGTAGCTAAAGGTGAGATTGTTATTGTTGAAGAAAAAATTGGGGTTACTCTAACTGAAATAGTAGCTCAGGAAAAATTGGAAAAAGAAGCAATAGAAGGGTAATTTGACATTGTCAGGTTGGATTTCTATCTTCTTAAAATATTTTATAGCGCTTTTTCTAAACTGGCGTTTTTAAATAGTTTTTGTAGTATATCTAAATATTCTAATGGTATCAGACCAGTAATTATCATCTAGACCTGCTTTAGCTTTTAAATTGGCTAGAAAATCTTGTTTTTCAGGTAATTGTTGCCACATTGAAGGTAAAAATGTACCAGAATATTTACCTTCTATAAGTAATAACCCATCAATATTAGGTTTTATTTTTGTAAGCAAATCATCCTCTGAGGTAAAGTCAATTTCTTGCAAATCGTTTAAAATAGACAATTCCTTAGTCATTAGTTTAAATTCAGTATCTAACAAAGGACTAAAGCGGTTATCTTTAAAAGCAGCTGCATGTGAATTATGTATTATATCTTTTATTAAGGGACGATGGGCTCTTAATGTACCAATACAGCCTCGTAATTTGTTATGGATTTTCAATGTTACAAAACAGGCTCCTGGTTTTTGTAATTCAGTTGGATAATCTTGTAACTTAATTGGTAATATTGCTTGATGTTTTAAACCATATTCTATAGCTTTATCAATAGTTTCTAATAATATATTTTTTAAATTCTCATCAATTTTCAACATAGTTTAGCCTATAATATAAGATCCATAACCAACGACACGATCCTTGCTTCCACTGGTATCTCCTGAATTACGTAAATCAACCAAGTCAATTTGTAATTTTTTCTTTATAGCAACAGCAAGTAAAGCTTGGATTGCTAAACGACCACAGGCTGATCCTTCTTTGATTGCTGCTATATCCTTAGTTAAAATTGCCTGTGACGTTTCCTTATCAATTTTTTTTGCGGTTTCATATGGATGATAGTGGCTTAAGTCAGAACTTATAATAAATAAAGTTGAATCATCTCCCCATAGTAAATTCATTATCGTGGCAATGGCATTATAATTTATACTTCCTATCAATAATGGTGTAATGGTAAATTCTTTAAGGATATATTGTAAAAAAGGTAATTGTACTTCTAGAGAATGTTCGCCTTTATAAGCTTGTTCTAATATTTGAATGTTAGTTAGGTCAGCTATTTTAGCTAAAGTATCTCTATTAACCTTAACATCTCCAAGTGGTGTTTGAAAATAATCAACAGAACTAGTGGCTATGCCAGTAAATGGAAAAAAATGAGCAGGAGCAAATATAATTACTTGCTTTATTATATCTTTTATAGTGAATAATTTTGTATAAGCAAAGCCTGCGACTGCTCCTGAGTAGATATATCCTGCGTGTGGTACTATCAAAGCTTTTGGACAAAATTTATATCCCTGATTATCTTTGCCAAGAAAAGCTTTTAACATGTTAGATAATTCCTGCTGATTATCTGGGTAAAATTGTCCCGCAACATTTGCTTTTTTTATAATAGACATATTTAAGTTGAATCTATTGTCTAAAATTAATTATAACATATTTTAATTTATTAGTTAAACATCGCCCTAAGGAAAATCAACAATATTATTTTCTTCATTATCCCAGGGCAATTTAAAAGTCACAATCAAAGATTACAAATTACTCTTGAATAGAAACTTATAAAAAACCAATTCTTGTAAACTTTTTAAAAACAATAT
>SPKZ01004033.1_pt1 | contig 14573 bp, 10 predicted proteins | sample 2456571 | NCBI WGS metagenome assembly SPKZ01 (sample SAMN11192286, study PRJNA482655) | marine metagenome | biome: ENVO:00000447; feature: ENVO:00000244|ENVO:00000211|ENVO:00000569|ENVO:00002023; material: ENVO:00002151; isolation source: ocean water from marine abyssalpelagic zone ...
GAGGTGGGTGAGTAGAGATTGGGATGAAGCGGTTTGCTTGCTACTGCTTCATTACTGGAGTGCCTTTGCTTTTGATTATCTGGTTTCTAACTCCGATTGCGGAGAAGGAAAATCCGATCATCTATTCGATGCATCGGACGGAGCCACGATGAAGATAGGAGCGCGGTTGTCCGCGCTCGTTCTGGGTAAGCGGTCGAGCGGGAGCTCGACCCTCCATGCCTTCGGCATCCATGCGTTTGGCGGCGATTCTAAACGGTGCTTCCGGTTGTAATCGTGCCGTCTTGCGAAGTCGGCGACAGTCGCGAGATGAAAGTACGTCGCGTGATTGCCTGGGCTTTGATCGGATTGGCTGCGTTGCCGGTGTTGGCGTCGTTTGCCGTCTTCCTTTCGGGAGGGTTCTACGCGAAGCGAGCGATGGGAAGCTTCTTCTTTGCTTCCTTCTTTCTCGGAATGACTGGCTGGATGATTGGAGACTTTTAAGCCTCCAATCGTGCCAGCAGATCGTCGGTCTCCACCGCGTCACCTTTTTGCGCGAGGATCTCTGTCACCGTTCCGGCCTGGCTGGCGGAAATGGTGGTGAGCATCTTCATCGCTTCGAGAGTGATGATGGGATCGCCTTCTTCGACTTTGGCGCCGACCTCGGCATTAAGCTCGGTCACCATGCCGGGCATCGGAGCAACGGCCTGGAGAGGATCGTTCGCATCGCCCTTGAGTCGGGTCACGGCGTCCTTCGGTGCGAGGGCGTGGTCGATTACTGCGGACTCGCGGGGCATGCCGTTGAGTTCGTAGAAGACGTTGCGCTGACCTTCGTCGTTCGCTTCGCTGATACCGATCAGCTTGATGAAGAGCACCTTACCGGGTCCGATCTCGACGGAGATTTCCTCACCGATGGAGAGACCGTAGAAGAAAGCAGTCGTCGGCAGCCCCTGGACCTTGTCGTAGGACTTGATGAATTCGTCGAACTCTTCGAAGACAGCCGGATACATGAGGTGGCTGTAAAGATCGTCGTCGTTGGCGGTGCGTCCGAGCTTCTTGCTGAGCTCTTCGCGAGTGGCGTCGAGATCAATCGGGTCAGCCTGTTCGCCGGGGCGCTTGGTGGTGGGCTCCTTACCGCCGAGGACGACCTTCTGGACGTCGGCGGGCCAACCGCCATCAGGCTGACCGAGGCCGCCTGCCAGCATGTCGATAACGGACTCTGGGAAATCGAGCGAGCCGGGCTCAAGGCTGGTGACTTCCTCGGGCTTGATGCCGCGAGTGATGAGGAACATGCACATGTCGCCGACCACCTTGGAGCTCGGGGTCACCTTGATGATGTCACCGAAGAGCTGGTTCACTTCCGCGTAGCAGCGGGCGATCTCGGGCCAGCGATGGCCGAGGCCCATGGCGTTGGCCTGCTCCTTGAGGTTGGTGAACTGGCCACCGGGCATCTCGTGGATGTAAACCTCGGCAGAACCGGCACGCGGTGCGGTGTTAAAAGGGGTGTAGAAATCGAGCACTTCCTCCCAGTAGTCAGACATGGCGTTGAGCGCGTCAGGATCGAGACCCGGGTCACGTTCGAGGCCGGTCAGGGCAGCGGCAACCGAGTTCAGGTTGGGCTGGCTCGTCGACCCTGACATGGAAGCCAAAGCAAGGTCGATGATGTCAGCGCCGGCATCGGAAGCGGCCAGGCTGGAAGCGGCGTTGATGCCGGAGCTGTCGTGGGTGTGGAAGTGAATCGGCAGGCCGACTTCTTCGCGGAGTGCTTTGAAAAGCTTGGTCGCGGCGGCAGGGCGGCAGAGGCCGGCCATGTCCTTGATCGCAAGGATGTGCGCGCCCATCTTCTCCAGCTCTTTGGCCTTATTGATGTAGTACTTCAACGAGTACTTGTCGCGCTTGGGATCGTCGATGTCACCGGTGTAACAAACCGCGGCTTCACAAATCGAATTGGTTTGCTCGCGGACCGCCGTCATCGCCACCTCCATGTTGGGGAGGTAGTTGAGGGAGTCGAAGATTCGGAAGATATCCATTCCTGACTCGGCGGAGTGCTTGATGAAGCCCTCGACCACATTGTCAGGGTAGTTGGAGTAACCGACGGCGTTGGAGCCGCGGAAGAGCATCTGGAAACAGATGTTGGGAATGCGCTCACGAAGTTCGCGAAGACGATCCCACGGGCTTTCCTTGAGGAAGCGCATCGAGGTGTCAAATGTCGCTCCGCCCCACATCTCAAGGGAGAAAAGATTGGGCGTCTTCTGGGCAACGTAGCTCGCGATGTTGAGCATGTCGACCGAACGCATCCGGGTCGCGATGAGAGACTGGTGAGCGTCACGCATCGTGGTGTCGGTAATGAGGACCGGCTTCTGTTCACGAATCCAGTCGGCAAAGCCTTCCGGTCCGAGTTCGAGCAACTTGTTGCGGGAGCCGGGCTGAATGTCAGCTCGGATGTCGCACTCAGGAACGCGTGCCGGCGGCAGGGCGGCCTTGAGCTTGTAGCCCTTGGCAGTGTCGTTGCCGTTGACGGTGATGTCGCTGAGGTAATTGAGCAACTTGGTGGCCCGGTCGCGACGCGGCTTGAAGTTGAAGAGATCGGGATTGGTATCGATCAGTCGCGTGGTCGCATCACCACGGCGGAAGATGTCATTCACAATCACGTTCTCGATGAACGGAATGTTAGTCTTCACTCCGCGAATACGGAATTCGCGCAGGGCGCGGTCCATGCGCTGGAGGGCGATGTCGAAGCGGGGACCGAAGGCGGTCAGCTTCACCAGCATGGAATCGTAGAACGGTGTGATGACCGAACCGGCATCACCGGCACCGGCGTCGAGTCGGATACCGAAACCGGCTGCGGAGCGATAGTTGAGAATCTTGCCGTAGTCAGGAGAGAAGTTGTTGGCCGGATCCTCGGTCGTGATGCGGGCCTGGACGGCGTAGCCGTTGCGCGGGATCTCGTCCTGGGAAGGAATGTCGATGACGTCGCCGAAGAGATCGTGGCCCTGGGCAACGAGGATCTGGGAACGAACCAGGTCAACGCCCGTGATGATCTCGGTGACGGTGTGTTCCACCTGGATCCGCGGGTTCATCTCAATGAAGAACCAGTCGTTGGAGTCGGCATCGAGCAGGAACTCAACCGTGCCGGCGTTGTTGTATTTCACTTCCTTGGCGACCTGGACAGCCGCTTCGCAAAGTTCGTGGCGGACCTTTTCGTCGAGGTCGACGGAGGGGGCAATCTCAATCACCTTCTGGTGACGACGCTGGACAGAGCAGTCACGCTCGTGGAGGTGAACGATGTTGCCGTGGGTGTCGCCCATAATCTGCACCTCAATGTGCTTGGCGCGTCCGACGAAGCGCTCGAGGAAAACGGCAGGATTGCCGAAAGCGTTTTCAGCTTCGGCCTGGGCCTGGTCGAGGAGAGAGTCGAGATCTTCCTCTTTCTCAACGACGCGCATGCCGCGTCCGCCACCGCCGAAGGCAGCCTTGATGATGAGGGGAAATCCGATCTCGCGAGCGATCTTGAGAGCTTCTTCCCGATCCGACACAGGGTCTTCGGTACCTGGGAGAGTGGCGACGTCGGCCTTTTTTGCGAGAGCACGGGCGGACACTTTGTCGCCCATGGCGTCGAGCATTTCGGGATCGGGTCCGATGAATTTGATTCCAGCATCGCGGCAGGCCCGGGCGAAATCAGCGTTCTCAGAGAGGAAACCGTATCCGGGGTGGATCAGGGTAACTCCCTTTTCCTTAGCCAGTCGGATGATGCCTTCGATGTCGAGGTAGGCGCCGACAGGGCCTTTTTCTTTTCGCAGCTGGTAAGCTTCGTCCGCTTTGAAACGGTGTCGTGAGAAGCGGTCTTCTTCGGCATAAATGGCGACGGTGCGAAGCCCAAGTTCGGTTGCGGCGCGGAAAACGCGGATGGCGATCTCGCCCCGGTTTACGACCATCAGTTTATCTTGAGCAGTGGGTTCCAGGATGTCGGTGTCTGACATGGTTTCGTAGTTGGGGCGTGAATATATACGGTCCCTCGGGGTCTGAAAGACTGATTTTCACGAATTCAAGGAGGGGAGGGAGGGATTTGTACCCAATCGCGCTACTGATTAAGAAGCCCGTACAAACAAACAGGGTTAGGTCCTCTCGCTGAGCGGTGAGACCTAACCCTGTTGAAAATCAATGCGGCGGCCCTGTCAGGGGCCTTCGCGGATCAGTAATCGAAGATCTCGCTTTCGTCGAAGAAGCGGTTCACTTCGATTTCGCCGTTTTCCGGGGAATCGGAGGCGTGGCAGACGTTGATCATCATGTCCTCACCGAAATCTCCGCGGATGGTGCCGGCTTCGGCTTCCTGGGAGTTGGTGGGCCCGAGCATGCCGCGGACCTTGCCGACAACGTCATCACCTTCGAGCACCATGGCAATTACCGGAGCGGACTGCATGAAGGCGGCGATGTTGGGGAAGAAAGGTTTGTCGGCAACGTGGGAGTAGTGTTCCTGGAGGATTTCGTCGGAGAGGCGCATCATCTTGATGCCGCGAACCGTGAAACCGGCTGCTTCGTAGCGGGCCAGGACTTCGCCAACGTGGGACTTGGTGACGCAGTCGGGCTTGAAAAGAATAAGAGTACGTTCGGCCATAATAGGTAGGGTCGTGTTTTCGTGTGGGATTGGCTAATCAGTAGGCGCATTCGGCCCGTTGAAAAGGGAAATTTCGAACGCAGTCTGTTTAGAATCCGTGTTTGTAGCTCTCGCAGCGGTTCATCCAGCCGGCTTCCCAGCGTGATTCGCCGCGGGAAGGAGGTGAGTTGGCGATCCGGCGCTTGAGTGTTCTCTTGGCGGCTTCGCTGAATTCATTGGCTGCGGCCTGACCTTCGGAAGTCTTCTTCATTTCGAGAAGGACGTCGCGGAGACCCCAGCCGACGCCGTTGTATTTCTCTTCGGTTTTGACGCCTTCACCCTTGAAGTTCACATAGTCGATCAGGGCGTAAACCCCGGTGCGTGAGCTGGCAACTTTGTAAAAATTCTCTTCGAGGCGCTTGCGGTCGCCGGCGTTCTTGGTCGTCGCTTTCATCTTGGGAAGAGCCTGCTCAAGTCGCAGAACGATGAAGTTGGTCTGCGTCGGGACGGTGTTGGCGAGGAACTGGCGCAGCTCCTTCATCTGGGGAGAGTTCTTCGCGTTGTTGAACTCGGTGCGCGATTTCCACGGGCTTCCCTTGGCATCGGCGACCCAGCGGGGCACGGCCACCTGGTTGGCTTCCATGTAATCAATCAGCTTGGGAAAGCTCTCGTCGAAGGGGCCGGGTCGGCCGTCCACATACCAGATAAAATGGCCAATCCCGAGGGAAGGAAAGTCTTCGCCACTGTTCCAGGTCGTCAGGCCTTCAACAGTGCCGGCACATTCATTCTTCCAGATTTTCTTACCAATCGCTTCAGCGTCCGAGGCACTGAGCGAGATTTTGCCGACTCCAGTCGAGGCGGGAGGGCTCGTGGGAGAGGGGGCGAGGGGAGTTTCGGGGGAGACGCATCCCGCGAGGAATTGCAGGGAAATGGTTACCAGCCAGCAAAGTAGGCATCGCATACACTAAAATTCTTTAATAAGTCTAAAAAATCAAACCGGAGGTAAAAAACTTTTTGATAATTACTATAATTTATTATAAAATTAATAGAGAAAATTTGTTTGCCGCTGTTTAGCATCATGGAGTCCGACCACGATCACCCACAAAATGTGCCCTCTTCTAACGTCGAGGCGGCCAAGAGCCGTTTCCTCGATTCGATGGGTCTTGGAGAAAATTCGCTGCGCGAACTGGCCGAGTCCGGTCATGTACGTGAGACCGGAGAGCCGGTCGCGCTCTCATCCCAACCCGATGACATGGAGTTGCCCGGTGTGACTAATAAGAATGTCTCCATTCGGGTCCAGGGTTCCGGCAATGTGAAAGTGTCTGCGTCCGGTCGTGCGACTGTCAGTGTGGATCGCCCGACCGAACCGGCGGCCGAGGTTCCTGCAGAACAAACTACCGCTGAAGAACCTGCTCCTGTTTCCGAGGCATTAGTGCCTGAAGCCGATGAGAAAGTCGCGGAAACAGCGCTCGTTCCGGAAGAGTTCGCCGTTGCAGAGGAAGCCCCTGGTCCGGAGAAAGCTCCCGCGACTGAGGAATCGGCCGCGCCGGCTTCCGACATGGACGACCTCATTCACCTGAATTGTCCTAAGTGTGACGGTGAGCTCGTGATTCGTCCGGAGCATGTTGGCGTTGATGGTGCCTGCGTCTGGTGCGAAGCCGGGATCGTGGCTTCCCGCGATGCAGACGGCGAAGTGAAAATTTATCCTGTCTTCCAACCCGGAGTTCCGGCAAAGAAAGAAGAGGCGACTGTAGTTGAGCCGGCTCCTGTGGCTGAAGCAGTTCCGGAGGAAGTCGTTGAAGAAGCTGCTCCGGAAATACCTTCAGGATTTGATACGGCTCCAGTGCCAACCCCGGCGCCTGCCGCTGAAGAGCGCGAGCCGGTCGTTGAGCGGGCACCGCTTCCAGAAGTCAGTCCTGCCACTTTTGAAGAAGCCTCCATGGGGTGGGGCGCTCCGGCTCCGCAAGCGCCTGCCGAGGCGGTTCCTGTTGCTGAACCCGCCGTCGAGGAAGCTCCTGCTGCGGAAGTTCCGGTAGAGACGGCTCCCGAGCCGACTGCCGAAGCAGCTCCCGAACCAACTTTTGAGGGGACTCCCGAGTTGCCTGCCGAAACGGCCCCCGAGCCGACAATCGAGGTTAATGAGGAAATGCCGCCTGCTATGGAACAGGGTTTCGGTCAGGGTTTTGGCGAGGGATTCGCTCCCGCAACGCCGCAGGCTGAGGCGGCTCCTGAAACGCCTCCGGCAATGGAAGAAACTGCGGCTGAGGCTCCGGCTCCCGCTGAGACCCCGGCGTCCGACGAAGCAATGGCCCCATCAGCTGGCTTTGATTCCAGCTCATTCACCCAGCAGAAAGGCTGGGGTGAACTTCCCAGAACTGGCGACACCGTTCTGATCAAGCCGATTCCCAAAGTGGACAAGGCCCCCGAGCCGTCACCTGAGCCTGCCCCTGCGGCCGACTTTGCTCCGGCCACCGAAGCCAATGACGCGGTTTCTGCCGACGCTGATGGTTGGTCCGGTGACATGGTGGCCCCGATCAAGGTGCCACCTGCGACTAGCGAAGAGACTCCGGCAGCTCCGTCCGGTTTTGATGCGCCTGCTCCGAATGCGGATGAGGCCGTTGCGAACGGTTTTGGTATGCTGGCAGCTCCTCCTGCCGAGGCACAGGCTACTCCTGCGGTTGAAGAGACACCTGCTGCCACCGAAGGATTCTCCGGATTTGGATCTCCGGCTCCTACTGAAGAATCGGCCCCTGCGCCCGCACCCGCCCCCGAAGCTGCGCCCGCACCCGCCCCCGAAGCTGCGCCCGCACCCGCCCCCGAAGCGGATGCCGGTTTTGCTGCTGCTGGTTGGGGACAGCCGGCCCCCGACGAAGAGGCACCGACTCCAAGTGAAGAAGCACCTGCGGCCACGGGATTCAGTGGGGATGCTGCTGCGCCTGCGGGATTCCTGAGTACAACACCAACACCGTCTCCTGAACCTTCGGTCGACGAAGCACCTGCGGCTGGATTTGAGAATGCGAAGCCGGCCATGGTTACCGAAGCTCCGTTTTCGGAAGAAGCGCCTGCTCCTTCCAACGCGGAGGCTCCTGCCCCGGCCGATGGCTTTGGTGAATCGATGGGTTTCGGCGCACCGGCTCCCCAGGAAGAGGACGCCCAGCCGACACCTTTTGGTGAAGTCGCTCCGACTCCCGACCCTGAGCCGGCGAGCGAGCCCGCAACTGATTCCACTTTTGAAATTCCCAGCACAGAGCCTGCCGAAGCTGCTTTCGGAAATTTGTCCCCGGCATCTGAATCCGGTGACAGTGCTTTCGGTGCTCCTGCAGCCAATCCTTTTTACGATAGTGTTAGTGAGCGAACTCAGCTTTTGAATCCTCAGATGTCCGTAGCCGAGGGACCTGAGAATCCTGCTTTGACTCCGCCGCTTCCGGATACTCCGGCTCCTGAAACCAGTGATGATGCGTTTATGTCAGGAATTTCTCAGGGGGGAAGCTCTGGCGCATCGATGTTCAGCTCAGGCGCGTCTGAAGCGAGCAGTCTTTTCGGAAGTCCGGCCGGCGAAGCCCAGCCCGATGTTCCCGCTTCAGATTCATCGGCTCCAGTGAAGATGGAAGTGCCGACCGAAAAAGTCGAAGCCCCGGTCGAATCTGCTCCGGCCCCGGCTCCCGCACCAGAAACTGAGCCGGCCCATCCCGAAGCCGATGGCACTGCATCCAACGTCACTTCTCAGCCGCTTGGTAAGAAACCGAAGAAGACCGTTCGCAAGGGTTTTATCGTGATGATCGTTATCATTCTCGGATTTGTCTGCGGCGCTGCGCTCGCTTCCTATGTGCTGCCGGTTGACGAATACGTCGCCAAGGCTCGCGCCATGATGGACCAGAAATTCAATCCCGGCAGTGTTATCGAAATGGCTCCGACCGTTCCGACCGCGCCTCCCGCACCGGCGCCTGCGATGACCGCTCCTGACGTACCGCCCACGCCTGCGCCCGGCGCTCCGATGACTCCTCCGGCTCCCGCGGTGGCAGACTCGATGCCGGCACCGGCACCCGCTCCTCCCCTGGACCCGACTTCCCCCGCTCCCGAAGTGACTCCCCAGGCTTCCATGCCCCAGGCCGCCGCTCCGGACCAACTCTGAAATCCCCATCTCCTCACCAAAGAATGACACCTTCTGCCCAATCCAGTACGGCGGCACCGGTTGATACCGGCAGCCACGAAGAGGTCCTGAAACTTGTCTGTCCCCAGTGCCGTGGGACGTTGAATCTTCTTCGCAAACACATCGGCATTGCCGGAAAATGTGTTCATTGTCATCACCCGGTCACAGCCGTCGATCAGGGCAATAGCGGAGTGCAGCTGATTTGTACGAAAACCCTTCAGGCCGCTGAGGCCGCTGAGGCCGCTGCTGCCCAGCCCTCACCGCCAGTTGAGCCTGTTGTGGAGGAGAAAAAAGCCGAAATCGTTCCGGAACCGGTCGCGCCGACGCCCCCGGTTGAAGAGCCGCCCCCGTTTGAAGAGCCGGCTCCTGCCGCAGCGCCCGTCGAAGAGCAGGCCCATGCGATGCCTCCCGGATTTGAAATTCCTCAAGCGACGCCCTGCGTGTCGATGACCGGAGAGGTCCCTGACCCTGCTCCCGAGGTGGCCCTCGAACCTAAGGCCGAGGAACCGCCCGTCGAGAAAGCTCCAGAGCCTCAGCCTGCTAAGGAGACACCTGCGGTTTCAGGCGACGGCGGATTCGGATCCGGTTCAGCACTTTTTGCCAATCCCGGTGGCGCTTCAGCCAAGGCTGATATGTTCAAGGAGCCTGCCCAGGCCGGTGATCTTAACGAAGGGTGGGGGACTAACACTCCCACCGAAACGCACGCGAGTATTTCGCCTTTCGCAACGGGATCTGCCGCACCGGAGGAGCCATCCGACAGCATGGGTGGCAGCCTCTTTGGAGAGAGTGTCGCTCACTCATTCGATTTCGAAGCGAAGTCCGCTTTCAGCGAGCCGGCAACCACGCCGGCATCCTCTGGTAGTTCACCTCTTTTCGCTCAGCCGGATGAAAAGAAGGACGACGAACCGGAAGAGGAAGTCGTTCTCGATGGTGACGGTCGTCCGATGCGTCCCATGACCGAAGAGGAGAAAGAGCAGTTCGGAAAGGACATGATGAAGTTCGGCGGCTACCACCAGCGTTCGCCGTGGCGCACGCGTGTCCTCAAGTTCTTTATCACTGTTAGTGTGCTCTGCGGGCTGGGATATGCCGGCTATTACTTCATGCCTGATGACATGGCCGATAAGGTGAAGGCCAAGGTGGTCACCTTCCTTGAGCCCGGGTCAGTCCTTGCCGACTTCCTGCCTTTCGAGATCGGAACAGATCCGGATACCGGCGAAGAAGGCCAGGTTCGCATCAAGGCGATCGACGGATTCAACCAGCTTACTGACGATCTCGACGCTTATCTCGATGCCGCCGATCAGAATCTCAATGAGACGATGAGCGAAGGCGCCAAGATGCCTGAGCGTGAGAAGAAGGAGAAGATGGAAGCTCCCCAGATTCCCAAGCTGCCCTTCGCTCTTCCCGGAATGGGAGGCGGCTCTGCAGAACCCGAGGCGAGCGAGTGATCCTTCGAATCAGAAACCAGTTCACAAAAAAGGTGAGTCCCGAACGGGCTCACCTTTTTTCGTTTTAGAAACTGGAGTCGAGATCCTGGATCAGGCTTTCATGTAGGACAGCTTGCCGGCTGTCTCGCTGATCTCGGCTTCGCCGTCGAGCAGCTCGCCGATGGGGTCCCACTTGGCGGCAAGAAAGGCGTCACGGGCAGAGTCGGGAATCTCGATGGAGATTTCGCTGTCGCCGTAGCGAACCACCTTGGCCTCGACGTCGATCGTGATGTCGGTGGACGGATCGGCGTCGACGGCTGCAGCGACCTTATCGATGTCTTCGGCGGAAGCGATCACGCAGGGGACGCCGAGAGTGGCGCAGTTGCCGAAGAAAATTTCAGCGAAGCTTTGGGCGATGACAGCGCGGAAGCCGGCACGGTAGATGGCCTGGGGCGCGTGCTCGCGAGAGCTGCCGCAACCGAAGTTAATCCCGGAAAGCAGGATGCTGGCATCTGCGAAGCGATCTTCGTTGAGCGGGTGATCCTTGAGATTGCCGTCGGCGTCATGGCGCACGTCGTAGAAAAGATATTCGCCGAGGCCGTCAAAGGTGACGCACTTCATGAAGCGCGCCGGGATGATGCGGTCGGTGTCGATGTCGGATCCGGGAACGTAAACGCCCTTGCCCGAGACTGAGGTGATCTTTTCCAATGCCATGATTTCGTGAATTTTTGGGAGGGAATCTGTCGGTCCGATGCCGGTGAAACTCAAGTGGAAAGTCCCGAGGGCCCGCAGGGACGGGCTCCGGCGCTTGGGGAGCGAATGGGAATCACTTCGTCTTCGAGTCTTCCAGCAGCTCGGGAGGAAGTTCGATCACGGTGCGAAGTGCCCGGCACAACTCATTGTCGGCCCCGCGTTCGCCGGCTACATTGAGGCGCAGGCCCGGTTTGACCCAGGTCACACAGGTGAAGCACAGGCTGGTCTTGAGAACCTTGCCGTCCGCGTTGGTGGCTTCGATGCCGTAAATGGGATCGTGACCGCAGAAGTGGAGCGCCTCTGTCGTTTCCAGTGACTGCTGGAACATTTCGATCAGCTCCCCGGCTTTTTCACCGGTGACGGTCTCACTCGCCACAATGCCCCGCCACTTTTCATTCCAGTCGATCCAGAAACGGTGCTCCGTGTGTTTCGCGTCGGTGTGATCCAGCAAGTGAACCGTGACTTTGGTTTCATCAGCCGCGGCATGCCAGCAGAAGAGCGAAACCAGCAGGATGAGAAAGTGCTTCATTAGCTTGAAGGAAGCCTAGGCAAAATGAGCGGGGCGATCAATGGATTTCGTGGGGGTGAAGCGGAGAGTGGTTGCTTGGTTCAGTTGGTCGAGATCCGATGAGTTTGACCCTACGGAATCGGCATTGTGCCGCTGGCCGCTTTCGGTTATCTTTCTCCCATGAAAACACAAGCGGGATGGGCGGCGGCCTTGTTCGCTGCCATGGCGTTGCCAGTGCACGCCGACATCGTGTCGAAGACGGTGAAGTCGGTGAACGGCCAGGTGTCGACAGGGTATGTGCTCCAGGGTTCTCACAAGATGCGGGGGCTCGGGAAACGGAAGACCAGTGTTTCGGTGGTGCCGCGGGTCCAGGTGATTTCGGGATCGGGTGTCTCTGTCTCGACCCCGGCGGTCATCCCGGTGTTGCAGAATTCCCAGGTCCGGGCGAAGCCGCGTTTCGGCTACGGTTCGGATTACAAGAAGCAGGGTGGCAACCAGGGCGGTCAGAAAGTGGCTCCGCCGGTGAGTGCGGCTCCGGTGGTTCCGGTCGTGCCTCAGGTGACGACAACCGTGCCGGTCTTGCGCGCCCAGCCGGTTTACACTTACTTCCATCGTCCCCGCGAGTATTACCCGGTCTGGGGAGGTCGGGTGAGCTACGGTTACGGAGGCTGGTACGGCTCCACGAGATTTCACGGGCATTCCTGCCGACCGTCGGTGCGGCTGTCCTATCGAAACGCGCCGTTCGCGTTCAGCTTCGGCTGGTAGCCTGCGAATCCGTTCTGATTGATCTTAGAATCGCTCGGGTACGAAGCTGCGATCTTTCAAGATCACTTCGTCACTGATCCCATTCGATTTCTGCAGCGGAGGCAGTATGACTTCCTCATCCGGCACGTGCTCGTAAGGGATCTGGTCGAGCAGGTGAGAAATACAGTTCAGTCTCGCCTTCTTCTTGTTGTCCGAGTGCACGAGATGCCAGGGAGCGTGTCTCGTGTCGGTGACGTTAAACATGCGTTCGTAAGCTCTTGAGTAATCGTACCAGTGGTCGCGAGCTTTCACGTCCATGGGGCTGAGCTTCCAGTGTTTTGCCGGATTGTTGATGCGCGATTCAAAACGCTTCAGTTGTTCGTCGGGACTGACGACGAGGAAGTACTTGATGAGGATGATGCCGGCACGCACGAGGGCCTTCTCCCAGCCAGGGCAGGCGAGCAGGAACTCTTCGTATTCCTCCTGCGAGCAGAATCCCATGACCGGCTCGACGCCGGCACGGTTGTACCAGCTCCGATCAAAGATCACGATTTCCCCGGCGGAGGGGAGATGCTGAGTGTAGCGCTGAAAGTAAAACTGGGTTTTTTCGCGATCGCTCGGAGCGGGCAACGCGACGACGCGGAAGACGCGGGAGCTCACCTTTTCGGTGATGCGACGAATGACCCCGCCTTTGCCGGCCGTATCCCTGCCTTCAAAAATGACGAGAACCTTGAGGCCTTTGTGAACCACCCAGTCCTGGAGGTGAGCCAATTCTGTCTGGAGACGAGCCAGTTCCTTCTCGTATTCCTTGTTCGACAGTTTCTTTTCGTCGTCATCGCTCATGATGACGAGAGCCTAACGAAGCGGCCCAAGGTGGGCCAGCGAAATCGGTTCAAGAGCAACTCGTGAGTCCTACCGTTTCCCCAACTCGGTCAGCCGGGCGATCTGCTTGGCGAGCAGATCGAACTCGAGATTCACGCGGGACCCTTTTTCGACCGACTTCAGGCTGGTGACTTCGTGAGTGTGAGGAATGATCCAGAGGGTGAAAGAATCTTCCTTCAATTCAGCGACGGTCAGGCTGATACCGTTCACGCAGACAGATCCCTTGGAAACCATGAGGTGAGCGAATTCCTTCGGCAGGGCCACGGTGAACTGGTGGTCCTGTCCAACCTGTTCGTAAGCGAGCACTTCGGCGCAGGCGTCGACGTGACCCTGAACAAAGTGACCACTGAGGCGGTCGCCGATACGGAGAGAGCGTTCGAGATTGACGGGGGAGCCTTCGCTCAAGTCGCCGAGATTGGTGAGGCGCAGGGTTTCGTGAAGCAAGTCAAAGCGCATCGCTCCGTCGGCCACTTCGGTGACGGTGAGGCAGGCGCCGTTGGTGGCAACGCTTTCGCCGAGTTCGACTTCATCTGTGAAGGTCGAGTGCACCCAGAGTTCCGCCCCGGTTTCCACCGGTTTGATTCGGGCCACTTCTCCGCATTCTTCCACGATTCCTGTGAACATGGCGAACAGTAGCACACGCTGAAGGCGGGCGACGAAAAAATGCCGGGCGCTACTGAATGGGGTCCAGCAAACGGGAGCACTTCACCGCGAACCGGAAAGGAAAGGATTTCTCGGTGAGGTCATTGGCGTCGAGGAGGCGGCTGGCTTCGAAGTCATCGAGGAACATCTGCTCGACCTCCCCGTTGAATTCCTCGTCGTCGAAAATCATGGTGATCTCAAAGTTCAGGCGAAAGGAGCGGTTGTCGAAGTTGGCCGTGCCGATAGTGCTGTAGCGGTCGTCGACCAGCATGGCTTTCTCGTGGAGAAAGCCCCCGCCGTAGCGGTAGATCTTGATGCCGGCTTTCTCAGCAGTGGGTAGGTAGGAGAAAGATGAGAGGTAAACAAGGAGGTGGTCAGGGTCTTCGGGTAGGAGAATGCGCACATCGACTCCGCGAAGCGCGGCGAGCTGAAGGGCGCTCAGAATCTGTTCATCGGGAACAAAGTAAGGCGACGCGATCCAGAGTCGTTCCCGGGCCGAGTTGATGAAATGGAGGAAGAACAGGGTGCAGGATTCCTGTTCGTCGGAGGGACCGGTCGGCAGGCAGAGAGCCGCCATGTCGCCCTCTTCTGATTTTTGGGCGGTCCAGTTCAGTTCCGGGATTTCGTTGGCGGCCCAGTTCCAGTCTTCGATGAAAGCGACCTGGGTCGCAAGGACGACCGGTCCGGTGAACTTGACGTGGGTGTCGCGCCAGTGTCCGAATTTTTCGTTGAGTCCGAGGTACTCATCTCCCACATTGTGTCCGCCGACGAATCCGGTTTTCCCGTCGATCACGACCACTTTCCGGTGATTGCGAAAGTTCAGTTGGAAACGGTTGGTGTGACCCTGCCGCGTGTTGAAGGGGCGGATGTCGATGCCGCTCTTTCGGCACTCATTGAGCC
>SPKZ01001129.1_pt1 | contig 14548 bp, 9 predicted proteins | sample 2456571 | NCBI WGS metagenome assembly SPKZ01 (sample SAMN11192286, study PRJNA482655) | marine metagenome | biome: ENVO:00000447; feature: ENVO:00000244|ENVO:00000211|ENVO:00000569|ENVO:00002023; material: ENVO:00002151; isolation source: ocean water from marine abyssalpelagic zone ...
CCTGACGGATCTCGACGCGATCCGTGCGCACGCGGTGGCGCAGTTCGGCGAGCGTGCGCTGCAGCTCACGAGTGAGCGGCTCCGAGGGCAGCGCGACTTCGCTCCCGTCATCGAGGCGGTAGACGGTCGCTTTCCACGCACCTCCGGTGTGGGTGCTCACGAGCTTGTAGCCACCGCTCACGATCCCGATGCGCGGTACGCGCGAGCCGCCGAGGGTGGCGAGGTAGGGGGTGCTCGCGCCGCTTGGCGCGGTCGCTGCGAGCAGGTCGCGACCGCGCGCGTCCGGATCCGGCGGGACATCGGCGAGCAGGCGCAGCAAGGTCGGGAGCAGATCGATGCTCGCCACCGGGTCGTCGCGCCGCGTCGGTTGCAGCTGCGCGCTGCGGATCATGAGCGGGATGCGCACGAGCGGCTCGCTCAAGTACTCCCCGTGCGCGAACCAGAAGTCTCCCTCGCCGAGGGCCTCGCCGTGATCCGCCGTGAAGACGAGAGTGGTGGGCCTGTACCCGACACGGGCATCGACGCCCTCTAGCAGGCGGCCGATCTCGCGGTCGAGGTGGTGGATCTCCCCGTCGTATCCCGCCCGGTAGAACGCGACGTCGGTGCGATCGTCGATGTGCTGGTAGCTGGGGAGCGCACCGAGGCGCGACTCGCCGACCTGCAGCGGGAGCTCACGGCGCCCGCCCGGTCGCGACTGCTCGCGCTCGAGGAACTGCGCACGCAGGCCGGCGGGCGGCGTGTAGGGGCCGTGGGGATCCTGGTAGTGGACCCACAGGAAGACGCCGGGCGCCGGCTCCGAGAGGAGCGTGTCGAGCACACCCAGCGCGTCGTCGGTGGTGGGGGCCGCGGTGCGCTCGGGCCACTGCCGGACGGCTTCGCGGTCCGGCAGCTCGTCGTCGTAGGTGTGGAAGCCGCGCGCGAGCCCGGCGCCCGCGCGCAGGACGACGTTGCTCACCACCGCTCCCGTTCGCCAGCCGCGAGCCTGGAGTTCCGTCGCGAGGGTCGGGACGTCGTCGGGCACGACGGACGCATTGCTGCGAACCCCAACGCTCTCGGGGTAGTGGCCCGACAGCAGCGCGGTGACGGCGGGCAGGGTTACGGCGGCGGCCGCGTACGCCGAGCCGAAGACGACGCTCTCGCCGGCGACGCGGTCGAGGTTCGGCGTGAGACCCGCTGGACCGCCGTAGGCGCCGAGTCGGTCGGCGCGCAGCGTGTCGACCGACACCAGCAGCAGCAGCGGAGGCTCCGCTTCGCGCCAGCAGCCGAGGGCGCTGAGCGCGATCACAGCGACGATCGCGAGTCCCAAGTGACCCGCCTGGGGAACTCCAAGATTCGCTACCAGACGGTGACGCGTCATCTCCACCTGATTCGGCCCACCGGGCTCGACCCGGCTCGACCCGCCCTATGTCGCCCGCCAACCCGAGGAACCCGACCCGCTTTCACCCGAACCTCACCGAATAGCCCATCCCGCCCGCCAATCCGCAGCCGGGAGGCTGCTACTGCGTTAGCATCGCGCGCCTGGAAGTTCGACCGGCACCGACTCATTCCCGGTCATCGAGGGGGGTTTCCATGAATCCGCGTCTAGCGATTCTCCTAGTGCTCGCGATGGTTCTCATGAGCGGCGGCTGTGTGGTCATCGAGGACGGCGAAGTGGGGGTCTCGAAGAGCTTCGGCTCGATCTCGGACGAACCGGTCATGCAGGGGGTCGTCATCCAGGTCCCGATCGTGCGGACCGTGGAAACCTGGAACATCAAGCTCCAGGAGCTCAAGGAGTCCGCCCAGGTGCCGTCCTCCGAGGGCTTGGTCGTGGGTCTCGATACCTCGCTGCTCTTCCACATCGAAGCCGCCGCCGCGCCGGAGATCCGAAAGACGATCGGTATCAACTTCGTCAACAAGCTCATTGTCCCGTATTTCCGGAACGCCCTGCGCGACGTCGTCAGTGGCTATCAAGTCAAGCAGGTCTACACCGAAACGGGCCGCAAGGAAATCGCGACCAAGATCAAGGACTTCCTCATTCTGAACCTTGAGCACCGCGGTGTCCGGATCGTCGACGTGCTGCTGCGCGACGTGAAGCTTCCCCAGCGCTTCAAGGAGAGCATCGAGGCGAAGCTCACCGCCGAGCAGCGGGTGCAACAAAAGCAGTTCGAGCTCGAGCAGGCGGTGAAGGACGCGGAGATCGAGGTGGCGCGCGCCGAGGGCGCGGCCAAGGCGCAGGAGATCGTGCGGTCGACGCTGTCGGACTCCTACCTCCAGTACCTCTGGATCAAGACGCTGAACGAGAACCCCAACGTGATCTACGTCTCTACGGAAGCCAACCTGCCGATCTTCAAGGGTGTGAAATAGCGCCAGCCGTCAACGGGTGTCGAGTTCGAGAAACGTCGGCTTTCTGATTCGTCGACGGTTGCTGCTATTTTCTCTTCAACCGGTACAACCGCCTCTCTGAATCTCGCACGTCCATCGCCGCTTCCATGTGAAAACGCGTTTGGAAAGCGGCCTCGAAGCCCTCCTGCGTGTAATGGGGAAAGACATCCTCGCGCGTGGCGAGCAGGGTCTTGACCTTCGGGTCGCTCTTCGGGACGAACTCGATGATCAAGTTCGGAGCGAGGCCGGCGAAGAAATCGGCGATCCGGTCGAGCGGGACGTTGTTCGAGATCGCGAGGTGGTGGATCAGGGCGAGCGCCATCACGGTGTCGGCGTTGCTGCGTGCCGTGACGGACTCGCGCTCCTTGTGGGCCCAGCCGATCCCCGGGCTCGGGTTCGCGAGGTCGAGCAGGAGCGGGAGGATGTTCTCCTCCCCCGTCTTGCGGACCTCCCGGTAATTGCGCTCGACGCAAGCGGGATCGATGTCGAACGAGAGCGTCGGGATACCGCGGGCGCTCGCGAGGCGGCTGAAGACGCCGGTGTTGGCGCCGAGGTCCCAGAGGCAGGCCGGTTTCAATACATCGAGACACTGGGAGACGAGCTCCCGCTTGTGATCGCTGCCCGTATCCGTGTAGCTGTCGCCGTCGTAGTACTCGGCCCACTCGGTGCCTTCAGGCTTCCACTCGAGGCGGTCGACCGCCGAGCGGAGTGCAGTCACGAGATTGGCGAGAGCCCGACTCGTGACCGGCCGACTGCGTTCCGTCGCCCGCGCGTCTCCCTCATAGCGCTTCTGGAAGCGCGCGTGGACACGGATGTGCATCAACAGGTGGAGGTTCAACCAGGCGCGGCGCGGGAGCAGCGCACTGGCGAGATCGAGCGGGATCCCGTCGAGGTGCACGCGCAGCAGCTGCGACAGGCGCACGTCACGGCGCGCCATGAGCGCCAGTGGCGCCAGGAAATGCTGGCAGAACTGCCGGTAGCCCACCCACGGCGACCCCTCGGTGCGCCGCGCGAACGAGAGGGTGTCGATGAACACCGGCCGGCCGCGATGGAACTGGATGTTGTAGGCGCTCGCGTCCTTCAGCGTCATGCCGTGGCGGAGCGCGGCCAGCTGGATGTCGAGTGTGGTCTTGGCGGCGTCTTTGAGCGCGCTGAACGACCACTCGTAGGGATACGAGATGAAGGGTAGGCGCTCGGGTCGAAGCGTACGGTGGAGATCACCTGCGCCGGTGTCGATCGGCTGGACCTCTTCGTGCGCGACGAGCAGTCGCTCGCGCACGAGCTCTTCGTAGAGGCCCGACTCCATGAGCGCCGCGTAGTCGTCGGCGCACGAGCGATCGACCTGGCGGTACAACACGCCGTCGCGCTCGAAGAGGAAGCCGCTCGGGTCGCGAAAGGAGGCACCGAGGATTCCTTCAGCCATCGTCGGAGCGCGCGGCCGGCTTTTCGTCTCCGTTCCCGTCGTCGGCGCCGAAGCCCAGGAATCGCTTGATTCGCGCCCAGTAGGCGTTTATCGCGACCACGGCGCCGGCAAACATCGCGACCGCGGCCTGCAGGATGAAACTCCCCGCTCCCGGGTCGACGTACGCGAGACGCGACGATGTGCTCGCGGCGACGGCGGCGTCGGCGAAGCCCAGGAAAAGGGCGCCGAGCGACGTCAAGAGGATGACCGCCAGCCGCCGAGTGCTCCGTGAATTCGCCATGGCCCCGTATAGTGCCATATCATCGCGTCGATTCCAGCGACCGCCGAATTGCGTCTCCCGCGAACGAATGCAAGCCCCAGCACGCCCATGATGGATCGAAGCGACGGCGGGGCCGTCGACACCCGGCAGACGGTGCGCAACTCCGCGTGGGCGGGCGCGTTCCTCGTCTCGGTTTTTTTCCTCGGGATGTGCGCGCTCAGCTGGGGAAAGTGGGCCGACATCTTCGTCGACTTCGGCAACGAACTCTACCTCGCCTGGCGTCTGACGGAGGGCGACCAACTCTACCGCGACATCGCGTACCGCCACGGGCCGCTCCCCCACTACGTGAACGCCATCTGGTTCCACGTGTTCGGGGTCTCGATCCGGACGCTCGCCCTCGCCAATCTTCTGCTGTTTGCCGGGATCAGCGCGCTCGTGTTTCGCCTCGTCCACCGCGCGCGCGGGGTCGTCGCGGCGACGGTGGCGGGCATGGTGTTGGTCGGGATCTTCGGTTTCGGGCAGTACGTCTCGATCGCGAACTACAACTACGTCACCCCGTACCAGCACGCGCAGACGCACGCGCTTCTGCTGACGCTGGTCATGATCTCGGCGCTCGGCGGAGCGTCGCAGGGTCGCGTCGTCGCGCGATTTGTGACATCGGGTGTGTGTCTCGGGCTCGTGTTCCTCACGAAGATCGAGCTGTTCGTACCGGCGGCGGTCACTGCGGCGGTTGGCCTTGGAGTCCTGCTCCGAGCGGGGAGGGCGACGACGCGGCACCTCGCAGGATTCGTGGCTGCCGTCATCGCCCCCTTCGTCCTCGCGTTCGCGGCTCTCTCGAGCGCGATGCCCGCCGGCACGGCGCTCATTGGCGCGCTGGGCAACTGGTCGCAGCTCGGCGACGGCGGCGCGGTGCTCGCCGATGCCTTCTACGTTGCCGGCGCGGGGCTCGACGACGTCGTCGCCAACACGTTGCGCATGATCGTCGCGGCGCTCGGCGTCGCGGCCTTTGCTGGCGCCTGCGTCACGCTCGACCGGCTCGTGTCCGCCCGCCGGGCGGCCGTCGCGGCGGCAGCGGCCTTCGTTGCGTTCACTGCGTTGGCGAGCGGTGTTCTGTTCGACTGGGGCGGAGTCGCCCGTGGTCTTCCCGTCTTGTGTGCGTTTGCGGCCACGTCCTGGTGCTTGGCGTGCCTGCGGCGCGGCGGAGACCGGCCAGCCCTCGAGCGCGAGCTGCCGCTCGCGCTCTTCGCGGTCTACGGGGTGGTTCTGCTCGCGAAGATTCTGCTCGCCGCGCGCATAGAACAGTACGGCTTCGTTCTCGCGATGCCCGCGACACTCGCGCTGTGCGTCGCGCTCGTTGCGGATCTGCCGGCGCGGTTCTCGGCCGGTGGGGGCGAGATTTCCCGGGCGATGGCGATCGGAGCGATCGCCGCCGCGCTGTTCTTTTTCGTCAGCGTCTCGTCGAGCTTCTACGCCCGCAAGACCCTGGCTGTGGGGACCGGCGCCGACACCGTGATGGCCTGGCCGCGCCGCGCAGGGCCGCTGGCGACGGCCCTCGAAGCGCTGCACGCGCAGCTGCCGAGCAGCGCATCGCTGCTCGTGATGCCCGAGGGGGTGTCGCTCAACTATTGGCTGCGCCGCGTGAATCCAACGCCCTATACCTTGTTCCTCCCCGCGGAACTCGCGGCGTTCGGTGGAGAGCAGCGGATGCTCGAAGCGATCCGGCGCGCGCCTCCCGACTTCGTCGTTCTGGTGAACCGCCCCGGTGACGAGTTCGGGCTGGGCCCGTTCGGCTCCGATCCGCGCTTCGGTCGCGAGCTCTTGCGCTACGTCGAGGGTGCGTATCGGCGGATTGCGAAGTTCGGCGCGGAGCCGTTTCGCGAGGTGCTGCCGGGCGTCGTCGTGATGCAACGCGAGCGCCTAGAACCGGGAACGCCTTGAGGGAGCCCGTCAAGATGAGCCGCGGCTTCTTCGCGTCGGCGGTGCTGTTCGGAATCGCGGTTGCGGTTCGCGCGCTCACCTGGCCGACTGTGCTTCTCGCGGGGCGCGACGTGCCGACGCTCCCGTTCGGAAACGACGCCTACTATCACCTGCGGCGCATCGCGTACACGCTCGTGAACTTCCCGAACGTTCTCGGTGCCGATCGGTACATCAACTTCCCTCACGGCGCGCGCCCAATCTGGACCCCGACGTTCGATGCATTCGTCGCTCTCCTGCTCGCGCCCTTCACGGGCGTGGGCGCAGAGGCCGATCTCGTCGCCGCCGAGCGACTCGCGATGTGGGTGCCGCCGATCCTGGGCGGGGCGACGGTGGTGGTGACCCATCGTGTGACCCTCGCATTCTTCGGCTCGCGCAGCGCGCTCGTGGCGGGAGCGATCTTGTGTGTGCTCTCGGGGCACGTCTGGTACTCGCAGCTGGGGTTCCTCGATCACCACGTCGCGATCGCACTGGTGTCGACGCTGCTTTTCGGCACCGCGATGCTGCTGCTCGATCGACAGTCCCGGGAACGCTCGACCCGGTTCCCCGCCGTGGGTCTCGGTGTCGCGCTCGGGACGGCGTTGTGGGTGTGGCCCGGGAACCTGTTGAACGGGGTCGTCGTCGAGGGTGCGCTCATCGCGATGCTTCTGACGCGCCCGACTCGCGAGCAGGCGATCGGCTTCGCGTGGCGAGTGGCGCTGGTCAACGGCATCGCGGCGGCGGTCGTGCTGCCGATGCTTCTCCGGGCGGTCGAAGCTGGGGCGGGTTGGGGACGCTTGTCTCCTGTGGTTGCGTCGGCATTCCAGCCGTGGTTCTTCGGCGTGCTCTGTATCGGGTTCTCGGGATGCGCGATCCTGTGGCGACTCATCGGTGTTGCGCGGGACGCGAAGGGTCGCGTAGGCAGCCTGGTGGCGGTCGCTCTGGCACTCGCTGCCGGGAGCGTGGCAGCACTTCCCGATCTCCTCGTCGGGGCCGGCGACGCGTGGCAGTGGCTCGCGCGTTCCGAGAGCTTCCAGGCTCAGGTGTTCGAGTCCATGCCACTCCTCTCCGACCGCGATGGCGGCTTCGACCTGACCACGGCCGCTTATCGGTTGTCGTTCTTCTTCTATCTCTACCCACTCGCGGCCGGCTGGCTCGTGGTACGCGTTCGACGCGATCCGCACCGCGCTGCGACGTTTCTGCTCGTCGCCTGGTCGCTGGTGCTGTTCGCGGCGACGCTCGCGCAGCGGCGCTTCTTCAACTCGTTTTCCGTGCCGCTCTCGATGTGTATGGCGATCTGCCTGTGCGGAATCGAGGACTTGGTCCCGCCCGCATGGCGGGCGTCGCGGCGCGCGCGAACGATCACCCGCGCGGGCATCGCTGTCGGAGCCCTCGTACTGCTATTTCCGGTGTTTCTCACGCATCGCGTGCCGCTCGAGAACGCGGTTGGCGCGCTGCGCGGCCAGCGCGCCGCCTATTCGCTGCCGCGCGCTCGAGACGCGCGCATGCTCGAGGTGGGCCACTGGATCCGGACGCACACCCCCGAGACTTCCGGCTGGCTCGACGCCCGCGCGGTGCCCGAGTACGGCGTGCTCGGACCGTGGTCGATGGGTCACGTCGTCGAGTACGCGGGGCGTCGCCCGACGGTGACGAACGCTTTCGGTGACGACATCGGCCGGGAGAACTTCGACCTGGCGCGGCGCTACTTCCTGGCCGGCGAGGCCGAGGCCCTCCGGATCGCCGAGCGGCTGGCGGTGCGCTACGTCGTCACGAGCGAAGATTACGCGCACCTCGGCGGGGATCCCGATTCCCACTCGACCGTTGTGGCCTTCGCGATGTACGACGGTACGCGGCGCGGCGCGTTTCCGGCCCTGCAGCTACCGCCCCGGCGTCCACTGATCCGCCACCGGTTGCTCTTCGAGTCGCTCGCCGTGCCGAACCGACCCGATGCGGTCGGGGCGTTCAAGGTCTTCGAAGTCGTGGCGGGCGCGCGCATCCGGGGTCGAGCGAGACCGGGCGCGCGCGTCACCGCGCGACTCGGGCTGCGGACGAATCGCGGGCGATCCCTCGTCTACGAAAATGGGGCCTCGGCCGACGGGGCGGGGCGCTGGGAGATTCCGGTCCCGTACGCCAATCGGGGCCAGCCGGGCTCCACGGCGGTTGGTGATTCCTACAGCATATTGTGTGAGGGAGAGCAGCGACGGGTGATCGTCACCGAAGCCGCCGTGCAGCAGGGCCTCGCCGTCGTCGGGCCGCGCCTGTGTGGCGCGGATGAAGCGGGGTCTGCGACTCCGCGCGGACCGGAGGCAGCGCGCCGAGGCGTGCTATGAGTAGGGCCGCCGCGTGCGGTGCGTGTGACCGGGCGCAAAACGCCGCTGGGAGGGTGCGTGGAGCGGTTCGACGTCGTCGTCATCGGAGCCGGTCCCGGCGGATATGTCGCGGCGATCCGCGCGAGCCAGCTCGGACTGCGGACCGCCGTGGTCGAACGCGAGCACCTCGGTGGCATCTGCCTCAACTGGGGATGCATTCCCACGAAGGCGCTGCTGCGTTCGGCCGAGATCAATCACATTCTCCACGATCTCGATGCGTATGGCTTTTCGGCCAGCGACGTCCACTTCGACCTCGACAAGATCGTCGAGCGCTCGCGCCGCATCGCGCGCCGGCTTACCGGCGGCATCAAGCACCTGCTCAAGAAGAACCAGGTCACGGTGTTCGATGGAACGGCTCGCCTCGACGGGCCCGGTCGCGTGTGCGTGGAGCGCGACGGTGCCGAAACCGTCCCGCTTCGGGCTCGGAACCTGATCCTCGCGACCGGCGCCCGCGCGCGAACGCTGCCCGGCATCGAGCCGGACGGCGTGCGCATCTGGACCTACAAGGAGGCGATGGTGCCGACCGCAATGCCGTCGTCGCTGCTGGTGATCGGCTCCGGGGCGATCGGCATCGAGTTCGCGAGTTTCTACCACGACCTCGGCGCGGAGGTCACGGTGCTCGAGATCCTGCCGCAGATTCTTCCCGCCGAAGACGCCGAGATCGCCGCCGCCGCCCGCAAGATCTTCGAGAAGCGGGGGATTCGGATCCTCACCGAGGCCGCCCTCGACTCCCTCGAGCCACAGGGCGAGGGGCTGCTGGGACGCGCGAAGCTCGCCGACGGCTCCCACGAGACCCTCGCGGTGGATCGCGCGATCCTCGCGGTGGGGATCCGGGGCAACGTCGAGGGCATCGGCCTCGAGGGCACCCGTGCGGTGCTCGACGGGGGTCACGTGGTGGTCGACGAGTGGATGCAGACCGGCGAGCCGGGCCTGTTTGCGATCGGCGACCTGGCGGGCCCACCGTGGCTCGCACACAAAGCGAGCCATGAAGGAGTGCTGTGCGTCGAGCGGATCGCTGGAGTCGAGGGCCTGCATCCCCTCGCAGCCGAGAGCATCCCGGGCTGCACGTACAGCCGACCGCAGATCGCGAGCGTCGGTCTCAGCGAGGCGGCCGCTCGGGAGGCGGGGCGGGAGGTCCGTGTCGGGCGCTTTCCCTTTCTCGCGAACGGCAAGGCGCTCGGGCAGGGCGAGTCGGACGGACTCGTGAAGACGGTCTTCGATGCCGGGACGGGTGAGCTGCTCGGCGCGCACATGCTCGGGAGCGAGGTCACCGAGCTCATCCAGGGTTTCGCAGTGGCCCGAAATCTCGAGACGACCGAGGCCGAGTTGATGCACACGGTCTTCCCCCACCCGACGCTTTCGGAAGCCATGCACGAGGCGGTGCTCGACGCCTACGGCCGCGCGATCCACTACTGAGCCGAATTCCGACCGGACACTCTCGACTCGCTCGAACCGGCCGGTTGTGCAAGCGGCGCGCAGCGAGCGCGCAATTCCGCTTCGGCGCTGTGAACCTGCGGCATCCCGGGGGCGGTCGTGTCGTCAAGTTGTGCTTGTGACCCGTCGATAAATGATTGTGGTGAAATCACCTCGCTAGCGCTCATCGAGGCGCTTGCCCCTGGAAGGGTTGCGGTCATCTCCGGAGAGGTTCTCCGGCGGTGGAGCGTCGCGCTGGCGGGGGCCGCTCGCACGAAAGAGCAAACCCGGCGAAAGCCGGCGACGCAAAGCCAGTCCCCGACCCCGCGGACCTGCGTCGCGGGAGGGTCGAACGGCTGCCGAAAGGAGAAGCGTGCCCTCACTTCATCGACTCACCGGCCTGCTCGCAGCCGTGGCGCTCAGCTCCGCCTCGTGCGGTGTGATCGCGGCGCCGATGACCGTCCTTCCCCGGGAAGCGGGGGGGAGCCGCGCGCTGTCGGCCTCCGGCGCCTTTTTGCCCCACGAGCCCGGGATGGATCACCACGGCATCGCGCGTACCCTGCGCGATCTGCACACAGGTCTGCTGCCTGCCGAGATCGAGCACGTCTCGCGCGTGATCATCGCGGAAGCGCGCCGAGCCAATCTCTCCCCGGCGCTCGTGCTCGCGGTGATCCGTGTCGAGAGCAGCGGTTACAACTTTGCGCGCTCGCACAAGGGCGCGCTCGGACTCATGCAGCTCCTACCCGACACCGGCGCGTGGGTTGCGAAGCGCACGGGCATCCCGTGGCACGGGCCGGACACGCTGTTCGATTCGGGGACCAACGTGCGCCTCGGCATCGCCTATCTCGAGCAGCTGATTCGCCGGTACGGGTCGGTCCACACCGCGCTCGCGGCCTACAACTGGGGGCCGACGAAGATCTCGAGGTTCATCCGCAGCGGTCAGCCGGTACCCGCCGTCTACGCCGATCGCGTGCTCGACACGTACGGGGCCGTCGTCGGCAGGCGCGTCTAGCCCGCACGATCCACGCAACCCGCTACTGCGTTCACAGAACGCAGCTTTGCGACCTGCTCCCTCCGGGCCCTCGACGTACCTTCAGGCTCGCCTTCGGCGCCCTCCGGTCCGCGGTCCGCAAATCTGCGGCACGCTCTGCGACCTCGCTGTGCGGGCTGACGGCCTAGGACGGCGCGGCGGGATCGAACTCGAGTTCGAGGATTGCGCGCCGCTTCATGCGACCGACGAGCGTCGAGAAGAAGTCGACGATGCGGATCTGCCAGCCGTATTTCGCGCGGAGAACGCGGTAGGCGGTGGCCACGGTGGCCTCGTCGGCGACCACCCGGCCGCGACCGTCGACCCACTCCCCCGTCCGTTTTCCGCGAAGGTCGCACGGCGCAACCTGGATGCGCGCGTCGTTGCGCAGCCGCTTCACCTTTCCGGCGGTTCCCTCGCTGAAGACGTACAGGCGGTCGCCGTCCCGCGCGAACCAGACCGGCGTCGGCACGGACACACCGCTCCGACGGAACGTGGCGAGGCTCAGGTACGACTCGGTGTCGAACTCGGCGGCGTTCATGCCGGGAGTATCCCTTCGGCCGCATGCCGCGTCGAGCGGGTCGATTGGCGGAGTCTTCCCCGTGCCGCCACGAGCGACCCACGACGCCCTCCGAGCGAGGTTCAGACGCCGGCGACGCCTTGCTGGGTGAGGAGCCAACGCTTCCGCTCGAGGCCACCCGCGATTCGCCATTTTCGGTCCTGCTCCTCGCCCGTACGGGTACTCTGCGTATTCCTCGGGCACAGGCGACGGCCGCAGCTCACCTGCTGCAGGTGCACGGCGGTGCCTGCGGGAAATCGCGGAGCGCGCGCTGCAGGGGCCGGGAGACCCGGCACGAGGGTTGCTAATCAGGTCGGAAGGAACGCCGCGAGGGAAGGTCGAATGAGGCAAAGCGCCGTGCTCAGCGTGATCGCCGCCGGCCTGGCGGTGGGTTGCGGGAGTGCGGAGACGATCGACCAGCGGATCCCCTTCGTGCGAGACGGGACCGTCGAAGTCGATCTCGACTACGGCGAGGGGCTGCGACCGGACCCCGGCGCGCTGCGCGTCACGGCCCACGACCTCGACGAGGTGCACGTCTTCGGTGAGTCGAGCGGCTGGGGGAGCTGGGACGTCGCGTTCCGGGTGGACCAGCACGAGTCCTCCGTGCGCGTCGTCGCCTCGGTCAACGGCGCGACATCCTGGCTCTTCGGGGGGCCCCAGGTGCAGCTGCGCGTTCGGGTGCCGCGGGAGACCGCGCTCGACCTGCGCTGTAGTGACGGGCCGGTGCGGATCGAAGACGTGCACGGCTCCGTCCGCGCGCGCACGGGGGACGGCAGGATCGAGGTGTTGGGCGTCGAGGGGGCGGTGCGGCTCCGAACGGCCGACGGCGACATCCACGTCTCGGATGTCGTCGGCGACGTCTACGCGAAGGCGAGCTTGGGAGATCTCGAGCTGCGCTGGATCGAAGGGGACGTCGAGGCCCGCACCGGTAGCGGTCGGATCGAAGCCGCCCACATCTCCGGACACCTCGAGGTACGCACGGACCGGGGCGAGATCGACCTCGATGCGATCGCCGGTTCCGTGGAGGCAAAGACGGAGCGCGGCGGGGTGAGCGCGCGGTTCGCAGACGTCGCGGAGGTTTCGCTCGAGACGCGCCGGGGTTCGATGGAGGTGCTGCTGCCCCCGGTCGCGGGCGCCCACCTCGACGCCGTAGCGCGCGGGGGAGACATCGAGCTCGGAGACGGGCTGCGGCTGGTGGCTGACGTGGCCGCCGCGTCCGATGGCGACGGCGGGGATGGAGCGAAGCGGGTCCAGGGAGAGATCGATGGCGGCGGTCCCCCCCTGCGGTTGTACACCTCGAGGGGGCGGATTCGGGTGGGTCGGAGATGAGTAGAAAGCAAACGAGTGGTTTCATGATTCGCGGTGGCTGCTTCGGAATGCTGCTGGTCTGGTCGTTCGTGTCGACCGCGGTGTGGGCCGAGGACTTCGAGGCGCGGGTTCCGGCGCTGCCCGGAGGGAAGCTGTCCCTACACATCTCGTCAGGTGAGGTCGAGATCGAGAGCCACGACCAGAACGAGGTCCGCGTCGATGCGAGGGCGCGGGGCTTCGGTCCGGGGGGTGCGAACTTCCGCGTGGTCCCGCGGCGGGGCGACGTGGAGGTGCGTGGCGCGGCGCCGGGGTGGCTGAGCTTTGGTTCGAGGATGCGAGTCCGCGTCCGCGTTCCCTTCGCGTACTCGGTCGACGTGTCGACTTCGGGCGGCGACGTGAACGTCGAGCAGCTGCGCGGGTCGGTGCGGGTCAAGTCGAGCGGTAGCCGCATCGAGATCGGTCAGATCGAGGGCGACATCGACCTCGACACGAGCGGCGGCGAGATCCAGGCCCAGGAGATCTTCGGCGAGGTGAGGGTGCGCACATCTGGCGGATCGATCAAGCTCTCGGAGATTCGCGGCGAGGTCGACGCGCGGACGAGCGGCGGCAGCATCGAGGTCGACGGGGTCGCCGGCGGGGTCAATGCGCGAACGAGTGGCGGGTCGATCGCCGTTCGCTTCGTCGCCGATGTGGCGGGCCGCATCGAGACGAGTGGCGGAAACATTCAGATTCGCGTGCCAGGGCGCACGAACATCGATCTCGATGCCGTTGCGAGCGGAGGCGGCATCGAGATCGAGCGCGAGCTGCGTCCGCAGGGTCGACGCAAGAACGGACGCTTCCGCGGCAAGCTCGGACGCGGTGGCGAGAGTCTCGCCCTGCGCACGTCGGGTGGCAGTATCTATATCCAACCCGACTGAGGACCGCGGCGCGGAGTGCCGTCGGACGTTCGCGGGCGGCCCCTCCAGGCAGCGCGCGCGGGAGTGCGGCATTCCTCCCCGGGCCGTACCCTGTGCGCCCATGGGGGGCGATTCAGCGCCGAGCCATTCCAGCGAGTATCAGCGCCGCCTCGACCTGCACGCAGCCGAGGAGTTCGCGCTCGAGCGCCGTTCGGCGCAGCTCTCGAATCTGCGTCTGCTCGTGTTTGCCGTTGGCGCGGCGGCGTCGTGGTTCGTCTTTGGGACCCGGAGCCTCGAGGCCGCCTGGCTCGCGCCCGCCGTCATCGGATTCGTCGCGCTCGTGATCCTGCACGACCGCGCGCTTCAGGCCCGGGATCGCGCGGGCCGTGCCGTCGCGTTCTACGAGGGCGGCCTCGCGCGCCTCGAAGATCGCTGGCTCGGCAGCGACGCGGCCGCGCGCGCTCACGATCGTCCAGAGTGGAGCGATCCCCACCACCCCTACGCCGAAGATCTCGACCTGTTCGGCCGCGGGTCGCTCTTCGAACTCCTGTGCGGAGCGACGACCCAGTCGGGCGAAGAGACACTCGCGCGGTGGCTGCTGGAACCCGCTTCGCCGGAGACGGTTCGCAGCCGACAGCAGGCCGTGAAAGAGCTCGCCGGAAAGCTCGATCTGCGGGTCGACCTCGCACGCCAGGGCGCCGCGCTCCGCGAGCGATTGCACCCGGATGCGCTCACGCAGTGGGGGAGCGAGCCCGTGAAGCCCGTGGCCAGGTCGCTTCGCGTGAGCGCCGCGCTGCTTGCAGCAATGACGGTCGGTACGCTCGCCGCCTGGCTTCTCGCGGGAGCATTCGCGATCTGGTTTGCGCTCGCGGCCGGCGCGCAGTCGGTGTTCGCGCTGTTCTTTCGGGGTCGCATTCATTCGGCCCTCAGTGCCGGCGGACTTCCAGTTCGCGAGCTCGCCGCCCTCGGCGGCGTGCTGC
>SPKZ01010672.1_pt1 | contig 14542 bp, 10 predicted proteins | sample 2456571 | NCBI WGS metagenome assembly SPKZ01 (sample SAMN11192286, study PRJNA482655) | marine metagenome | biome: ENVO:00000447; feature: ENVO:00000244|ENVO:00000211|ENVO:00000569|ENVO:00002023; material: ENVO:00002151; isolation source: ocean water from marine abyssalpelagic zone ...
CCACCTTCTTCATCGCGGCGTTTATCGATTCGGCGTCCGTGGCCTTTGCGAGCTTCACCGAGAGGTCGACCGCCGAGACGTCCTGGGTGGGCACGCGCATCGCGTAGCCGTCGAGCTTGCCCTTCAGTTCGGGAAGTACGAGGCCGATCGCTCGGGCGGCGCCGGTGCTGGTCGGGATCATGGAGACGCCCGCGGCACGTGCGCGTCGGAGGTCGGAGTGAGGCCCGTCGAGCGTGACCTGGTCGTTGGTGTAGGCGTGGATCGTGGTCATCCAGCCGCTCTGGATGCCCCACTCGTCGTGGAGGACCTTCGCCACCGGCCCGAGGCAGTTGGTCGTGCACGACGCGTTCGACACGATCTTGTGCTTCGCGGGGTCGTAGGCGCCGGTGTTCACGCCCAGGACGAGCGTGACGTCGGGGTCGCTCGCGGGCGCGCTGATGATCACGCGGTCGGCGCCGGCGGTGAGGTGTTTCGACGCGCCTTCGCGGTTTGCGAACAAGCCCGTGGACTCGACGTAGCTCCGCACCCAGCTTCTTCCAGGGAAGCTTCGCGGGGTCGCGTTCGGACAAGATCGGAATGGCCTTGCCGTCGACGATGATCTCCGAGTCGCCGGCCTCGACCGTCCCAGCGAAGTGCCCGTGGATCGAGTCGTACTTGAGAAGATGTGCGAGGGTCTTGGCATCGGTGAGATCGTTGATCCCGACAATGTCGAGATTCGTGCCCTGGGCGGCGCGGAAAACGAGCCGACCGATGCGTCCGAAACCATTGATTCCAACCGATGTCGCCATATCTGGGTTCCTCGTGTGGGAGCGGCGGGCAGAATATCCGCTCGTCCGGGGGGCCGCCAGAAATCGCCAAGTGGATCGCTACTCTTGAACCGGGAACGGGTGCTGGGGCGATCCGAGGGCAGGGGACCCAGCGGAGGTTCGGGTTGATCATCGGCAGCGGCATCGACGTGATCGAGATTGCTCGCATCGAGCAGGCGCTCGACCGAAGAGGAGAGAGGTTCGAGCGCCGGATCTACACCCCCCGGGAGATCGAGTCCTGCCGGCGCGCACTCCGGACGGCGCCTCATTTCGCCGTTCGGTTCGCGGCGAAGGAGGCGGTGATGAAGGCTGTGGGCACAGGTTGGGCAAAGGGCGTGCGCTGGGTCGACATCGAGACGGTGCCTGAGGGGCCTGTCGAAGAGGCGTCCTCGGCGATCTCCGACCGATTGAGGCTCGTGCTCCACGGCCGGGTGGCCGCGATCGCCGAGGAAAGGGGGGGGCTCACCGCCCACCTCGCGGTCAGCCGCAGCCGCAGCCACGCGATGGCTGTGGTCCTGCTGGAAGGCGCCGACGGGTGACTGCACACATGCCGCACAGCGGCCCGCGAACGCCCGCCGGCCGACGCCGGCGCAGTGTTCCGCTGGCTGGCGCTCTGGGGGTGCTGGTGGCGGTGTCAGCGGCCGGTGGGCTCTTCGTCCACGGCCTGCAGGAGCGCTGGGGCGCCGAGGCGGCGTTTCCCCAGGTGACGGGCCAACTCGAAGTCCGCGGCATCGAGGCTCCGGTCGAGATCTTCCGCGACCGGGCCGGAGTCCCCCACGTCGAGGCGCATTCCGAGCGCGACGCGCTGTTCGGCCTCGGATTCGTCCATGCCCAGGACCGCCTGGCGCAGATGCAGTGGTTGGCGCGCACGGCGCGCGGTCGCACGGCGGAGTGGATCGGCGAGAAGGGCCTGGCCGCCGATCGTCTCGCCCGCCTGCTCGACATCGCGGGTCTCGCCGAGGCAGAGTTCGCCCGACTCGACGCCGGCCCACGGGCACTGCTCGAGGCGTACACGGCGGGTGTAAACGCCCGCATCGAACGTATCCGCGACGGTGACGTCCGGCTCCCGCTCGCCTTCGGCGGCGGAAGCCTTCCGATTGGGAAAGCCGCAGAATGGGAACTCTGGCTTCCGGAGGATTCGCTGGCGGTCCTGAAGCTGTACGCCTGGGGGCTCTCGGGAGCGCCCGACGTCAGCCTCGTACTGTCGGACGTCGTCGAGCACCTCGGTCGCTACGGGGCGCGCCGCTTCTTCCCCCGCGAAAATGGCGACTTGCCGGGCGAGAACGATGGGTCGATCACCGCGGGCCTCTCCGCTTCGTCGCCGCTGCTGGGCTTCGGTGCGCTCGTCCCCGATCCGCTGCGGCGCGCAGCGCGCCTCGAGGGGCGCAGCATCGGCAGTAGCGCGTGGGTCGTGAGCGGGGCGCACACCGAGAGCGGGAAGCCGATCCTCGTCGCCGATGCCCACCTGCCGCCGACGGCGCCGCCGCTGCTGCACGTCGATCACTTCCGGGGCGGCGGCCTCGACGTCGCCGGTTCGACCCTGCCCGGAGTTCCCGTGGTCTGGACGGGGACCAACGGCCATGTCGCCTGGGCTTCGACGCACGCTCGCGCGGTCACGACGGATCTCTACGAGGAAACCCTCCATCCGGACGACCCCGATCGCTACCACGACGGAAGGGGCTGGCGGAAGTTCCGGGAGCGCAGCGAGCGCATCGCCGTGGCCGGCGGCGAGGCCGAGGTGGTGACCGTTCGCTCGAGCCGCCACGGCCCGATCATTCCGGCACCGTTCGACAGTCCGCGGCGGCCGCTGGCGCTGGCATGGGTCGGCGCGCAGAAGGACACGACGAGCACGCTGACGTCGTTCCTGGCCGTGGCGCGCGCCCGCGACGCCTCGGGCATGCTCGCCGCGCTGTCGACCCACCACGAGCCGCCGCTGATGATGGTCTACGCCGACGAGGCCGGGGGGATGGGGTTGCAGGTGGCGGGCTGGATCCCGCGGCGCGACTTCACGCGTGGCCTCGTTCCGCTGCCCGGGCGTGCGGGCTGGTATGGCTGGAGGGGGCCGATTCCGTTCAACGAGCTGCCGAGCGTGAAGCTCAGCGCGGGGCGCGGCGGCTGGCTGGTGGCTGCGGACAATCGCCTCATCAGGAGCGACGGGACGTCTCGTATCGAGTGGCTGTGGCGCAGTGGCGAACGGGCCGCGCGGATCGACGCGCTCATCCGCGAGGAGACTCGCGAGCACCGCGTCGGGCTGCGTGGGATGGCGCGCCTGCAGACCGACGTCCGGGCGGGCAGGGCGCGCTTGCTCGCCGACCGCGCGCTCGGTTGGCTCGACGCTGCCGAAGGCGTGGGTGCCGAGGCACAGGAGGTGGCCGACCTGCTCCGGGATTGGGACGGGAATGCGGGCGCCACGAGTGTGGGAGCGGCGGTCTACCACGTCTTTCTCGACCGGCTGACCGGGAAGCTGCTGACGCGCCGCCTGGGCGAGGAACTCGGCCGCCGCTACGTGTCGCTGCCGCAGACCGACCCCGCGCAGCTGATCTACGAGCTGCTCGACGAGAAGGATTCCGGTCCGTCATCGCGCCGCCGTCCGTTCGATCCGGCGGGCGACGACTCGCCGCGCTGGGCTGACTCCGAGGTGATCCTGGACGCCATCCGCGAGAGTCTGCGGGAGACCTGGTTCCAGCTCGCGTTCGACCTCGGACCCAACCGCAGTCGCTGGCACTGGGGGCGCCTGCATCCATTGGGCTTTTTCCCCTTCCAGCCGGGCCTTGCAACGGGCGGCGCCGAGAAGCTGGGCCCGTTCCCATTCGGCGGGAACGGCAGCACCGTGAACGCCGCGGAGTACACGCCGGGGTCGTTCGACGTCCGGGTCGCCTCGACGTTTCGCTTCGCCATCGACGCCGCGGCGCTCGATGAGGCGCTGTTTGCCCTGGCTCCCGGCGAGTCCGAGCATCCACGGCATCCGCACTTCTCGAGCGGTCTGGATCGCTGGCTCGAGGGCCGGCCGACACTCCTCGCGACCAGTACGCTTCTGGTCGAAGAAGCGAGCGCCTCGCGACTGACACTCGAACCGGGGGCCTGAATCGGAAGATGCCGCGCAACGTCCTGTTCGTGGAGGTCCCGAGCTTCTACGCGATGGTCGAGCGCAGTCTGGATCCATCGCTCGCCGAGCGGCCGGTGATCGTCGGAGGTGACCCGCGGAAACGCGGTTGGGTGCAGGCCGCGACGCCGGACGCCCTCGCGGACGGTGTCGCTCCCGACATGCCCGTGAGCGAGGCGATGGGCCTGTGTCCGCGCGCGCGGCTGCTCCGCACCGATATGGGGCGCTACCGCGAAGCCTCGCGCCGACTGTTCGCATGCTTTCGTCGCGCCCTCGCTCGGCCCGAACCCTTCGGCCTCGCCGCGGCGTTCTTCGACGTCAGCGCCGTACAGAGCCCCGTCGACGATGTCGTTGCGAAGCTGGCAAAGCTCGTCGAGGGGGCGCTGGGTCTGCCGCTGCGCGCGGGGATGGGGAGCGGCAAGTTCCTCGCCCGAATCGCGGCGGAGGAAGAGGGCCCCGGGCTCCTGCGCGTCGTGTCGCCGGGCGCGGAAGCGCACTTCCTGCGTGACCTGCCCGCGTCCCGCCTCGAAGGGGTGGGGGAGAAGACTACCGGCACACTCGCGGAGCTGGGTGCGCGAAGCATCGGCGAGGTCGTCGCCCTCGGTCGGGAGCGACTCGAGGAGGCATTCGGTGGCCACGGCCTGCGGATCTTCCTGCTGGCGTCGGGTGCGGACGACTCCCCCGTGCGCGGTGTTGCGCATCCGCAGAGCGTGAGCCGCGAGGCCACTCTGCGGAACGCCGAAGGACGAACGGTCGACCTGGCACTCCTCACCGACCAGGTGCAGGACCTCGTCCGCCAGGTCGACGGCGAGCTGCGCGACCAGGCCTTGTCGCCCGCCAAGATCACCCTGAAGGTGCGGTTCGCGGATTCGACGCAGACCACCCGCAGCGCCTCCCTGAAAAACCCGCCCAACGGAGCCAACGAGCTCCTGGAGGCCGCGATCCGGCTCCTCGGCCGTACCCAGGCGGGCTCGCTGCCGGTCCGAGGCCTCGGGATCCAGCTGGGAAAGCTGACGCCCCTGGAGGACTCCAACCGGCAACTCGATCTGTTCTCGCCGCAAAGCTGACGCGTTTTTCGGCCCCGTACCCTCAAGCGCCCCGGCGCCCTGACCGAATGGAACGACGAACGCTGGTTCGTTCGCGGGGTGCACGGGGATGGAAGACGCAAAGGGCGCGAATCGCCGGAAATACAAACGGATCGCGACGGATCAGGTGATCTCCTTTGCCCCGGTCGACAGCCGCGACCTGCTCGGCGTGAGCCGCAACGTGTCCACCGGCGGCATCCGCTTCGAGGCCGTCGGTTGCGAGATCAATCTCGGCGACATCCTGCGCATCACCTTCAACATCATCGACAGCACGGTGGTGGCGGTGGGCCACGTCGTCTGGGCGACCGAAATGGACCCGATCACGACGGACGTCGGGATCGAGTTCGTCGAAATCGACCCCGCTGCGCTGCGAGTTCTGGAAGAGCTCACCGGCCTCGAGGCTTGATTCCGCCCCAAGGGTCCGGAAATTCCGTGGGCTCAGCCCGTCGCGGTCTGCGGGTTGACAGTGGGTCCCCGGCGGTGCCACGGTTGCGTCGCCATGGCGGACTTCTATCAGAGCGGGGTAATCACCACACTGCATCGGTTGGAGCGGAACCGTGTTGGATCGAACTCGACCCGTCGTCTCGAGCGCGAGTTGCGCGCCTACAGCGAAGCTCGCCCCGTCGCACTGGTCCTTCCCTGCCTGATCTCCGAGTTGAAGGGGCCAGGCCTGAAGGTCATCATCGACACGCTTCGGGCCGTCCGTTACCTCAAGCAGATCGTCGTGAGCGTCACGGGCACCGAGGACCCCGACGACTTCGAACGCATCCGCATCGCATTCGACGGGGTGCGCACGGTCGACGGCCGGCCTCCCACGATTCTCTGGGACACCGGGCCGCGTGTGCAGTCCCTCTATTCGAACCTTCGCGAAGAGGGCCTCGATCCCGGCGGACAGGGCAAGGGTCGCAACACCTGGCTGGGCTACGGCTACGTGCTCGCGACGAACTCGTCCCGCGTCATCGCCGTACACGACTGCGACATCCGGACGTACGACCGGGAGTTCCTGGCGCGGCTCTGCTATCCGACCGCCAACCCCAACCTCAACTACGAGTTTGCCAAGGGCTACTACGGCCGGGTGACCGACCGCCTGCACGGGCGGGTGACCCGGCTGTTCGTCGGGCCGCTCCTCAAGGCGATGAAGGCCGTCCTCGGCTCGATACCGCTGCTCGACTACCTCGATTCGTTCCGCTACCCGCTCGCCGGCGAGTGCTCGATGACGACGGAACAGGCTCGCATGAACCGCATTCCGGGCGACTGGGGGCTCGAGGTCGGGATGCTCGTCGAGGTCTTCCGAAACTGCTCGCCAAAGCGCATCTGCCAGATCGAGCTCGCCGATAACTACGACCACCGTCACCAGGAGCTGTCCGAGAACGATTCCAGTCGTGGGCTCCACCGGATGGTGTCCGACATCGCGTCTTCACTGATTCGGAACCTCGCGAGCTACGGGGTCGAGTTCGACGCCGGCTTCCTCAACACCCTCACCTCGGCCTATCTGCGCACCGCCCAGGACGCGATCGCGTCGTACGACGACGACGCCGCGCTGAACGGTCTCGTGTTCGACCGCCACGAGGAGGAGGTCGCGGTGGAGGTCTTTCTGCGCGCGCTGCGAGCAGCGGGCCTCGGCTTCGTGCGCGACCCGTTCGGAACTCCGCCGATTCCGAACTGGAACCGCGTCACTTCTGCGCTGCCTGGATTCCTCGAAGAGTTGCGCGAAGCGGTCGACGCGGACGCGACCACGGTGGGGTCCGGATAATCCCAACGGAGCCCCCCGGTCCGGGCGGGGTGCTGGGACTCGAGCGGGGGAGATCGACCCGCAGCGGCGGGGCGGGCGTGAGGATGGGACCGCAATGCAGCGGCCCAGACCCCGCAGCCAGCGCTCCGTTCCCCAACATCGATCTCGCGTGGCATACTGCGGCGCCCCCCCCCTCTGTCTTCCTCCCGGGCGCGGAGCGAGAGGCCGCGCCTGTTCACCCACACGCCAGCGGGGTCCCCCACGTGACCGCGGTCGAAGCAAGTCTCGGTGACCGCAGATTCCGCGGTGGCGTTCGCTGGAACGGTGGACTCGCGCGTCCCCGGTCGTCGCGAAGGGCGGTTGCCTGAGATGCTGTATCGCCATAGCGAAGTCTTTCGGACGAGCCTGCTCCTCGCGGACCTGGGTCTCGTCGCGGCGTCGTGGCTGGCTGCGTACTACATCCGCTTCTACACGGTCTTCGAATCACCGTTGGGAATCCCGGAATTCGACGCGTACCTGACGCCGCTCGCGGTGATTCTGCCGCTGTGGCTGTTCATGTTCCGATCCCGCGGGCTCTACGAGCCGCAGCGCACCGGCTCGATCTGGAGCGAGACGGGGCGGGTGATCACCGTCACCGCATTCGGAGTGACGGCCCTCGTCGCCCTCACGTTCTTCTATCGCTCCTATTTCTACTCGCGCGGTGTCGTCATGATCTTCTTCGCGCTCGCGGCGGTATCGGTGGCGGGTTTCCGCATCTGCGGCCGCCTCGCGCTGCGCGCTCTGCGCCGCCGCGGCTTCAACCTCCGCTACGCCATCGTGGTCGGCGCCGGCCAGCTCGCGGAGGAGGTCATCGAGCGGTTCCACGGCCACCCGGAGGTGGGGATTCGCGTGCGAGGCGCGCTGTCGGGGTCAGCGCCGGCGGGCGGTCGCGAGATTCGCGGAGTGCCGGTGGTGGGTGACTACGGGCAGCTCAGGGAGATCCTCGCTCAGAGTCGCAGGGGCGACCGCGTCGATCAGGTCGTACTCGCGCTCCCGCGCGACGACGGCCACCACCTCGAGAAGGTGCTCGCGGACCTCGACGACGAGGTCGTCACGGTGCGCCTCGTTCCCGATCTCCTCCACATCAACACCTTGCGCAGCTCCGTCGAGGAGTTCGACGGGCTCGCGATGATCAGTCTGCGCGACAGTCCCCTCGTCGGCTGGGCCGCCGTGACGAAGCGCAGCTTCGACGTGCTCGTCGCCGGAACGATTCTGGTCCTCGCGAGTCCCGTGATGCTCGGCATCGCGCTCGCCACGCGTTTCAGCGCCGGGAAACCCATTTTCTTCGTTCAGCAGCGCATGGGCCTCGATGGGCGCGTGTTCAGGATGGTGAAGTTCCGTACGATGATTCCGGGCGCCGAAAGCGCCACGGGTCCCGTGTGGACCGCCCCCAGTGACCCGCGGTGCACGCGGGTCGGCGCGCTTCTGCGCCGGAGGAGTCTCGACGAGCTACCGCAGCTGTGGAACGTGTTGCGCGGCGACATGAGCCTGGTCGGTCCGCGACCCGAGCGGCCGGTGTTCATCGAGCGGTTTCGCGCCGAGATCCCGGGCTACATGCTGCGCCACAAGGTCAAGGCGGGCCTCACGGGGTGGGCGCAGGTGTGCGGTTGGCGGGGCAACACGTCCCTCCACGAGCGCATCGAGCACGACATCTACTACATCCAGAACTGGTCGCTGGGTCTCGACGTGCGGATCCTTCTCCTGACGCTGTGGCGCGGCTGGAAGGGGCCGGGTGCGTACTGATGGGGTGGCAGATCCCGATCGCCAATCTGTCCGCTGAGTACGAGGCCGTCGGACCTGCCGTCGAAGCCGCTGTGCTTCGCGTATTGCGCTCGAATGAGTACGTCCTCGGCGGGGAGACGCCGCGCTTCGAAGCGGAGATGGCGGAACTCGTCGGCACGGACTTCGCGATCGGGGTCGGCTCCGGCACGGAAGCCCTCGCGCTCGCCCTGCGAGCGCTCGGCGTGGGCGCCGGCGATGAGGTGGTGACGACCCCGTTCACGTTCTTCGCGACGGTGGACGCCATTCTGTGGGTGGGCGCGCGCCCCGTCTTCGGCGATATCGAAGCCGACGGGTTCAATCTCGACGCCGCGAGCCTCGACGCCGTGATCACGCCGCGCACGCGCGCGCTGCTCCCGGTGCACCTGTTCGGTCACTGCGCGAATCTGGAAGCGATCCGCGCGGTTGCCGACGCCCACGACCTTCCGATCGTCGAGGACGCCGCCCAGGCGATCGGAGCATCGCGCGGGGGCCGGCCGGCGGGTTCTTTCGGCGACGTGGGCTGCTTCAGCTTCTACCCGTCGAAGAATCTCGGCGCGGTTGGCGACGCCGGCTGTGTGACCACGAACGACGCCGAGCTCGCGGAGACGCTGCGCGCGCTGCGCATTCACGGACGCGACGGCGCCGGCGTCTACGCGAGGGTCGGTACGACGTCGCGACTCGACTCCGTGCAGGCTGCGGCGCTGTCCGCGAAGCTGCCGTGGCTCAAAGACTGGACGACGCTTCGCACACGCAACGCGGCTCTGTTCGACGCGGCGCTGACGGACTGCGCTCGTGTCGTGCTGCCCGGGACGGCGCGCGACTCGGAGCCGGTGTGGAGCCAGTACACGCTGCGCACGCCGGATCCGGAAGCAGTGAGAGACGCGCTTCGCGACCACGGCATCGAAGCGCGCCGCTACTATCCCGTACCGGCGTACCGAGAGCCGGCGCTCGGCGATGCGATGCTGTGCGAAGGCGCGCGCCCGAACGCGGAGCGCGCGTGCGCCGAAGCGCTCTCGGTGCCGGTTCACTGGAGCTGCTCGCCCGACGATATTCGTTACGTAGCCGAGGTGGTGCACGCCGCCGTCTAGCTCGGCTGGGGTTCGGCGGGCGAAGACCGCCCAAAAGCTTCCGCTGGGCTTCGCCTCACTTCGCGCTTGCGGGACTCGATTCTCGGGTCACGATCTCGCGGGATGCGCGTTGCGCTGGTTCACGACTGGCTGACGGGAATGCGCGGCGGGGAGCGGGTGCTCCACGAGCTCGCGGGCATGTTTCCCGACGCCGATCTCCACACCCTGGTCTTCGTGCCGGGCAGCACATCGGAGCGCATCGAATCGCTCGCGATCGAGGCGAGTGTGCTCTCGCGCCTGCCCGGTGCGGCACGCCACTATCGCAAGCTGCTCCCGCTCTTGCCCCTCGCCATCGAGGCGAAGCGGCTTTCGGATTACGACCTGGTGTTGTCGACGAGTCACGCGGTGGCCAAGGGGGTGCGAGTGGCGCCGGGAACGCCCCACCTCTCCTACTGCTTCACGCCCATGCGGTATGTCTGGGACCAGGCCGACGTCTACCTGGGACGCGGCCTCAAGCGGGCTCTGGCTGCACCGCTGGTCGCCTACCTGCGCGCCTTCGATCTGCGAACCAGCCGGCCCGATCGCGTGACGCGGTTCACGGCGTGCTCACAGAACGTCGCGAACCGAATCCGCCGCATCTACGACCGCGAGGCCGAGGTCGTCTACCCGCCGGTGGCCGTCGATCGCTTCCGGCCCAACGGAAAGGAACCGGAGAATTTCTTTCTCGTCGTGGGTGGCTTCGTGGCGTACAAACGGGAGGACGTGGCCGTGGAGGCGTTTCGCGAGCTCGGCACCGGCTATCGCCTGGTCGTGGCGGGAGATGGTCCGGCGCGGCGCCGGCTCGAAGCCCGGGCGCCCGCGAACGTCGAGTTCGTCGGGCGGGTCGACGACGCCGAGCTTGCCGATCTCTACGCCAGCTGTCGTGCCCTGTTGTTCCCGGGCGACGAGGATTTCGGAATGATCCCCGTCGAGGTGCAGGCCGCGGGGCGCCCGGTGATCGCCTTCGGTCGCGGCGGCGCCCTCGAGACGGTGCTGGGAGTCGTGGAGGGGCGCACGGTCGCCGAGTCGACGGGGCTCTGGTTCGAGCCACAGACCCCGGCTGCCGCCGCCAACGCAGTTCGGGAATTCGAGCGTGTCGAACGCGCCTTCGATCCCGCGACCCTGCGCGCCCACGCGATGCGCTTCGCCCCGCAGTGTTTTCGCGAGGGCATCGACCGCGAAATCGCCGCCACGCTCCACCGTTCGTAGCGGTGGGACTCTCGGATGGAGGTGGCGGGAAGCCCCCAGCGTGACGCCCGCAGTCGCAGCCGTCAGTCAGACGCTGCGGGGGATTCTTCGAGAGCGAGGGCGAGGGCCTCCTCGATCCCATCGACGGTTTCGATGCGGATCTTCTCGAGGACCTCTTCCGGGAGTTCGACCAGGTCCTTCTGGTTGCGGCGCGGGAGGATCACGACCTCGATCCCCGCCCGCGAGGCCGCCAGCACCTTGGCTTTGATCCCGCCCACGGGCAGGACCTTGCCGCGCAGCGAGATTTCGCCGGTCATCGCGACGTGACCGCGTGCGCGTCGGCCGGAGAGCGCCGAGACGAGGGCGGTGGCGAGGGCGATGCCCGCCGACGGCCCGTCCTTGGGGACGGCACCCGACGGCACGTGGAGGTGGATCTCGGACGCGGATAGCGCTTCGCTGTCGAGACCGAGGCTTTCGGCGTTCGACCGAACCCACGACAGCGCGGCCTCAGCGGACTCGCGCATGACGTCACCGAGCTGTCCCGTGAGGCGCAGCCGCACGCCTTCGCCACCGGTGATGATCGTGGCTTCGATGAACAGGATGTCGCCGCCGTGGCGCGTGGTCGCGAGGCCCACCGCGACGCCGGGGAGCACGGTGCGCTCGGCAGTCTCCGGCAGGTGGGGCGGAGCGCCGAGCGCGTTCACCACGAAGTCGGCATCGATCTCGATCGGCTCGATCGCGTTCGCCACGACGGGGCCGGCGGGAAGCGACAGCGACTCGTCGGGCGCCGGGGACTTCGCCGTGGTCGGAGCTGCCGCCTCGGAGGCGGCGAGGGCGGCCAGCTGCGGTGCGAGCTTGTGCGCGCATTTCCTCATGAGGGTTGCGATCTGGCGATCGAGGTTTCGGACGCCGGCCTCGCGCGTGTATTCCTGGACGACGCGATCGATAGCCGCGTCGGTCACGCTGATCAGGTCTTCGGTGAGCCCGTGAGCCTCGAGCTGTTTCGGAACGAGGTGCCGCCTGGCGATCACGTGCTTGTCGTTCTCCGTGTAGCCAGGCAGCTCGATGACTTCCATACGATCGAGGAGGGCCGGAGGAACGGTCGCGAGCGTGTTCGCGGTGGCGATGAACAACACGTGGGAGAGGTCGAAGGGGACTTCGATGTAGTGATCGCTGAACGCGTGGTTCTGTTCCGGGTCGAGGACCTCCAGGAGCGCCGAGGAGGGGTCGCCCCGGAAGTCGGCGCCGAGCTTGTCGATCTCGTCCAGCAGGAACACAGGATTGCGCGAGCCCGCGCGTTTCAGGCTCTGCAGAATGCGACCCGGCATCGCGCCGACGTAGGTCCGCCGGTGTCCGCGGATCTCCGCTTCGTCGCGAACGCCGCCGAGCGAAGCTCGCGCGAACTTCCTCCCCATCGCGCGCGCGACCGAACGACCGAGTGACGTCTTGCCGACCCCCGGCGGACCCACGAAGCAGAGGATCGGGCTCTTCGCCTCGTGGGCGAGCTTTCGCACCGCGAGGAACTCGAGGATCCGGTCCTTCACCTTCTGGAGGTCGTGGTGGTCGGCATCGAGGATCTCGCGCGCGGCCGGGAGTTCGAGCTTGTCGTCCGTCTCGACCGACCACGGCAGGTCGATCATCCACTCGACGTACGTACGGATCAGGTGGCGATCGGGCGCGTGTTGGGGAAGGGCGGCGAGGCGCTGCAGCTCGCGCTCGGCCTGAGTGCGCGCGGCTTCCGGGAGCCGGGCAGCCTCGAGCTTCTCGCGCAATTCCTCGGCCTCGCGGATGCCGGGGTCGCCCTCGCCGATCTCCTCCTCGATTTCGCGCATGCGCCGCCGCAGCAGTCGCGCACGCCGCTCGGGCTCCAATTCGTCGCCCACGGCCTCGCTGCTGAGCTCGCGCTGGGTTTGGGCGATCGTCACCTCGCGCTCGAGGTGGACCACGATGCGCTCGAGCCTCTGGGCCGCATCGGGCTGACCCAGCAGAGCGACCTTGTCCTCGGGCGGCATCGGGAGCGTCGAGCCGATGATGTCGGCCATGAGGCCGGCGGTCGGAATGCCGGACACGAACTCCTTCCACTCGTCGGGATAGTCGTCGTGGAGATCGATGACCTGTGTCGCGAGAGCGACGGCGCGCCGCCACAGCCCGTCGCGGCGCTCGGGATCCGAGTCGATGTCCTCGAGGGCGTCGAGGCGGGTCGAAAGGGCCGGCTCGACGCTGAGGAGCTCCCCGAGCTTCGTGCGCAGCACACCCACCACGACGGCCTGCCTGCCGTCGCGCCGCGCGTCGATGACTCGAATCACCCGAACCACGCATCCGACCCCATAGAGGTCATCGCGGCGCGGGTCTTCGGTTCCGGGATCTCGTTGCGTGGCCACGACCATGAAGCCGCCGGGACCCGCCGCGTCGAGGGCCGCGAGAGACTTCTGGCGGCCGATGGCGAGCGGCACGGTCACGCCCGGGAACACCACGACGTCACGCACCGGGAGGACCGGAAGGATCGTCGGGATCTCGAGGCTCTCCTGGCCGGCTACGAGCACTCGCTGGGTCTCGATGTCGCTCTGCGAACCCGCCACGGAACCCCCAACTCGCTCGGGCTCGCTGGGAGCCCCTCCGAATGCAGGAAGGCTAGGCGCGACGGGAAGGGGGTCAAGGTCATCCGAGCGGGCTGATTGCCTTCTCCCCTGTACCCCTCTAGATTCTCGTGCGGCTGCCCGGGTGGCGAAATTGGTAGACGCGCTAGGTTCAGGACCTAGTGGTCGAAAGGCCGTGCTGGTTCGACTCCAGTCCCGGGCACCCGCCATAACCTCCCAAACTCGTTCCCGTTTTCTCCCGGAGGCGCCGCCACTGCGTCGCGAGGATCCACTCGACGGTGCCTCGACGCTCGGCCTGGTCGATACCGCGACGTGAGGGATCCCCTCTCTTCCCAGCGGTCTCCGGGGGTCGCGATCACAGACGCTTTCGTCGTCGCATTCGCCGTCTGGACGATCGTCTGCAACGCCGTCGCGGCCGGTCGCGGAAGCTTCGATCTCCTGCGGACCGGGTCACTGCTGGTGATCCCGTTGTCGGCGCTGATCCTCTTCGCGCTCCGCCGTCCGACACACCCGCCTACAGCCCGGGAGGCCCAGCCCCGCCCGGACGCTCGCCCGATCACCGCGAATCCGGTGCTCTTCGGGACCGCGATGGCGGCGGCGGCTGTCGGGTCGGCGGCTGAGCTCGGATGGGGCCTCGAGTGGGTCTGGCTGGGATCGGTCGCCCTGCTCGTGTTCGGGCTGTTTACGGAAATTCGCTCGCAATCCGCCCCGCCCGATCCGCCCGTGAGGCGGGATCGCGCCTGGCGGACGACCCTGTGGCTCTTCGTGGCTGTCGGAGCGGCGTCGCAGCTGCTCTTTCACCGCGCCAGTATCGACGATCCCCTGTACGTGAGCTTCACGGTGTAGGCGCTCGACCATCCCGGCGTGCCGATCTTGAGCTCCGACGCGCTCCACGGCATCCCCGGCCTGTCGATCATCCTGCCCGTCTACCGCGTGGTGTCGTTCGAGATGCTCGCGGCGACGATCAGCTGGGTGACGCGGTTGACGCCCCTGGAGAGCCACCACTGGGTTCTCGCTGCGCTGTTCGGTGGCTTGGCGCCTCTGGCCCACGCCCGTGTCATGCAGACCTGGACACCGCGGACCTGGCTCTACGGAACGGCGGCGTCCCTCTTCGTTCTCTTGACG
>SPKZ01011965.1_pt1 | contig 14540 bp, 15 predicted proteins | sample 2456571 | NCBI WGS metagenome assembly SPKZ01 (sample SAMN11192286, study PRJNA482655) | marine metagenome | biome: ENVO:00000447; feature: ENVO:00000244|ENVO:00000211|ENVO:00000569|ENVO:00002023; material: ENVO:00002151; isolation source: ocean water from marine abyssalpelagic zone ...
TTTAAAGATTAAAAAGATAAACTTTCAAATAAGATATAGTAAGTAAATGTACTATTAATAAAGAAGGAATTTATCATGAGTGAAAATATTAACAATACAAAAATTGATGCTTTTTTAAATGATGTAAATGAAATATATGAATTTATTAGCTCACAAAAAGAAAATACCAATAAATTAATACGTTATCTTGAAAACAATGAATTAGAACAATTAACAATAATAAACGACTTTGCTAAGTTTTTAAACTTAGAGATATCCTCTGATTTACGATTTTCTTTAGTAACTCGTTTGGTTAATTTAAGAGATGATTCATTGGTACAAGTATTAAAAAAACTTAATTTAAATGAAGAAGAAATTATAGAGCTACAAGAAAAAGCCTATTTGTTTGTCAAAGAATTTTGGCATAAAAAACACAAAAACACAATAGACTATATTTCACATAATCATTTATTAACACCTTTTTATGAAAAAATATTTCAAGGCGTTTATAATGTTGGGATTCATATGTCTTCTTGGCAAAGTGAATGGACAAAACACATTATAAATGGGGTGAATAAAGATTTACTTAAAAAGTTTGATGGCAATGAAAAACAAGTATTCCAATACTTAGAAGAAAACAATTTATTTGATTTAGGACATCATGAAATGTTAGCAGACAGATCTTATTCTGCTTTAGTTAAACACAATGATACGTACAGAAGTGAAGCTTATATTAAAGTCTTTAAAGTTCAAACAACAAACGTAGTAGATGCCCTAGAAGACTTTGAAGAAAGTTTAATTGAAGAAGAAGATGATGTATACAATCAAAAATGGCAATACATCTTATATATCCAAAACCTTATAAAAGCTTTTTCTGAGACTAAAACACATTTATTGGTTGAAAGATGGGCTGATGTTGATCGAGCTTGGATGAAAATAACTTCTCCTATTCAAATAGGTCACCCTTTAGAATATTATGAAGACCATTTTAGAAAAGCCGTTGCACTAGAATGGGATATACGTTTATCTAATCCAGAGTTTTCACAAAATGATAACAGAGTCAATAAAATAAAAAGTGCTTTTGAGAAAATCTACTCAAAAGTAAAAAAGAAAAAAGAATATCAAGATACCTATGATTTTTCTTTAAAATCTTTAGACAAAGTACAGTTATATATAGGCCGCCCTGCTTTGTTTTTTGGGGCAGAATTTAATGGTTTATTCTCAGCCCAAGTAGTTCCCAATGATGAAGTTGTTACCAAAGAAGAAGGAAAAAAAATCTTTGCATTTTCGGATGAAATATTGCAAACATCAAGAGCAAAACCTTTTTTAGCTTTAAGTGCTGAGTTTTTCTCAAAAGATTTTTTAAAACAAGATCGAGAGTTTTTATTTGGAAAAAAAGATGATTGGCATAATGTTTATGATATTACAACCATTGGTCATGAGTTTGGTCATATTTTATGGTGCGATGAAGAAAGCGAAACACTTATGAATAAAAGTGGAAACTTTAAAAATATTGAAGAATTTAAAGCAACAACAGGGGGATTAATATCTTTCTTTTTAGATGACAGTAAGGATGAAAAACACTTAGAAAAACAAGTTTTAATTGACACTATTAAAAGATCTGTGGGATTAATTGGATGGAAAGAAGTAGATGAAGTACAGCCCTATTATTGTGAAGGATTAATTCATTTAAATGCTATGTTTGATTCAAAAATTCTAATTTGGGAAAATGAAAAACTAAGTGTTGATTTAAGTAATACTAGTTATGAAAACTTAAAAAGTTGGTATATAAATGAGTATACTAATTTAGCACAACATTATTTAGATAAAAAAGATGCCAGTATATTTTTAAACAGATTTGCTGTAAAAGAAGACAAATACTTTATGCCAATAAACAAAACCATTCACTCTTTTGTTAATTTTTATTTTAAACGTTACCAAGAAATTGGTCAACAAATCGATACAAATGATAAAAAAGAGAACTATTTAAACTCCTCTTTATAATACAAATAAAGAGGATTTCTCTTTATTTGACAAAATCTTTTATTTTTTTTGTTCTATTATAATTAAATGAGTTTTGGGCATTTTGCAATAAATCTTTCATTTGATCTATGTCAGTAGGCAAAATACTTGCATAACCATATTTTATTCTTACAATATTTGCAAATAAAGAATTATCATGATCCAAGCCCAGTTTATCCACTGCTTTTTTACAGCGTAACGCTATTCTTCTAACTTTTTTTGTATTTGGTAATAAAATATAAAACTTATCATTTTCAATACGTGCAATAATATCACAAGGTCTTGCACATTGTTTAAATAATACATTCGCTATTTTCTTAAGACTTGTCTGTGCTTCTTTTTTACCATATAACTCCTCATAAGCCAAAAAGTCATTTGTTGTAATAATAAGTAAGGATATATCTGAGTTTTCTCTTACTGCTCTTTTAAATTCTTGCTTATATCGTGCTTCAAAGTATTCATGATTAAAAGCTTTTGTAATTAAATCAATTTTAGAATAAAGTTTTAATTCCTCATTTTCAAGTAATAAGGTATTTGTGCTTTTTTCTTTAAACTTATAAAAAAGGTCATATTTGAGTTTTATAATATATAAAAGCATTACAAGAATAAATAATAATACAAACATTATCGTAAGGTTAAATACTTGAGTTTTTTTTAATTCTAAAAAGTCATCATAAAATATAAATGAATTATCAAAAAGAAGAAACATTACAAAAATATAAAATAGGCACAAAAGTACAGTAATAAAACTTAGAAATTTAAATTGTTTAATCATATTTAGCTCATATACTAGAATTTATAAAATAATTTTACATTATATAAATAATTATAATATTAACTAAATTATTTAGAAATAGATTTAACCTAAGTTTAATTTTTAGAAAGTACTTCCTAAATATTTGTATGACAGCCTTCACTATAATTACAAGAGATTAGGTTCTTCCATTAATATTTCTTTTCTTAAGAAGCCTGTTTGGCATTTAAAGCCCAAATTCCTGCAATACTTAAAAGCGAACCTCCCACTATATTAAATTTTTTTTGACTTTTTTCTGAAGTCAGATATTTTTTGGCTTTATTTGCAAAAATTGCATACAAGGATGCATTGAAGGTTGCTAGCGTTACAAATATAATGGCAAGTGTCCACAACTGATAGTGTACATTTCCATTTGGATTAATAAACTGAGGAAGAAACGATACAAAAAATATAATGCCTTTAGGATTTAATGCTGTAACAAAATAGGTATCTATAAACAGTTTTTTTCTTGAAACTGCATTTTTTTCAAAGGAAAGAGATTCTCCTTTTATTCCCGCTTTTAATAATTTATATCCTAAATACAAAAGATACAATCCTCCAACAATTTTAATTACTTGAAATAAGAAAGCTGAATTTGACAAAACAACACCTAATCCTACAAGAGATAAAAAAAGTGCTGTGGAATCCCCAAGAGCAACTGCAGTAACAAGAGGTAACTTTGCACGATTACCCTGTGAAATCGAATAACTTATAACTGTTAAAATGGTAGGTCCTGGAATTGCTAATAATATTACAGAAGCTGTAATAAATGCAAATAACATTTCGATACTCATATAATTTCCTTTTAATTAAATTCATTTACTCTTATTTGTTTAAGCTGCACTGATAAATATTCCATATAAATGAGAATGTAGCATTACGCTCCAATGAACTATTATTGTTTTTTTCTCATTTATAAATATACGTAGGCAACTACGTAATTATATGATATAATTCTTTTTTTGTCAAATATTGTTTTAGATGATTAAGAAACATTAATATAAAATCTTACAATTCAAGGATAAAAATAAATGTATATATTCAAAAAAGCAGATATAACATTTTTAGATATATTGCATAACTTAATGAAAGATACTTTTATTCAAGCATATGAAAATATTCATTCAGAAGAAAACATAGTAAGATACTTAAATAAAAACGTTACAACTAAGCTTGTCTCGACAATTCTATCATCTGAAACATTTAGCTGTACTATAGTTTTTAAAAGAAATAAACCTCTTGGTTTTTTTATTCTAAAAGACAAAGAGTGTCCCTTTAATATAAATAATACTTCCTTAGAACTGAAACAACTTTATATTTTAAAAAGTGAATATAACATAGGTCTTGGGAAAGTATTATTTACAAATGCAGTTAAAATAACAAAAACGCTATCAAAAAAGTATATTTGGCTAACAGTATCTGATTCAAATATCCAAGCTAAATCTTTTTATGAAAAAACAGGCTTTAAAAAACTGGGAAGAGGTAATAAAATAAGTGTAGGAACAGATACATTATCATCAACAGTGATGATATATAAAATATAAATTAAGGAATTTAAATTGAATATTTTTTTCAAAAAAGCTGGGGTAATGGCTATTGGTACAAGACTTAGAATGATTACAGAAAGAGTCGCAAAAGATTCTGAAAAAATGTTTGAATTACATGGAATAGATATAAAACCAAAATGGTTTTCAGTATTCTTTAGTTTATCTCATACAAAAGAATTAATGACAATAACTTCCCTTGCAAAAGAGTTAGGATATGCTCATCCTTCAGTAATTTTAATTATTAAAGAAATGAAAGAAAATGACCTCATAATTGAGAAAAAAGACAAAAAGGATGGAAGAAAAACAATTATTTCATTATCTAAAAAAGCAAAAGAAATGGCAAACTTAATCGAGGAACAATATATTGACGTAAACAATGCAATTGAAAAAATATTAAAGGAAACAAATCATAATCTATGGTTAGCAATAGAAGATTTTGAAAAACAACTTGATAAAAAATCAATCTATGCAAGAGTTCTAGAAGAAAAAATATTAAGAGAAAATAAACCCTTATAAAAGAACTGAGGTATATTATGAAATACTAGGTCCTTACACAGCATCGAGAATACGCTAAAATTGGGTAATCCTTGTTAGCTCATAACTAGTATTTATAAAATAATTCTAAATTATTTAATTTTCTTTAAATTTTTTGAAATTTTATTTAAAGCTAATGATTCTAAAGACTTATTTATTAAAAAATCCATATCGTTTATGTTCTTTGCAGATATACTAGCAAACCCAAAACTTACTCTTACAATATTACTAAGAACTGAATTATCATGAGATAAAGCCAAACTATCAACTGCATCCTTACATTTTTGTCCAATTAATCTTGCATGTTTAGTATTGGGCAAAAGAAAATAAAAAATATCTGCTTCAATTCTAAATACCATATCAGCAGGTCTAGAGCATTGTTTATTTAAACAATTTGCAACTTTACGAAGACAATAATCTGCTTCTTTTTTTCCATATAATTCATTGTATGCTTTAAATTCATTCACATCAATTACAAGTAAAGAAATATTTAATTCATCTCTTATTGCACGTTTATATTCTTCATCAAAACGTAAATCAAAATATTCTTTATTATATTGTTCACTTATATCATCAAATATACTTACACGTTTTGAACGTTCCTCTTCAGAAAATAAAACAGATAAATTTTTCTGCATATTAAGACCCAAGGAAAAACGGCTTAATTTATAAAAACTCAACATTAAAGTAATGATAATTAACAGAAGGGATAAAAAAATAACTTTAAATAAAAAACTATTCTTGAACTGTGTAAAACTGTCATACATAACAAAAGAATCATTCATTAAAATAAAAACCATAAAAAGGTAAAAAACAAGTAATGAAAAAATAAAATAGCTTAAAATATTGAATTTATTTGCATACATAGGTACTCTTTTCATATTTGATTTATACAATAATACAATTATTAATATGATTATTTGATTAATTAATAATACACTAACTAATTATTTTTAATAATAAGCACTCATTTCTTGTTATATTATTTGTTATTTTATAGAAATAACAAATAAAAACAATCTTATATTACTAAATTAATAAAAACTTTTTTGTTTCTAATTTTTTTCCATTAAGAATAATACTTAGAAAATGTTCCCCTTTATAATACTCTCTGGTAGTAATTTTTTTAAAAGAGTATTTTTTATTTATTGTTTTTTTATTTGTACTATGTGTACCTTGAGAAATCATAAATACTTTTTGTCCTCGTTTATTATTAAGTCTCACAAAATCCAATTCAAACTCAATTCTTAGATTTCCCAAAGCTTCAAATGAAGATAAATCAAAAGAAAATTCTAAGTTCTCTCCTAAGCTCACACTCTTTGTAAGGCTTAGATTATTCAATTGTATGTGTTCTATTTCTTTATATCCAAAAAAAGCGAGTATTTTTTTATTGCCTTTTTTAAGTAAAGTTCTTGATGCATGTTTTAAAATCCAATCGGTGTTTTTTGTTTTATTAATATTCAAAGCTACAAAAGAAAGTACCATCTCTTCATTGTCTTTTGATATATCATTTAAATTATTTGCAACAGATTTACGTACATATAAAGATTCGTCATTCTTTAAAAGTTCTAATACCTCAAAAACTTTTTCAGGGTTCTTTTTAAATGGAGGTAAAGCCATAGCCCAAGGAAGCCTTGATCTACAACCTTCACTTGCAAACCTACGTATATGTTCATTATTACTTTTAGCCCATTTAAGCATTCGTTTCATAGTTTTATCTTCGTATTTTAAAATAAAGGGCCGAATGGAAAATTCAGAACTCGAATCAATTGTAAAACACTCAAGTGCATCTAAGGACTCCTCTAAATTATCTAAACCATAGACTTCAACAAAGTCAGGAAAAACCATAGAAGCTAAACCCATATTTTCTTCATAAGAAAAATGTGTTTTACTTTTTTTAAGCACTTCTAACATTTCAACATAAGAAAGATTGCTATATATATCAATTTTTGTTGATATTAATCGCATTCGTTCTTTTAATTCAAGTTCTTCTAGCTGTGACATTATTGTTTTAACATAAGCATCTTTTTTAAAACTATTATCGTACGTTTCAATAGCTTGGGCAAATTTATTAACAAACTTTTCATTAAATACATTTTTAAAAGGTTCCATTTATATGCCAATCTTAGTAAATTTAGCATTTAATATTTTTATTAGACTTTCTGCTTTGATTTCTAAGTCTAAGCCCCTCTTGCCCCCAGAAACATAGATATACTCATAGGTATTTGCACTTTCATCAAAAAGAGTTCTAAGAAGTTTTTTTTGACCAAAAGGTGAGATTCCACCTAATAAATATCCTGTTACTTTTTGGGCTTCCTCTTTATTCGCCATTTTTGCATTTTTTACATGAAAGTATTTAGCAAGTGATTTTAAACACAAAGACTTACTCACAGGAACAATAGCAACAACAAGCTCTTTGGGAGTTAGTTCAACAACAAGTGTTTTAAAAACAAGTTCTTCTTTGATATTTAGTTTGATAGCCGCTTCAAGCCCAAAATTTGTGACAGAAGCATCGTGAGAATATTTATGAATTTTAAAATCGATTTTATTTTTTTTAAGTAAGTTTATTGCGGGAGTCATAGTCTTCCTTTGCAAACATTATAATACAAAGAAATTAAGAAAGAGTAAAAACTTACAGTATGCAAGCTTTACTCTTTTTATACTTTATTTAAAAGCAGGCTCTAAAAAAGGAATGATTTGTTTTTTTCTAGATAAACAACCAGGCATCCAGATTTTATTGTTTTCCAGCGTAATATCAAAGGCTTTTTCAAAAACACTTTTATCACTAGAAGCTACTAAAATCTCAGAACCTTCTTTCATAATATCTGTAAGAATTAAACAGGCTGTATGCAAATTATTTTCAATTCTTAGTTTTTCCAAATCTTCTTGAAAGTCCTCTTTCATAGTATCAAAAACAGCTAAATCAACCACTTCTAACTGCCCAATACCAACAGCCGTGCCATGCATATCAAAAGGTTTATAATCTCTTAAAATCAAGTCTCTAATAGCTACTCCATCCATTTGAGATTTAATAGTAAACATTTCCATTCCTAAAGCACCAAAATCTTCAATACCACAAATTTGAGATAATTCTCTTACTGCATCAATATCTTTTTGTGTACAAGTGGGAGATTTAAAAATAACCGTATCGCTTAAAATAGCACACATCATAACTCCAGCAATATTAGCAGGGATTTCTACTTTATGATAATCATACATTTCTTTTACAATAGTATTAGAACATCCAACGGGTCTAATCCAACACTCTAGTGGAGCAGAAGTTGTTAAATCCCCTAATTTATGATGATCAACAATACCAACAATAGTAGCTTCATCAATATCAGCAGGAGCTAAACCTCTGTCTGAATAATCTGCAATAAACAGTTCACAACCTGCAAATTCCGTTTTTAATAAAGGTGCTTCAAATCCAAACTTATCTAAGATAAATTGTGTTTCTGGATTAAGAGCTCCTTGTCGTGCAGGAATTGCTTCACGTCCAATTTGATTTAAAAGATATCCTAAAGATAATGCAGAACAGATTGAATCTGAATCAGGTGTTGTGTGCCCACAGGTATAAATTGCCATTTGTTTTCCTAAATGTTTTTTTGAATAATAACAAAATATACGTTAGTATTGTTTTAAAAGAGCCAAATAATTGTTTTGATTTATTCTTTGGGTAGCTTAGTAAAAGAAATCTACCTAAAAAAGAAAATTCACTTCTTTTTTAAGTATTAATTTTCACTAGTATAAAAGCAGTTATTTTCTTAATATATGTTCTTCTACGACCCAGTTTGCAAAAGGAATAGAAGAAGTAAAAGCAGGACTAACTGCATTTAAAACATGAATAGAATCCTTATCTCCCTCAACTACAAAGTCTTGTACCAATTCAAGCGTATTTTTATTTAAAAGCTGTGCTCTAATTCCTGGGGTTGACCATGAGTCGTAACCTTCGTGTTTCATATCTTGTGTTAAGTTTTTAGCCAAAGATATCAAGTATTTAAAGGAATATTTTTTTACTTCTGAAAATGCCAAATCTCTAAAACCAAAAGCATTTGTAATAAAAAGTTTCGCTTCATAATACAGAATTTCTAAACACTCTCCTAATTTAAAATTATCAAAACCTTTATAATTCTCTCGCCAAAAAGCAGGAATTGCCGTAGGCCCAATTTTTGCTTCATTATCAACAGTTAAGGTATAATGAACCCCTAAAAATGGGTTATCTAAATTTGGCACTGGGTAAATATTTGTTTTTAAAGAAGAAATATTGTTTTTATCTTTTAAATAAATTCCTTTAAAAGGAATAATCACAAAATCTTTACAAAAGGAAAAATCTTTTGCAATTTTATCCGCATATAGTCCTGCACAATTGATTATTTGTACGCCTTCATAATCTCCTTGTGATGTTTTAATTACATTTTTAGAAGAACCTTCATATTTACAATCAAGTACCAATTCAACCCCTAATTCTTGGATAACTTTTGCAAATTCTTGGGTTACTTTTTTAGGATTAACAGTAGCAGTAGAGGGACATAAAAGAGCTTCTTTATAGGTTTTTATATTGGGATAAAGTTTTTTTAATTCTTCTTCATTTACTAAATGTAATTCAACCCCATTAATATCACCTCTTTTTTTAAGCTCATATAAACCTTGTAATTCTTTTTCATCTTGTGCTACAACAATCTTTTGGCAAGGATTTACTTCTAAATTACGTTCTTTACAGAATTTTTTTAAAGCTGCATTTCCTTCTTTGGTAAATTTTGCTTTTAAGGAATTGGCAGTATAATAAAATCCAGCATGTAAAACACCAGAATTTCGTCCACTACCATGTAGAGCTACTTCTTTTTCTTTTTCCAATACTACTATTGAAGCCATAGGAAAACGTTCTGCTAAATTTTTCGCAATATTTAGTCCAATGATTCCTGCACCTATAATTATATAATCATACATTTTAATATCCTAAATCCTCATCAACTAAGATTAATATAATTCGATTTTTTACATCGGCTTTAATATAAGTAAACTTATTAGCAATATTATCTAAGTTGTGTCGTGGTTCTTTTTTATTTTTTATGGCAAGATTATTCATTCTATCAATATTCTTAATAGCTGCTACTTCCATTATTCTTTTAAAACCGTCTTCTTTTGTATCTACAATTTTATTTTTTCCTACAATTACTAAAACATTTATAGGGCCAAAAATCATTGCAGCAACTCTGTTTCCGCTACCATCGGCATTAATTAATTTTCCATCACGAGATAGTGCATTCGTACCCGTAACAAACATATCCGTAATCATTCCATTTCTTCTTCTATGGAAGTTTTCTTCCATAGAAATTCCAACTTCATACTGATTGAATAAGGTAATATCATCTCTTTTAATTAGATCATCTAATAAACCTATATCTTTTACAGAGGTTGAACCTCCAAGCCCAACACTCATTCCAGGTTTAATAAGACTTCTTGATAAAGTTAAGGCTTCTTTTTTATTCTTTACTTCATATACTTGATAGCCTACTTCTTCTAATTTAGACAGAAACTTCTTCATTCATTAATCCTTTTTTTGCAGCGATTTTATGATTACTCATAAGAAAAATAAACATTGAAATACCAATTAAGTGCGTATTTTGAATAATTCCAAAATAACTATCCATATCTAAAGCACTGTCTTGAAGAAGTAATAATACAGCAGCAGTTCCGTATAAAAGTCTTTCTATTATATTTATTTTTTTATCCCAGTAACCTTCCATTAAAATGGAAAAACACATAATACCAAAGAAAGCAAAAGAGAATACTTCAATTCGCTCCATCCATGAACCCGTAATTAAAGGCGTAAAAGCAAATAGCACAGGCATGATATACATTCCTTTTCCAATTTTCCAAGACATTAATCCTGTTTTCATTGGAGGCGCTTTAGCAATTGCTGCTGCTGCAAATGCCGCTAAACACACAGGTGGTGTTAAGTTTGAATCTTGTGATAACCAAAAAATAATTAAATGCGCAGATAATAAGTACATAGCCACTTCGGGTATTTCTATACCTGCATTAACCAATGCCGCCATTTCTGGACTCATCATCAAACCAACCAATGCTGGTGCAGAAAGTACTGATAATACAACATAAGATGCAGTTACAGGTAATCCCATTCCAAGTACTAAAGAAGCAATTGCTATTAATACAATAGCTATTAACAATGAGTTATCTGACCATTCCATAATAAGCTGAGAAAAAGTAATTCCAATTCCTGAAATATTAATAACTCCAACAATAATACCAACAGCAATTAATAATACTCCTGTTACGACCATATTTTGACTTCCAAGTGCAAATGCACCTAAAATTTCTTTTAAACCCATACGTTTATTTTTTGTTAAATAAGAAGATAAAACAATAGCGATTATTGCAATACCTGCTGAGTACGTAGGTGAAAAACCATAAATTAATAATCCAACCAAAGTACTTAAAGGAATAATAAAATGAAAACCTTCTCTTAAAATTGGTAAGATTTTAATATTATTGTCTTCCCCTTTAATATTGTTCTCTTTTGCATGAATATTAATATAAAAAGAAATAGATGCAAAATATAAAATTGCAGGCAACACAGAAACTGAAATAATAGTTACAAAAGGAATATGTGTCATTTGCGCCATAATAAAAGCCCCTGCTCCCATAATTGGAGGCATGATTTGCCCACCTGTGGAAGCAGCAGCTTCCACAGCTGCTGCAAAAGTAGGTTTAAATCCTGCTTTTTTCATCATGGGAATGGTAATAGATCCCGTGGAGACCGTATTTGCAACGGCCGAGCCTGAAATAGTACCCATTAAAGCAGATGAGAATACAGCAACATGACCTGTTCCTCCTGTATATTTACCAGCAACAGCAGAACTTACATCAACAATAAAATCTCCTGCACCTGATTTTAATAAAAAAGCTGCAAATAAAATAAACATAAATACATAGGTAGAAGATATTGTTGCAATTGGTCCAAATAAACCTTCTGAGGTATAATACATTCTATATAAGAATCGCTCAGGAGTCATTCCAGCAAATGCGAATAAACCATCAATATACTGTCCTAAAAACAGTAAATACGCAATACATGAAATAATTAAACCAGGAATAATATAACCTGTAGATTTTTTAACCAAAACAATTGCTAATACAATAGTTAAAGAAGCAATAACTAAATCGCTCATTCTCATTTGTGCATCGTAATCGGCATATAAACTTTCTTCAAATAAAACCATATAAACAAAAGTCACTAAAGATAAAACAGCTAAAACCAAGTTTACAACAGAAACTTCATTTTCATTTCTGTCTTCTGCATCAACTTGACTTGCTTCATAGGTTAAAAACCCTAAAGATGCCAAAAGTGCAAAGTGAGCAGAGTTAAACCATAAATCAGAAATACCACCCCATATATTTATATAAAAGTGGAAAAGTGAAATAAGAATGGCATAAACAAACGTCATTTCCTTAAAATACTTAATTTGTAACATAAAATATCCTTAAAAATTTACATAAGACAGTCTTTATAAAAGTATAAACCTAAAAAGTGATGTCAAATGATTGTTGTTGAATAGTAAATTATTCGAGAAAGTGATGCTTTAATCCTCTTCTTGAATAATTTTCAAAGTAGAAATAAGAAAAAGCGCGGAGCTTTTTCTTATAAAATTATTTTGCTATTAAAGAAGCTGGAATTTTAATACCTTGTTCTTTATAATATTTAGCTGCACCTGGGTGAAGAGGCATTGGTAATCCTGCAATTGCTTTGTTTAAAGACATTGCTTTTGTTGCTTTATGAACAGAATTTAAGAAAGGAAGATTTTCATAAATTGTTTTTGTTAATAAATAAACAGTTTCATCAGGAGTATCTTTTGTAACTACTAATAAGTTTGGTTGCGCAATAGTATTAATATCTTTTGTTTGACCTGGGTAAGTACCTGCTTTAATAGTAAAAGGAGTCCATACTGGGTATTTTTTCTCAATCATTTTTAAATCAGATGCAGAAAAATTTAAAACTTTAATTTTGTCATTTCCCATTGATGCGAATACATTAGTAACCGCAGAAGTAGGAGGTCCTGAAGGAGTATTCATACCCTTAACTTTTCCATCTTGTAATGCAGTTGAACTTGGAGTATATCCTAAGTATTGAACATTCATTTTTGAATAATCAATTTCCAGCGCGCTTAAAATAGTTTCAGCTGAAACTCTAGAACCTGAAGATCTTCCACCAATTGAAAATCTTTCACCATAAAGATTTTTTAAATCCATAATATTACCTGTTGTAGCAACATCACTTCTTACAGTAAATTGTTCAACATTTTGCCATAACATTGAAATTGATCTTAAATTCTTTTTTGCTTTACCTTCGTATTTTGCAACACCTTGCCAAGCCATTGAACCAAATAATCCTTGTAAAATTGCGAAATCAACTTCACCTTTTTGAAGCATATCAACATTTTCACCAGAACCAGCAGAAGTAATAGCTGAAAAAGTAGTTTTATATTTTTTAGCTAATTTAATAGATGCAATCGTTGCAATTCCAACACCAACTGGGTAATACGTTCCACCTGTACTTGCAGTTGCAATTACATATTTTTTCTCTTTTGCTGCACTTGCAGATGTTAACATCGCAGATGTAACTAAAGATGCCATAACTAATTTTTTTAATACTGTTTTTGTAGCCATTTTATTTCCTTTAATGTGATAGGAAAAGTATAACACAATAAAGAACAAAATTGTTTCAAAATTGTTTCAAATTTATATATTTGTCCTATAGGTACCATACTATGGTACTTTAATTTATTTCAATAATGTAACCCAAGCCTTTTTTTGAAACAATGAAATCTTCCTTGGATATTTTATCTTTTAATCTTTTAATAACTGTTCTTAGTGTAGCATCAGTAGTTACACTGTCCTTCCAAACAAAATCTTTTAAATATTCTTTTGTTTTTATTTCTTTTATATCCGTAAATAAAGCCAAAAGAAGTAAACTTTCTTTTTTTGATAAAGAAACCATATTCTTTTGGAAGTATAAAGAATTGTTTTTAGCATTGTAAGAATAATTTTTGTTAATCATTAATAAAGAAGGAGCTTTATTTTGTTTTCTTTTATCTTCTAATACTTTTATTTTTACTTTTTTAAGAATTTCCATGATTTTATTAACATCCAAAGGTTTTACAAAATACGAAATTACATTCATGGAAATAGATCTAAATAAATATTCTTCATCTTTATGCGCAGAAACAATAATAAATTTTTGTTCTTCATTTAATCTACTTATCTCATCAATCATAGTTAAACCATCTTTATTTGGCATTTTAATATCTGTAATAACCAAATCAAAGGTTTTTTCTTTTTTAAGTGCTTCTTTGTATAAATCACACCCTTCTTGCCCATCACAAGCAATGCTTACTTCATCAAAAAGCGTTTCTAAATAAAAAGCAAGTATTTCTCTGGCATCCACTTCATCCTCAACTAATAATACTCTTGTTTTTAACTCACTCATTTAAGTCCTTTTATCTTCTATATTCAAAACAATCACGAAGTTAACACCGTCATTTTGGTTTTTTGCAGTAATACTGCCTTTCATATTATTTTCAATAATCGCTTTTGTCATATACAAACCAATTCCTGTGCCTTGTGTTTCAAATTTTGTTGTAAAA
>SPKZ01009381.1_pt1 | contig 14527 bp, 10 predicted proteins | sample 2456571 | NCBI WGS metagenome assembly SPKZ01 (sample SAMN11192286, study PRJNA482655) | marine metagenome | biome: ENVO:00000447; feature: ENVO:00000244|ENVO:00000211|ENVO:00000569|ENVO:00002023; material: ENVO:00002151; isolation source: ocean water from marine abyssalpelagic zone ...
CGGGGCGGTGACTTTGCGAGAAGTCGCATACTTCCCGTAGAGCCCGCCGTTCCACTCGTTGGCCGAGAAACCGACGTGGACCTGACCATCCTGCGTGGTACGTCCCTTCAATAGAAAACGCTGCCCGTCCTGGATTTTGATGCGGGGTTGGCGGGCGGTCGAAGGGTGAAACGTGATGGTGTGGAGCAGAATCGGCTTCTCGAGCTTCTCGCCGAGTCTGGCATCGCCGCGCCAGAGGTGCGTTTTCGCCCGAACCGTTCCGTGAGCAGTGAGGTTGCCGGCTCCAACACGGTGCCCGCGTTCGAAGTCACTCTGCCAGGCGGTGGCGGGTTGTCCTCGGCGTCTGGCGACGAAGTCCGTTTCGGCTTCAAGTGAGGCGGTGATTTCGTGATCGGGTTTGACTTGCTGCGTGCTGCCATCGGCGAGGCGCTTCACTTTGACGAGGCCTTCATTCACGTTGAGACGGGTGGAGTAGGCGTTGGCGAGCACATTGAATTGGGTGCCTAACACCTCTGCCTCAGCGGAAGGAGTGAAGACGAGCAAGGGTTTACCGGCGGGCTGGGGCTGAGCGTCAATGGAGAGGCTGCCGCCAGAAAGGTGCAGCAGTTTCTGCCCATCGCGCTTTTCCAGCTTGAGCTGGCCGATGCCGGAGAGCTGAGTCTCGGTGCCATCGGCAAACACCACCTCGACCCAGGATTCGCCTCCTGCGCCCTCCAGGGTTCCCGCGCCCACTTTGAGCCCGACTTCGATCTGGTTTCCTTCGGTGTCTGACCAGCTGACGGGGCCGGAGTAATCCACGATGGTGGCGAAACGCTCATCGGGCTGCCAGGCCAGCAAGGCAATGCCGAGAAGGATGAGTGCTGCAGCCGCGGCGATCTGGGCAAAGGACCTTCGAGAAGTGGGCTTCGCGGGTGTCGTGATGGCCTCATGCTGGCTCGACTGCAGATCGTTGTGCAGGCCGAGGTAGTGGAAGTAGTGATCCTGCGCTTCCGAGTTTTCGTCGAGCAGGGTTTCGAGTTCGGCCAGCTCGTTGGCTTCGATCGTTTCGTCGACGAGACGGGCCAGCAGGTGGTTGAGTCGATCGGTGTCAGGCTTCATTCCAGCCCTCCTTTCGCATGGATTCGTTAACACAGGTCAGCAGGGTGCCACGGATCTTTTCGAGCGCGTAGTAAAGCTTGTGCATGCTGATGCCCGACTTGCGGGCTTCCTCCCGGATTGCACCGTGGCGTCCGTAACGCATGCCGATCCATTTGCGTTCCTGGTCGCCCAGCTTGGTAAGGCAGGTTTCGAGGGCTTGGGTTCGCGCCTCGGTCAGGGGGCAGTGATCGTCAAAGCGGTGGTTGAGCTGTTCGACGAGCGCGTCGGAAAAGACCAGCTTTTCCCGGGCCTGCTTCTGACGCCATTTCAGCACCTCGAGGTAGGCGAAGCGAATCGCCCAGGGAACGAACGGGCGATCGGCATCGTATTGGTCCCACTTTTTCCAGAGAAGCACGGAGACGTCCTGGAGCACCTCCGCCGCATCCGCCTGACGGGGGATCATGGTGTAAAGGTAGCGTTCCACCTCGGCCTGATGCCGGGTCCAGAGGCGGACGAAATCGGAGGTGGGATTCATGAGTGGTTTAGTTTGGTGGGAGGGGAATTCGGAGCCTATCCGAATCCGTGTAAATTTGCCTTCGGCTATCTTCACTACGTTTCGATTGTGTTCAATCCGTCTAAATCTGTGCTTTAGAAACTTGCACGGATGAAACACGGATTGAGTAGGATGGTTTGGATAGCTCTTTTAAGGAGCCTTCATGGGGTATCCGCTTATCTTGCGGATTTTCGGAAAATAATCCAAGTCACCTGCGAGAATTCAGGTGACTTAACCCTGTTGGGTGCGGGAACCAACAGGGTTGAATAACAGGGAGAGGCGATTTGCAATCGCCTGCACTACCTCCGCGGGCGATTGCAAATCGCCCCTCTTTGGGGCTTAAAGCTCGATGGTCGTCTAGAGTGATTTGGCAGACAGGCTGGGGATCGCCGCCAGGTGCCCCTGGGAGTGCAAGACACGCAGCAGGTAGGCCGTGAGCGCGTTTTTGAAGAAAGCGCCCTGGTGGTAGGCCTCCAGGGGAATGGGGGTGTCCTTTCCGGTGACGGCATCAACGATGTATTGGCCGTGCAGTTTGGCCCAGTGATCAGCTTTGGTGGAGCAATCGGTATCGAAACCGAAGGTGGCGGCGAGGATGTCCTGTTTCAGCCAGATGTAGTAGCGGCCGGCTCGCTCTTTCTCTTTTTCGATGGGCCAATAGATATCGCCTCCCCTGCGGTAAACGGTGCCACCGGGTTTGCGATAGGGCGGCGCGGCCCAGTGATGGTCGACAAACATGCGGTAGATCGGTGCGGCATTGTAGAGAATGGCCTCGGGTGGGTCGACGCCGGCGAGGGTGCAGAAGAGGATGACGCGGGGGTCGAGGTAGCTCGCCGCGGTGTAGCCCGGGGGGGGGTAGGCGCCGTGATTGCCGACGGCGTAGTCTTCGGTGATGCAGTAGCCGTGGAGGCGATCAGAAACGGCTTTTCCGTCGACCACGACATCACTGTTGAGATCATGTGGGGTCGCCACGGCGTTGAGCGAGTAGACGATGGCCTGCTCGCGCCAGGCGGCTTCGTTAGGGTGCCCGTTCAGCATGGTGGCGGCGGCGAAAAGGCAACCGGCGTTCCAGGCGTTTTCTTCTCCCTTCGTGTCACCCCGGCTATTCCTGTCCGAGGTGGGAGGAGGCACGTCGAGGAAACGGTTGGCTTCGTGAATCAGCACATCGGTGACAAGCTTTTGGTCCTCGGTATTCAACTGATCCCAGAAAATCCAGGCGGCGTGGGCGAGTTGCCCGGCCCACATCGCCGATTGCCACGAGTCTCCCCAGGTATCCTGACCGATTCCTCCGTGAATGAGGTGGTCTTTGGCAACGGAGCGAAGCACGAGCGGTAACAGGGATTCGATTTCGGTGATGGTGGCTCCGGCTTCTGCTTCGTCGTAGATGCCACTGCGAATCGCCAGGGCGATTGTGCGACAGCTGGTGGTGACGGGGCGAATGCAGTCTTCGATGGCGCGCCGCCGGTTCTTCTTTAAACTGCCGTCAATTCGGGCGAAATCGATGAGGCTGTCGACCAGGGGTGGAGCGTTCACTTTGTCGAGCCAGTCCTTGCCGAAGTCCTTCTGGGTATGCGCGAGGACGGTGGCGCACAGGGTGGCCAATTCATCGTCGTTGGCGCTTCCGTCGAGTTTGGACCAGTCAAGCGGGCGGACCTGCTGAGCCACGGCGGTCGCGGCGACTGAGAAAATGCCGAACAGGAGGAAAACGGAACGAAACATCGTGGTGAGGGGCTTTTTGGAATTTTCGAACGATTCGAGCAAGCCTCTATTTGGACGGCTCCTCCTTTTTGACCTGAAAATGGAGATTCTTAACGTTCGTGTTTGCGGGGGGGCGCGGTGCCACTTGAATTAGTCCGTCGCCGCTTTTTTGGCTTTCTTTTTAGACGTGGTCCCAGACGCCTTCTTCTTGCCTCGCTCTTTGACCAGAGCCGGGTCAGTCGTGGGGTCGTAGTCCTCGTTGATGGTCGGCAGATTCGCGTCGATCGCGGTGAGGTAGTCGACCATGGTTTGACGCAGTTTGTCGGTCTTCTCGGGGAGAGCGGCGGAGAGATCGTTGCTTTCCGCGAGGTCCTTGCTGAGATCGAAGAGCAGGCACTTCTCGTCTTCGTAGAAGTAATGCAGCTTGAAGTCCCCCTGGCGGATGGTGGTGTCAGGGGTGCTGGCTTTGCCGTGCTGGTAATGCGGCCAGTGGAAAACGAGGAAGTCGTTGGGACGTTTCACCGGGCCGCCCTCGGGGGAGGTGAGCAGGTGCTTGAAGCTGCCGCCTTCCACTTTCTCGGGCAGGTCAGTGATGCCGAGGATGTCGCAGATGGTCGGGTAGATGTCGTAGCCGATCACAGGCTGGCGGGAAACGGTGTCTCCCTCGATGCCAGGGCCGGCAATGAGGAACGGAACACGAATGCCACCTTCCCAGACGCTGGCTTTGCTGCCCTTGACCGGGCCGTTGACGTTGGACCTGTCGACGGTGGGAAAGGTGCCGTTGTCGGTGGTGAAGATGATGTAGGTATTGTCCTCGATGCCGAGTTCTTCGATCTTGTCGAGGGTGCGGCCGATAGAGGCGTCCATGTCGTAGAGCATGGAGGCGTAATCGACGCTTTGATGACGCTCGCCGGGGGGCAGGTTTTTGAATTTCTCAATGGTGGCAGGCGTGGCCTGGTATTTGAGATGGGTCGCGTAGTGGGAAATTTGCAAATAGAACGGCGTGCCGTTGTTGGCTTGTTCTTCCATCCACTGGTTGCCGCGCTCGGTGATGCTGAAGGCGAGCTTGGGATCGTCGGGCACATTTTGAGGGCGGCTTCCGCTGCCGTTGCCGGTGGGGCCGTCCCCGATGTCAAAGCCGTGGGCGTCAGGTCCGTCTTCACCGAGGTGCCATTTGCCGAAGTGAGCGGCCTTGTAGTGAGGAAGATGCTCTTTGATGATCTCGGGCAGGGTGATCTCTTCGGCGGGGAGTCCGTCAATGTGTTGAGGCGGGATCAGCTTGTTGCCTTCATAAAACGGGCCCGAGTCGCGCAAGCAGATATCGGTGAATTTGAGAGCCGCCGGGCTGCGTCCAGTCATCAAGGAAGCACGGGAGGGGGAGCAGTTCGGATGCGAGGCGTAGCCGTCAGTGAAACGCAATCCCATGGCGGCGAGGCGCTCCAGGCTCGGGGTCTGGAAGAAGTCGCTCTTCGACTCGGGGATCTCCGGGTCGTAGTTGATGGAGGTGGTGCCCCAACCCTGATCATCGGTGAAGATAACGACAAAGTTGGGGTGCTTCGATTCCGCCGCATGGAGGACGGATAAGAAATGCAGGAGGGTGAAAAGGAGAATTCTCATTAGGGGAATTAATTCTTTGAACTGGACTTGAGAGACGCTTGTGATGGCTCCATCGGATAGTGAAGATCGAAGCGGCTCTTGGGACCCTCGTTGTACTGATCGAGGGCCGGGTTATAGGTGTGAACGCTGATGGTGTCGTTCTCCGGTTTGAAGGTCATGTAGCGCAGCCAGGATTCACCGCCGTTGTTCATATTCTGGTAGTCGCAGAGGACCTGGTGGACCCCGTTGCCGTGATCTCCGGTGGAGGTGAGCACGGCCTCTCCACTGTGGTGACCGCAGAGAACCATGAAGATGTTCTTATGCTTGCTGACAAACTTCTGCCAGGTCTGCTCGCCGGTGTTGCCTTTGGCCTTCACGCCACCCGAGGTGTCCCTTGATTTATTCGGCTTCAGATAGGCGTGCGTCAGGACAAGAACACGGTGGTCAGGGTGCTCAGAGACTACCTTGTTAGCCCATTCCAGCACTTCGTCACGCGGTTTGCATTCGAGGGAAATAATTAAGAATTTCATTCCTGCTGCCTCGAAATGATACCAGGAATTGTCATGGCGTTCCGGATCAAAGGTGCCGCCAAATTCTCGCCGTTTTGCGAATTTCTCGCGAGGAAAGTAGGTGTTGAAATGCGTGTCTCGGTTGACGCCAATATTGCCGCCATATTTGTTATCCGCTTTTTCAAAACCCATGTCGTGGTTTCCAAGGCACATGATATAGGGCACTTTCCCGTCCAGTAGAGACATGGCTTCCTTTGCGATGGCCCATTCCTCCGGGGCGTCCGCCTGCACGAGATCTCCTTCGTGGGCGAGAAAAGCGATATTAAGCCGCTCCTGATTGTCGCGGACCCATTCCGTTTGGGCAAAGAAGTAGCGTCGCAAGTCCCCATTGCCCCACTTGGCGGAGAGCTTGAGTCGGGTGTCGCAGTAGAACTGGGTGTCAGGTAAAACCGCAATGGTGAAGTCCTGGGAAGAGGAGTCGGTGCCTTCAGAGTCCGCCCGTAGTGGAAGCAGGCAGGCTGGAAGCAGGCAGGCGAAGCCGGCGAGCAGGGCAAGGGTGAGCGGGAAGGGAATGGATTTGAAAGGAGAATTCATGCCTTTGTGTTGGAGGCCGAAGTTGATGAAAACTGGTGTGAGTCGGATCGATCGAATAGGTGATTCCCAGCCAATCGCCACCCCGGGGGCTGGGCAAGGGGCCTGGTTCAGGATTGTTGGACCATTTTTGTAATATTTGGCGCCGTTTTTGTAACGATCGAACACTGACCGGTTTGAACGTTGAATTGGCCGTCGACTCCGGTGTTGTGGAACAAACGAACGACCATCCGTTGGTTTAGCCTTGCTAAACGTCGGAATGCGCCCGTTCAATTTTCGTGACAGGGCAGCGCCTATGCTCTTGGGTTTGGCTGCGACGATGGAGTCGTAATTTGAAACTGGATGAAGAACCTTCTACGACTGTTTTCCTGCCTCCTGATTCCTTGTTGGGTCATCAGTGTTAAAGCCGATGTCCCGGCTCCCAACATCGTCCTTATCATGGTTGATGATATGGGGTTCAGTGATATCGGATGCTATGGTGGCGAGATTGAGACGCCGCATCTTGATGCGTTGGCGGAGAACGGGTTGCGATTCACTCACTTTTACAATGCGGGCCGCTGTTGTCCGACCCGGGCGGCGCTCCTGACAGGGCTCTATCAACACGAGGCCGGGATCGGTCACATGAGCAGTGACTATGGGCATCCGTCCTACTTGGGGTATCTGCACGATCGCTGTGTCACCATTGCGGAAGCGCTTAAGCCGGCCGGGTATTTCACGGCGATTACGGGGAAGTGGCATGTGGGATCGGATCCTGATAGGTGGCCGCTGGAGCGTGGGTTTGATCGCTTCTACGGCACGCCACAAGGAGGGGGGCACCACTACCGAAATCTCCCCGGGCGGGATCTTGTTCTGAATGATGAGGTCATTCCGATGCCTGAGCAGTGGTATTCAACGACGGCTTTCACCGACTACGGCATTCAGTTCATTGAGGAGGGCGTAGCAGCAGAGCAGCCGGTATTCCTCTACCTGGCTTACACGGCGCCTCACTGGGCCTTGCATGCTCCGGATGAGGAGATCGCTAAGTTCCGCGGGCGATACTCCAACGGCTGGCAGCCTCTTCGCGAGGCGCGCTTCCAACGGCAGCTGAAGATGGGATTGTTTCCGGAGGGCACCAAGCTATCGCCCAAGGACGCCAAGATGCCGGAGTGGTCGGAGGTGAAAGATCAGGACGAGATGGATCTGCGCATGGCGACTCATGCGGCCATGGTTTACCTGGTGGATGAGGGCGTAGGACGGGTGGTCGCGAAGCTCGATGAACTGGGTCAGCTCGAAAACACCCTGATCCTGTTCCTGACAGACAATGGCGCCAGTGCCGAATCGGGTGCGACCGGCTTCACCGGGAACCGTGGCGGTGATCCCGAGGCCCGGACGGGGACACCGGATTCTTACAATAGCTTTGGCATTGCCGGGGCGAATTTGTGCGACACGCCATTCCGGAAGTTTAAAATGTTCACCCACGAAGGCGGCATCGCGACCCCACTGGTAGCGCACTGGCCTGCCGGGATTGCCTCAGAACTCAATGGCACCTTTGTCACGCAGCCGGGACACGTGATCGACTTCCTGCCGACCTTCCTGGATTTGGCAGGGGGCAGTTATCCAGAGGAGTTTGAAGGGAATGAGATCACCCCCGTTTCCGGGATCAGCTTGAAGCCCGCGTTCTCCGGAGAGCGACTGGACCGTCCCGAAGGCTTGTTCTTCGAACACCAAGGCAATGCGGCGGTTCGCATCGGGGATTGGAAGCTGGTGCGCTCTCACAAGCAGCCGTGGGAACTTTACAACCTCGGTGCCGATCGCACGGAATTGAATGATCTCGCCGGAACCCATCCGGAACGGGTTGAAGAATTGAAGGCGGCATGGCAAGTATGGGCCGATCGAGCGGGAGTGCTTCCGTGGCCGATCCAAAAGAAGAATTAATATGAAGAAAATCCTTTTCACTCTTTTGATACTGGCGGCCGGTTTCGTCCGGGCTGAGGAACCGCCTAACATCATTCTCATTCTCGCTGACGACATGGGCGTCGGGGAGATGAGCCACACCGGCGGTTTGGTGAAAACGCCGGCCCTCGATCAGATGGCGGCCGAAGGGATGTCTTTTCTCGATGCGCACACGAGTTCTTCCGTCTGCACGCCCACTCGCTACGGCATTCTGACAGGGCGCTACAACTGGCGGAGCCGGCTTAAGCGTGGCGTGCTGGGCAACGTGGATGAAGCCGCACTGATGGATCCGAACCGGTTGAACATTGCCAGTTACCTCAAAGGGAAGGGCTATGACACGGCCATGTTCGGCAAGTGGCACCTCGGCGTTGACTGGGAATCAGCGCCTGAGCCCGAGGAGAAGAAAGGCAAAAAGAACTTCGGTTCCTGGAAGGTGGATTACACCCAGCCGTTCCGTAACGGGCCGACCGATCTTGGTTTTGATGAGGCCTTCTTCATTCTCTCTTCGCTGGATATGCCACCCTATCTTTATCTACGAGGCAACAAGGCCATCGAAGTGCCGACGGTGGACCGTGGTTTCCCGCACAACGAATACAATGACTTCCAGCGGATCGGGGCTGCCTCCGAAACCTTTGATCCCAGTGAGTGCCTTGCCGATTGGGCGAAGGAATCCCGTGACTACATCAAGGAGCGGGTGGCGGATGAGAAAGGGGATCCGTTCTTTCTCTACCTGCCCCTGAATTCACCTCACACGCCCTGTGTGCCGGGCAAAGCGTTCAAGGGGATGCATCCTCAATACAGCTGGTATGCTGACTTTGTCGCGGAAACTGACTGGGTGGTGGGAGAAGTGTTAGCGCAACTGGAGGAGTCCGGCATTGATGATAACACCCTGGTCATCTTCACAGCCGATAACGGCTTTGCTCCCTACGTCGAAATTCCCAAGATGTTTGCTGATGGCTACAAGCCCAGCGGTGATTTTCGTGGGGCGAAGGCGACTCTGTTTGAGGGCGGGCATCGGGTCCCGTTCCTGGTGCGCTGGCCGGCAGAAGTGGAGGCGGGCACGAGGAGTGGTGCGTTGATCTGCACGACCGACTTCCTCGCGACCTTTGCCGACATCCTTGGTGACAAAGGCGAGCTCCCTGACAATGCGGCGGAAGACTCACTCTCCTTCCTGCCGGCGATGAAGCAGCGGGGTGAAACGCGAGCCTCGGTGATTCATCATTCCATCGGAGGTCAGTTTGCGATTCGCAAGGGGCCCTGGAAGCTGCACCTGACCGCGAAAAGTCGCGGAGGCTGGGGTGGTATGGCCGGGCAAGCGGAGCTCAATACGGACGGGGAACGCGTCCAGCTTTTTCACATGGGCGATGATCCGGGAGAGACGAAAAATCTCGAAAAGGAGCATCCCGAGAAGATCGAGGAACTGGTGGACCTGCTGGCGAAAGCGATGGCTGACGGCCGGACCACGCTAGGTGAGAACCAGGAGAACGAAGGCTGGCCGATGACGCAGAAAGAGGTGATCCAACTCTTCCCGCAATTGGGTGAGCCTGAATAGAGGGCGGATTCTTAATGATTTTTTTATCGCGTCGGGAAGGGCTTAATCGACGTGGACCTGCCTAAAGGAAAGTCACGGTAGAGCACCTGTCCTAAAACGGTATCATCAATTTGCCTTAACCCATGAACATTCGAGTTAGTCTTATCTTGTTGATCATTTCCGTATCAATGACGTATCCGGAGTTGAGCCGCGGAGAGAGCCCGGACGGTATGGTCCTGGTGCCTGCCGGCGCCTACACACGAGGGGGCGACTTGACGGAAAAAGGAGGTAACTCGTATTCCCACGCAGCGTCCTATCCGATTCACAAAGTGCACGTCGATGCCTTCTGGATCGACGAGACGGAAGTCACCAACCGGCAGTTTCAGGAGTTTGTCGAAGCGACCGGATATCAGACCGTGGCGGAGCGACCGCTTCCCGAGGAGCAGGTGCTTGCCATGGAGGAGGACGCGAGACGAAACCTCGCCCGAATGCAGGTGATGGCCAACAACGCGACGGGGGAGCAGCGGGAGGAAATCCTGATGATGATGGCTTACCTTCGCGAAGCGTCGCAGGTGACGCCAACGGTCGGCGCAGTCATCTTTTCGATTCCCGAAGGGGAACTTCCCGACAGCGAGGATCTCTCAGGCTGGTGGCATTGGGAGCCGAATGTGAGCTGGCGGACTCCGGGAGGCCAGGGGACCACCATTGAAGGGCTCGACGATCACCCGGTGGTCAACGTGACACCCGAAGATGCAGCTGTCTACGCCAAGTGGGCGGGTAAGCGTTTGCCCACCGAGGCGGAGTGGGAGAAAGCGGCTCGCGGAGGGCTGGATCATAAACCCTATCCCTGGGGCAGCGAACTTTTGCCGAATGGTAAGGATCAGTGGATGGCCAACATCTGGCAGGGGGAATGGCCTAACCAAAATACAGAGGCGGACGGCTTCTCTGGAACGGCTCCCGTGAAGCAGTTCCCTCCGAATGCCTACGGGCTCTACGACGTGTCGGGTAATGTCTGGGAGATGGTGTCAGATCGCTACCATCCAAATGCCTACATCCTGCCTTCGGCGACGGTGGATAACTCGAGCGGTCCGACCAAGTCGGAGATGGATAATTTCGAGACGGAGCGAATCGAGTATGTGACCAAAGGAGGTTCTTTTCTTTGCTCGGCAGAATGGTGCAAGGGCTACCAGCCCGGAGCACGCCAACCGATCGACAATGAGAATCCGTCGAGCCACACCGGCTTTCGCTGTGCCATGGATGCGGAGTGAGCGTTGGACCCTGAGGATCCTACTTATTCAGCAGCCAGTCTCTCACGGCTTCGACATTCGCAAACTCAGGAATCCAGTTGAGGTCTGCCGGTAGATCAGTGGTGAACTCGCAGCGCAGCCTGACCGGATGAGCGCCTGATTCGATGGCGGCATACTGATTGTAGATCCGGTCGTCGACGAGAATGGTTTCGGCGGGATTGAGTTCGTATTTTTCGTAGCAATGTTTCAAGCGATCAATCTTGGCGGTGTCGTGCATGAACTGGCCGTGTGACACGCACTCAATGGTGAGGAAGTCAGTGACGGGAGCAAGGATGTCGTTGAGATAGGACATCTTCGCTTCCACGTCGAAAGTCGCTGACATGGTGAACTGGCGATAGCCGAGAGTATCCAACTCCTTGAGCACTTCGATCACATTGGGGTAGAGGGGGCGGTTTCTGAAATACGCCTGGTCAGCACAGAAGTCCCGGTCCATGTCGGAACCGTGTTCTGGGTGGGTTTTTAATTCCAGGGCTCCGTATTCCGGTGCGATAGGCAGAACTTCAGGAAGTTGTTCCCACTTTAGACCCTGATAATCATCCCGGTAGTTGGGATGACCTGTCAGGAAGTGATAGTAGGCGTAGTTTAGATCAGCAAGTACGCCATCTACGTCCCAGAAGATGTTTTTGATCTGGGTGGGGTTAGCTGGCGAAGAAGGTTCCATCCGTCGCTACCTGTCGGTGATGTCGCCGCATTTGCAAAATCTTCCGCAAGGATGAGCGCGGGCTTCAAGATCGCGCCCAAGAAAACAACCATTCCCATACGCCCGGCTCCTCCTTGGCTCGTCCTGAGGCCGTTGCATGATTCGCGCCTTCGAACACAGAGATCTTTACCTTGGTGGAACCAAGCTCCCTGAGCGCTTTCTCCATCGCAGGGATGCCCTCAACGCGGGGTTTGGAATCTTTGTCTCCGACCATGGCCCATATTGGAAGGTCGACCATTTCGTCGATTTTTCCGAGGTCAGGAATGAAGCCTTTTGGGATGATTGCTGCAAAGCGGTCGGGATGGTGCATGGCCCACTCCCAGGTGCCCTTGCCGCCCATGCTGTAACCCATGCAGTAGAGGCGGTTGGTATCTACGTCAGGGTTCTCGCTGAGGATATGGTCCAACATTTTCTGAAGTGAGTCCGGATCCCATTCTCCATCGCTTTGAGGTTCGACTACGATGGCTTCGAATTCTGGATTTTCCGTTTTGATCAATTGGTTGATCGCGCCCTGCCACTTCTTTTGCTCAATGTCCCGCCGGCCTCCGCCGGAACCATGAAGGGTCACGATGAGGGGAAGTTTCTTTTTTGAAATCTCGACGGGCCGATAGAGCAATACCTTGGGTTTGAGCCTGACAAAACCGGAGTTCACGTTTGCCGGGATTTCCACGACCGTGACGCGGTAGTTGCCCTGGGTGTTGGACTGTTTACGCAAGCCGCCCTTGCCTTTCCCCTTCTGGGCAGTGGCGGGCAGGGCGAAGAGGGTTGCAGAAACAATAAGTAAGACGGTGAGAATCTTCATGTTTTTGACGTGGGGCGAAAAGAAAGTCCAGTTCGTCAGTGTAGGGTCAGCGGCTCAATCCTGTCACATCGTTGTTGAGGACTTTTCCGTAATTTGTTTTGGTCGGGAGGGGAGGACCCGAATTTTGCTGCCGTGAAGACGAGCGGGTAGACGAAATTTCTGAATTTCTTAACAGCGTCTAGCCGTAGGATGGTAAATTGAACTGTAGCTCGATACTCAGCATTGCCCATGCGCTCAGATTATTACGTACGCTCAAATGATGAAACGTTTCTCTATCCTTTTGCCAGCTTTCTACCTGACGACATTCGCTTTAGCGGGTCCGGAGGACGATCCAGATTTTTCGCATTCCGTCACTTCTGAGAAAAAGCCGTGGACGGATAAGGACTTCAAAAACAATCCGGATCACTTTCAGTTCGCAATTTTGACGGATCGAACGGGAGGGGTCCGTCCGGGGGTGTTTCCGGAGGCGGTCCGGAAATTGAATGAGTTTCAGCCTGAGTTTGTGATCACGGTGGGCGATCTGATCGCCGGCCGGTCCACAAAGGAGGAGTTGCGAGAGGAATGGAAGGAATTTAATGCCTTCCTTGAGCCGTTTGAGATGCCCTTTTTCTACCTGCCGGGCAATCATGATATGAAGGATCCCACGGGCACAGAGGTGTGGGATGAACTCTTTGGGGTAAGGCATTATTCATTCGTTTACAAGGATGTGCTCTTCCTGTGCCTCAATTCCCAGGATGGTGAAAACTGGCGCCCGCCTTTGATCGGAAAGCCGCAGATCGAGTGGGCCAAGGCAGAACTGGAGAAGCACCCTGATGTGCGGTGGACGATGGTTTTTATTCATCAACCTGTTTGGCTGATGGAGGAGGGGATTGTGATTCATCGAAACGGAAAGGAAACGATCAATCAATCCAATACTGGATGGCCGGAGGTCGAAGCTGCGCTGGCGGGTCGAAAGCACACTGTCTTTGCCGGTCATGTTCACCACTACGTGAGATACCATCGCAATGATACCAACTATTACACGCTTGGGACTACAGGGGGAGGTTCCCGCTTGCGTGGCGTGGCGTTCGGTGAATTCGATCATGCGACCTGGGTCACGATGACGGATGACGGGCCGCGGCTGATGAACATCGCTATCGACGGAATGATGACCGAAGACGTTCACACGGAGGCTCAACATGATCTTTGGAGATCCCTCTATTTTCAGGAATATATCAAGGATACCTTTCCCCTTGAAGAGCAGACCTTGACCTTGCGTCTCAAGAGTGAGTTTGAGCAACCACTCGACGGGCGTCTCAACTGGATCCTGCCATTGAATCAGGACTGGAAAGTGGAGCCAGCCTTGAGCAATGTGTTGCTCCAGCCCGGCGAGGAGAAGGAGTTCATTTTTACGATTTCCTACGAGGGTAGCAGGGAGGACTACTTTCCTGCGCCGAGACTGGATACGAATTTCATCTACGCGGACAGCAAGGTGCATCTGAATCATTCCATTCCGCTACCGATCGATTACCTGGCCCACACGCAAAAACACCCGCGGGAGGCAAAGGCCGGTCGACTGATGACGAAGCCACCCAGGATCGACGGAGATCTGTCGGATGCGGCGTGGCAGAAAGCTGAGAGTCTGCCCTCTTTACTCCCCGGGAACCGCGGTGGGTATGTTAACGTGCCGACAGATATTCGGATTCGCCACGATGAGGAAAATCTCTACTTTGGTATCACCTGTGGGGAGTCTCAGCCCCAGAACATTCGTGCCGAGATTCAGGAGCAGGATGGTGAGGTCACGAGTGATGACTCTATAGAGCTTTTCTTCGATGCAGATCGTGATGAGAATTTCATTCAGGTGATTGCAGTGAATCGCGCAGGCGTGGTGCACGACCGGCGTCGCAGTAATTCCTCCTGGAGCAGCAAAGCCGAGGTTGCGACCGGAGGAGAGGGCAAGGAATGGACCGTAGAACTCGCTATTCCACTCAGTTCACTGGAAGCCGACTTGAGCCAGCACAAGAACTGGGGATTTCAGTTCGTGAGGAATCGTCCTCATGCTAAAGAAGTAGATGTCTGGAATCCGGGGCTCTGGGACACAAGTTACGATCCGGCCCATTACGGGAGGTTAGTGTTCGAATAAGATCCCGGGTGCCGGGTGCCGGGTGCCGGGTGCCGGGTGCCGGTGTCTTGACAAGAAATGCAGTCACACGGTCGGAATGTCACTCTCTCCATGTGGGGGGCGTTTTCGGGAA
>SPKZ01022466.1_pt1 | contig 14520 bp, 19 predicted proteins | sample 2456571 | NCBI WGS metagenome assembly SPKZ01 (sample SAMN11192286, study PRJNA482655) | marine metagenome | biome: ENVO:00000447; feature: ENVO:00000244|ENVO:00000211|ENVO:00000569|ENVO:00002023; material: ENVO:00002151; isolation source: ocean water from marine abyssalpelagic zone ...
CAAACAACAAAGCAATTGCATTACCTCTTTTTCACTTTTATCATTATGATAATAGCCAATTAGTACTGAAGCATTAATTGAAGTAGTTGGGCTGGAATCATTCTTCCCATATTCTAAATACTGCTTAATTGCGGACTCAATATCAACTTCAATCTTAGTTAACTCACAGGCTCTTTTAACGCAATGATAGTAGTAATGCTCCTCTGCATGTTTAATTGCAATAGAGTCGCTATAAATGGCTTCTTGAAGCTCTATAACATCGACTGGATCAAATCCATTACCTGAAGAGCCAAAACCTCGATAATCTTCATCGTAAATCAACACTCCTTGAACCGTTAAGTCGTCAATGAGTGAATGAAGGTAACATGGTATTTCACCATTATAATAATCGTAATAAACTTGTCTCGTAATTAAATCTTTGCCTTTATCAAATCGTTCGGCAAATCGACAAACACCATAACTCAAAGCCAAGTAAATGGAATCTTTAAGGCTCTCCTGAAACCCCGATAAAAGACTGACTGGGAACGAAATATAATAAACCTTATTTTTTCCCATAACCTGCCAATATTAAAGGTTTTATACTATGTTTTTGGCTGGTAATTTCGTATCTTAGTTCTGTTGTAGAACTTTCGCCAGTGCCTACAATTATTTGTTGAGAGGGACGCCCCATGTGGACGCCCTCTTTTTTTTGTTTTCCCATCTTTACAAAGCATTAATTAATTCATCAATCTTTGCTCTATTAGGATAGTTTCCATGTGGATAGGTATGAACCGTTAAACGACTTCTATCATCTTCGAAATGAAAAATGATTAGAGCCTTTATTCCATTGGTTTTATCATCTCCATAGAAAACATCTTTTCGAATTGTCTTCCATAGCCCTGACACTTGTTTTCCTGACTTCCAACTTGTCGCTCCTCTTAACCTAAGATACTCACCCAAGTTCGTTGCATTACTGTATCCTTGAAATGCTTCAATTTTGATTCGCTCCGTTAAGAATGACACTTTAGGAAGATCGTGAGTGATAATATATTGCATATCACACTTGTTCACCTTTACAACTTTGTAAACGTGAGACACTACGTTATTGCCCTCAATCATGATGCTTGTCTGTTAGAGTTCAACAATGATTCGATTATCTCAGAACGTTTAAAATAAGTTCGATTCCCTAACTTATAGGGAGTTACTATTCCTTTGTTCATCCAACCGTGAAGTCCGACTAAACTCATATCCAATAACTCCGCAGTTTCCTTGCGTGTAAGAATCTCTTTCGCTCCCTGAATAGGAACTTCAAAAGTCTTTTTTAATTGGTCAAACTGAGTTGATAATACCTTCGAAATAAGGCTTTCTAATTCTGGTGTACTTACTTGTACGATTTTAATTGTTTCCATGTTTTATGATTTAGTTAAACATGGGTGTAAGGAAATACAGGGGTATTCTAAGGGGCAAATGAAAACACCCCCTTTCTTCTTATTCGGCCTAATTTAAAGTGTTTATTAATTCTGTTAAACCCTCTACTTCTCTAGAATCAACTTGATGTGCACGTGATCCAAAAGAATACTTTTTACTGTCTTCAATGTTTGTCCCCGTGATTAAATGAACTGCCTTCTTCTGAATAGACGTATCCTGACTTTTCAATAATCTGCCCCAAAGTTCTGGAGCAAGTTCTTTTAATGCTTTAATTCTATCAGGATTTGCAGGTGCTGTTTTGCTTCTTTTCAAATCAGGCTTAACTAAGTGCATAGCAATCTGTTTAGCATCTTCATTTAGAAATCCATTTACAGGATCTAACATAGGAGTATAAAAAGCAATTTCTGAAATTATGTCCTTAACATTCCAAAGCAAATCGTTAAAACCTGAATTTTGACTTATTTCGTTTTGGCTAAGATTATTATATATATAGGACAAACGATTGTCCAGAGCTTTAACATATGCATTGCATAGTTTTTCAATGTAGTTAGGATTGGAATGAAACTCCTCATTAATAGTCTTGATAAGGATAGGAGTAATTAGTTTTAAAGAAGCATCAAATTGTTCCCATTCCTTGGGCTTAACGTGTAAATAAGTATCGTGTAAAATAAAAACCAACAAGCAACTATCAATAGTTTGGATTGTGCTGGTCATGGAATCAAAAGACAAATTTAAATTACCAACCTCCAATGTTTCAGGCACTGTTCCAAAAAATTCAAACATCTGTAGATATCCGACAATTGCTTTACGGGACTCGTCTACACCATAACCAAAATCATCTTTTTCCATTGCCAGTACATTAATCTTTCGCTTAAAGTTAACCGATTTTTTTATTCAAAATTTTCGGTGCGTTTGTTTCCTCTACTTCCCAAAGGTTAACAAAGTCTTCCAAATGATCACTCTCAACCTCTCCAATATAATTAAGCAACATCTTTTCAGTCGCGTGTCCGGTAACCGCCATTATAATTTTGTTGGATAATTTATCATAGTGATTAGTCGCAAATGATCTTCTACAAGTGTGACTACGGATTAATTCCCATTTCTGAAATTCCCCTGTTTCCTTTAGGTGAGTTTTTCTATTCTGCTTAGTTCCTTTAATCGTTTGAGTTAATCCAACATCCTTACATAGAATTTTTATGTAGTCATTAAATCTTTGATTCGAAATAACACGAGGGAAAGAACCTCTGTTTTGAAGGATGTCTATCACATGTGGATGCAATGGTACTTTAACTGTTTTCTGTGTCTTAGATTGAAAGTATTGGATAAACTTCACTCCTTTTGTATCAGTTAAGACATTCTCCATTGTCAGTTCCATTAAGTCGCCAACACGGCAACCTGTCCAACAACCAATAATTAACCAATCTTTTGCATTTTCTAAATAGTCACTTCCTTTAAAGCCTTTAATTATCCTTAATTCGTTTTCGTTTAACGTAGTGAAAATTGTTTTCTCACTTGGGGCATTGAACTTTCTGGTTAATACATGATCATGAACTTTAAACCCATTATCCTTTGAGTCTCTGCATACGGTTTTGACATTCCTTATATCCTTACCGATACTGTTAAGTGATAACCTCAACCACGTTTGAGCAAATCTCATATACTGCTCATGAAAATTAAAGTCCATATCAGTTAATCTCAGATTATCCTTTTTATTTAACTGGAACTTCTTTAACCTTTGGATAGTCGTATTGTAATTTCGAATTGTTCCTGTGCTTACGCCCACCTTTCCATTGCGCACCATCAGAGGAAGTTTCTTTTTATAGTCTTCTATACGGTCTATAAGTAAATCGGAATCTTCACCCGTGTTCTTTCCTTTCCAATCAAGAATCAAAACTTCTAACCAATTACGATTAAACGTTGTTTGTGTTCTTATCCCTTCGTTTCGTTTCCTAAAAATTAATGATTGTAAATCAGCAAGATCATCTGCCAAATTCAACTTATCGGTAAACTCTGCTTTTTGTCTGATTCCGTTAGAACCCCAATAATCAGGATTGATAGTTTTAGTGGTTGATACGGTTAAATCAATTTTTTTACCATCCCTAAACCTTAAATAGATCGTTGCAGGATTCTTTTTCCCTTTGATGAGATATTTGATTGTCGCCATTACTTTAATTATTTGTTGTATCAAATATAAGCAATAAAGGAATACGTTTCCCCACAATTTCCCCACCTTTGTTTTACCTAAATGAATTTACCCTTATCTAACTTAACGAACTCAATACCACTATTAATAAAGAGATAGTTAAATACAAGGGAGGTTTTACACTATTTAAAAGGATTCCAATAACACATCATATTAAGTAGGTTTGAATCCTTCCGGGGTCACTAAGAGAAAGGGTAATTGATTGTTATACAGTCTTTTACCCTTTTTCATTCCCCATATAGTCCCCATATAATCGTTAAAAAATCAAATTAAGTGAGGAAGACTATATTTTGAAAATTAATAATCACTGCAAAGATCAGCCAATTTTGAGGGTTTACCATTAATTAACATCTCTTCGTAATGTTCAAACAAGGCCCAATAAGGAAGGTTTTCAATCGTTTTAAAGTCATCTTTATGTTCGGGATGCTCTTCTACAAACTCAACCCATTCATCAAATGATATTCCAGGCATAGGTTGAGTATATTCATTCTCAGACATTTTAACATAGGTCAATTTTCCAAAATCTGTCCTTTGCGTCGCTCCATCTTCTATATCCGTCTCACTAAACCTAAGAACACCGTCTTCATGAAATTCAAACCACCCGATATATTTGTGCTCTTCATATGGACTATAATAATTCTCTTTTCTTTGTTCTTCGACTGAATATTCTGAATGTTTCGATATTGTAAGCATTTTTGACTCATAATCTAACTCAAAATATTCCACAGTATTTTTATAATAGAATCTTGCATTTAATAACTCACCCTTTTCATCAATAAATTCTTCTCTACACCAACCAAATCTATTGTACCAGTGACGAATATCATCATCTTCACTTGCAATAACATTTCTAACTAAAAAACCCCATCGTAAATCCATGGATGAATCAACCTCGTCTTTGGTTGTATACCCAATCGCTTTATAAAATATTGGCAAGGGGGGGCCTAAGAGAGCTTCACTAAAGGTGCTGTTTGAAGAATTAGCCCCATCCGTTCTAAACTGCCATTTATTATTTCTTACGTTATAAATTATAGGTTCAATTAATGTCTTGAGTTCCAATTCATTCTTTTTACTCTTCAAATCAAAGTTTTCCAAATTCATCCTTGAGTTGATTTTATGGTAGATTTTTTCAAGACTAAAACTCATGAATAATATTTTTTATAATCCACTAAATATACAAAGTATAAATATTATTATTTCATCTTAAAACTTCAGAACCCCTTACATCGATTTAACATGCCAATCTCATCCGACAATACACCCAACCTCATCTGATCCTGCATATTAATTTCAATCTGAAGACGTCTAAGCCTCAATGTTCTTTTGGTAAGTATTCCGTTGTATGATTCCTGATAACGTTTACTTACCAGTTTCTTTTCCTTATCGAGTAATTGAAAATACTTGGTGTTACTTAACCACCTCTTTGATTCCTTTTGAGTTGGATAGTATATCCTATTATAATATGCATCACGATGTTTAAACACTTCTGAACTGTAAGCCATGTACAGTATTCTTGCCCTTTTACCTGATTGAGGACACTTGAAATACCATACCCTGCCTTTACCTAGGTTACTTTTAACCGTTACCAATTCAATCCTATAATCAATGTCTTTCTTCTTTCCTGTATAGTGATTCGTGATAGTGTAATTCAAATCAATATAACCGTCTTCCTCGCCTAGTTTGGCATTGTAACCAATAGAAGCACCCTCATTCCATGATATACGCCCAGAGGTCTCACAACCCTTTACAAAATACTTGTGTTTCATTAGGAAGGACAACTCTAGTCTCATTGCTCTATTCACACTAATCACTCCTGTACTACTCCTGCCCATAGTAACCTAAATACTTAAGGATTAACACTTCTTAATATACGACATTTCTTACCGTATTCCTATTGATAGTGGATGTTTCAGAGCAACTTGTAAAGTTATTTTGAAAATAATTCGAAAAATGACCCTTTTTGGGTGTGGTAGGTTGATATATACTATTAGACATCCATTGACAACGGGCGTCCGATAAAATAATCAACATACAATGAAGAGAGATAAACTCGTAATCATTCTAATGGTCATTGGATTGATCATTAGTGTAATAGGTTTATTCCTATAGAATGGAATAGATAACACACCTACTCAATTGGGGGTAGGTGTTCACGGTGATTGCTCACTTCCATAATTAAGTTCGATAAATTTCTCTGTAGTATCCTTGAAATAAGTGTCGATTTCCAAGTCATAAGGATTATCAATATAGAACGTAGAACTCGTATCTACTTCTCTTGTTTCTTTCCAAATAACCTCATCAATATAGGCTATGGTTATCGCAAACAACCTAACCGAATCCTTCAACTTACTAGGAAACCTGAATCTAATATCATCATACAATTTTTTTGACGCGATTTGTTTAATGTTTCTAAACCCTCCATCATTCAATAGGGCCTGTAACCTTATGTTTTTAAGCAAATTCGGATAGTTTATCGAAAAAACGTCACACCTAAATTCATTTGTATCAATATGCTTGAGACCCACACTCGCAAAAACACCTTCATTAATATAAATCTCACTAGTAATTGTATCATAAACCAAATGATGTATAGTGTCCTGATTTACATTATCAAATATTAGTTGTTGCAACTTTCCGCCCTCTAATTTGTTTTCAAGAATTGCAATCCCTTTACCAATGACCCTTTCTAATTCTTCTAACTGTGATTCTGCTTTATCACTGACTTCTTCATCCGTTTGTTCCTCTTTAGTGTTTTCGGAAACATTAGAACAAGACAATGTCAATACTAGGATAAATAGAGAAGCGAATTTCATGCAGTAAAAGTAATATTAATCCTCTCCAAATAAGCATCAAGAAACTGACCCTTTTTAAAGGTCTTCACGCCCTCAATTACACTCTTCTTTTGGTCATATATAACTTCGATGTAAAAGTCGTTGTAGGCGTATAGATTAAAGCCATATTCCTTCTCTAACCGATACATTATATACTCTGATTCCATTAGGGCTATTTCCAGTTGCGTATCCTTATCTAACTGGTTGTATTCGTATATGCCTAACAGGATCATTTAACTTTAAGATTTTTCTTACCGTCCCATTTACTAAACCAATTACTCTTCTCGTACTTCCAGTTATTTGGACGGGTGAATATGTAAAGAAAGAATAGTTCGAGGTACTTCATTTCAAGTCCTAATCCTGATAACTTGGCATTAAGAACGTCTATTTCTATTTTCTCAAAAGATATCATTTGTAATTATTTTACATATTTCTCTCAATCAACCCCCATAGTTAGTGTAAGAAAAATAATTTTCACCCAATTTGCTAAAAACCACCTACGACTTTTGTGAAGCTCAAATAAATTGTGGTCCCAACATCCACACCATAGTATTCCGTTGTAAGTCTCATTTTAACCTTAGTCCCCAGCCACATATTTCCCGTTACTTGGCGGACTCCTTTTTCGGGCACTATCACTTTTGATGGCTGTCCTAAAACCCGTTCGTATCGACTCGAAACCCTCCGCATTGCGCTTAATGCTTGTTCATAGTGGTTCTTATCAGAAATTGCATCGTACACCCTAGATAAAACTACATGATTGAGCTGATTCTTTAAGTCAAAACCAAGTTCGATGGTCCAAAACCGATATTCAAACGTGAGATATAAATCGCCCTTCTCATTTCCTTCGTATATGTAAGTTTTCATAAAACTTTTTCGAGACTTCATGTCTAGTTTCTCTTTGTACTTTGATATATCGTCCCCGAACTTGAAAATTTTATACCCATTTGCATCATCTAAAGCATCGGTACTTTGCGAAAAAGTCGCTATGCTTTGAATTAATAGACAGACAATCAGTAGGGTCGTTTTAATCATTATTTGTTTTTTTAATCTAATGTAACGAAAGGAATCGCCTCAATTAGCGTAGTCAATGAATATAACATCTTTCTTTTCGACAATTAAAATTATTCATTAACTTCACTTAAGCCTAAAGATTATTTCATTTCATCCTTCAAACTTTATGAACAAACTAATTCTTCTTTCATTTTTGCTCAGCTTAATCTCTTGTTCCGGAAATAAAGAACCCGATAATCCTGCAAATGAAAAATCTCCAAACACGAGTATAGAATTAAGTGAAGAGGCAAAAGAAATAGATGAGATTACTTTGATTGCTGAAAGATTTATGCGTTCGATTGCTTTTAAAAATTATAAAGTGGCTAGAAAACTTTCAACTTCAGACTCCCAAGAAGCATTAGGTTCTATGGAAGCAATGTCTGGCCTTTCAGATGTTGTAAATAAGGACTCTTATAAGACTTCGGAGAAGGGCTTATTAGGGGCTAAAAAAGAAACGATTGTTTTGACCCAAAAAAAAACTATTAGTATTGTATTTGCCAATTGCCCACCTCCAAAAGACGGCATAACAACCTGTCAATGCCATATGGAGAATGGTTCAATTACGGATCTTGAAATGAAAAAAGAAGATGATAAATGGTTGGCTTCGATTAAAAAGAATTGATATAAATGAAATGTCAGTCCATAAAATTCCTTACAGTAATTACTCTTTTAACAATATTCGCTCCGAGCAATCTAACGAAATGACCTTTTAAAAAACAACATTTAAATTAACGTCGTATTTACCGTCTTTAAAAACCGTTAAAGTCCTGCTTTTTTTGCTCCAACTCATACATTTTTCCTCCTGGTCATCAAACAAAGATGGAACCATCATATTGCACTCTTCGTAGGTGAAATCAAAGACATTAGGCTCAATTCTCATTAAACGGAGATTTTTCATTTCAACATTGGTCTTATAATTATCAAAGTGATTATATATGTAGTTCTTTGCTTGTTCCTCACTAATTTGAGGGCGTTCAAGCTCCTTCTTTTTTAACGCTTCGAATCTTTCTAGTTTATCCAAAACAACGTAATATTCTGATTTATATATTTCAAGGTCATTTTCTAAATTACTAATCTTATAATTTGCCTCTTCAAGCAACCGCTCATTATCTTCCAATTCACCTCCTAATTGATCCTCGACCTCACCTATCTCCCTGCGATGCTCTTCTTTGGATATTCCGCACCCTAGAAAAAAAACAATGGACATAACAAACATATATTTTGATTTCATGTCTAAATTTTCTTAGTAATATAGGATTTTAGTTTTCTATAATTTCGTGTTATTTCATCAAGGTCAGTATAAACATCTATACGATTCTCATATTCTAAAACGTCAGCGTCTTTTCCATTAATCTTAACATCATACTCGTAATGCTTTTCCCCGTCTTTTTCTTCCATCTGAGAATTTGTTATTTTAAATATATCTTTCTTCCCTGTAAATTCATGATTTATGATAATCTTATTTTTATTATGATTTATAACAATTAAACCTGATTCTACTTTTGTCTTTTTAAATTTCATGCCATCTCCAAATCGATCCATTTCATATGAGTTACATTCCGTATATGTATAGTCTTCTATTTGTCCGAATGTTATTTTATAGAATGAAATTAGGGCCAATAAAAGGATATATTTTCTCATGATAATATTTTCTTATTATGTCTTCTTAAGAGTCCTGAAATTACAAAAACAACCTCATCTCTCCAACTGCATAATGCCTTCTCGTACTTCCAATTGTTTGGACGAGTGAATATGAAAAGAAAGAATAGTTCGTGGTACTTCATTAATCTTTAAATAAATCATCAACATTGAGAAATTTTGATATTTCAGTATCGGAAAGTTTGGTTTTTAAATCAATTATTTCTTCGAGAGATTGAAAAAGTATTTGGCCACCTTTACTTTTTATATCATAATTATCAGTTGATATAATTTTTCCTGTCTGGAAGGTCATCAGATAACGAACGCCAAAAAAATCTATAATTTTGTAGTTAAAAGAAGTCAGCCAGGTTCCATCAAAATACCATTTGCCTTCGTATTCAAAATAAGCTCGAAACTGAACAACGGAATTTTTGACTTTCTTAGAAAGTTCGGTAACGGAATTTTCTATTGCAACTTTCTTCCATTCTATATATTTTCTTTCTACAGTTTCCAATACTTCTACAAATCCAGATAGTTCTTCTTTTGTCATTGAAATTCCAACATGATTTATAGTTGTATCCAATGATGCCATGTTTAGATATACTCGGTACGTATGTACATCATCTTCTGCAACCTCAATGGTGAATTTTTCCTGATAACTTGCATAGTACGACTGGGAATAGTAAAAACTTGCGAATAGTAAGAGAGCAATGGTCAATAATGTTTTCATCATATCACAATTATAGTAAATTATTAATTAAACTCACGATCCTGCCTCATCGTTAATCACAAATAAGTTTAGTTCTTTCCTCAGGTTTAACTCTGCTTGAATAAACCCCTGCGCAAGTTTTTGATGGACATGCGGTATCATCTGTGTAAAAAGGAAAGTTTCCAATGATTTTTTCAACCTTTTTCTCCTCCTTATCATCTACAAACGAAAAGAAATCAAGACCAGTTTTAGCCTCTACCTCATCTACAGATATTTTATACTTTTCAATATCTTGATTATCCATGGATTCGTTAGGCATTATAAATCCAATTGAAGAATATTTACCATTAGGGAGCTTCACCAATATCACCTTATAAAATGACTTAGGAACATATACAGTAGTTGTGGTATTTATACATAACGAGTCGATATACTCTCCTTTAACGAAACCTGAAACTATATAACATTCAGCCCCTTTATACTTTGCTTCTCTTTTAATCCACCGTCTAACCGTACCTTCTAATTGACACCACCCTCTTTGATTAAAACATCCGTGTTGAGTTGACATGTTCGTCATCATGTGAGAGTCGATATAAGCGTATTTACTATACTTAAAGTCTGCCGCAGGTGCTAAGTGCCCATGATCGTATCCACTTGATCTATACGCGTTTGATTTTACTGTTTTAAACTCTGGGTCTCGTGCGTATCCACTGGGTCTTTTTTTCCAAACAACTGTATCTAGCAACTCGCTATCAATGTAATGTGAAGTCCAAATCGGCATATTCACAGTCTTATCCATACAAGATGTAAATGCATAATGCGAGATTGTTTTATAGTTATCCCCTTCGGTACCTAAGACAATGTGCTTTTTCGGCTTGAAGTAGTTAGTGTCAACGTCTTGGGAATGACCAATTATAGCGCATATTGTCAAGGCAAGGAATAGAATGTTTTTCATGGCGGATTTTATCAGTTCCGTAAATCAACGAAATATTATTTGGAATAAAACTGAATTAACACCCTAATTAACAGAGTATAAATACTATCCGTTGGAATCATTAACTTTAAACAAAAAAAGGATGAAAAACTTGATTTTGATTATGATCTTATCAGCACCAATCATCTTGCAATCTTGTGAAGGAGGTCGAAGCGAAGAGGAACAAGAGGCTATTCTAAAAGAGGTGGAAGAATCATTAACTCCTGAGTATAAGGAAAAGAATAATCCCCGTGATTATTTGAAATCGAAAGGAACACATAGAAAAAACCTTTTGGGTGAATGGGTTTTAGAAGGACGAATTGCGAACAGAGCAACCGTTACAACTTACAAAGACATTCAATTGGAAGTAACTTTTTATTCGAAAACGAAGTCTGCACTTGGAACTGAATATCACACTGTTTACGAATACTTCCGACCAGGAAAATCGACACCTTACAAAATAAAAACGTTCGGTTATAAAAATACCAAATCTATTGGCGTATCTATCAATTACGATTCTGTAAAATAATTATAACCGATGTCTAAATCACCTCCGTTAAACACAAATGATTTTATCTCACAGTAATTACTCTTTTTACAATATTCTCTCCAAACAATCTGATGAAAAGAACGATTTAAAAAATGATAATCCCCATAAAAAAAACATGAAAACTCTAATATTACTATTCGCCCTATTAACAGGGTCTTGTGGTCTCGCTCAAGTAGAGAAAATCACTGTTGATAGAGGGTGTCAGCCGTATGTCAGCCGGAAACAAAATGTTAACGAATTATACACGAAACCCACCGAGGTTGTCTCAAATTTCATGTACAAGGTCAATGTAGTTTTTAGTTTAAAAAACTTAGAGCATATTATTTATTTCGCTTTAGACTCTCGGACCTTTGGGGCTTTTAAGTCAGATAATATTTATTTGACACTTGATTCGAATGAGATTATTTTTTCAAATCTAGTTGATTATGAGAAAAAGACGGTGATAACGGGATTACTTGAAACAGAGTACATCTACTATGTAGGATATAAATTGACCGATGATTTAAGAAATGAGATTGCTGTTGCCGAAAATATGTCCTTTGGTCTTATAAATCAGATTAGTAAAAAGAAAAAAATCTGGAATATTAAGTCCTATCATGTTAGAGATATAAAAGAATCTTTGGATTGTTTCGGCACCTATAGTTTGCCAATAATAACGACCTATGAAGAGAGTTTAATAGAGTATCCTACGGATTTCAGGAAGCATAACTGGAAAGATTCTAAAGAACAGGCTCTTGAGAAAGAGGCAGCCGAATTATTCGTTGAAGATGAAGAAAGACTGATTTATTTAGTTGAACTGAATAATGATAATTACCATGCGTATTTATTCTTCCATGATAATGAGTTACATCAAGGTGTCTACGCATTTATGGATGAGTTTGTAAATGAGAACAGTTACTATTCAAAATTTAAAGAAGTGTCAAAACTGTTAACTAGCAAGTATGGTGAGATGAGGTCTAAGAAGAAATACGGTGATAAAGGTGTCTGGGATGAGCCTGGAGAAATTGGCATGGCAATACAAACGGGCCATTATTCAGAAGTAAGGATATGGGAGACTAAAAACACGATAGTTAAACTTAAAATAGGAGGAGAAAATTTTGATTCTAAACTTACAATTCGATATTTCACAAAAGATAAAAGTCTTGAGGAGAAAGTCAAAAAAAAACTAGAAGAAAAGTCACTGGATGGATTCTAAACTTTATTTGAATCAAATTCCTAGTATCAATAGTTCTATTTAAAATTCGTAATGGCTTCTGCTTTCATTTTCCATAATGATAGTTAATAAGAAAAGTTTGTAAATTGGTCGAATAGATTTTTAATAAAACTAAAACCATGAAGGCGCTTTCCATTATCAATATTATTTTTTCAGTATTTTTTTTCCTTTGGTATCTTATGTTTATAACCAGTAACGGTAGAATAAGTATCGAAGAATTTGCTCTGGTTGGAATTGTTTTTGGGTTATGGTGCATTGCGTTTTCAATCATTGCCGTAGTCAAGGCATTTAAAAAAGGTTAGGACTACATGGGTAAAGGGCCGTTATATTATATTGAAATTATATCAGGCAAAAAAGAGGGGCCTTTCACTAAGGAGGAGTTGATTTCACATCCAATTGAACACTCGACTATGGTCTGGAAGAAAGGGATTGAAACGTGGAAACGATTAGACCAATTCGAGGAATTAAAAGATGTTCTTGTAGAAATCCCACCACCACTTCCTAAGGTATCACACGCAGAACAGACTCCGTTACCAGCATCTACACTAAAGTCATTAAAATATGACCCGGATTTTGAAAACTCATACGGACCAGTGTTTGTTGGAGTAATAATAATTGCCATTACCGTTGTACTCTACACCCAAAAACCTCTCGAAATTTCTGATGGATATCGTGATGGTTTAGTCTTTTGGTTTTTATTAGTGAGGTTAACCGCAATTGTTACTCTTATCTCTGAGGCAAAAAGACAAAACCGCACCCCTTCATCATGGGGCTTGTTTGCCTTCATTTTTCCTCCAATCGCATTAATGATTATTTCATTTACACAGCGAATCTCAGATTCCACTGTAAATACCACTTCATCTTCCAAAATTGGTAATGAGCATAAGACAAATCAAGATTTTCAGCTTCCTGAGACTCCTGATATTTCAAATTTATCCAATGTAAACAAAGAAATATATCGAAATATATTACGTGAATTAAAGTATTTAAAAAAAACAACAGCGTTTTCATTTGATGATTTGGATTTATTAGAGGACAAAGAATTTCTTTGGAAATATTCATTATCAAATCCAGATTGTACTACAGAACTATTTACTGAGTCATCTATGTTTGAAGGGCACTATTCGTTAAAAGAAAAAGCCAAATAACCTCATCTGTCCAACCGCATAATGCCTTCTCATACTTTCAGAATACCTCGTCCTTATGTTATGCGCAACCTCTTTAATTATCGTATCCATATCTGAATAAATCCACTTACGAGTGATATACATTCGAACTACTTTATCAAACTTATCATAGTCGTTTTCTATTAACCACCTGTTCTTTGTTAGGTTTAAATTAAAAAGAGACTACATGACTATGTCATGTCTCACATTAGATACCTTTTTTATATACTTTACTTAAACACCTTTCTTAAAATACCTTATTTAAGGTGCGGTAAGGCTGAGGCATGGTTGTTCAATCATTGATGTACGGTTACAGGTTTAATTTAAACCAAGTTCTTTAAGCACTTCTATTTGAAGTCGCTTCCTATCCTCCTTTTCTTTCTTCTGTTTTGCCTTTTTACTTTCCGCTTTAATCATCAAATCTTTGAGGCTTATCTTCGACTTTGACCCTACATAAAAGCCTCGCATATAATTCGAATAATATACAAAACCCCAATTCTTCTGCATTGATTCGATAAGTTGATCCCAATGGTATCGGTTATGATATTTTTTATACAATTCTGTATTAACAACGGGTGAAGCTCTAAGGGCTTTCTGTGATGCGTAACCATACATTCTAGCAAGTGTTAATTCTTTATTTGTTTTACAGTAACTCTTTGTTCCTACAATAGATTTGAGACCCAAACAACAAAGCAATTGCATTACCTCTTTTTCACTTTTATCATTATGATAATAGCCAATTAGTACTGAAGCATTAATTGAAGTAGTTGGGCTGGAATC
>SPKZ01005494.1_pt1 | contig 14502 bp, 12 predicted proteins | sample 2456571 | NCBI WGS metagenome assembly SPKZ01 (sample SAMN11192286, study PRJNA482655) | marine metagenome | biome: ENVO:00000447; feature: ENVO:00000244|ENVO:00000211|ENVO:00000569|ENVO:00002023; material: ENVO:00002151; isolation source: ocean water from marine abyssalpelagic zone ...
AACACCCAGCTCGCCAGGAGTGGGTTGTGGTTCGGGGGGTGCCCCCCAACCGAGGATGCGCATTATACGCATGCGCTTTCGCCCCGCAAGGCCTTTTTCAAAAAAATTTATTGGAAACTTGCGGTGCCGGAATAGCGTCCAAATCCGCGCTCAATTTTGCAGCCCTCATGGCCCGCCAACCGCTCTATCCGTTATGCAGTTTGGGCTCGCCGCTGGCTCTCCGTACGCAATCGCAGTACCAAGCGGTACGCCAACAAGACTGTAACGATTGCTACATACAAGAGCGCCTCGCCAATATCCGATCTGGCTTGCCAGAACACGTGCACAACACCGGCGATGGCTGCCGGGTAAACGAGCTTGTGTAAACTCACCCACTTGCGACCCAGACGCCGTTGCCAGCCCCGCGTGGAAGTGATGGCCAAGGGCAGCATGAATAGCCAGCCCAAAAAACCCGCCAGGATATAAGGCCGCTCGAGCAGTTCTTCTGCAATCAATGCGCCACTCCAGCCCACATATAGCTGGGCAAAGCCAAGCAAATGGAGACAACCGTAGAAGAACGCAAACATACCCATCATTCGTCGGTATCGCAGCGCACTGCTCCACAAGCCCAGTCGTCGCAGCGGCGTCAGGCACAGAGTAAACGCCAGCAAGTACAGCGCCCACTCGCCTGTAAAGTGCATCAACTCACGCGCCGGGTCCGGGCCCAGGCCGCCTCCCTGAGCCAAAAACACCAGCCAGAGAAACGGCGCCAAGGCTGCAAGAAAAAGCAGGAGCCAAAGCATCCTGTTCCCAATCTTCATATGCCGTGTGCTCAGTAGTACTTGCTCAGATCCATACCGGCATACAAAGCGCCAACCTGCTCTTCGTATCCATTGAATTTCTGAGTAGGAATTCGATTGGGATTGAGTAGCGTCGAGGGCAACCTACGCTCATAGCGCTGGCTCCAGCGCGGATGATCCACCTCGGGGTTCACGTTGGAATAAAAACCGTATTCGCTCGCGGCCAGCGCCTGCCACGAGGTGTCTGGCTGTTTGCTCGTCAGGCGAATCTGGACTACAGACTTAATACTCTTGAAACCATACTTCCATGGAACCACCAGCCGTATGGGGGCGCCATTCTGGTTGGGCAGCGTCTTGCCATACATCCCCACTGCCATCAGCGTTAGCGGGTGCATGGCCTCGTCCATCCGCAAGCCTTCGCGGTAAGGCCAATCAATAATGCTGGTAAATGATCGAGTGCCGCGCATTTCAGAACGCCGATAAAGGGTACGGAACTCAACGTACTTCGCATCGGAGGTCGGCTCAAATTTCTCCAGCAATTTGTACAGCGGAAAGCCTATCCAGGGCACCACCATCGACCAGGCTTCTACACAACGGAAGCGATAGATACGCTCCTCAAGCTCGAAGCCCATGATGTCTTCCAGGTTGAGCTTGCCCGGCTTATTCACCATGCCGTCGACTTCTATGGACCAGGGGTCCGTGGTCATTTCACTGGCGTACTTTGCCGGGTCACCCTTGTCGGTGCCGAACTCGTAGAAGTTACAGTAGGACTTCACGTCGCCCTCAGGCGTCAAGGCTTCACTGGTTGTGAACCCTGCACCCGCATCTCCGGCTGCGGCGAAGTCCAGCGGTGTTTCCGCCGACTCCGCCGAGGAGCAGCCCGCCAATGCAGTAGGCACGGCGGCCATCCCAGCAACTTTGATCAGTTCACGACGATTGAAGTAGGCAGTCTCTGATGTAATTTCAGAAGACGCGATATGGGGTATCTTGAAACGGCTGGCCATGAGATAACCTTTTAAATGCGCTTATCTCTTTGAGTGTAACGGGTTTCAGTGGTTCCCCGATGTGTAACTTTTTCCTTGGAAGGCAGGCCGTCAGACAGACTTACGACGGTTGCGCACCGCCATGATGGGCCCTGATGCCGCGTATGTGGACGAGGCAATCAGCAGCACGGTGGGCGGATCCACAGTCACCAGCCCTAAAACCAGCACGATAAGGAAGATCACCGCAAAGGGCACGCGCCCACGAAAATCAACGCCTTTGAAGCTGTAGTAAGGGAAGTTAGCGATCATCAGGAAGCCAACGGTTGCCGTCAGCACGGCAACAAACACCGAGAATTCGGCAGAAAGTTCGGCACCCACCAGCCCAAGGTCTGAACAGACCCACACCAAACTGGCGATAATGGCCGCCGCCGACGGGCTGGCCAGACCGGTAAAGAAGTTTTTGTCCGCCGTGTCTATCTGCGTATTGAACCGGGCAAGTCGGAGGGCGGCACAGGCAATGTAAACGAAAGCCGCACTCCAACCGAGCTTACCCAGATCGCCCAGTGCCCAGCTAAAAACGACCAGCGCAGGAGCCACACCAAAAGACACCATGTCTGAGAGGCTGTCGTACTCTGCGCCGAATTTACTGGAGGTATGGGTAAGCCGGGCAACGCGCCCATCGAGGCCATCGAAGGCCATTGCAAAAAAGATGGCGATAGCCGCCGCCTCAAAGTCACCGCGAATCGCGGCCACAATGGCATAGAAGCCAGAGAACAGCGCTCCGGTGGTGAAAAGATTAGGGAGGAGGTAAACACCTCGCCGGCGAACGGTGCGCCCGTTTTCCGACACCTCTTCCTCGTGTTCATCAACCAGCATATCCAACGACGGACTTACGCCCGTTGTCGCCTCCTGGGGATCTTTTTGCTCGTCACCGTCGTTCATGGCGGCCAAGTCTATCAGACTGTGCTTTGATAGGCCTGTCTTGCCGACTGCCAGAATGCGGCCATCACGGGCGAATCCAGCCGGCCCTGCAGTGCACACAAGCCCACCGACAGCGGCGGGAGGGGCGCATCCAATGGCAAGGAGTCGACGCGATTGCCCATACCGCTGGCTTCTATCACCAGCTCGGGCGCAATTCCAACGCCAAGCCCAAGCGCAACCATCGATACAATGGCTTCGTGTCCAGCCACTTGTGCGTAAACTCGCGGCTGCAACTGGCGCTGCTTAAGCCAGGTCTGCAGCGAGCTTCTGCTAACACCTCGCTCGGGCACAATAATGGGCACATGTCGCCACGCCGTTTTATCGCCGGGCACTATTCCGAGAACTTGTTGGCGCACCTGACAGTCCGATGCGGGAATAATGATTCGCAGAGGCGACTCCATAAGCGGGAGAAACGCCAGACGCTCCGGCAAACCAAACGGCCTCGCGCTCACAGAAACGTCGGTGTCGCCATCAAGCACCCGCTGAACGCCTTCTGCCTGGTCACCGGTTTTCAGCATCAGGTCAACGCCCGGATAGCTCACTCGGAAACTCTCCAGAATTGGCGCAAGCACGCGATAGCTGGCGGTGACTGAGCCAAAGACACTGATCTCCCCGGATAACGATGCCTGTCCCGCCATGTCCCGGCGTAACTGGCGCCAGCGTGCGACGGCATCGCGGGCGTAATCCACCAAGGCAGAGCCCGCCGGGCTAAGCTCCATATGCCGCCGGTCCCGGTGAAACAACACCTGACCCAGTTCTTCCTCGAGTTTCTGGATGTTCCGGCTAACGGCTGAAACACTCATGTGCAGCTGTTCAGCGGTTCTACTGAAGTTCAGTGTGTCGGCGGTGCTGAGGAACACCTCCAGCGTGCGTACGTCCACGAATTTGCTCCGTACATGATGGGCATCTTTTATTGCATTTATCGCAATACAGTTTCCATTATATAGCGTTTTACGCAAATTATACGATCCGGTACTGTGCGCGCATTCCAATGATCACACGCCCTCACAGGAGAATTCCCATGGGACAAAACTATTTCAACACCCTGCCGCTGCGGGTGCAGCTGGAAGAGCTGGGCAAGTGCCGCTTCATGACGCAAGACGAGTTCGCCGATGGCTGCGACTACCTCAAAGGCAAGAAAATCGTCATTGTGGGCTGCGGCGCACAGGGCCTGAACCAAGGTCTTAACCTGCGAGACTCGGGACTGGATGTTAGCTACGCATTGCGCGAATCCGCCATCAGCGAGCAGCGCCAGTCGTGGAAAAACGCCACCGAAAATGGGTTTACCGTTGGCACCTATGAAGACCTGATCCCCGGTGCTGATGTTGTAATGAACCTCACTCCGGATAAGCAGCACACCGCGGTAGTCAATGCGGTCATGCCCCTGATGAAGGAAGGTGCCTGCCTGGACTATGCCCATGGCTTCAACCTGGTTGAGGAAGGCATGCAGATTCGGTCAGACATCACGGTGGTGATGATGTGCCCCAAATGTCCCGGCACCGAAGTGCGCGAAGAGTACAAGCGCGGCTTTGGTGTACCCACGCTGATTGCCGTTCACCGCGAGAACGATCCCAAGGGCGAAGGCATGCAGATTGCCAAGGCATTGGCCTCCGGTACCGGTGGTGACCGCGCCGGTGTATTGGAATCCTCGCCTATCGCCGAAGTGAAGTCTGACCTGATGGGCGAGCAAACCATTCTCTGCGGCATGCTGCAGACTGGCTCTATTCTGTGCTTCGACAAAATGGTGGAGAAAGGCATCGCGCCGGATTACGCCAGCAAACTGATTCAGTATGGCTGGGAAACCGTTACCGAAGGCCTGAAGCACGGTGGCATCACCAACATGATGGATCGCCTTTCAAACCCGGCGAAGGTTCGCGCGCATTACCTGGCCGAGGAACTCAAAGACATTATGCGTGCGCTGTATCAGAAGCATCAGGACGACATTATGTCCGGGCACTTCTCCACCACCATGATGGCCGACTGGGCCAAGGACGATGCAAACCTCCTCGGTTGGCGCGCAGCCACAGCGGAAACCGCTTTCGAGAAATCAGCCAATACCAGCGCGGAGATTCCCGAGCAGGAATACTATGACCACGGCATTCTCATGGTCGCCATGGTTAAAGCCGGTGTAGAGCTGGCGTTTGAAACCATGGTTGACGCTGGCATCAAAGCCGAATCGGCTTACTACGAGTCTCTGCATGAAACACCGCTGATCGCGAACACGATTGCTCGCAAGAAGCTGTATGAGATGAACGTCGTGATCTCTGATACGGCTGAATACGGCTGTTACCTCTTTGATCACGCCTGCCGCCCACTGCTCGCCGACTTCATGACCAAGGTTGAAACCGATGTCATTGGCGAAGGTTTGGGCAGTGACAATGGCGTCGACAACCAGGAACTGATTGCTGTTAACGAAGCGATTCGCAGCCACCCTGTGGAAGTGGTCGGCAAGACACTGCGCGGATATATGACGGCCATGAAGCGCATCGTCTAACCCGCTGCATACTCCCGTCTTGGAAAGGGCCAGCCACTGTAGTGGTTGGCCTTTTTTATTGCGTGACGCATTGCCATCGCAGATCTCACGACGGTGGGTGAGGGTTGCCTGAAGAGAACGTCGCCGGCCACGGACGGCGCCTTGTGCGTTTCTCTGCGGCAACCCTCACCTGCCGCCGGCGATAGACGAGCTTTCCGGGGTAAAACTAAAAAAGCCACCCGCGATGCGGATGGCTTTAAGGAATGAGCACTTGATCCAAGTACTACAGATACAGCGAAACCAGATCCCTAAAGACTGAGCACCTTTTCGCCTCGCGCAATACCGGCAACACCGCTGCGCACCACCTCCAGAATCGTGGCATCACCCATGGCAGCCACAAAGGAGTCCAGCTTGTCGGAGGTGCCCGTGAGCTGGATGGTGTACACGTTAGGTCCGACATCCACAATCTGGCCGCGGAAAATATCGGTGGTGCGCTTTACCTCATCGCGGGCAATGCCCTGCGCGCGCACTTTGATCAACATCAGATCCCGCTCAATGTGCGCGCCCTCTGTCAAATCCACCAGCTTCACCACATCCACAATCTTGTTGAGGTGCTTGGTGATCTGCTCGATAGTCTTGTCGTCGCCCGCAGTTGTGAGCGTCAAGCGTGACAGCGTTGGATCCTCGGTGGCCGCCACGTTCAGCGTTTCAATGTTGTAGCCACGCTGGGAAAACAACCCCACTACCCTGGAGAGGGCACCGGGCTCATTTTCCATGAGTATAGATATTATCCGGCGCATCTCAGGTCCTCTCGTTCTTGCTCAGCCACATATCTTTCATCGAGCCATTCGGTGCAATGTGCATGGGATACACGTGCTCCATGGGGTCGATAAAGACATCGACAAACACCAGCTTGTCCTTCATGGCAAAGGCTTCATCCATGGCAGCATCCAGGTCTTCCAGCTTACGCACCTCAATACCCACATGACCGAAGGACTCCACCAGCTTCATGAAGTCGGGCAGGGAATCCTCATAAGTACTCATGGCGTACCGGCCCTCGTACTGCATGTCCTGCCACTGCTTGACCATGCCCAAATAGTTGTTTCGCAGATTGATGATTTTGAACGGCGTGTTGTACTGCGTGCAGGTAGACAGCTCCTGGATGTTCATCTGGATACTGCCCTCGCCGGTAACACAGGCAACATCAATATCCGGGAACGCCAGTTTGACCCCCATTGCAGCAGGCAAGCCGAAGCCCATGGTGCCGAGGCCACCGGAATTGATCCATCTGCGCGGCTTATCAAACTTATAGTATTGCGCAGCAAACATCTGGTGCTGACCAACATCAGAGGTAACGTATGCGTCCCCGTTCGTCGCACGGTACAGGCTTTCAATCACCTGCTGCGGCATGATGCTCTCCGACTCTGCGTAGCGCCGTCCGGTCCACAACCCGTGGCTCGCGCGCCACTCTTCAATCTGGTCCCACCAGCGACCCAGCGCCGCCGCATCCGGCAACTCGGTGTCTTTCTCCTGATGTGCAGAGACTTGGTCAATCAGCTCTCGCAGTACCGAAGTGACCGGCCCGACGATGGGAATATCGGCCGCCACAGTCTTGGAAATACTGGCGGGGTCTACATCGATATGAACGATCTTCGCGCCCGGGCAAAACTTGCTGACCGTGTTGGTGACACGATCGTCAAAGCGTGCGCCCACGGCAAGAATCACATCAGAATGATGCATGGCCATGTTCGCTTCGTAGAAACCGTGCATACCCAGCATGCCAAGGAATTGCCGGTCACTTCCGGGGTAGGCACCCAGCCCCATCAAGGTATTGGTGACCGGGTAGTTAAGCTGCTGGGCCAGCTCGACCAGCAAATCGCTGCCCTCTCCCTGGATTACGCCGCCACCGGCGTAGATGACGGGCCGCTTGGCGCCCAGCAGCATACGGGCAGCTTTTTTGATCTGCCCGGTATGTCCGCGCTGCGCGGGACTGTATGAGCGAATCTTCACCGATTCGGGATAGTGGTACTCGAACTTCTCGTCCGGGCGCGTAATGTCCTTGGGGATATCAACCACCACGGGGCCCGGTCTACCACTGGCAGCAATGTGAAACGCCTTCTTGATCGTCGCTGGCAGATCTTCGGCCTTACGCACCTGGAAGCTGTGTTTCACGATAGGCCTGGAGATACCCACCATGTCAGTTTCCTGAAACGCGTCTTCGCCAATCAGGTGGCTTTGTACCTGACCGGAGAGCACCACCATGGGAATGGAATCCATGTAAGCAGTGGCAATGCCTGTCACGGCATTGGTGGCGCCAGGACCAGAGGTCACCAGCACCACGCCAGGCTTGCCTGTTGCGCGCGCATAGCCGTCGGCTGCGTGCGTAGCAGCCTGCTCATGGCGCACCAGAATGTGGGGGACCTTGTTGGACTTGAACAGCGCGTCATAGATATGGAGGACGGCGCCGCCCGGATAACCAAAGATATACTCAACGCCCTCGTCTTCCAGGGCACGGGCGATCATCTCGCCACCAGATAACAACTCCACGGTTTTTCTCCCGTTAGCACATTGCCGGCGCGCGTAACCCTCGCGCAGGCAAGCTACAGTTTGTGTGTGGTCGTTGCTGACTAGTGGCCTGGACCGGCCGGAAGTTGGCGACGCCACCCCCTTTGCAGACTCGACACACAGCCCGGATCGATCCAGGACGCACCATGGGGAAATCGATCACGAACCCGTGTAATCGGTCGCCCTGCGGGGTAGCGCAGTGTCGGGCCCTCAGTGAGACCAATACGTGAATCACTGATTACGGGACATGCAGGCAGCTGAGGCGAATAATCGCATCGCAACAGTGGGCCAGAGGCTGAGGGTACTCAACGTTAGCCGTTACCAACTGCAAGACGGGCGTATTGTTGAAAGTCGGCAGCACCTTGTCAACCGTTTTACCGCCCTGCGGCATTTATACCGAACATTGATGATGATTGGCTAAGCTGCTGATTTTGGTTTACTTTTAGCGTTATCAATCGATTTCTCGGGGAGACCTCTCGTGATCAGCATGATGCAGAAAGGGATATTCGCAACCGCGGTGATCAGCCTCTTGGCGCTGGCGCACAACGCCTCGGCACAAAATGTGTACTACCGATGGATGGATGACAGGGGCAATCCAGTACACAGCGATCGCCCGCCACCTCAGGGTGTGGACTACGAAGTGGTTAAAACAGGTAGCTCCACCGTGCGTGAGGTGCCGGCCACCGCAGGCGCAGTACCGGCCGAAACCTCACCGCGCGTGGGTAATGAGTTCGACCCTGTCGATAAGGACAAGCAAAACCTGGAGGTAATACCGCGCAACCCAGAGATCTGTGAACGTGCACAAGCCAACCTTGGCACACTGAACTCCACTGCACGCGTGCGTATTCGAGACGATAACGGCGAGTACCGATTCCTCACTGAAGAAGAATTGGACGCCCAACGCAAAAAAGCGCAGGACGCCATCAAGGTGCATTGCGAGTAACACCGAACGTTGCTCAAATTGAACAAGGGCCCCATAGGGGCCCTTTTGCATTGGCGGAAATGATCCGGGATCAGGCGGCCTCAAAGACTGGCGCATCCTCTTCCAGATCGATTCGGATGGTCTGCCCTGGCGAAAACTCGCCCGCGAGAATCCGTTGCGCCAGCGGATTTTCAAGTTCCTGCTGAATGGCTCGCTTCAGCGGCCTTGCACCGTACACCGGGTCAAAGCCTGCCTCCACCAGCTTATCCAGGAACGCTTCGGAGATATCCAGTGCCAACTCCCGCTCGACGAGACGCGCTCGCAAATGCGACAGCTGAATCTCGGCAATACCTCGAATCTGCGACTGCTCTAAAGGATGGAATACCACCGTCTCATCGATACGGTTGATGAACTCGGGCCTGAAGTGGCTGCCCACCACAGTCATTACCGCCGACTTCATGGCATCGTAGTCGCCGCCGGTTGCCATCTCCTGGATCAGATCCGAGCCAAGGTTGGACGTCATGACGATCACGGTATTGCGGAAGTCCACCGTTCTGCCCTGGCCGTCCGTCAGCCTGCCGTCTTCCAGCACCTGCAACAGGATGTTGAAGACATCGGGGTGGGCCTTCTCCACCTCATCCAGTAACAGCAAGGTGTAGGGACGACGACGCACTGCCTCAGTCAGGTAGCCGCCCTCCTCATAACCCACGTAACCAGGGGGCGCGCCAATCAGTCGCGCTACCGAATGCTTCTCCATAAATTCAGACATGTCGATGCGCACCATGGCCTGTTCACTGTCGAACAGAAACTCGGCCAAGGCCTTGCACAGCTCTGTCTTACCGACACCGGTGGGGCCGAGGAACAGAAACGAACCATTGGGGCGCGCAGGGTCAGACAAGCCTGCCCGGGAGCGTCTAACCGCATTGGATACCGCGACAACCGCCTCGTCCTGGCCGACGACACGTGCGTGCAGCGACTCTTCCATGCGCAACAGCTTCTCACGATCTCCCTCCAGCATTTTGCTGATAGGAATACCGGTCCAGCGTGCGACGACTTCCGCCACCTCTTCCTCTGTGACCTTATTTCGCAGCAGTGTGCGCTCCACGGTCTCAGCCTCGGCCGCCGCAGCCAACTGCTCTTCCAGGGCGGGTATCTGACCGTACTGAATCTCTGACATGCGCTCCAGATTGCTATTGCGCCGCGCCAGTTCAAGCTCCTGCTTGGCCTGCTCAATCGCACTTTTGATTTCAGCGCTGCCCTGTACCGCCGCTTTCTCAGCAGTCCAGACTTCGTCGAGATCCGCAAACTCGCGCTCTACCTCTTCGATCTGGGCATCGAGCAAAGCCACCTGCTGCTGTGCAGACTCCGTGCTGTCCTTCTTCACAGCCTCGCGCTCAATCTTTAGCTGAATCAGGCGTCGCTCCAGCTTATCCATCGCCTCAGGCTTGGAGTCAATTTCCATACGGATGCGGCTCGCGGCCTCATCGATCAGGTCAATGGCCTTATCCGGGAGCTGCCGATCCGTAATGTAGCGCTGCGACAACTTGGCAGCAGCAATGATCGCGCTGTCGGTAATGTCCACGCTGTGGTGCACTTCGTAGCGCTCTTTTAAGCCACGCAGGATCGCGATGGTGTCTTCCTCACTGGGCTCGTCCACCAACACTTTTTGGAAACGACGCTCCAGCGCAGCATCCTTCTCAACGTACTGCCGATACTCATCAAGGGTGGTAGCACCCACGCAATGCAACTCACCGCGCGCCAGTGCCGGTTTAAGCATGTTACCGGCATCCATTGAGCCTTCGGCTTTACCGGCACCGACCATGGTGTGCAGTTCATCGATGAACAGAATGATCCGACCTTCTTGCTTGGACAGCTCGTTCAACACCGCCTTCAGGCGCTCCTCAAAATCGCCGCGGAACTTGGCACCTGCCAACAGTGCACCCAGGTCCAGAGACAGAATGCGCTTGTCTTTCAGGCCTTCCGGCACTTCGCCATTGATAACGCGCTGCGCCAGACCCTCAATGATCGCCGTTTTGCCGACACCGGGCTCACCGATGAGCACGGGGTTGTTCTTCGTCCGGCGCTGCAGCACCTGAATGGTGCGACGGATTTCGTCGTCGCGACCGATCACAGGATCCAGTTTGCCCTGCTCTGCGCGCTCGGTGAGATCGATGGTGTATTTGTCCAAGGCCTGCCGAGACTCCTCCGCCTCGGGGCTTGATACCGCCTCACCCCCACGAACATCTGCGATTGCAGCGCTCAGCGCTTCCGGCGTTACTCCGTGCTGCTGGAGTAATGTCGCCTGCGAACCCTTCGCTTCCAGCATGGCCAGCAATACAAACTCGCTGGAGATATAAGCATCTCCCGCTTTCTGGGCGAGCTTGTCGGTCAGGTTGAGTATCTTTCCCAGGTCTTGGGAGACGTGGACGTCGCCACCCGTGCCGCTAACGGTGGGCAGGGCATCAACCGACGCATCCACGGCGCTGACCAGACCCGCCAGGTTCGCACCCGCTTTTTGCAGCAGAGGGCGCGTTGCGCCGCCGGATTGCTCCAACAGGGCTTTTAAAAGGTGTGCCGGCTCGATGAAATTGTGATCTCGACCCAGCGCCAACGATTGCGCATCGGCCAGTGCCGACTGCAATTGGTTAGTCAGTTTGTCCATTCGCATGGTCATATCCTCCGTTCGCAACCCGGTTTACGGCTGCGAGAATCGTTTTTTCTGACCCTATAGATGGGGTCCGAATGCCCCTATTTCAAGTAGGGGTAAACGACAGGATTTGCGCGCTTTAGAGATGCAAAAGAGTCAGCGCGGTGCGATGAGAATGGTTGATACCTGGCGCCCGGTAGTGCCAGAGCGGCGATGAGAAAAGAAACGCCTGTGATCGGAGAAGGTGTCGAAGTCTGCGCCACCATAAATGTTCGAGATGCCCATATCGCGCAGCTGCACAGTAGCGATGGCGGCAAGGTTGGCAAAGCTGTGGCCGTCTCCCCGGCTGGATGGGCGGAACAAGGTCTCTGGGTCGCCGCCCGCGCTGGAATGTAATGCTATCTCGCGGGCAAACGCCGCTTGCACCTCAGACCCCACCTCGTAACTTTGCGGCCCGATAGCGGGCCCCAGCCAAGCTTGCACCTCGTTGGGCTCACACCGCATTGCGGATACGACGCTAGGAAGCACACCGTCGGCCAGGCCTCGCCAGCCCGCATGAGCGGCTGCCACTACTGAACCATCAACTGCGGCCAGCAGCACGGGCAGGCAATCCGCAGTCATAATTGCCAGTGCAATGCCGGGTGTTGTCGTCCAGCAAGCATCTGCATCGGGCGCACCCTCACTGGGCGCGTGAACCACCGTGGCGCCGTGGACCTGGTTAAGCCATTGAATTTCGGTATGTCGCGGCAGCTGCTGGGCCAGCCGTCGCCGGTTTTCCGCAACGGCCTCAACCGTATCGCCAACATGGGCGCCAAGATTCAAGCTCTCGTAGGGTGCCGCGCTGACACCGCCCACTCGCGTTGTGGAAAAAGCGCAGACCCCCGGAATTGCGGGCCAGCATGGCTCAATACGCGGCAACAACCGGATCTTCCCGCTCAAGCACGGACAGCAGCGTTTGAATATCAGCCGGCAGATCCGTTTCGAATTCCAGAATGTCGCCACTGGCGGGATGCTCGAGAGTGAGGCGCTGGGCGTGCAGCGCCTGACGCGGAAAGCCGCGTAAGGCAGTGATGAGTTCTTCTGAGGCGCCGGCAGGAATTCTCGGCCGTCCACCATAGAGAGGATCACCAATCAAAGGGTAATGCTTGTGCGCCATATGCACACGAATCTGGTGCGTACGTCCTGTTTCCAGGTTCACGCTGACTTGCGTGTGATGACCAAATCGACGTTCGACCCGGTAATGAGTCACCGCCGGTTTACCGCCTATGGCCACAACACTCATTTTCTTACGCTGCTTGGGATGACGGCCAATGGGTGCGTCTATCGTGGCCCCACCTGTCATTACGCCAATGCATACGGCGCAGTACTGCCGCTTGACCGTACGTTCCTGAAGCTGGGCCACCAGCGAGTGATGGGCCTGCAAGCTGCGCGCGGCCACCATCACGCCAGAAGTCTCTCGGTCCAGCCGATGAACGATGCCACCCCGGGGCAAGCTGGCCATTTCGGGGGCATGGTGCAGCAGTGCGTTTACCAGCGTGCCGTCGGCATGACCCGCCGCCGGGTGCACCACCAATCCGGCGGGCTTGTTCAGAACGATGATGTCGGCATCCTCATAGAGGATATCCAGTTCGATCGCCTGGCCCTCCCAGGACACAACCTGCTCAATCTCGGCGCCAACAGTGATCACCTGCCCGGGGCGCACCTTATCCCGTGTTCGCGCCTCAGCGCCGTCCAACAGCAGCTCGCCGGACTTAATCCAGCCCTGTAAGCGAGACCGCGAGTAATCCGGGAACAGCCTGGCGGCCACCTGGTCCAGGCGCTCACCCTGCGCATCCAGGGGAATCTCAGCCGTAAGTTCAACCCGTTCCATGCTGCCCAATGTCCTGTTTTCGACGTGATCGGCCTGTGGTTAAATAGCGGCCCTGAACTGCCAATATTACCACGCTCAAGGCACCGAACTTGTTGAATCTATTGAAGTATCCTCTGGCCGCATTGGCGCTGGCCCTACTCGTCGCCTGCTCGGGCAACGAGGAACTGCCCGATATCGCCGCCGATGCGGGCGAGCAGCAGATGTATCAGGAGGCCCAGCGTCACCTGAACAACCGTAATTTCGACCTCGCAGTCCGCGCTCTGCAGATGCTGGAGTCGCGCTACCCCTTCGGCAAGCATGCTGAGCAAGCGCAGCTGGAACTCATCTACGCGCACTATGGCGCTTACGAACACGAGGCAGCGGTGGAGGCGGCAGATCGCTTTATCCGCCTGCATCCGCAGCATCCCAATGTGGACTATGCCTATTACATGAAGGGCTTGGCGGCTTACACTGGCAATGAAGATGTCTTTGCACGCTTCCTACCAACGGACATTACCAAGCGCGATACCAGTAATGCCAAGGAGGCCTTTGCCGAGTTTGCGCAGCTGGTCTCTCGCTTCCCCGACAGCCCCTACGCAGCCGATGCCAAATCACGCATGGTGTATCTGCGAAACCTACTGGCTCGTCACGAGATCAACGTGGCCAACTACTACTTCCGTCGCGGTGCCTACCTGGCGGCGACCAACCGGGGTCGTTACGTGGTAGAGAACTTCCAGCGTACGCCGGCTGTAGCGGACGGCTTGGCGGTGATGGCTCAGGGTTATTTGATTCTGGGGATGAATGATCTTGCCAACGACGCCATTGATACGCTGGCGATGAACTACCCTGACCACCCCGCATTGAATGAGCAAGGTGAGTTTGACACGGTATATACCGCGGACGGTTTGCAGCGTTCCTGGGTCAACAAAGCCACCTTTGGCTTGTTCGATCCACCCCAACCCCCGCAGTTCGACACGCGGCCCATGAAGTTCTAGTTCGCTATGCCCCTCGACACAGGGGCATATGATCATCAGGGGCTTAGTGCCCCATGCGCCAACCCGAGGTAATCGGGTAGCGCCTGTCACGACCAAACCCGCGCTGGGTAATGCGTACGCCTATCGGCGCCTGCCGGCGTTTATATTCATTGAGATCCACCAGCCGTATCACGCGTTCAACCTGATCCCGCTGCAAGCCAGCGGCAATGATGGCCTCCGCACTCATATCCTGCTCAACATACATCTCCAAGATGCGGTCCAGCACGTCATAGGGCGGCAGCGAATCCTCATCCTTTTGGTCCGGCGCC
>SPKZ01018908.1_pt1 | contig 14485 bp, 8 predicted proteins | sample 2456571 | NCBI WGS metagenome assembly SPKZ01 (sample SAMN11192286, study PRJNA482655) | marine metagenome | biome: ENVO:00000447; feature: ENVO:00000244|ENVO:00000211|ENVO:00000569|ENVO:00002023; material: ENVO:00002151; isolation source: ocean water from marine abyssalpelagic zone ...
ACTAATCTGGGTGTGGGCATCCACAACCGATATAATGCCAATGATCAGAATAGCCCCGACGGTAATCTCGGTCAGGCTGTTGAGGAAAAACCGGGCAAAGATTGCATCAACCCAGGTTACGGCCGGATATCTCAGCAGGGCCGCTGAAAATGGGATTGCTGAAGAAATTGTATTTGAGAGTCTGTTGTACAGGCCAAAAGGCAGATAGCCCGTGGCGTAAAACAGCAGAAAGCTGGTGCCCAGGGATGGGGTATGCACCACAAGGGAAAACCCGATTGCCAGCAGCAGGATCGCGGCCGTGGGTTCGGCAACCGCCCAGACATAGCCACCGGGGGTGCGGCCATAGCGTGTCGACATTTCCCGGAGCATGAGCGCCACAACCGTCCGCAAGGTGGCAAACTGCCGTATGCTGCTGCTGCGGGGGCGCTGCGGCTGTGCAAAGGCCATTGGCGTCTCTGGCGCGTGCGCCATGTTTGCAGCCTTTGGGTGTTGTTGCGTTGCGGGAGAAGATGAAAGCTTGGGCATCGGGTGTATTGGTATAGATTGAAATGGATAAGACTGTATCCGGGCATTCAGGTGCTGCCCCGAGGGTGAGATTTGTGGCTTGTGGTGGCGTGCTGATAAGGTGATACACTAGCAAGACAGCGGATGACAAAGGCAAAAGGGTCTGGTTTCCAGGACGGCCCCCGAACAGCTCACAAAGAGGAGTGGGGCGGGACACCCGGTTTTGGAGACACGGGCCTTGAAAGACGAGCAAATGGCACGAGACACGATAGATGATGTCAAGAAAGGGCAGGCAGCTGACGCGGCGCATAACGGGGCTGAGCAACCGTCCTCTGGCCCTATAACATCTTCCGCCCCTGCCGCCGCGCAGCCCTTGTCGGCTGAGCAGAAAAACGCCGAGGGAAGACCAGCAAAACAGCCCGCAGCGGGGGGCGCTGAGCAGCCCAAAAAGCCAAACCCCTTGTGGCAGGCCCGCCAGCAGCTCAAGGCGGCACAGCTCCAGGTTGAGAAGCTGCAGGCACAGATTGATGACATGCCAATCTATCCGGTAGCCCGCCCGGCACAGATGCGGCGGCGGCATTGGGGGGTGGTGGCCAGTTTTGTGCTGATGGTGCTGGCGCCGCTGGTTGCGGTGATCCTCTACCTGCTGGTGCTGGCTCAGGATCAATATATCTCGAGGGTTGGCTTTGTTGTGCGCAGTCAGGAGGCGGCGTCGGGTTCGGAGTTCCTGGGGGGGCTGGGCGGTCTGTTGGCCAGCGGCGGCAGCGCGTCGGACAGTGATGTGCTGTATGCCTTTCTCAATAGCGAGGAGATGGCAAGCGCGGTGGAAGACCGGGTCGGGCTGCGGGCGCATTTTTCGGCGCGCTGGCCAGGGGATTGGGCCTTTGCGCTCTGGCCGGGTGCCACGATGGAAGATCTGACCTGGTATTGGCAGCGCATTCTGGGCGTCTCCTATGACAGTTCCTCAGGTCTTATTGAGGTGCAGGCCACAGCCTATACGCCCGAGATGTCCCGGCAGATTACCACAGCAGTGGTGGAAGAAGCGCAGGCGCGACTGAATGATCTCAACAGTCAGGCGCGCGCAGATGCAATTGGCTATGCCAGTGCTGATCTGGAGGAAAACCTGAAGCGGCTGAAAACCGCCCGCGAGGCCATGGTGGAATTTCGTGGCCGGACCCGTATTGTGGATCCGGTGGCCGATCTGGAAGGGCGTATGGTGGTGATGACCACGCTGCAGCAGCAATTGGCCGAGGCGCTGATCTCCCATAATGTGCTGCGTGATACCTTGCCTGCCAATGACCCGCGCGTCAAAAATGCCAGTCATCTGATCGAGGTGATCCGCAAACAGATCAACAGCGAGCGGGAGACCTTTGCCTCAGATACAACCCTGTCCGGCGAGGTGGGACAGGATTACCCGGCCCTGATTGCAGAGTTCGAGCGTTTGGCGGTAGATCTGAAATTTGCCGAGGAGACCTATCGCGTGGCGCTAGCAGCGCTGGAAATGGCCCAGGCAGATGCCGCGCGCCAAAGCCTGTATCTGGCGACCTATATCAAGCCAAGCGAGGCTCAGTCTTCGGAATACCCGGATCGGTTTGTGATTGTTGGGCTGACCGCGCTGATTGTGCTGATGGTCTGGTCGATTGCCACGATGATCTATTATTCGATCCGCGACCGCAGCTGATGAACCCGGCTGATAGGATGCAGCTCTCCCGTTTCAGAGGCACATCATGATCCGTTTTGAAAATCTGACCAAGAGCTTCTGGATCCGTGGCGAACGCAAGATTGTAATCGACAATCTCAATTTGACTTTGCCAACCGGGAGATCCCTGGCGTTGCTGGGTCGCAATGGGGCCGGGAAATCGACCTTGCTTGAGGTGATTTCAGGCATTCAGCGCGCGGATCATGGGCAGGTCGTCTCAGACGGCAGCATGTCCTGGCCGGTGGGGCTGGGGGGAGCGTTCCATAGGGATCTGTCGGGGGCGGAAAACGTGCGCTTTGTGGCCCGAATCTATGGGGTAGATACCGATGATCTAGTGACCTTTGTCGAAAACTTCGCCGAACTGGGGCCGCTGTATTATTCGCCGATGCGCACCTACTCCCAGGGGATGCGGTCGCGGCTGACTTTCGGGGCTTCGATGGGGATCAAGTTTGATACCTATCTGGTGGATGAGGTCACGGCGGTGGGCGACAAAGCGTTTCGCGACAAGAGCCGGGCGCTGTTTGCCGACCGGATGCGCCATTCCAGCGCCATCATGGTCAATCACAATATGGCCGAGGTGCGCCAGTTCTGTGATGCCGGGCTGGTGCTGGAACAGGGTAAGGCACAGTATTTCGATGACCTGGACAAGGCCATTAATTTCCACGAAAAAATGCTGACCTGAGCCAGATTTCTCCGGGGATCTGGCTTGAGGTAGGCCTGGTATGTGTGCAGGCTTGCCTGCGCTCAGCGCTTCAGGACGTCCTGCCAATAGGCCTTGCTGCTCATGGCTTTGTAGTCCTGATCATAGGCCTTTTGGATCTGATCGAAGTGCCGCCAGAACCGCCAGGTCAGCTTGGCCATCTTCCACAGGACATTGGCAAATCGCCTGCGGGAGCGGACCACCCGATAGGCCTTGTCGCCACGGGTATTGAGATAGGTGATCTGCGTGGCGCCAAAGGCCTGACCCACCAGCGCGCGCTTGCTGATCGGCAACACCAGTCTGGAGCCGCGGTAAAATGGCCAGAGATGCCCGTTGAGGCTGCGCATGCCCCAGCGATGGCGGCGTTTGTGGCGCAGCTTGGCCACGCCCCGGCGGTGCTCTGACAGGTCCATCTCGGCCACCGGGCGCCAGGCTTCGTCCTCGGACATATCTTTGATCTTGGCGCGGCGCGCGCTCATGTCGATATTGCGATCAAAGAAACTGGGCCCTTCGATCACGTCTTCCCAGGCCATCAGCTGCACCATGGCGGTGGAGTAATGCATCCGGAACAGTGACCGCAGGACAAAAAAGATCGCGATCCGCGCGATTCCCAGCGCGCTGCGGCGCAGGTCGGGAATGGTCAGATGCTGCACCAGGTGGTTGCGCAGATCGAGATAAAGTGTCTGGGGGCTTTCTTTTTCGGTGAAGTCATCCTGGAAGGAGACAACACCGCTCAGCGTGCGGATCCGGAAATCATTCGCGAGCGAGAAGTTGATGTCATCGCCGCGCACAAAGAAGGGAAACGGGTAGCGGGTGACGGCCGCCACCGGGAAGGCAAAGAACCACCAGCCGCCATAGATCGTCCCAGGCACTGCCTGATTGCTGCGGTGTTCCATTGCGATGACCTTGTCGGCGCGGCGCAGGTCGGTGCCGTTCCACAGCGGTCGGCAGGAGCCGTTGAACCAGGCGCCGTTTTCCCACATGCGCCATTTCTGCGTGTTGCTGATCATGGCACCGGCTACAGCGGTTTTGGGATCGTGCGCCAGCGCCAGGAACATATAGCTGCGGGCGATGTTCTCCATATCAAAGGACGCGTCATCATCCATGAACAGGCAATGGCTGGCCCCGCTCTCCTCGGCCTGCAACAGGCCGCGGGCAAAGCCGCCAGAGCCTCCCAGATTGGCATTGGGGATCGGGATCACCCGGTCGCTGGCGGGAATGTCAGCGCTCTGACCATTATCCACCACCTGCACCCGAATGTGATCACCATAGGCAAATTGCTGCAGAAAGGCCTCCAGCCGCGCAACTGTCCGCTGCACCTCTGTTTCGCGGCGAAAGGTGGTAATCGAAATGGCGAGCCGGGGCAGCTCAAGGCCGGCAGGCAGCTGCGGGATGGCAAACCGCCCTGCGCTGAACTGTACCTCGTCTTCCAGAGCAGTGAGCGAGACATAGACAATTCCGGCCCTAATGGCTTCGTTATGCAGCTTGCAGAGGCAGGCTGTGAGGTTCACCTGATGGGGATGGTCCAGATCCAGCGTGATCACATCGCTGTAGATTTCCGTGCGGGAGCTGTATTCGGGCTCATGGTAGATCCGGAGGGCGACCCGGCCGCGCCCCGAAATTTCCATAAAGAGATCTTTGATATGGCAGTTCTGATGCCAGGTGGCGAGGTTCAGAAGGTTGAAATAGCTGTCAAAGCTCAGCTCAGCGCCGCGCATCAGGACATAGTGCGCGGCCTCCGTCGCAAAGCCATATGCGCCTTGGGCATGCAGATACAGATCGCGTTCCGTGCAGACTTCAGGATCTGGGGTAATGAAATTCTGCAGGGTGATCATGGCTGTAAAGGCTGTCCTATTAAAGTGGCCCGGGCGGGGCAAAGAAAATGCTGAACCTGTTAGATCGCACCCGCGCGTTTGTGGATATAGTCTGCCAGCGCCGGCGTGGCAAAACTGCTGTGCGAGACGCGATTGGCGAGGGCGCGGACAAGATCCTGGCCAGCGCTTTCAACCGGTATCGGGCGGGGTGTTGTGAGGGTTTCAAGATCTCTGAAAAATTCCGGCTGACCGGTCTGGCTGCGAAGGTAGCGTTCCACCGGTGTAAAGGCCTTGAACAATTTTGCCCGCTGGCGAGCGCCAAACAGTTCGATGTCCTTGTTTGCGACAGGTGCAAGGGCCTTTCCATGGGTCAGAAGATATTTTGTCAGCTGATGCCGCTGGTCGCCGGGGAGGTCCTGAAGCGCCTGTTCCATCAGGGGAAAGCTGGCCAGAGGCAGGCTGGTATTGGCCCGCAGCGACGGGCAGAGGCCGTCTGGCAGGGGCAGACCGGTCTGACTGGTGAAATCTTTGATTGAGCCGCCCGCCTTGGTGATGTCGCGATACTTGCGCAGGTGCAGACGGGCGTCGGGGATCTGTCGCATCCATTCCTCGATCACCAGACGGTAATTGAAGTGGACTGTGTGCAGATATTGCGCTTCCCAGTCTGTGGCAAGGCTGGTTGCCGGCTCGCCCACCTTGAGCCGCTGTCCGTGCCAGGAGGCCAGATAAGCATCGGGCCGACGCAGGGCGCAGTAAATCTCAAATTCCACATGATCGGCCAGACTGTTGCAGAAGTCGCGCAGCTGGGCGATCTGACCCTTGGCGATATTACCAAAATTGGCAAAGGCTTCGGAACATAGAAGCAGTGTATGTGGGGCCAGGGCTTCGACCTGTTTGCGCAGGCTGCGCAGCATCTGTGGCGCTGCAGGCAGCCCTGCGAACTGGGGGGGGATGGGCAGCTGCGGCGTGGCCTCGTGGATCATCCGATAGGCCAGCGCGGAATGGGGTTCGCGGATGAAAATGGCATCGGGATCCTGGATGGGCTTACCCAGCAGGCTGGCTAGGTTGGCGGCGAACCCTTCGCCGTCGATGCTGGGGTATAAAACACCGGCGCGTGCCAGCGGCAGCCAGCTCTGGGAGAGATAGGACTGAAGCGCGGTGGACCCCACCTTGTGATGGCCGATGTAGAGAATGACTTTCATACAGTGCTGCTGTCTTGGTTTTGCCTAGTTCTGCAACGCTGCCATATCAGGTTTCCGTCGGGTCGACAGGTGTTATCTGCAGGGTCGGCAGGTTTACGGACGTGGCAATGCGGATGGGGTACCAACAGGAACCGGGATCCGTCTCAGTATCATTTCTCCGCCGGAACCGGGCGGAGAGGGGGATCCTCTATTGCGTCTTTCGAGCCTTCACGGGTAAGCCCTATCACAGTGGTTGATGCGAAATAAAAAAACGAGGGATCATGACCTCCCAGAAACTTCTTTGTGTGGGCGCGGGGCTGTCCGGCGCGGTGATTGGCCGTTATCTGGCCGAGGCGGGCCATGCCGTCACCATTCTGGATGCGCGCGCCCATATCGGTGGCAACTGCCATACCGAGCGGGACGCGGAAACCGGCGTCAACGTGCATGTCTACGGGCCGCATATCTTTCACACCGATGATTCTGAGGTCTGGGACTATGTGAACCGCTTTGCCCGTTTCCTACCCTATAAAAACCGGGTCAAGACCACTAGCCTGGGGCCGGATGGCGAACGCGGCGTCTTTTCCCTGCCGATCAACCTACATACGATCAATCAGTTTTTTGGCCGGGTGATGCGCCCGGCCGAGGCACGCGCCTTTATCACCGAAGAACAGGCCGATACTTCGATTGCCGATCCGCAGACATTTGAGGAACAGGCACTGCGCTTTGTCGGCCGTGACCTTTATGAGGCGTTTTTCAAGGGCTATACGATCAAACAGTGGGGGCTGCCCCCCAGCGCGCTGCCGGCCTCGATCCTGAAACGTCTGCCGGTGCGCTTCAACTATGACGACAATTACTTCTTCCATAAATTTCAGGGCATGCCCGAGGAGGGCTATACCGCGATGATCGCCAAGATCCTAGATCACCCGAGCATCAGCCTGCAGCTGGATACCCGGTTCAGCCGGGATATGGGCGCAGGCTATGGTCATGTGTTCTATTCGGGGCCGCTGGATGGGTATTTCAACTATGAGCTGGGGCGGCTGAGCTACCGTACTCTGGATTTTGAACGGTTTGACTATCAGGGCGATTATCAGGGCTGTGCGGTGATGAACTATGGCGAAGAGGCTGTGCCTTATACGCGTATTACCGAACACAAGCATTTTGCCCCCTGGGAAAGCCATGAGGGATCGGTCTGCTACCGCGAGTTTTCCCGCGCGGCCGAACCCGGAGACACCCCCTATTATCCGATCCGGCAGGTGGAGGAAAAAGCGCTGCTGGCCGATTACGTGGCGCTGGCCGAGCAGACTGAAGGGGTGACTTTTGTCGGACGCCTTGGCACCTATCGCTATCTTGATATGGATGTGACCATCCGCGAGGCGCTGGAGTGTGCCCGTGGTTTTGTGGCGACTGCACAGGCTGAGGCGGGCAGGATGCCGCCCTTCTTCACGTCGCCGTGCTGATGTCGGCACTGGCTGTGCCCGGTGCCCTCTGAACACCCCCGCCGGGGGGCCTCTGGAGCTGGCGACAGAGATCGGCAGCTGGGGCTAAATAAGGATTTTGATCATGCCTGCGACAGTGCCTTCAGCAGAGACTTCGGACGTTCAGCCCCAACAGATCGCAGATCAGGAAACGGGTCTGGACATGGCGCAGCCCACCAGTCGGCAGGCGGTTGTGGTGCTGGGTATGCACCGGTCGGGCACCTCGGCGCTGGCCGGGGTTCTGGCCAGGCTGGGCTGTGATCTGCCAGAACAGGTCATGCCTGCCAATGAATTCAACCCGCGCGGCTATTATGAATCACTGGGCGTTTACACCCATAATGACGCGCTGTTGCGGACTGTGGGTTCCTCCTGGGCGGATTGGCGTTCGTTAGAGCCTGATTGGCTCGACACCACCATGGGCCGCGCCGAGCTTGTTCGGGGATGCGAGATGCTTCAGGAGGCCTTTGCGGCCTCGGCGCTTTTTGTGCTGAAGGATCCGCGCATCTGCCGTCTGATGCCCTATTGGCGTGCGCTTTTTGCCAGTGCAGACATCACCCCGATCTATGTTCATGCGCACCGCAGCCCGGTGGAGGTGGCGCGTTCGCTTGAGACCCGAGAGGGCTGGCCGCTGGAGCAGGGGCTGCTGTTGTGGCTGCGCCATGAGCTGGAGGCTGAGCAGGGGTCGCGCGGCGCGCAGCGGGCCTTTGTCAGCTATGAGGGTCTGCTGGCGGACTGGCGTGGCGTGGCGCAGCAGATCACTGTCCGAAGCGGGCTGGTCTTTCCCAATGACATTGCGGCTGTGGAAGATGAGGTCGACAGTTTCCTCTCCAGCAGCCTGCGCCACACGGTGGAGAGCCTGAACAGCCCGTCTGAGCTAATCAACCGCTGGGTGGGGGGCACCCATGAGATCCTGCATCGCTGGGCAAAAGCGGGTGAGCAGGCCGGTGACTATGCTAGGCTGGATGCTATCCGGGCCGAGCTGGATCAGGTTCAACCAGTGTTCGGCCCGATTACGGCGGCCCAGCTGGCAGCCCTGGCACGGGTGGATGTCGATCGTCAGGCCGAGCGGAACCATGCGGCTATGAAGTATCAGGAACTGGTGGATCAGATGGCGGCGCAGAAGAAAAGCGCCCGTCTGGCCCGGATCCGCGCTCGCGAAGGCTTTGAGGCCGAGCTGGCGGCAGCGGTTGCGGCGCTGCGCCATCAGGCGGATCTGCGTATGGATCGCCAGAGTCAGGCCCTGCTGGATGTGACGGCCGAGCATGATCGGCTGAAAGCGCAGCTGCGCCATAAGGAAGGGGAGCTGTCCCGGATGATGGCGCAGCGCGATCTCAATGTGGCGGCCCGTGAAGAGCTGGAGCAGCGCGAGGAGGCGCTGCTGTCCAGCACCTCCTGGCGGCTGACGGCGCCGCTGCGGCTGGTGATGCGTGCGCTGGTGGTGGGGCCACGGCGCGTTCTGGGCGCGCTGCGGCGTCGGCTGCTGGCCCGGGTGCGGGGCTGAAGGGGGCGGCGATGAGACTGGATCTGCTTGAGCGCCTGTTCTGCCCTAGCTGGTATCGGGCAGAAAATCCCGATGTGGCGCATTTTGCGGGCACGCCTTTTGAACATTACAGCTGTTTCGGCTGGCGGGATGGGCGCGAGGTGCACCCGCTGTTTGACCGCGCCTATTACCTGGCCCAGAGCCCCGATTGCGTGGCCGAAGATGACGAACCCCTCAGTCATTATCTGACGGTGGGCTGGCGCGCCCTGCGCAGCCCGCATCCGGGGTTCGACCCGATCTGGTATCTGCGCCACAATCCCGAGGTCCTGCTGATGGATCGGGACCCCTGGCTACACTATATCGACGAGGGCTGGCGCCGTGGCGCAAGCCCGCATCCCCTGTTTGATACGCCCTGGTATCTGGCAAGCTACCCGGATGTGGCCGCAGCGGATCTGGAACCGCTGGACCACTATCTGCGGGTGGGCTGGAAGGAGAGGCGCAGCCCGCATCCGCTGTTTTCCGGTCAATGGTACAGCGAGGCCCATGGGCTGGACGACAGGCAGAACCCCTGGCTGCATTATATTACAACCGGCTGGCGTGCAGGGCTTGCCCCCAATGTGCGTTTTGACAGTGGCTGGTACCATGATCAGTATTTGGACGCCTGGACCCCACTGTGTGATCCGCTGGTGCATTATCTGGAGGAGGGCTGGCGTGCCGGGTTTCTGCCCCATCCCGAGGCGGTGGGGGAAAACGGGGCCGAAGAGCCGGGCAGCGGCCCGGCGGCGCCGCTGTATCTCGAGCTGACCGACGGGGTGGATCTGACACCCTATCAGGGGGCGGGCGCAGGAGACCAGCCCGGCCATCAGGATGTGCTGTTCTCTGGGCTGCTGGAACAGGCTGCCTCGGTGCTGCGGGCGGCGGGGGCGGATCTGCGCGCCAGCAGCCAGCGCGGGCGGATCCTGTTGGTAACCCATGATCTGCAACTGGGCGGCGCGCAGACGGTGCTGCGGCTGTTTGCGGACTGGCTGCTGTCCTCGAGCCGGTTTTCCGTCGGGATTGTCGCCGTCAAAGGCGGGCGGTTCCGCCGGGACTTCGAACAGATTGCCCCGGTCTTTGTGCTGGAGGAACATCCTGAAGCGCGCCGGGCGGCGGCACTGGCGGACTGGGCCGGCGAGGGGGATAGAGAAGACGCGGTCAAAGCGGTCTTTGTCAATTCCGTGGCCTCTGGCAGTTTCCTCAAATATTGGCGACAAGACTGCCCCAGCGTGGCCTTTATCCACGAGCTGCCCCAGATCCTGGCACAATATGCCGATGAGGTGGATCTGGTGCGCAGCCGTTGCGATCATGTGGTCTGTGGTGGCCCTGATGTTTATGCAGCACTTGGCGGTGAGTTTGGCTTTGACCCGGCGCGGCTGACCTCGGCCTATAGCTTTATCGAAGCCCGCCCGCCTGAAGAAGACGCCCATGCCCGCCAGCGCCGCCGCCGCGAGGCCCGTGCCGCGCTGGGGGTGGCCGAGAGCCGAATTCTGGTGATGGGCTGTGGCGTGCTGCACTGGCGCAAATCGCCGGATAAATTCATCGAAACCGCCCAGGCGGTTCTGGCGGCGGGGCTGGATGCGGAATTTGTCTGGCTTGGTGGAGGCTCGGATCTGGACGCCTGTCTGGAGCAGGTGCGCGCTGCTGGGCTGGAGGAGAGAGTGCGCTTTACCGGCTATGAGCCTGATGTGGCGGGCAAACTGGCGGCGGCGGATATTTTCCTGCTGTCCAGTCAGGAAGACCCTTTCCCGCTGGTGGCGCTTTATGCAGCACAGGCGGGCGCGGCGCTGGTCTGTTTCAAAGATGCCGGTGGGATTGCCGATTTTGTCCAGACCGGCAGCGGCACGGCGGTGGAGTTCATGAATATTGCCGCCATGTCCGAGGCGGTTCTGGCCTATGGGCGCGATGCAGAGCTGCGGGCGCGCACGGGCAAGATTGGCCGGGAACAGGTAGCGCGCAAACATACCGTCAATGCGGTGGGGCCGCTGCTCCTGGACCGTTTGCGGCAGGTGGCAGGGCTGGCGCCCGAGGTCAGCGTGGTGCTGCCCAATTATAATTACGAGGCCTATTTGCCGCAGCGGCTCGACAGTATCGTGGCGCAGAGCTTTCAGGATTTTGAACTGATCCTGCTGGATGATGCCTCGCCTGATGGGTCCGCTGCCATCCTGCGCGACTTTGCCAAAACCCGGGCCGCCACGCAGGTGGTGATCAATCAGGAAAACTCCGGTTCGCCTTTTGTGCAGTGGCTGAAGGGCATGGAGCTGGCCCGCGCTGAGGTGATCTGGCTGGCCGAAGCTGATGACTGGTGCGAGCCCGAGCTGCTGGCCACTCTGCTGCCGCGGTTTGACAATCGCAATCTTCGGCTGGCCTCGGCGGCCTCGGTGCCGGTGCGCGCCGATGGCAGCGTCATTGGCAATTACAGCGATCTTTATCTGGACCGGATCAATCCGGGGCGTTGGCGGCAGGATTTTACCGCCACCGACCATGAAGAAGCCTGTCAGGGGTTGGGCATCGCCAATACGATTCCCAATGCCAGCGCTGTGCTGATGCGCCGCTTTAACCCGGATCCGGCCTTTGTCGCCGCGGTGTCCGCCATGCGGCTTTGTGGGGATTGGTACTTCTACATCCGCGCCATGAAGGGTGGCGAGGTCGGGTTTTCGGCCACGCCGCTGAACTATCACCGCCGCCACGACAGCACCGTGACCAATCGTCTGGAAGGCTCGCAGCGGTATTTCGAGGAACTGGCCGAGGTGCGCGGCTATGTGGCGCGCACCTATGTGCAGGACGGAGCAGCTCAGGAGCGGATCGGCACGTTTCTGGAGCAGGACCTGACCCGGTTCGGGGTTGCGGATCGCGGCAGTCTGCCGCCAGTGGCGGCGCCTGCAAAGGCTCTGCCGACATTGGCGGTGATTGCCCCTGATCTCAGCCCCGGCGGTGGGCAGATGTTTGCAGTCTCACTGGCCAATGAATGGCACCGCCGCGGCGGGCGTGTGGTGTTGGTCAATGCCGGCAACCAGCCCAGCCACCCGGCGGTGGTGGCAAAACTCAGCTCTGAGGTGGCGCTGTTCGAGACTGGGGACGCAGGGTTCGATCTGGCGCAGATCGTGCAGCGCTATGATGTGGATCTGATCCATTCCAATATTTGGTGGGCGGATGCGCTGGTGGACAGCTGGCGCGACCATCTGCCTGCGGCGCTGCCCTGGGTTGTCACCATGCATGGCTGCCACGAAACCTTGTTGAAACATCCGGGCATTGATCGCGGTTTTGTCGAGAAGATGACCCGGATGATCGCGCGGGTGGATGCCTGGGTCTATCTGGCAGATAAGAATATTGCCGTCTTTGATCAGCTCCCCCGGCCCGAACGTCTGCTGTGCATTCCCAATGGAATGGCGGAAGAGCCGATAAATGTGGCTCTAAATCGGGAAGATCTGGGTCTGCGGGCAGAATCCGTGGTCTTTTGTCTGGCGGCGCGCGGCATTGCCTCCAAGGGTTGGCATGCGGCGGTGGGGATGATCGCCGCGCTTAATGCCGAAGGCCATGCGGCGGATCTGATTCTGTGTGGTGAAGGCCCTGCCGCAGAGGATATCCGCGCCCAGGCGCCTGCCCATGTTGTGCTGACCGGGCAGGTGTCCAATGTGCAGGATTATTTTGCCCTCGCAGATGTTGGGATTCTGCCCAGCACCTTTGTCGGCGAAAGCCTGCCGTTGTCGCTGATCGAGATGACCGCCAAAGGCCTGCCTTTGATCGCATCAGACCTGGGGGAGATCCCGTCGATCATCGGGCAGGGCGAGACAGCGGCGGGGCTGCTGGTGCCTGTGCAATGGGATCCGGCGCAGCCCAGTCTGGATATGGCGGCGTTTCTGGCTGCCGCGCGTCAGCTGATGGACGCGGACCTGCGGGCGCAGATGGGCGCAAATGCACAGGCGCGGTTCGCGGCAGAGTTCCGGATTGACCGCATGGTCGATCGCTACAGTGCGCTGTATGAAGATCTGGGCGCAGCCGACTGGAAGCAGACACGTTGGAAGTAAACGGGCCACAACAGGAGAGCGCATGAGGCTTTTGCTACATATCGGGACGGAGAAGACCGGGACCACGCTGTTGCAGGACTGGCTGTATGCCAATCGCTCGGCGCTGTCGGCCCAGGGGGTGTTTCTGAGCCAGATCATGGAGATCCCCAACAACCGCAAGTTTGTGGCCTATTTCCAGTCCAATGTGGATGATTACACCTGCAACCTTGGGATCAAGACCCCTGAGGGCAAGGCGGCCCTATTTGCAGGCTATGGCGCTGCGCTGGAGGCTGAACTGGCTGCCGCGCGCCCTGATCACCATACGATGGTGATCACCTCGGAACACTTCCACAGTCGGCTGATCAACCCTCGTGATATCGCCACTTTGGCGGAATATCTGCGCGCCTGTTTCAGCGAAATTCGGGTGCTGTGTTATTTCCGCGAACAGGCCAGCCTGCGCGAAAGCCTCTACTCCACCGCTCTGCGCCATGACGAAACCGGACCGCTGTCAGACTATGACGCCGGGATCGGACTGGAGGATTATTACTATAACTGCCACGCGATTGCCTCCCGCTGGGCGGAGGCCTTTGGCCAGGAGGTCCTGCTGTGCCGGGTCTATGACCGGGCCCGCTTTGTGGATCAGGATATTCGTCGGGATTTCCTGGCTGCCCTGTCGCAAGGATTTGCCCCGGGAGAGGCGCCGCTCCTTTATCCGGCGCAATTGGATTTTTCGCACAGTTCCTCCAATGAGAGCCTGAGTCCACTGCAGGGGCGGTTGTTTCAGGGGATCAATCGGGGCGTGCCATTTATGGTGGGGCAGGGGGAGGCCAACCGGGCGAACTGGTTTCTGAAAGCGGAGGCCCTGCACTGTAAGACACTGATCCGGGGCAGGATGCAGGATGGCGCCACCGATCAGAGCCGCCGCGAAATTGCGGCGCGTTTTGCCGCCAGCAATCAGCAGTTCTTTGCGACCTTCCTGCCGGGGGAACCCGGATTTGATCAGCCTGCGACGGATCCGGGCGTTGCTGAACCTCCCGCAGAAGAGACCGGGCGCGCGGTGTCTGTCGGGGCGCAGACATTTGACCTGTCGGAGGTCGGCGATATTGTTGAGGACCTCGGCGCTCGGTTCAGTACCTCTCTGGGCTTCCGTCTGATGTGGGAGGAAGAGGCGCTGATGCTGCGGGATGTGGCCATGAAATACGACAGTGGGGCCGTGTTGAGCCGCGAAGAGGCTCTGGCGCTGATGCGTATGGCCCAGCGGATGCGTCCGCACGGCCCCGTCATCAATCGCAAGATTGCCGACTGGGAGAGTGAACAGGCAAATGAGGTGGCCCAGTGAAGGTTCTCGTCATTGGCGGCTGCGGCTTCATCGGCTCTCATGTTGTGGATGAGTTGCTGGGCGCAGGCCGCCAGCTTCGGGTGCTGGACCGCCGCCCCGAGGTGTTTCGTCCGCCGCTGTCGGGGGTCGATTATGTCCAGGGGGATCTGTCGGATACGGCGCAGCTCTATGAGGCGCTTTCAGGGGTCGAGGCTGTGGTGCATCTGGCGTCGACCACGGTGCCCGCCACATCCAACATGGATCCAGTTGC
>SPKZ01006220.1_pt1 | contig 14483 bp, 8 predicted proteins | sample 2456571 | NCBI WGS metagenome assembly SPKZ01 (sample SAMN11192286, study PRJNA482655) | marine metagenome | biome: ENVO:00000447; feature: ENVO:00000244|ENVO:00000211|ENVO:00000569|ENVO:00002023; material: ENVO:00002151; isolation source: ocean water from marine abyssalpelagic zone ...
GGGCTCAAGCACGTGGACCTCGAACTCGGCGCGGTCGAATCCTTGGTCCTGATCGCCGTTCTCTCTCTCGCGGTTTCGCTCGTGGCCGCGTACTTCATCCGCAGAGTTCCCGGCGACCGATCTGCCGACCACAGTCAACAGTTCCAGACCGTGGAGCGAATGTTCGCGGTGTTGAACGTCGCGAGCGCCTGCGCGGTCGCCTTCGCGCACGGCTCCAACGATGTCGCCAACGCGGTCGGTCCGGTCGCGGCGATCCTGTCGATCCTGGAGACCGGGACCCTGACCGCGGCCAGCCACGTCCCGGCCTGGATCCTGGCCCTGGGCGGAGTCGGGATCGTGGTGGGGCTCGCGACCTACGGGTATAAGGTGATCGCGACCGTGGGAGAGCGCATCACCGAACTGACGCCGAGCCGCGGCTACGCCGCACAGTTCGCGGCAGCCATGACGATCGCCCTGGCGAGCAAGCTGGCGATCCCCGTCTCGACGACGCACGTGCTCGTAGGCGCTGTGCTCGGGGTCGGTCTCGCACGCGGTATCGGCGCTCTCGATTACGGGGTCGTGGGCAGGATTGCCCTCTCATGGATCGTTACGCTCCCCATGGGCGCGGGACTCGCGATAGTATTCTTCTACATCTATAGGTTTCTTCTACCGCTCGTCGGTGGACCTGGAGGAGGGTCGTAGCCGTGTCCATTCTCGATCTCTTCGCGCGTTCGCCTTTCAAGCCGATGCAAGGACACATGCAGGTCGTTCTCGAGTGCGTGCGCGAGGTACCGCCGCTCTTCGACGCGCTCTGCAGCGGAGACTCGGTCGCACTCCGGACCCACGCGGAGCGCATCCACGCACTGGAGGGCAAGGCCGACCGGCTCAAGAACGACCTCCGCGCGCATCTGCCGAAGCGTCTGCTGCTGCCGGTGGACCGCCGCGACCTGCTCGAGATTCTTGCGGTTCAGGATTCGATCGCGGATACGGCGCAGGACATCGCGGACCTGCTGATGCAGCGGCCCATGCCGGTTCCCGATTCCATGCGGCAGCCGCTGGTCGAACTGGTCGGCCGCGTCGAGGGTGCCTGTGACCAGGCCGCTGAGGCGATCAGCGAACTCGATGAACTGGTTGAAATCGGGTTCCGGGGCCGCGAGGCCTCGCGCGTGGAAGACATGATCAACCGGCTCGGCTCGATCGAGGGCGAGACCGACAGGCTCGAGTCTGCGCTGGTACAGGAACTGTTTCGGATCGAGGAGAGTCTCTCCCCGGTGACCGTCATGCTCTGGTACCAACTGATCGGCCGCATCGGAAACCTCGCCGACCACGCGGAAAAGGTCGGCAACCGGCTCCGTCTGCTGATCGCTAGCTGATCCAGCGGCCGAGCCCTGCTTCTGCGGAGGGACGCGGCCTCCCCGAAAAGCCCCTCGAGCGCGATCTGGAGGGAACTCCCGTGGCGCTGGACGAACAGCCTGAGTTGGCCGGGGTCGCTCGCCGGGAGCCAAGAGGCCGCTTGTTTCTCCTGTCCTTTGGGGTACACCCCGAGCGACGGATTCGCACTCGCAGCGAGCCAGGATCCCAGGCGCGCTCGCTCGCGATGGCGTTGCCCCACGCCCCTGCTCGGAGCGAGCCCGGCTTCGATCGGAAAGAACGCCTCTTCGCGGAACCTGATCTCGGGGACCAAGAAGGCGCCCCCTTGCTCCTGCTTGATATGATGGGGGTTCGATCGGGCCCTGAAGCCTGCCTGCTGAACATGCGACACAGCCTCCGCGACTGGGTTTCTCTCCTCACGCTGGTCATCGTGTGGGGCACCGCATTTTCGTTCATCTATCTGGCGGTGCAGTCCATTCCCCCGTTGAGCGTTGCTGCGGGACGCATCGTCAGCGCCGCCGCGGTCCTGTACCTGGCGGTGCGCGCTGCCGGTCTGCGTCTTCCCCCACCGGGCCGCATCTGGCTCCATTTTCTTCTGCTCGGGATCGTGGGGAACGTGTTGCCCTTCTATCTCATTAGCTGGGGACAGGAGCGGGTGGCGAGCGGTGTTGCGGGCATCCTGATGGCCATGAACCCCCTGGTCACCCTGCTGCTTGCCCATTTTTTCGTGCACGGCGAGTCCCTGAGTCGCAACCGGGTCAGCGGGTTCCTGCTCGGATTCGCAGGTGTCGCCGTGCTGATGGGCCCCGGGGCGCTGCTGGGGATCGGAGGAGAGGGGAGCGACGTGGTCCGGCAGGGGGCGGTACTTGGCGGGTCGCTCTGCTACGCGAGCAACGCAATCCTGACACGTCGCCTGCCCGAGACGAACCCGCTGGTTGCAGCGGCGGCCGTACTTCTCGTTGCGAGCGTCGTGGTCGTGCCCGCGGCTCTGATCCTGGAGGCCCCGCTGGCGCTCGCACCTTCGGCGCAGGCGCTTGCGGCGCTTGCCTGGCTCGGGCTCGTCCCGACGGCGGTCGCCACCGTAGTCTACTTCCGGGTGGTGGCGTCAGCGGGTCCCACCTTCCTGTCGCTGGTGAACTACCCGGTGCCGGTAGTGGCGGTCGTGACGGGTGCGGTCCTGTTCGGGGAACAACCGGAGTGGACCGCGCTCGTGGCATTGACGCTCATCCTTGCGGGCATCGCTCTGAGCCAGTGGGGTCCGGCGAGTCCGGCGGCTGCGGAGACCGGCCGCGGCGGTGCTATGTTCTGACGCCATGGCGAGAATCCTTGTGACGAGTGCGCTGCCCTACATCAACGGGGTCAAGCATCTGGGCAACCTGATCGGATCGATGCTTCCCGCTGACGTGTACGCGCGCTACATGCGGCTGCGCGGCCACGAGGTGTTGTACATCTGCGCCACCGACGAGCACGGCACGCCCGCCGAGATCGCTGCGCAGGAGGCGGGGCAGGGGGTGGCGGAGTTCTGCGCCGAGCAGCACGAGATTCAGAAGGAACTCGGAGCGCGCTTCGAACTCGCGTGGAACTGGTTCGGCCGGTCCTCGTCCGAGCAGAACCGCGAGTTGACTCAGGACTTCGCGCGAAAACTCGATCAGCACGGCCTGATCGAGGAGCGCTCCACGCGGCAGATCTATTCGGCTGCCGATGGCCGGTTTCTGCCCGATCGTTACATCGTAGGGACCTGTCCGCACTGCGGCTTCGACGGTGCGCGGGGCGACCAGTGCGAGAACTGTACGCGCGTGCTCGATCCGACCGATCTCGAAAGTCCTCGCTCGGCGATCTCGGGATCGACCGATCTGGAGGTGCGCGAGACGACTCACCTGTTCCTGCGCCAGTCGGCCATGGTCGATCGCTTGCGGGTGTGGATCGACGGGCACGGCGACTGGCCGGTGCTCGTGACTTCGATCGCACGCAAGTGGCTCGACGAGGGCCTGAGGGATCGCTGCATCACCCGCGACCTGTCCTGGGGGATCCCGGTCGATCGGCCCGGCTTCGAGGGCAAGGTCTTCTACGTCTGGTTCGATGCGCCGATCGAGTACATCGCCGCGACCGCCGAGTGGGCGGCCGAGGACCCGGACGCCCGCGACTGGAGATCGTGGTGGTACGACGCCGACGACGTTCACTACGTGCAGTTCATGGCCAAGGACAACGTCCCATTCCACACCGTCGGGTTTCCGGTCACGCTCCTCGGGTCGGGCGAGCCCTGGAAGCTCGTCGACATGATCAAGGGCGTGAATTGGCTGACCTACTACGGAGGCAAGTTCTCGACCAGCCAGAAGCGCGGGGTCTTCATGGACCGGGCGCTGGAACTCCTGCCTGCCGATTACTGGCGCTACAGCTTACTTGCCAACGCGCCGGAGTCGAGCGACGCGTCGTTCACCTGGGAGGGCTTCCAGTCGATCGTCAACAAGGACCTCGCGGACGTCTTCGGGAACTTCGTCAATCGCACACTGCGCTTTTGCTCCTCGCGCTTTGGCGATTCCGTGCCCGAAGGCGGAGAGCCCGGGCCCGAAGAGGCCGATCTCGCAGATGCGCTCACGCGTCGCGTGCGCGCGCTCGAGGAGAACCTCGAAGCCGTGCAGTTGCGCAAGGCCACGGCCGAGTTGCGCGCCATCTGGGACCTGGGTAACGAGTACCTGCAGCGGTCGGAGCCGTGGGCCGTGATCAAGACCGATCGCGATCGAGCCGCCACCACCATCCGCACCGCGCTTCAACTCGTGCGGCTCTTCGCTCTGCTCGGGCGTCCGTTCGTGCCCCAGAGTTGCGCGACGGTACTGGGCGCGCTCGACGTCGATGTCGCCACCCCCTGGCCGGACGAGGTCGCAAAGTCGCTCGACGCGCTCCCGCCCGGCCACGCCTTCAGCGTGCCCGACGTGCTCTTCGAGAAGCTCGACGACGAGCGCATCGCAGGCTGGAAGCAGGAGTTCGGCGGCGATGGAGGGTGATTCCTCCGCGTGCGACCCCGCCAAGGCCCCGGCCCGTGAGTGAGGCCCTGCAACGCCTGATCGACCTGCTCGAGTTGGAGCCGATCGAGGAGAACATCTTTCGCGGCCAGAACGAAGGAGGCGGACGCGGCCACGGCCGGATGCGCCTGTTCGGGGGTCAGGTGGCCGCGCAGGCCCTGGCCGCGGCGGGTCGGACCGTCGAAGGGCGCAATGTCCACTCGCTGCACGCCTACTTCCTGCGCGGCGGCGATCCCTCCGTGCCCGTGGTCTTCACCGTCGACCGAATCCGTGACGGCTCCTCGTTTACCACGCGGCGCGTGGTCGCCGTGCAGCGCGGCCGCGCGATCTTCAACATGTCGGCCTCCTTCCACAAGCAAGAGACGGGCTACGAACACCAGGACGAGATGCCACCGGGCCCCGATCCGGAAGACCTGCCAACCTGGGAGGAGCGCGCGGCCAAGTTCGCCGAGCGCGTACCCGAGCACATGCGCGAGTGGATGTTTGCCGAGCGTCCGATCGAGATGCGTTCCTCGGAGGCGCACTCGTGGTTCGGGGGGGAGCCCAGCACCGGCCCGAACCGGGTCTGGCTGCGTGCCAACGGTCCCGTAGCCGAAGACCCGATGCTGCACGCGTGCCTGCTGACTTACGCGTCCGACATGGGCTTCGTCGACAACATGTACCGCCCCCACCGCAAGGGGGAGCGCGACGTGATGATCGCGAGTCTGGACCACGCCATGTGGTTCCATCGGCCGGTTCGCGTCGACGACTGGGTGCTCTACGTGCAGGAGAGCCCGAGCGCGTCCGCCGCACGCGGCTTCGCGCTGGGTGCGATGTACGCGCGAGACGGGGCGCGCATCTGCTCTGTCGCGCAGGAGGGACTGATGCGGCGCGTGGATCCCAGGAAGATGCGCGCCGGGTCCTAGCACCTCGGCTGGAACGGCGGAAGCTCGAGGTCGCGCTCGTCGACCGCGAACCGCAGCCCGACTACTGCTCACCCTTCTCGTGTTTACCCTCCGCTCCACGGCACTGCCCGCTCTACGATTCGACAGACGCCCGTCGCCTGAATTTCGACGCGAGCCCCAAAGCCTGCCAATTTCTCCTATCCTTCGGACCCGCCAGAAATTTCGCATGAGCAACGAGCGGTCGCTCGAAATCACGTAGGATTGCCAGGATGTCCACTTCTCCAAAGCTGTACCGAGCGATCACCTGCAACTTCTGCCATCGGGCCGAGATCGCATTCGCGGCGAAAGGCATCGAGATCGAGCAGGTAGACATCGACCTCGTTCGCCGTCCAGCGTGGTATCGCGAGAAGGCTTCGGGTGGTTCCGTCCCCCTCCTCGAATGGAACGGGCTGGAACTTCACCCGTCGCGTGTGATCAACGAGTTCATCGATGAGCGCTGGCCCGAACCGCCGCTTCTGGCGGCCGACGCGAGCGAACGCGCCGCCGCGCGTATGTGGATCGAGTGGTGGGACGAGATCCCGTGCCCCGCCTACGAGCGGCGGCTGATGAACGTTCGCCCGGAACAGAACGACGTCCTCACGGAAGCTCTCGAAGCCGCGTTGCGCGAGTGCGAGTCTCGGCTTGCCGCTCGCGGATACGATGGCGGCTACTGGTACGGTGATTCACTGAGTCTCGTCGATGCAACTGCAGCACCGATGTTCGTTCGCTTTTCGGGAATGCGCCATTTCCATGACATCGACGTGCCGGATGACTGCGGACGGGTCCGGGCCTGGCGGGACGCGTTGCTCGAGGATCCGAACGTTCGCGCAACGTCGCCCGATGAGCAGGAGATGCTCGACAAGTACGCGTACTACCTGGATGTACTCGGCAAGGCCGCGGCAGCAGGCATCGAAGTGCGCGTTGCGAAGGGCGGCTGATCCGGAATCAGATGGAAGCGTTGCGCTCTCCCAGGGCTCCGACGGAGCCGATTGTGTCTCGACAGCCGCGGCCTTCAACGACTATCAGTAGGAGCGTCGTCGTGTCCGCCAGGATCCAGAGCCTCGGGGGCAAGCTCTTCTGGCACGGACCCACAGACGTATGGGCATGCACACCATAGCGCTGGAATTCATCCCGCCGACCGTTGAAGAAGGCCCCTCGAGGGTTCGGGAGGAGATCGAGAAGGCGCTGGAGTGTGCCGATCGCGCCGGAATCGGCGACCGGATCCGTCACCTGATGATCCCGGGCATGATCGCGGAGGACCCGGACCGGCCCGTCGAGATGAAGCCACGCCTGGAGCCCCTCGAAACCTGGGAGTTGGCTCGCGCCGCAGCCCCTGGGTTGAAGGGCATCTGCACGCAGGTGACAGCCTTCCTCGAGGAGCCCGTACTTCGCAGGCGCTTCGCGAAACTTCTCGAAGTAGGCGTCGACGGAATCGTCTTCGTTGGCGTCCCGCGGACGATGGAGGATGGTGAGGGTCACGGTGTGGCGCCCAGCGACGCCCTGAGCGTCTTTCGGGACCAGGTCCCCAATCGCGGCGCGATTCTGATCCCGACCCGCGAGGCCGAGCTTGGGCGCTTCGAATTCAAGTGCAACAAGGGTGCGAACTTCGCGCTCACGCAGCTTCTGTATTCGGACTGTATCGTGAGGCTTCTGTCCGAGTTCGCGGAGAAGAGTCTCCATCGGCCCGAGATCCTTCTCTCCTTTGGTTTCGTTCCGAAGGTCGAGGGCAGCAGGAAGCTCATTCGCTGGTTGGTTCAGGATCCGGGCAATGCACGCGTCGAAGCGGAGCAGGCCTTCATTGGCCGCCTTGCCGACTCCCCCCCGGCGGCAAAGCGCAGAGAACTTCTCGATCTCTACAAACGGATCGTGGATGGCGTGGGCACCCTCGGCTTTCCGATGAGCATCCACCTCGAAACCCCGTACGGCTTTTCGACGGCAGCCTTCGAGACCTTCGCCCCGATGCTGGATTACTGGGCACCCTGACCGCGCTTCCCCTTCCGACTGGCCCGGACACATCATGGGTGCCGGACACTTTCGGACAGAAGCGGACATGATTGTGCAACTCGCTGCGGTTCATGCGCCCCTTGGGGAAACCACGCAGCTATGCTTGGAGTGGACAAGTCTCTAGCTGGCCTGCGCGTACTTCACACTGGCAATACTTTGAACGGAGAGCCTCCGGTATTCGCGTCGTCGCGAACTCCGAGTGTTGAAGGCGCCGGAGTAGCCCGTTCCGCACCACGTTCGAAGCGATGATCCGCCGAGCGGCGCTGCAAATGAAGGGTCAGAGAAGGAACTGAGTCCTTGGGCCCCGGTTCGCGCTTCGTCTGGAAGGCATGCGTGTCGAGCCCGTCCGTTCCCGGTTCTTTGCGATGGGTGATCGACTGACGTCGTCCCGTACAACTAACGAATTAATGTATGGAGCGTGAGATGTCCTTGAAGCACGGTCGAGTTTTCGGGCTAGTCGCGCTGGTAGCCGTATTGGCGTTCGGCTGTACGGTCGACCCCCATGCGAATTCCAGCGATAGCCAGTCTCTGGAATTCCGGGACGATGGACTGCTCGGCATCGGGGGTTGGGCCTCCACCGCCGCCGGCCTACTCGACTCGAACGATCTCGAGCCTGGCTACGGCGGTGGTTGCGGCGGCTCCCTGCCTCTGCCACCGGCCCAGGCGCCCTATCGCACGGTCGTGATCTTCGGCGACACGCAGAAGCTCGTTGATGGCAACGACGCTCAGTACCAGAACTACCTCGCCGCCACCGAGTGGGTGGTCGAAAACGCAGAGGCCGAGAACATCGACTTCGTCCTGCATGTTGGAGACGTCGTCCAGAATGGATGGAAATGCAGCAACGGCTGCGGCGAGGCGACCAGCGGACACCTTTGCGATGGAGACCTCGCCCAGACGATCACGGACGAGTGGACGCGCTTCATGGTCGGTTGGCAGAGGATCGAGTCGGCCGGCATTCCCTACGCGATCGTGCGCGGAAACCACGATAACGCGCATCAATGCGAGTTCGCACCCGGCGAGTCTTCGTGCTTGGGCCTGTTTCTCGGAGTTCGGGGGTTCGACAGCTTCTTCGGCCGGGACCGCTTCGAGGGTACGCCTACCTGGGTTGACACCTGCGACGCCCTCACGCCGGATCTGCGATGCCAGGCCGAAAACGATCCAGGCCACCTCTGGAAGTTTCAGCTCGGAGGTCAGGACGTCCTGGTCGCAGGCTTGCCAGATCAACCCAGCGCCGGCGTGCGTGAGTGGTTCCGCGAGAAGCTGGAGGCCGATCCGACCACGCCCGCGATCGTGCTGAGCCACCAATCGTTGCGGCGAGGCTCCAGCTTCTGGAACCCGTCTGCCAACCTGCTCTGGGACGAGTTCGTCGAAGGGTTCTGGGGACGCCCCGTCGACCTCACGCCCCAGGTCTTCATGACCGTGATGGGCCACTTCCAGATGGACACGAAGCAGATCACCTCGATCGGAGGGTATCGTGTCCTCAAGGTCGAATTCGATCGACAGGGACTCGAGGCGGTAGCCGGCGAAGAAATCAGGGGTGCGGGCATCGCGTTGATTCGGTTCTACCTGGAGCCGAGCAGCATCGACGAGGTGGAGGCCGAGACGCTGCTACCCAGCCTGCCCCCGGTCTTCGACGAGGGGGGCGTGCTCGAACGAACCCCCTTTAGCATCGACCGGGACACCGACCACGACGGTGTATTCGAGCCCGCCGACAACTGCCCCGACTTCGCAAACCCGGACCAGGACGACCTCGATGGCGACGGCAAGGGCGATGGCTGCGATGAAGATACGGAGGGCGACTTCATCGATGACGCCTTCGACTTCGACCCGCTCGTGGCAGCCGACTGCTCGAATCCCGCTCACACCGTTCAGCTCGTAGATTCCGACGGCGATGGCGTTCCCAACTACTGCGACGCGGACCTGGATCAGAGTGGGGACGTCGGTGATCCCGACCTCGCCATGTTCGTAGCGTGTCTGGAGAGCGGCGCCTGCGCCAATGCAGATATGAACGAGGACGGCGTCTCGGACGGTCGCGACTTCAAGATCTTCGATCGGCTCTGCGGCACGAACTGCGATGATTTTGACCTGGACGGTGTGCCGAACGGCATCGACAACTGTCGTGCGATCGCGAATCCGGGCCAGACGGACGCGGACAATGATGGCGCAGGCGATAGCTGTGACAACTGCCTGAACGTGCAAAACGGCCCCCTGGCCGGACCGCCCTTGGACAACCAGGGGGATACCGGGGACAGTTTCTTCGGTATCCTGACCCCGACCGGGCGCGGCGACGCCTGCGAGCCCGGCGGCGCCTCCGGCCTTGCGTGTGTCGGGGAGAACCTCTGTTACGAACAGTTCGGCTCGTGGGACACGGACCGCGACGTCATTCCCAACTTTGAGGACAACTGTCCCCTGACGCACAATATCGAGCAGCTCGACGATGATAACGACGGCGTCGGGAACAGATGCCAGCCGTTCTTCGCGAGCTTCCACGTGTCGGGCCGGCTCTGTAAAGGAGACCTGGGTAACTGTGGACCGGCCGACGCCGATGGGGACCATGTCCCGAACAGGCTCGACAATTGCCGTGACAACCCGAACACAGATCAGTTCGATGCCGATAGCGATCGGCACGGAAACGCCTGTGACGGAGACTTCGACAACAACTCGTGGATCGATCGACCCGATGAGCTGACCTTTGCGGCCTGCGTCGGAAGCTCGGTTCCCGTCGTGAACGGTCCGGCCGATGATCCGGACTGCACGGAGAGCGACCTCAACCGCGATGGCGTCGTGGGGAGCCCTGACTTCTCGATCTTTCTCGGGCTGTGCGGAGGCACGTGCACCGATGTGGACGAGGATGGCGTGCTCAACTTCCTGGACAACTGCCGCTCGATCGCGAATGGCGACCAGGAGGACTCGGATGGAGACGGCGTGGGCGATGCGTGCGACAACTGCGTTGCGGTTCCCAATGGGCCGAGCGAGGACAACCAGCGGGACTCCGACGTGGTGTCGGGTGTCTTCGCGCCGGACGGGATCGGGGATGCGTGTGCTTCCTCCGGGACCTCGGGCCTTGGGTGCGCGGGGAGCGCGCCCTGCGCAGAGGAGCACGGCACAGGAGACACCGACGGGGATGGCGTGCCCAACTTCGAGGACAACTGCCTGTATGTCCCGAATCCGGATCAACTCGATGCCGATGGACAGTCGGACTTCGACGGCATCGGCGACGCGTGCGACGCGACCAAGGGGCCGTCTGGCCTCGCTTGCGCGGGAACGAGGTTCTGCCCGTGATGCTCGGCCGCGGGCTGCCACGCGTCAGGCGATGAGTCTGTGAAGTAGGATTCGAGAAGTAGACGGGTCGTTGGGCCTGGGTCCGGATGCTGGCAGGGCTTGGTATGATGGTCCCAGGGCCTGGGCGCTGCGGGAGCGAGGCGTCAGCCCGTCGTTCGCAGAGCTGGAAGCGGACGACACAGGATGTCGATGAAGGCCAGGCGATCCCACCCTGTTTCTGTATTTCTTCTCGGTTTGGCGGTTCTCTCCCTTGGATCGGTCGCCGTTGCCGGGGGCGGGCCGGAAACGGTTGAACCTCGGGCCTCGGATGCCCTCGAACTCGTCCGGATCGCCGGGTCGGAGGCCGAAGGAAGCGTAACGCTCGAGGCGGTCCTGCGACCGACGGTCGATGCGCAGGTCGAGCTCGAGGTGTTGAGCCCGGTGAATCTGCGCTTCGCAACCAGCCGGCGTTCCGCGCGCTATCAGCTGAAACGTGGTGGGGCCACGCACAGAGAGCGACTCGAGGTCGAGCTCTCCGGCGTAGGGCCCACCCTGGTGCGCGTGCGAGCGCACTTCCTGAACGAGGCCGGAGAGCGGTGGATGAACGTCGATCGCGAGATGAGGTTCAGAGAGCGCGCGGTCGACTTTGATCAGGTACGCGTCCCGGTGATACGAATCGCACCCGATGGTTCGCGCACTGTCGAGTACATGGAGCGGGGGGAAGCAAAGCGCCAGAGCGGCGCCCCCACGGGGAGTCCGGCCGGGGAGCCTCCGCAAGCGGATCTCCCCCGCAGTACGGGTTCGCTCGGGGCGTCCGATCCGCCGCCGGCGCCCATCATCCAGGAATGACCCTCGCGCGAAAACTCCTCGCGCGCGGCTTGGTCGCCCTGGGGATGCTCGGGGTCGCAACGCCGGTGCAGGCGGACTGGACTGCCAGTGGCCGCTTCAACTACACCGATCGTCTCTACGATCTCTCCGGCTTCACGGGTACGGCGGTTGCCCCAGTACGCGAGGCCGACGTCGAGGTCTACGACCTCAATACCCTTGCCGTACTGGGCTCGGGCGCGAGCGATGGCAACGGCGACTTCTCGATCGCCATCGTAGACAGCTCGACGCGCGACGTAGGCGTTCGGGTGCTTTCCAGCACCGACGAGACGCCGACGCTCCAGTTCAGCGTCGTTGATGATGGAAGCGGAAACGCGGTCTATCTCTACCACGACGCCACAACCGACGAGCTTGGTCACGGCTCGAGCGACGACCTGGCGTTCGGCACGATGACCATGCCGGCCGCGATCGGGAACGTCGCGACGACGGACTGGTCGTCTCAGGTCTTCAACGCGTTCGACATGCTCCTCCTGGTTGCGGACTGGATCGACTCGGTCGATGGCGCGCGTCCCTCGGTCTTTCTCACGATCCGCTGGAATCCGACCAACGGTCGCGGTGGATCTTCCTACAGTAGTGGGTCGAACCGGATCTTCCTCTCGGACGATGACGCCTACGACGACCCGAACATCCTTCACGAGATCGGGCACTACGTGGAGGATGAGTTCGGCTCGTCGCAGAATACCGGCGGCGCCCACTTCCTCAGCGACGACGATCAAGACCCCCGGCTCGCTTGGAGCGAAGGCGTCGCGACCGCATTCTCGGGTGCAAGTCTCGAACTGGCAGGTCGCCCGCGGCCGGACATTTACTGCGATCGGGACAGTTTCGGCGTCAGCGGCGGCGGCGGCTTCGCGTACCAGTTCGAGTCCGGGGTCAGCGGTGGAAGTACGAGCGAGAAGGCCGTCAACGCCGCGCTGTGGGACCTGGTCGATCACGCCGCTTCACTGGACGCGTCGCCCGGCTCCGACGACGATCCGCTGGCGGGCGCGGGAGCCAGTGTCTGGGCGGTCGTGGAGAACATGCGGCTGGTGGACCCGCCGGCGACCTCGCTCGAGGACTTCTGGGATCTGTGGTTCGCGCTCGGTCTGGGCAACCAGATCGAAATGGCGGCGATCTTCGCAGGCCATCAGATCGACTTCGCCGAGGACGGCCAGGAACCCAACGATACGCCTGCGCTGGCCACACTCCTCAGCGTGGGCGCGAGCTATCTAGAGAACTCCTTCTTCCGAAGCGGGGCGGTGGCGGGCGGGGACGAGGACTGGTTTCGCTTCGCGGCTACGGCGGGAAATTACTACCGGATCGAGGTCAGCGGTTCGGCAAACACCATCTACGGTCGTCCGGACCCGGAGCTTTTTCTGCTCGATCCCGACCTCGAGCCGCTGGCCTTCAGCGACGACCCGCACGATACCTCGCTCAACAACCAGTCCAGCGGGTCTGCACAGGACATGGACGAGACGGCGCCGAGCATCCTGTTCCAGGCCGCCACCAGCGGTGACCACTACCTGTATTTGCGGCACGCATCGTTTCCGCTGAACCTGGAGGGCCGCTACGGTACCTACCGGGTCCGCGTGCAGAGCCCCAGTGCCCCGACAGCGAGCGTCGATGCCGTGGCCGCACAGCGCATGCTTCAGGGAGAGTCGTATCAGGCGCTGGTGATCGGAGACGATTTTGCGACGGGTGCGAGCGTCACCCTCTCGGATCCGGGTCTCGTGGTGTCGCAGGTCCGCTGGATCGCCCCCTCGGCGCTGGTGGTGATGGTGGATGTAGATGCGGGTGTTCCGGACGGGAGCTACTCGCTGACGGTCACCAATCCCGGTGGGAGCCCCGGCGTCCTCGGATCGGCAGTGGAGGTCAGCGGGTCCGCCATTCCGGCCATCGTGATCTCGGAAGTCCAGTTGGGGTCCGACAAGGTCGAGGTCCGGAATCTCGGAACCAGCTCCGCCGACCTCACGGACTGGCAGATCAGCAGCTACCGCCCGGGTTCCTCCACCGCCACGTTCACGTTTCCGGCGTTTGCGTTGGCGGCCGGGGCCACGGTGGTGGTGAGTGATTCCTCGGGGACCGATACGGCGACAGAGCTTTTCGACCCGGGCGGCGTCTTCAACTGGCCATGGCTAAATGGCCGGGGCGGTGGAGTCAGTCTGATCGATGACGGTGGCCGAAACGTGGACCACCTCCGCTTCGTAGATTCGTTTGTGGATGAGCACGAAGACCCACTCGGCAGTGGCGGGCTCTGGATGCAGCCCGAAATCCTGTCGGCTGAGACTGGCTTTACGCTGTCGCGCGCCGAGCCGACCTCCCTGTATCGCAGTGGCTTCGGTCTTTCGGTCTCCGACCCGACCATGCCCAACGGCGCTGGCGGTCGAGACAACGCCGTGGACGCCTGGGAAGACAACGATACCTCTCGTCGCATCGTGCTGTTTTCAACGGACGTCACGATCTCCGATCTGGCGATCAGCCCGCGCCCGAGCGATTCCGACGAAGACTGGTTCGGGTTCGCGGTCTCCGCGGGTGATGCGGTCGACTTCGAAGCCACGTTCACCCACGCGTCAGGCGACTTGAACATGGAACTCTACGCCCCCGGAGACGAGACCAGCCCGATTCTCGTCGCGGACTCCACGACCGACAATGAATCCGTCGCGCTTAGCGCTGCGCTCACGACACTCCACGGTGGCGGCGTTTACCGGATCCGCGTGTTCGGTCTATCCGGTGCTACCAACTCGTATGCACTCACGTCCTCGGGGGCGGCCGTGTGTGGCAACAGCGTGCTGGAAGCGGGCGAGACCTGCGACGACGGAAACACCGACTCCGGGGACTGCTGTTCGCCGAGCTGCCAGCTCGAACCGAATGGTACGGTCTGCCGCGTCGCCGCGGACGTGTGCGATACGGTCGAGAGCTGCGACGGAATTTCGGACGCGTGTCCGAGTGACGCGTTCGAGCCGATCACGACGGAGTGCCTGGGGTCGGCGGGGGCGTGCGATGCGGCGGACTTCTGCGACGGCTTGAATGCGGCATGCCCGGTGGATCTGAAGCTGACCAGCGA
>SPKZ01003730.1_pt1 | contig 14477 bp, 11 predicted proteins | sample 2456571 | NCBI WGS metagenome assembly SPKZ01 (sample SAMN11192286, study PRJNA482655) | marine metagenome | biome: ENVO:00000447; feature: ENVO:00000244|ENVO:00000211|ENVO:00000569|ENVO:00002023; material: ENVO:00002151; isolation source: ocean water from marine abyssalpelagic zone ...
CCCACTAAGGTTTTCCATTCTGCCGTAAACTCATTTGACGGATAAACAGAGTCTGCATCCAGCTCTACCGTCAATGTACCCGAACGGTCATCTTCAGCAATGACTTGTAAACTCATGATCTCGCTATTTTCGCTGGTCGCCACAACGTCGTATTTAGCCAACAGATTCTTATCCGCCTGTAATGCCGCTTGCTCTATCCAAAGTAAATTCGTATTGGTTTGACCAAAGCTGGCGTCATTTTGCATGACCATGTCAGCACTCACCACGTCACCAGGTATATCAGGGAAAAAGGTAACGCGTACACTGCCCGTTAATGGCAAACCAATCACTAAAATAAACAACGCAATGAAGGCTAAGATAACCGCATAACGTAATTTTAATGACCACTCAATCACGTTACGGTAAATACGTACATTAAACCATTGCAGGCCTGCATCCGCGGCATTTTGAATACGAACCCATAATCCTTTAATCCCTTTGGTCGATTGACGCGCTGTATTTAAATGCGCTAAATGTGACGGTAGGATTAATTTAGATTCCACCATCGACAGTAATAAGCAAATCGTCACGACACCCGCAAACTGCGCGTAGATCTGACCGAGATTACCGTCAACATTGGCAATCGCAACAAACGCAGCCACTGTCGTCAATACACCAAACAAGGTCGGGATAGCGACTTTCATCGTGCCCTTTACCGTATTGGCAACTGTATCGCCTTCTTCTTTACGGGTGGTATAAATACTTTCACCAATCACCACCGCATCATCAACAACAATGCCGAGCGCCATGATAAAACCAAAGGTGGTCATTTCGTTAATCGTTAGACCGACAAAGGCGTCTTGCATAAAGAACAAGGTGCCGAATAATACAAACGGTAAACCCGCAGCAACCCAAAATGCAACGCGGATATTCAAGAATAGCGCTAACACAATAAATACCAGTGCAATACCGGTTAAGGCGTTCTTAGTTAACAGTGATAAACGGTCTGTAATGGTGTCACTTTGATCGTACCAAGTCACCAGTTCAACATCAGCAGGTAATAACCCGCGCGTATGCCATTCATCAACCACTTCCTGTGCTTGTTTTACAATCTGGGTAATGTCACCATAATCATCCATCACAATCTCAATCGCCATGCCATTTTGTTGGTCATAACGGGATAAGGTGTAACTATCATCGGCAAATGTGTCGGTTACAGTCGCTACATCGGCCAAGGTAACAACACCACCATTACTGCTAGTAATCACCGGAATACTGGCGAATTCATTTTGCTGATACGCCTGCGATGACGCTTTTAGACGCATCACTTTTTCACCATTACGTAAGCTGGTCGTTAATGGTGTTGCCGATTCTGCATTGATCACCGCAGAAATGTCCGCAATGGTTAACCCGTATGCTTGCAACTTGGCTTCATCGACTTCGACAGAGATCATCGGCTCAACGTTGGCTTTAATCTCAAGGTCGCGAATACCTGATTTAGCTAACAGATCTGATTTTAATTTTTCCGCTAACGTTTGTAGCGTGGCACGATCAGCATCGCCGTATAACTGCACCCATAAGGCATGATCCTGACGGCGCGCTTTATCAATCACCGGCTTTTCGGCATCATTGGGGAAGTTATTGATCGCATCAACATTGGTCTTCACATCGGTCAGTAAGGTATCGAGTGAATAGCCACTGGTTTTTTCAATACTGACTGAACTGCCATTGGCATTAGATGTTGAAGTAATACGTTTGATACCAGCAACCGTTTCAAGGGCATCTTCGATCTTGATCGCAATACCTTCTTCCGCTTGTTTGGCATCGCCACTGTCGTAGTTAACCGAGACTCGAATAGTATCTGGTTCAATACTCGGAAACGCTTCTTTACGTAAATTACCTAATGCCATGACCCCGAGTAGGATGATGCTAATTAGCAGTAAGTTAGCCGCAACTGAATTGGTCGCAAACCAGTTAATAATGCCTTCCAATGGATTCGTAGTCGATAACTCGCGAGGTGGTGACGGGCGAGTGTTTAAATCACTATTTTGCTCACTCATCATTTCACACTCACGTTATTTATCGTCAAACTTGCGCGATTACTCTCACTATTAATCTTATTAATGCTGACACCTGCAAGCTGCATATCACTTGGATTGGTTAACTTCGCGATCACCCGCATACCTTGTACATAACTGTTTAATGGACGAATGATTATGTTGGCACTGTCCATCCCCGCCATTGGTTTGATGTAACTTAGTGCCCCTTGAGCAAACTGCTGCTGAGCTGTGAACGTGGCCAAATTACCCTCTGCACCGATATACCAAACGTCGCCATTTTGCGATATTGCCGATGCGGGTAATTGCCATAAATCATTCAACGCTTTACCTTGTACTGTTGCCGTCACAAACGTACCCGGAAATAGCGGGGTTGGTTGCACTAATGGCTGCTCGACAACAACCACCAAAGAGCGTTGACGGCTGCTATTATCAAGATGCTGCTCGACACGTTCGACATAACCTACCCACTGGCTATCACCCGTGGTATTGGTCAAGGTAACCGGCCATTGTTCAGCGACTGCGCCACCAATATTGGGTAAACTTGACCATTGATGCGCCGATAACGGGATCTCAATTTCCATGCGGTCGGTGCTGTATAAGGTCGCAATGGTATTACCTACTTGTAAATAACTGCCTAATTGCACATCCCGGCTCACCACTAACGCTGAAAACGGCGCTGTAATAACGGTTTTGTCTAAATCTCGTTGCGCCTTAGTTAACTGGCTTTGAGCATTTTTAAACGTGGCTTGCGCGGCAATCAACTGTGGTTCACGTAATACCAACGGGGAATCGGGTTCGCCACTGATACCTGAATTGGTCCATTCTAGACGGGCTTGCTGACCTTGCCGTTGTTCTTCTAACAAGGCTAACTTAGCGTCGGCTACTGCCACTTGCGCACTGCTAAAGGCTTGCTGATAATCAATATCATTAATTTTAATGACTGCTTCGCCTTGCTTGAACTGCTTACCCGTCGCAAAGCTCTGTCCGAGGGATTCGACTTGGCCACTGACTTCACTGGTGAGGGTTAATTGATAACGTGACTTGGCTTCACCATAACCAATTACTTGTGCTTGGTAGCTCCCTTTCGTCACAGCCATCACCGCGACTTCCGGTAATTGCACATTTTTAACAACCGCATTAACAACAGAGCTATTCTCAACACGAGTCGCAGACCTATTCTCAGAAACGTGCTCTGGGCTGTTCACGGCAGCCATTTTGGCGCCGTTGTAGCTCATCGCGACAAAAATACTGGCTGCAGCGGCTAATGTGATCGCGATAGTAATAACATTTTTGTTCATGATGCTTCTCCAGCATTATCTGTTGTGATGCCAAGCCCTAAAGCCAGTCCTAAATCAATACGGTTAACTAATCGGTTATAGGTTGCTTGCGTCAATTGCGATTGCAGATCAAACGTTTGTTGCTGCACGGTGAGTAGGTCTAATATATCCACCAGCCCTTGGCGGTATTTAGTCAGATAGTTAGCCTCGCTGCGCTTGGCACTCGTCAACGCATCATTAAGGTGTTGTTGCTGGCGTTTTAGCGACTGCTCTTGACCGAGGGTATTTTCGACTTCGTTCACTGCTGTTAATAATTTTTCTTGATAAGCCCAATACCTTTGCTCGGTGGTCAGTTCCGCTATTTCGATTTGGCTACGTAACTTCCCCCCTTGGAAAATAGGCGCTGTCAATTGACCTAATAAGCTCCATGCCGGACTTGTTAATAACGATTCACTGGGTGAATTGGCGATATCGGTTAACGACGCGGATAAACTGATTGACGGTAATAAGGCTTTATAAGCAACGTCAGTCCGATATTGCGCGGCACTAATGTCAGCATAAGCGGCTTGTAAGTCAGGGCGACGACCTAAATTTTGTGCTGGTAAACCCGCTAATGGTTGCAATACGTTAGGGAAATCACTCCCTACTTCAATCGCGGTTGTTTGTCCCAACAATAGCCCTAAATTACGTTGGTTCTGCGCCAATGTTTCTTGTTGCTCTGCTAACGTTGCACGGGTCTGCGCACTGCTAGTACGCGCGTTATCCAACTCTTCAAGTGCACCTAAACCATTGCGATAGCGGCTTAACACAAAATTTTCATTGTTCTCTAATACCGCTAAACGTGAAGTCTCAATAGCAATTAATTGTTGCTGCAAGTTGATTTGTAGCCAGTTGCGCATGATGTTTGCTACTAATGCATCTCGAGCACCCTGATAAATCGCCTCAGAGCTTTTAATGTCCATGTCTGCAGCGGCGACTTCATCACTGAGCTTTTGCCAGATATCAAGTTCCCAACTCACGCTAATATCTGTTTTATAACTCGTATCACCTTCGTCACGCTCAGCGTTAAATCCGCCATTCACCTGCGGAATTCGATCACTTGCCGTCACACCGCGTTGTGCATAAGCAATTTGCAAAGAAATTGCGGTTTGTTGCAAACTTGGGTTTTGTAATATGGCTTGTTCGACTAAACTAGTCAGTTCAGGTATAGAAATAAGCTCAGTTAACTGTGTTATATCAACTGCATCTTGTTGTTGATATTGCCAATGTGTTTTTTCTTTCCGCGTTGTATCAGCACTTTGCTCATAATTAATCGCGGTGTTACTGCAGCCTGTAACGCCAGCTAAAGTAAGTACTAACATTGAATAACGTAGTGCTAACACTGAATATCGTAATGGACCAGAATAAGCCATTGTTTATCTCCTCAATTCTACTGAGGCAAGTATAAAAAATAGCAGGTTAAGGTAGGGTTAAGATGGGTAAATAAAAACAATAAATAAACACAGTTAAAATGTTTATAACATACCCGCTTGCTGACAGTAATTTACCGTAAACATTGTAAAAATGAGATCTGATCAACTGAAAATGTAGACTTAAGACGTATAATCAAAAGTAACTCCCAATAAGGATATAAGGAATTAAATATGCCATTTGTTAACATCAAACAATCATTCTCTGAGTGGCAAGAGCGCCTAAATACGCTTGCCAATAATTCAGGCTTACATTCAATCCTGATCATGGAGTCGAGACCCGACACAATGGAAGTTGTTGTTGCCAATGAACAGCCAATTTATAACGTGGGAGACTGTGGTCCGAAAAGTCGACAGCCAGGCTGCCACGAACTGTATTGCGAACGAGTTGTCGATACTGCACAACCGGTATTTATCCCAGATGCAAGTATTGATGATGAATGGAAAGGCAACGAAGATTTCGTGAAATTTAATCTTGGTGTTTATCTTGGCTTCCCACTGATGGCTCAAGGGGTTGTCGTTGGTACAATTTGTGCCCTAAACGATAAAACATTTGATTTTAACGAAGGTTCACCATCGGTATGCAGTGAGTTAGTGCAATTGAAAGCAGATATCGAATTAGCATTCTAGTTATTCTAAACGTTAGCAGCATCTATTATGTTGCTAACGTCCTTATCGACACTCACTTTTACGTTGCTGCTTACTGATATACAGCTGTTCGTCGGCAATTTCTAACGCCTCTAATAACGTCGTATTCTGTTGCATCACGTGCATACCAAAACTAAACGAGATCCCTAAAAAATCACCGTCTTGTTCAATACGATCTCGTATTTTACTTAATCGCTCATCAATTTTAGCTTCGCAAACATCTTCGAATACGACAACAAACTCATCGCCACCCACACGATAAACGGCATCTTTATCACGTAACTGACTATTGATATACAGTGCAAACTTAGTCAGAACCTCATCACCTTTTAAATGACCAAACGTATCATTAATGCGTTTAAAGTTGTCTAAGTCTAGATACACAACGGTATTATTATGTTTCAAAGTGCGTCGCATTAATGCTGTTTTATTCGCAATACCGGTCAAGTCATCCTGCTGTAAACGTTGATTCAATTTATGTTCGGTCTTCACTTTTTCAGTAATGTCCCAAGACAATAACGCCATAAATTCATCATCGCCCTCTTTCATTATATAACGAACAGATTCAAAACTGGTGTCATTGAAGGTTTCAATACTCGTTTTCATCTTGGTTGGATCACATAACACCGCTTCATCGTTCGCTTTGCACTGTAATAATAATGCGATCACATCTTCGTCATCAACTTCACGTATAATGTCATCAAGCGTTAACCCATGTACATCAAAGGGGAAAAAATTCTTATAATTTTCATTTACCACAATATGCTCGCCACTTAATTTCTTCACCGCCATCAATCCGGGGAAGTTTTGAATAACTTGATTTATGAGTGACATATAAATTCCATTTAGCAGTAGTGAATTATTAATTATACCTTATATAACCTGTTAAATACTATGGATATAGCATTGAAATAACTAACTTTATACTACCTACAAGGTAAAAAAAGCGTAAGCAAATTGTTCCTGATTTAAGCTAACTGCGATTTATCGGTCAAAAAACAACTGACACGAAGCTAAATGATTAAATTTAATAGGTTTTTTAAGTAAGTGTGTAGTATGCTGCCTAATTCATAAATGAACAGCGCATTCAGCACTTAAGATTAGAATTAGTATCGTTACTGTTTGTTATTAATAAATAAAATTGAGATGACATTATGGATTTAATCCCCTCTCTATTACAACAAATGTGTGTTTACCTCGTTTTCGCTTATCTACTCAGCAAAACACCCATTTTTATGCCTCTATTAAATATATCCTCACGCTGGGAACATAAGCTTAGCTGTTATTTATTATTTTCGATGTTCTGCATCATGGGCAGTTATTTTGGTTTGCAATACCAAGATGCAATTGCAAATACGCGTGCAATTGGTGCTGTTATGGGTGGATTATTTGGAGGCCCTATTGTCGGATTAGCCGTCGGTATGACCGGGGGTATACATCGTTATTTCATGGGTGGTTTCACTGACCTTGCTTGCACTATTTCAACATCCGTAGAAGGCTTGATTGGTGGTTTGTTACACGTATACCTGTTACGTAAAAACAAAATTAACGACCTATTTAAACCACACGTCATTTTTCTGATTACCTTGTTTGCAGAACTAACACAAATGGCAATCTTACTCGCCGTTGCTAAACCTTACGATCAAGCATTAGCATTGGTCAGTCAAATCGCATTGCCCATGATCACTGCAAACACGATTGGTGCAGTCCTATTTATGAGTATTATCGAGGATAGAAAATCTGTTTTTGAAAAGTACTCAACTGCATTTTCGCAACGCGCATTAAGAATTGCAGACCGCAGTGTTGGCATTCTTAATCAAGGCTTAAATACTGAAAGTGCGAAAACTATTGCAAACATTATTTATGAAGAAACGAATGTCGGCGCAATAGCGATCACTGATAGGCACAATATACTGGCATTTGTTGGTATTGGTGAGCGACATCATAAAGCGAATGTGCCCATTTCAGATTATACTCAGCAAGCTATTAATGAAAACCGCATCATAGATCTAACCAGTACCAATATCTATCAATGCGCTATTGATGACAAATGCCGATTAGGTTCAGCATTAATTTTGCCGTTACGTAATGGTGATAATGAGGTCGTAGGCACAATAAAATTGTACGAACTACACCGCAAGCTATTGTCTAATATTAATATATCGATGGCAAAGGGGATCGCCCAGTTACTGTCGAGTCAGATATTACTGGGGCACTACCAGCAGCAACAAACGCTATTAACACAAGCAGAGCTGAAGCTATTACATGCTCAAGTTAACCCTCACTTCTTATTTAATGCACTAACAACCATTAGTGCAGTGACACGTCGTGAACCAGATAAAGCCAGAGCCTTGATCCAGCACCTGTCACAGTTTTTCCGCAGTAACCTGAAACAGAACATTGAATCGGTCACCCTGCGTGAAGAACTGTCTCATGTAAACGCTTACTTGACCATAGAACAAGCCAGATTAACGGATCGTTTAACGGTCAATATTGATATCGATCCCGATTTAATGGATATAAAATTACCCAGTTTTACCTTACAACCCCTCATCGAAAATGCCATCAAACACGGCATTTCAACTATGTTAGGAGCGGGTAAAGTAGAGATATACAGTAAAAAAACAGCAAAAGGGACATTTATTTTTGTCACTGATAATGCGGGTACATTTGTCACAACAAAAGAAGACAACAAAGGTTTAGGATTGAGAATAGTAGATAAAAGACTGATTAATCACTTTAATGAAAGTTCAAGTCTACAGATTTCAAGCACAGCAAATAAGCTAACCCAAATATCATTTTTGCTACCGATAAGCACGATAACCATTAATAATAAGGAACACTAACTCATGCTTAATGCTATTGTCATTGACGACGAACAGTATGCTCGTGAAGAGTTAATCGAATTATTACATGAAACCAAACAAATTCAAGTAATTCAACAAGCAGAAAATGCAATCGAAGGCTTGCAACTCATTAACAAATTAAAGCCCGACATTATATTCTTAGATATTCAGATGCCACAAATTACGGGCATTAAAATGCTCTCGATGCTTAACCCTGACAATATGCCTAAAGTTGTGTTTTCAACAGCGTATGATCAGTATGCTTTACAGGCTTTTGAAGAGAACGCGTTTGATTATCTACTTAAACCTATCGACCCCGCACGCTTACAAAAAACGGTAGACAGGTTAGTCAAGTCTATCACACCGCAGAACTACACTGCGATGGAGCATAAACAGCTGGAGCATGTTCCTTGCACTGGTCACAACCGTATTCTCATTATCGCTACGGAAGATATTGAATTTGCATACAGTGGATTATCAGGTGTGTATATTAATACCGGCCAACAAGAAGCGACGAGTCAATTAACATTGAAAGTACTCGAGGAAAAGACCCCCTTGATCCGTTGCCATCGCCAGTACCTTGTTAACCTAAAAGCAATTAAAGAGATCCAACTGTTGGATAATAGTTTGGCCGAAATCGTGACCACAAGTGGTAAGACTTTACCCGTAAGCCGCCGTTACCTCAAACTATTAAAACAAAGCTTTGGTATTGTATAGCGCGCAGTAGCTCAACTGCAAAAAAATAGCCTTACCACAAAAGTGAGTAAGGCTATTTTATGCTAAAGACTGAATATAAAGAAACATTACTTAATGTGTAGAAGCACTTCTTTCACCCCTGCCAGGCTGATCTATATCCAATCTCCTTTGCATCCTTGTCAGCAACAGTGCTGTACGAGTTTTAATTGATGGACGCAAGCCACCAAAAAAAATACAACAAACTCATATAGACCTCCTTATTTATATGGGCGTAATTTTAGTAAGATAGGGCTATATTAATAGTATTGATTAAGTCAGTGGCTGTATGGCGAGTTAAGTGGCCGATGTTACCGGTAAAATCGGTCAATTATTGAAACTAATGGTCACATTGAATATTAAATGACAGGCATAAAAAAAAGCCCTTAATCAAATGACTAAGGACTTAATAAAAACAAAGTAAACGTTATTCAATTAAGTGACGAGCACTATAAATTAAGCACAACATTTCTTGTATTTTTTACCACTACCACATGAACAAGGAGCATTACGGTTAGGCGTTTTTTCGAATACCGTTGTTTTTGGCTTGTTTAACATACCGTCTAAATCACGGATGTTTTCTTCTTTTTCTGCATTTACTTCAATGTTCGCAACTAATTTAGTGTCTGCTAAAATCGCTTCAATTTCAGTTTTGCGCTCTGCTGTTGGTACGATCAAATTTAAAGGTGACTCGTCAGTTCCAAGCTTAATATCACGTTTAGTGCTATAGCCCGATTTAACGTGGTTTAATCTCGCGTCAATACGACCTTTGAAAAACATTTTAGACATCTGCAGTTCCTAATTTTTAGATATTCTTAATTCAGCCCGCTCTTATACTATAAAAATGCCACTTTTTAAACACTAAGCCACTTAATTAATTAAAACAGCCCGTAAACGCAGTCTATATCGCTAAAGGTTTGGTGATTATTGCCGTTAACCAAGTTAATTAACGCATAATGTTAAAAATAATTATAATAATTCAAATTAAAGTGCTATTTATGGCGAAATCCAGCAGCATTTTCTACATTTGAACTCCCTTATCGATAGGCTAGGACAATACCCGAATGAATTTCAGTCAATTTAGTATCAAGCAAAAACTGATCATCACCATGATTAGTGCCGTTATTACCGCCACCTTACTCGTCGGGTTCGTGAGTCAAAACCTAGCCAAAGAAGTGATTGAAACACGCTTAACTACTTCTGAACTGCCCGCTAAATTAATGCAGATCCGTAATGAAGTAGATAAAGAAATTTCAACATTACAACAAGCTGCTCAGCAACTGGCAACAAACCGTTTTATTCTTGAACGCCTACAAAATACTACCGCAGCAAATCAAGAAACACAGTTAGTACAAACGCTAAATGATATTAAAAACCAATATCAACTCATTGATGCATCAATCGCGAACCGCATGGATGGTAATTACTGGAACCAAAACGGCTTCTTACGCCAATTAAACAGCCAACAAGACAGCTGGTTCTATGATTTTACCACCAGCAATAAAGCGCAATCCGTTAGCATCTTTAAAGAAAGTAACGGCGAAACCAAACTGTTTATTAATTATCAGCAACTCAATGGCACGGCAATGGCAGGGTTATCAAAATCACTCGATGACATGGTTAACTTTATTAACCAGTTCAAACTTGAGCAAAGCGGCTTTGTTTACCTCGTTGATGCCAAAGGGATGGTACGTCTACACAAGGACAATAGCCAAATCGGTAACGCTAATTTAAGCCGTATCTATAACCGAGAAGTTGCAAATACCTTACTACAAACAACCGCGTTTAATATGAGCGAAACGACCGTAAATGGACATAACGTGCTTATTGCCAGTAGTTATATCCCATCAATGGATTGGTATGTCATTGCTGAGTTACCTACCGAGGAAGCATTCGCGAGCCTAGCGCAAGCTAATAACAAGATTATGTTATGGACGTTTGTGATTGCCCTTGCTTTTACTTTTATTGCTATCTGGTTAGGAAACAACATTACGCGCCCAATTCAACGTATCGCAAATGTATTTGCAGAACTGGGTAATGGTGACGGTGATTTACGTCAACGTATCGATATCCAAGGACGCGACGAAATTGCGCAATTGTCATTGGGCTTTAATAGTTTTATTACTAAGATCCATGATGCAATGCAAGAAGTCTCACGCACCGGTGAAGCCCTTCAGGAAGCGGCAGCAGAAGTGGCAAGCCAAGCACAGATAACGTTAGATAATAGCCATGAACAACGTGACCGCACCTTCTTGGTCGTGACTGCAATTAATGAAATGGGTGCGACAGTTAACGAGATTGCCAGTAACGCATCAGCAGCGGCCGTAGAGGCCCAGAATGCGGAATCTGAGACCCGAGATGGTCAACACGTTGTAGCCCAAGCCAGTGATGTGATTAACCAGCTTGCAGATGATGTGGATGAAGTCAGCCGAGTTATCGATTCATTAGCCAATAATACGCAGGCAATTGGAGGCATTTTAGAGGTGATTAGCAGTATTTCAGCACAAACGAACTTACTGGCCCTTAATGCAGCGATTGAAGCAGCGCGTGCGGGTGAACAAGGACGTGGTTTTGCCGTGGTTGCGGATGAAGTACGTAATTTAGCAAGCCGTACCGATCAATCGACCAACGAAATTCAAATAATGATTGATAACTTACAAAGTGAGGCCAGCAGCGCAGTAGCAGCTATGCTAAAAAGCCGTGAGTTGACCACACAGGGCACCATAGCGACAACTGATACCTCGACAGCATTAGTGTCTATTGGTGAGCGTATTTGCCATATCTCGGATATGAACACCCAAGTAGCAACAGCAACAGAAGAGCAATCAACGGTAGTCAATGAAATCAACCAAAACATCGTTGAGATTAATGACATAACCCAATGCACTGCAAATACTGCAGAAGGCTTAGCGAAATCAAGTCATGCGTTACGCGATCTTTCGATGCGCCTGGGTGATATGGTTGGTGTATTTAAGCTCTAGCAATATAGTCAGAATGAGAATTAAAATAAAAAGAAGAGCCTAAATGCAATAAGCCCTGTGTTGACAGGGCTTATTGTTAACTAATTGACCATACAGACAACTACAGTGACATCACGGTGAGGAATACACCCGCAAAAAGACTGCTTACGATGAGTTTATTTTCGACCATACACTTTCTGTTATTGGCTAATTTATTCGTAGACAGTTTATGCGTAACCGATTGACGATTAGATAATTGATTAATAGACAATTCATCAATAGACAACAGCGCTTCAGTTAATATTGGTTCATCAGGCACTTTCGCTATTTTTACTGCTGTTGCGTTCGCTTCTTTCTTCAAGCAGATTTGACGACTTTCTTCATCACAGTCATCACACTTATGTTTTATATCACTCATGCCTAAATGCGTTAAAAGCTGTGTAATATTTTCTATTTTGTCACCCTTACAATTAACTTGTTGAGCCTTGTTATCATCCCTGTCAGTACAATGGTTATCATCACTATCGGTATAATGACTATCATCCCTGTCGGTACAGCAAGTATCGTTTATCAATTGCAATGTGTCACCGCTATTTATAGATTGTTGAATTTTTAAGATAAAATATCCACCCATAGAATTTAACCTCCCGATGTCAAAATACCTCTATAGTGATAATAACGTGAATATCACAAAAAACTCAATATGATTATCAACAATCTGTTCATTATTTACTACAACGCGTAACAATTAACCACTTATGGGTAGCCGATTAAATAAAAGACAAAAAAATACCGCTAACGTTTTAGTTCAACACAACGTTAAGCGGTATTTTTATTCATCATCTATACTATATTCGGCCATTAAATGACTTTAAGTGTCGCGACTAGTTCCTTGTTACGCACTTCAATTGACTCTAGCACGGCTTTAATCATGGTTTGGGTTAAGTCATCTTTAAGTTTGTATATTGGCATCTGATTAAGCACAGGGTTTATCACTTGCTCTGCCATTCTGATCACTTCTGATGTAAACAAATCCGGCATGCCTTCAATCTTAACTTCATGCACTTTCATATTCGTTACATAGAACGCGGCTTTTTCTGAATTATAACTCAGTGAACCTGTTAATCGCGTATGACCACGATATTCTAACCCTGCCATTAGTAATTTAACATTTAATTGCAGCTCTATTTCATTCTTGTCTTTCGCTAACGCCAATACCGGGTTGCTCAGTTCAACCGTCAAAAATGACGTTTTTTTCACTAATGGCATGACTGTCGAGACTTTCTCTTGCAGCTCTGCCTCACTAAATTTAACCGTCAACGCCTGTGCCGTAAATGAGAATGAAAATGTGCACATTAATAACAAGGTAAGTATTAATTTATTCATACACGTTTTCATTATTTTACACTCTCTGCTTCAGTACTTTTATTTACTTCAGTACTACTCTGTACTTCACCACTAAAGCCAACTCGATTATCACCAACTGAATAAGCGACTATTTGGCTAAGCTCTTGCAGGCTGTAACCCGATTCCTGTCGCCATTGGTTAAACGTATTTTGGATCGTGGTTAAGCTACGCTTTGTCATTAAACCACCATCGATAAGTTGATGACCACGGAAATACGCTTCAACATCACTGCTCAAAATAAAGGTGTCTTTACCTAATCGACGCAATGCATACGGGCCGGTATTACCGCCTAAACGACTACCGTGTTTTTTCATGTATTGCCACAAGCCCACAACATCATCTGCTGGCCATTGTGCTAACCAGTGAGCAACTGAGCCATATTCATCACAGATCTCGTTGAGCCACAGCGCATTATCACGCACAGTTTTGACCTTGGTATAGTTACGAATGATTTTAGTATCGGCCGCTTTACGCTCTAACATATCATCAGGCATTAAGATCAGTTTATCGATATCGAAGCCCCAGAACACCTCTTCAAATCCGGCCCACTTAATTTCAATAATTCGCCAAACGAACCCAGATTTGAAGATCGCACGGGTAAACTCAGCCAAAACATCGCTGTTTTGTACAGTAACGAGCTCGGCATTTGTCAGTGGTTGCGATAATAAATATGCAAGCGCCTGCTCCCCGCCTTTACGTTCCGCAGCTCGGTGGTATATTTTGTCGAATGATTCCATAACGCATCTCTAAACCATTTAAATGTATTGGATAAGTGTACAGTAAATTAGTTTTGTCCCAAACATTTTCAGCCGTGCATACAAATATAACTCGCTTTCACGACAAAAAAATCGACATTACTGCGGCTATAGTCACAACACAAACCAAGGATCAGGGATATAACTATAATGAAAAAACGACTCCTAACACTACTCATCTCATCGTTGTTTACACTGACAGTTCAAGCGCAGGTTGAGAGTACCAATACCGCGAGTCATGCGCGTTTAAAAAACAATTTAGACGTCACTCAACAAAATTTTTATCGCGGTTTACGCTTTGAAGATTGGACCGCATCAGGCCTCACAAAAACGGACATAAAAAC
>SPKZ01004044.1_pt1 | contig 14476 bp, 12 predicted proteins | sample 2456571 | NCBI WGS metagenome assembly SPKZ01 (sample SAMN11192286, study PRJNA482655) | marine metagenome | biome: ENVO:00000447; feature: ENVO:00000244|ENVO:00000211|ENVO:00000569|ENVO:00002023; material: ENVO:00002151; isolation source: ocean water from marine abyssalpelagic zone ...
ATCTGCCGATTTTCTTTTCATTATACTAACCATACCATTAGTAGGGTTAATAAAAGCAGATGTGTTGTTAAAATTACCAAACGCTTCTACTTCTTCCATCAACCACGATTCAAGTTTTTGACTACCAACCATAAAAGTTCCGTCAGGGTTTTGAACAGCTACACCGCTTGCTTTAGCTCGTTCCATTTTAATTTTGTACTGCTCTTGAGCTTCCTTCATTGTTTCAAACAAACCCCTTGTCCCTTGCTCTAAGTTTGTTCTGCCTAAGTTATAATCTCTTAATTTAAGTTTACCTGACTTTAGTAATTGGTCTTGCATCAACATAAACTGTTGTGCGTTATCAGCGTGGTCTAGTGCATATTGATTTATATTAACCGCTTCACCTTGAGGAGCATTCGATAGAGTTTCTCCAAACTGTCGTGACGCTTCATCAATTTGGTCTCGCCTAGCTTGTCTTAATGCTTGCGTTTCCGAAAGCATTGTGTTCATATCCGATGCAACCTCAGCCCAATTTACTTGGCTGTCGGCCATCCTAGTGGCATACTTATAATAAGATTTTTTAGCCATAACTTATTTTAATAACCCATTTCGGTCATCTTGGTGTTTGGGTTGTTTGTTTTAGAACCGTTCATTAAATCGGAAAAAGTTCTCGCTTGGGCCTTGCCCACAGCATTGTAAGGAAATTTTTTAACCTTCATTTTTCCGCTAGTCTTACATTTATATTTAACTGTTGGCATTTCTTTTCTTTTTTTTGGTTTTTAATACTTTAAAATCTGCTCCTGTAATTTTATCAAAAGGCATTGCTGCTCTTGCAATCTTTCTTTGTTTTTTACTTAACTTACTCATAACTTACAATCCAAGTTGTTCTCTAATCATTTTAATTTGCTCAGGACTTAATCTACCCATAAAGGAATCAAAACCTGCTTCCGACATAGTTCCTAAACCTTTAATCATATCGGGTGTTACATCTACAGTTTGTCCGCTAGTCAAGTCTGTTATGCCCCCCATTTGATTTAGTTGTCCTGCTAAATCCATTTGATTTGGAGCAGGTGGACCCATTAGATTCGGGTCAACCTGAATACCGGCTATTTTTTGTTGATAAGCTTGTTGAGTTAAAGGGTTTATAGCTCCTGACTTAACAGCTTTTTGATACTCTGTGTTAAATGGGTTTAATCTGTCTAACTTAGTTACATCGGCCGCTTTCATTTGATTTTGCCTTTGTGTTCGTGTAAGCTGTCTTTGAGTTTTACCTTCTTGACGCACAGATGCGGACTTGGCATATAACGGAGCTAATTGTCCTGCTTGAGATACCGTAGAGCCTAAGCCTTGTATACCTGCCGCTATGGCTTGTTGTTGTGCTTTTGCAGCATCTGCTGCTGCAATCTGTGCACCCGCAGATTCTTCTAAGTCTAACTGAACATTAACATCTCGTAGTCGAGCTTCTTCTCCCGCAACAAGTTCTTCTAGCCTTTGAGCTTCTTGTCCCATAGCCGCAGCAACCTGTCGTTGAGCTTGATTCTGAGCCATTTGAACTCTACCTGCTGTAGCAGCTCCTCCTCTTTCACTTTCTTGACCTGCCGCAATTGCTTGTGCTCCTTGAACTAACAAGGCTTCTCTTTCAAGTTCATAAGGCTCTTTTCTAATAGCTAGTTCTTCGTAATAATTAACCTCTAATCTTTTACGAGCTCTATCCATTGCCTTTTTTGCATCAGCTTCGGCATCTTCTCTAGCTCTTTTTGCTCTGCCGGCCTGAGCAAAGCTCATCGCAGTTCCGGTTCCACTTACGGCTAAACCTACGATACCTACTATTAATGACCCAATTGCTGACATTCTTCTTTATTTAATATTTTTATAACTTCTTTGTAGTCCATAGTATACACATCTGCTTCAGCTTCTTCAAAGATTGTGGCATCTGTTTTATACACATCTGCAAAAATACTATCTTCGTGAACCACGAAAACTCTTTGAGTCCCAATTTGCGTAAAAATAGTATGAGGGGCAGTTATTCTATTTACCTCACCATTATCTAACAAATATGAAACATCTCCTTTTAATAAAAAAGAAGGGTGTTGTTGCTTATGTATCATACTTACTATAACTGCACCTTTTGGCATAAACAATTCTCTTGTATAAAACCCTCCTTCAATATGTTGTTTTAAAGGAGCTATTTTTTTTAATTCTGCTTCTTGAGGTTGTCCGCATTTGTGCTCAATACCCCCAAGGCTTATTATTTTTTTGTGAAATAAATTTATTTTCTCCCATAAGTTGCCTCTATTTAATGTTATAGATTTTAAAACATCTTTAGCAACTTCGTATTTATCTTCACTCATTATTAAATAAAATTGAATTTTAATTACAAAGATACTAAAATTAAGGAAAAGATTTCATCACTTCGCTTTCTACAGCAAACAGTTCTGTAGGGGTCGTATCGGTGTTAGTTATAGTAAATTCCATAAAGTGACCTAATATTCCGTGAGACTCTGCAACTGAGTTCTTAATAAATAAATAAAAGTTAACTGCACCCACCGGTAAACTTCCCGGAAGTGATGTATCAACTATTACCCTATTAATGTTGTTTGGAAGGTCTACCTCTACAGCCGTAACCACTCCAATATAGGTAGGAGTAGCATTTACAACCGGTAGTGGTGCATTATACAAGCTGTCTCCTGTTGATAAAATACTGTCAATATCTAGTACACTTACCGCACCCGTATTTTGATTAGTTTGGGTTAAAGGAAAATTAACTATAACAGCCGCAGGGTTAGTGGTATCAATAGAAATACTTTCTGCTAAACCATTTAAAGAACGTAAAGCATACTCGTCAGGATTTGCCGGAGTAGCCCCTGAGTTTCTAATGAATGCAAACCAATCTCCTTCTTTCTGCTCAAAATAGCTTGCTTCAATAAAACCCGTAGTCTGTTGGTCTGAAACAAAAGTACCTGACCAAGCTGCGTCTGACTCAAGATTTATAGTTTTAAAAAGTTTATTTTCTAATGGATTGGTATTAAAAACCGACTTCATTACAGAGTTATATTGTACACCATAAAAGTTATTACGAGTGTCGTTAGTATTGTGTCTCCATAAGTTTCCACCGCCAAATGTGTAAAAATAATTATTTGTACCAATCATAAAGTCAGGGTGATAAGAATAAAAAGAAGGCCACCCTTTCGATGTTTCTGAAAATGTTAAAGTATATTTTGGCATATATATTTTTTTGTGTCTCGTTAACGAGACGGTTATTATTTATCCACTACAACCACATTCTTCATCTGTAATTGAAACAAATTTTGACAATGTAAATGAAGTTCCCGGAGAACACACCGTTTTTGTCCCCAATCCAACTATGGTATCTGTAATAGTCGCACCACTACAATTTGTATAGCTAAATGTAGCATTGTTAGCTCCTGAATTAGTAACGGTATATGTATAGCATTTATCGTCACAAGAGTTTTCTAGTGGCAACAAAGCAGATATTGTATCACTTGGAAGTTCTGAGGTTGTTCCGATTATACGCCACCAACAGCTTCCATAGCTAGTAAGCTGCACGATTCTTCCGATTCCAACTTGGCCTAGCTCCTCGTCTACCAACCTAACTATTACTTGAGTGGTCCCAAAAAACGCAGGATAAGAAGCACACAATTCAGCTATCCAATACCCTTCTACACAATCATCATTGTCTGTACAATCTGTCGCACCACCCGTAATAAGAGCAGCAGTAACAATACTTCCTTGTAATGCACATATATTTATGTTTTGTTCTGAACCAACGGTAGTTTCTACACTTTGACTTCCATTGTTGTAAGTTACTGATTGCTCAGACTTAGAGTTGTTGTTTATATTAAAACACTTTAGAACATTTACAGGACACGGAACGATGTTTGTTACGACCCCGTTAGCATCCACCGTTATAGTAGAGTTAATATTGATAACGACATAATCTCCTGCGGCAACTTTGTTAGTTGCCATATTGTCAGTAAATACCCAATCGTACAATCCAATTAAACCATAGTCACCATTAACAGGAACGTTGTATATGGGTGCAGCTTCTCCTTCAAATTCTCCACATTCATTTGCTATATCTGACCCTATCAAAACTTGCGGACACTCTACAGAAATTTGAAAATCCGAATTGTTGTATGTTGCTGCAATTTGAGTTTCTATTATTTTATTTGTGTTTGTGCTATTAACAAAGTATCCTACACATTCTCCCGGAGCACCTGCTTGTACGCCTGAGTCTCCCGCAGCATAAACTACCGACTCGCTTCCTGTGATTTGTACAAACTGACCATTTTGCTCAAAAATATATTTATCTAAAGAGAAAGCACCCGGAACAGGGTTTCCGCATCCGGCTGCTGCACTATTACCTAGAACAACAAAATTACCCGCATTTGAACTGCTTAAATATCCAAAGTTTTGTGAGCTTACTTCATTAAACACACTTGTGCCTTCTACAAACCTAAACCCGTCAGCACAATTGTAAGGGTTGAAAACCACTCTTACTACACCTATAGCTGTGGTGGTCTCAAAATTAGCGGTGTAATATCCTGACTGAGCAGAGCTTACGTTTATAATCGTATCACAATCTTGTGCACAATCCCCGCACACAACAGGGTCTTGTAAAATACCGTTTACTTGTTCTCGTACAATTTGATTATCACTATAAAAACCATCGGGTGCTTTGGTTGTTAAAGTAAGGTCAGTATATACTGCCGAAGAACTAGCTAAGTTCGGTCCATCTAAAAAATAATTACTTGTTGCTCCCATATTTAATTAAATTATACAATCACAAAATGTTAAAGTTACTGTTATAAAATCTTCGTTTCCACTTACTACTGTTGGAGTAATTTGAGAACAATATTCTTCTGTGCTGTTAGGTGTTAATGTAAATGTTTGGTCAACTCCTTCACAGTCTCGGTATCCAATAATAGCAATGTTAGCTCCTGTATTTATTATGTCATAAACGTTACAGGGTTCACTACAGCTACAATCGCAACAAGCATTCTGAGCACTATTGGCATCATAACATAAAGCTGCTTGAGTTGGTGTTCTGTAGTCGTATATTAAATATAAGTATTTTTCTGTTCCTACAGGATTCACAAATGTTCCTGTAACAACAGGTGGTGTTGGTGTTTGAGGTGTAATGTCAACAATGTTTGGGTTAGACATTAATGAATTTATACTCGCTTCAGTAGGTGCATACTCTGTGTCGGTTCTTAAATATTTTAATTTACTAGACGAAGAAAAATCAAAAGTGTCTCCCGGAGCAATTTTATTAGATATTACAGATACCGTATCTCCGTCAGGCGGAATAGGACCTAAACCTACTTCTCCTGTCAAACTACTAAATTGAGATATTGCATAAGCTTGACCTTGAATAGGATTTGCAAAAGAAACAAAATTGCTTGTGGTCGGTGAAATAAAAGTTCCATCGGTCCACCTATATTCGTTATGAATAGTTTCTCCTATTAAATTATAAGGAGTTAAGCAAACTTGTACTACCGTTAATTCTTCAGCTTCAGGACACCCTACTTTTATATCAATGTTTGCATCACCTGCAATGTTGGGTCCTTGAGTAACAGATAAAGTAATATCTACTTTATTGTCTATAGCACTAGATTTGGAAAACGTTAAAGTTCCGCTTCCGGTAGAATTTAAAACCAACGTTGTTCCTGTTAATGACTCTTGTATGTTAACATTTGTATTAGCACTAATAGAATTTACAAGAACATCTATAGTTACATCTCCTACTATTTGAGGTAATTCCACACAATAAGTTTGTGGACCCTTTGCGGTTATAACTTTTTCAAGTGTTACATTACAACTAATACATTCAGTTTCAGTTGGAATTTCTATTAGGTTTGAAGATAAAACATATTCATTCATATAGGGGTCAAACGCTCCTAATTTTTGAGTATTAGGATTGTCAATAAATAAATCTCTAAACCAAGACCTCATATTTTGTTCAGATATTACACCAAGTTGTTCGTTGGAATATCCTGTGCCTTTTAATTGTATAACAGCTCCACGTTTAGAATCTGTAAAAAACTTGTTAGGACCAAACTCGGCATAGCTTTCAGGATTTAAACTAATACCATATTCTTCTGTACGAGCAATTTGTGTTCCTAAAACTTCAGGCACAGATGCTATAGCTCCACCGCCTGCTGAATCTGAAAGTAAATTTTTTCCTGTTAAAACATAAGATATTTTATCTTCTTGTAGTGTAAGTAAGTCAGTCTGTCTACCTGCTAGTTTTCTTACAGGCCCGTATCTTTCTTCTAAAGGCTTGAAATTTAAAAGACCTAAATTAAAGTTGTTTAAATTGTTTAGATTGGTTTCGTCATTATAAACCCCGCTATAAGTAATATCGGCAAACCTGTGGTATCTCCCATAACTTTCATTGGTAGTAGTTAAAACTCTTTCTCCTAAATTAAAACTTCTACCTTCAAAAGAATCTCTAATTCTATAGCTTTCAACTCCGTTACCAAAAGAATAGCAATTAAAGAAGGGCGTATTAACCTTGGTTGGAGATGAAGGGACGTTACCTAAATGAGTACATTTTTCTATGCTTGTATAATCAATAGTAATGTTTGAAGGGTCATCAGGAGGAGTAGCTGATGAGGTTGATGCACTATTGCATTGTCCTATAACTGACACACCATCAGAAGGATTTACAATAACGGTAGCACTATCTCCGTTTAAATCAATGTAGTCAAATTGTATAGGGTTGGGTTCGTCTTGGTCTACACTTAATGAAATAGAACACGTATCATCATTAGTTACTATATTCAAAGTTTCTGATGATTCAAACCACACATTAGGCAACGCATCACTAGGTAGAGTTTCAAATACAATAGTGTTTTCTGCTCTAGTTATAAACCATTCCATTGTTATAGAAGAATCTCTTTTTGATGAAGAACCACAAGCTCGAGTTCCTGTACAAGCAAAAGTAATTTGGTCGTCAGCGTCTTGAAACCACGTGAAAAAATTAGTTCCAAGCTCAGGAGTCATATCATAATAAAGACTGTTACTTGTTAAGCAGCTAGCCGAAGCACCGCTATCTGTGTTAGCCTGACCAACATACACGTTGCTACCCACACCGCCACCGCCAACTTCCCATAAGGTTTGGTCGTCTAAAGAAGTTGCAATGTTATCACCTTCCCACCATTCAATAATGTTTGGGTAAAACTGAGAAGCAGTAAACTCCTTGTCATAGTCAAATATTCTTCTTTCACACTTATTATTTCCATCTGCCGGACCTTTTCGTTTGAACTTCATTTTCAACCTAATTCTACTTCCCCCGGGTATGTCAAAAGGCACATAGGTTGTGGGGTCAGCAGGGTCACTTCTTCTTCCGAACACTCCATCACCACGATAGGCTAGCCCGGGGTAACAATCATTTCCGCTTGTTGTAATATCAAATTCACCGGGACTAATAAAAGCATCAGCATCTTGTGTTATAGAAAAGTCTTGCACTTTTATTGACATATAGACTCCTTGTGCAATCTTTATTGCATTTCCATCCGAGTCGAGCGGAGGGTTATCTTCACCCAAAAAGTCTCTTTCTTCTGCTCCTTTTTCTAAAACAGTTGCGTAAGCACAATTAGTTAGAGGACCGTTAGAATCTCTTTTAACTATAAATCTATCCCCAACTTCAACTTTTCTTGCATTTTCCCCATCTAATAAAAAATAAGTTTTATTGGTAAGGGGGTCTGTAAAATATATATTGCTATATATTGTTTGATAAATTTCTTCTGCGGGCTTTATACAAAACTTATAGTGAGTTGCCCATTCAGGAGCTTTCATTGTAGAAGGAATTGTAACCTGAATAAAGTTTTTTGTAGCCGAGTTTTCACAAGGAATATGAATTGTATTGTTGGGGCTTACTAAAGCTGTCGAAGCTCTAGCGTATTCATCCAAATATATCATTCCTATTTCGTAATCTCTATTGCTGTGTAAACTTCTAGCGTCTCCAATTTCTTGAAACTCAACTTCAAAAGTGTTGAACTCAAAATATTCATAAACAGAAGCTGTAGGATTGGTGGTATCATCCACCCTTCGCATTGCTAAAAGTTGTATTATAATATCTGTTCCATTTGCGGTAACAGAAATTGCTTGGTCTACTAAACCAATTCCGGATTGATATTTGGTCCAACTAGGTTGACTGTTTGCATCAATAATGTTTGCAACATTACAGTTAAAAGCATCTGTAAAGGTGCTTCCATTACAAGCATTACTTACTGTTTCGATATTAGTTGGAGCATTAGGTGCTCCGATTCCAATTTTTTCTTGAAAATCATCACTATTAACGAGTGAAGCAATAGTGGTAAAATTTGCAGGTAAAGTATAAAAGAAGGTTAAATTAGTTGCTTGAGTTTGCCCTAAAGGAGTAGCAGCACCTGTGTAGTCAGCGTGACTAAAAGAAATATCAAAACTAAGTGATGCACCTTCCACCAAATTTCCTGCAATAGAACTACAATCAATAACAGCCTTAGAGTCAGGAACTTGATAAGGATTGGCTGCCGTAGGGTCTATAAAATATCCTGACTGTTCAAAAGAAACATCTAGTTCCGTAAGCCCTATATCTAAACTTTGTAATTCAGTAACATAATCTAAAACTACATTCCCTCCATTGCAGTTTATTAAATCGTATCCCTCGTAATAATTTCCATACATCAGCCTATTACCCATAATAGTTTGAGCTTGAGCCTGAAGTGGGACGTTGTCGTATAGTCTTAACAACTCTGATTCAGGTAGAATAGTAAATATTTTGCTATTATCAAAAACAAAACTAGCTTCTACGTTGTCTAACAATCCGAGGTCTTTTTTATTTAGCTTTTCAATTATTTTTACAACATTTCCGTCAGCTTCTTTAAATAAAATATCTACGCCAACAACTAACTCTCCTCCTGTATTATATGTTACAATAGCTCCATTAAAAGAATTTAACATTCCTTCATTTAAAAAAGAATTTGCACTAAAGATAAAGTTGTTTGGAGCAAAAGCAACTTCACTAAAAGGAGAAGTGGCTGAGTATTGATTGTTTGCATATAAATAACGATAAGCAAAACAAATAAACCTTTCTTCCATATATGTTTCTTCACCGCCTACAGTTGTTAGTTGAACTTCAGGAGCATATAAGGGTGGTTTTTTAATAACTAATATTTCTTCTTCTGTAAACCCATCAACCGTTGTAACACTATTAGGTGTGTCATAACTTTTAGTTATATCTATTTCTCTTGGCTGATTGAGGTTGTCTGTAAAAAACAATAAGTTTTCAATAATACTTACTCCTGTAATCAAATAAGAAGGGTCAAAATTTAAAGTAGTTTGGTCGTTACTACCTTCTTTTCTCATACTAATAACGTGATAATTTATACCTTGAGTTAGAGTGTTATATGAAACTACTAAGTCTAGTTTTCCGGTTACAGTAGAATCCGCAAACTGAGGGTCGTGAACAAACCAATATATATTTTCAGTTGAAGGGTCGTCTAGGGCTCCAATACATTTAGCCTGAGAGCTTAATAAGGTTCCTTTATAATTTAGTGTAGTAAGCTGCTCGTTTCCTTTTGCATTTTCTACAGAGCCTATTTCTGTATCTTCAGTAGACCCAAGCCTTACATTTAAAGCATCTATATATTCGCCATTAGGAACAAGACGCTCATCAACGCCTTTGTTCATTCTTCCGGCTATAAAATTACGAGAAAGATTAGCCATTTTATTTTATCCATTTATCTCGTCCTCGAAGATTCATTAACAACCTACCGGGATGAATATTACTTATTCTAATTTTTGCGTTTCTAAGTAAAGCACTTTTTCTTTTTCTTGCTCTTAAAACTACATATTCTTGCACCCCAAACTTAGAGTTTAATATGGCAAAAGTAATATAAGCATAAACGTATTCTTCAAATAATTTATTTACACTTACTTGCGTATCGTCACCATTTTCCATATCATCTGAAACATACTCTAACACTACACTTTCATCTGCCATTCCTGAACTAAAGTTAATAACCCCTCCTTTTTTATCAATTACAAACGTGGGGTTTTGATTAGCTGTCTCTGTATTCAAGCCATACGCTGCTCCGATTCCATAGTCAAAACACCAATAGCCATTTATGTTGTAGCCTTCAAGACCGTGAAAAGGACTCCCTTGGTTTAAATAAATACTTCTTTTTCTGTTTTCTAAACGAGCTAAATCAATAGGAGAGTTTTGAGGACTTAAAGCATATCCGTCTTGGTCAAATAATATTTTACAATTATTGTCTTGCAAATAAGCTGAGGACCAATTTGTTTGTATGTTTTCAGTTAAAGGAAACAAAAGACCATTTCTCCACATAGACACCCTTACCCAATTAACGTAGTCTGATGGTAAGACAAACCTCAAGTCATCGCAAACAGTCAATTGTAAAATTTTTATTTCCTTAAAGGCATCATAGTTTAGTTCTTGTATTGCTCTTTTAGCGTGAAATAAAACTTTGTAACGGCTCTGATTATTTACTAATTCTCCATTGCCTTCATACATTGTCATATAATTATTTACAATATCATACAAAGAGACATATTGATATGAGCCCCAATTTGCATTCTCGGGCTGATTGCCGTTATTTTCATAATATTGATACTGAGTAATATATGACATAGCTAATTAATTATGTTAATTTTTCTTTTGCTTCTTCTTCCATTTGTTGAGCTTGAGCGTATTTATAAACTTCTAGTTCTCTAATAGATACACCACAGTATTGCAAAATGGTCATTGTTAAATCCATTTGGTCATCAAGCGGTAATTCAAAATCTTGATAGTCGGGGTCGTTAGGGTTAAATACAGGCTCCCCACCTGCTAAAGTGGTGTAAGTCCATCTTGGCTGAAAAGGATACCTAAAATACTGACACGTAACACCTGCTGTAATTTCTTCAGGATAGGAAGTTAAAATATTTCCTTCTTGAGTATAAGCAGGAAATAACCTATTAGGAGATGTCAACATTGTGTTTTGCAGCATTGTAATTTTACTTAACGTGACATTTTCTAATTCGTTTAAATAACCTCTGTATATAAAATAAGTTTGACCTATAACAGTTGAAATGTCGGCTGTCAAATTAAGAATAGTAGGAGTGACTGAAACAACTTTTGCTGACTCATAACTTACAAAAACAGGAGCAACATTTTCTGTAGCCACAATAACTGTATCTCCGGGCTCTATACCTGCCAATGTAAAATCTGCGTTACTATCTATAAGTTGATTTGCGTTTGTTGCTGTTGAGGTTCCTGTTGCTAATTGCTTTTGAGGAGTTAAAACTTTGTTTATCAAATAGTAATCGTTACCGGTATATAGGGCTTGAGGTAAATAAAACAAGTTTGTATTTAACGCTGTAGATGGTAATAAAATAGTTTCGGAAAATTGTTCTATTACTTCCGCATAATTTTTTCTAAAATCTGCATAATCGGTATTAGAAATATTTTTGTTTTGAGCATTTATAGTGTAATTATATTGATAAAAATAATTACTAAATAAATCTAATTGTGCTTGCTCGGCAAATAAATTAAAGTCACTTGGAGAGATGTATCCATAGTTGTTTTTATTTAATACCGATAAAACCGTATTTCTTATCTCATTAATCATCTAAAATCTTTTTACAAAGATAGTGAAAAAATAAGAGGGTCTCTGTTTTAACCAAACTGCAAAAAAAAGAGGACTCATAAAGAGTCCTCTTATTGCTTTAGTTTAATTAATTTATATTAAGCGAAGGTGATGGCGGTTATTTCAACTGCTCCTCCTGCTGCGGATGATAGTCCACTTAAACTTACTTGTAGTGTTGGTCGAGTCCAACTTTGAGTTAACACTGATACGATTGCATCTTCAATAGTGTCTCTTACATCTTCATTGTTTGCTGCCATCACAGTGTGTTCAATTTCAGATTTTTTACCTGAAACATAATGAACTGTACATTTACTTGTAGTTTCTTGCTCAACAAGAGCAATCTCATTAACAAGGACTAATTGATTAGCCTCATTTTTCACGGGGATACTTAAATACTTTTGCATAGTAAAAAAAATTAAGGGTTATTATTGCTACAAAGATACAATAAATTTTCATTGCCATTTTTAATGTTTTTCCACACAGTATAAGGAAATTTACTATTATCTATTAAGGTTGCTTCACACCACAAAAAACTATTACATTTAATCTTATATCCTTGAGAAACAGACTTAGAAATTTCTGTATTATACCAAAACACGTAAGTGACGGTTTTTAAGTCGTATATGTCTCTTTCAGAATTAGAATTAAGTAAAACCTTTGTTTCAACTAATTCATTTCTAAATCCTAAAAAAATAAATAGAAATAATAATATTACTCCTACCCATATTTTGGTTTTTCTAATCATCTAACAACCCTTCTAAAACTTTTAGCTGTTCTAGCCCTTCATCACTTTTCAAAAACCCTGCGACAAAATCATAAGGGTTTTCATTATGAGGGACTGATAACATTTTAGTTTTATTTGTAGGTGTATTATACCAAACTTCTTTCTTTTTATTTCTAAACTTTAAATGTCCTTCTTCAAAAAGAATTAAAACATTACTTGAATGTTCAAGCTCAGGGTCGTTTACTGCATCTAAAAACTGTATTGGATTTCGTTTAGCAAAAAGTAAAATATCTCTTTTAAGTTCTGCGGTAGTTAGCAAATCAGTTTTAACATTGAATAAAACCCTTGATATATTTTCTAGCTTAGAAATTGATAAACTTTTAGCTTTACTTAAAGCTGAAGCTTCTGCTTCTAAAAATTCAAGCTCCTCGCTTGCTTCTTTTTCAGCATTTACTTCTTCAAATATTTTATCATTGTAAGGGTGTAAATATAAAAACTGTTGAAGAACTTGATTTTCTTTACCAACCCTTAACATACCATCCTCAAATATAATAGGCTCTAGGATAACGTTTCCATCTTGCTCATCTTCATAAGGAGACTTTTGATTTCTTGCGTACCTTAATGCTCTATTTTGACCTGTTTCAGGGTCAAAGTGTAATAAAGGACTTCTTTTTGTGTGTTTGGTTTGCAGCATAAAAGAAAGAGGTGCTGCATCTTTTTTGAGTCTGTAGAACTTGTCTACGTATTTTTGTTGCTTTTTCATTGAATTAAAATTAAATTAAATTAAAAAAAGAAGTGTCTCGCTAACGAGACACCTCTTGAGTTTAGTTATTAGTCTTGGAAGATAAAGAAGTTGTTTGCACCTAAAGTACATACACATCTTTCAGATAAGAAAGATACTCTCATTTCATCTTCTGTGGTTGTAGCTGCACCACCTGCACTACCTACTATCCACGTTTTATATCTTCTATCTTCAGTTTCTGAAGCTCTATATCTAACGTGTAAGAAAGGTCTTTTAGCATTTTTACCTAAGATTTGGTCATAAACGGTAGTAGAACCCGCAGGTACTAATAAACCACTTACTAAACCTGAACCGGCAGGTAAATCACCTCTCATAGTTGGGTCGTTTAGGTATTTCCAATCAGACTTGTAAAAGTCATAACCTCTACGGAATCCTGTGAATCCTAAGTTAAGAGCCATTTCCTCGTCATTGTCAAATAGTCCGTAAGACGTACCACCCGCACCGTAAGAGTTTTGAGCTGCTAACATATCGTCTAAGTCAAAGCTAAATTGTCTGTTTAAGAAAATTACGTTTTCTTCAATAGAACCTTGCTTATCTAATCTTGATATAATGTCATCAAAATCTTGAAGAACAGCAGGTATTCCTGAATAAACGTTTCCTCTAGTTTCAACTGCGTGAAAGACTCCTTCAGAACCTTTGTTACCAACAGGACCTGTTGTTTGTCCTATTGCACCTGAATTTGCTTCAGCAGGTACTGCTTCAATCATTGCTGTTTCTAGGTAGTCATCAAATCTTAACCTTGTTTCGTGCTCAGACTTTAAATACCATAGGTATCCTGAAGCACCATCCTCAGTTGTAATTTCAATCCAACCAATTTGAGCCATATCAGAACCTGCGATAGCAAAGTTGTCTTTAAGAATGATTGGAGAGTTATCAAAAATAAAGTCATCTGCCTGTAGACTTCCTTCCATTCCGGCTTGACCTTTTTTGAACTCAGAACCATAAATCCAAACTGTTACGTTTGTATCTGCTAAGGCTCCACCACCACCTACATATCCACCTGCTTCATAAAAAGCAATCTCGAATTGACTGTTAGGTAAATCAACAGAAGTAATAATACCTTTGTTGCTTCCGCTACCATTATTTTGAACAACCATAACTGTTTGTCCTACTCTAAATGCAATCTCAGTATCTTGACCTGCTTGACCTGCTGTAGAGTTGTTAGGTGTTAAATTATCGTTTACTTGAATGGTTCCTGTGTCGGCTGCGTTAGCCATATCTGAACCACATTCTACATATTTAATATGCAACCTTCCTTGTTCAGCCCATTTAATAAGGTCTGAGTTAGAAGGCATTTCAGCTCCTACCATTCTC
>SPKZ01012038.1_pt1 | contig 14460 bp, 13 predicted proteins | sample 2456571 | NCBI WGS metagenome assembly SPKZ01 (sample SAMN11192286, study PRJNA482655) | marine metagenome | biome: ENVO:00000447; feature: ENVO:00000244|ENVO:00000211|ENVO:00000569|ENVO:00002023; material: ENVO:00002151; isolation source: ocean water from marine abyssalpelagic zone ...
AGCTTGCTTCTGGCATATTCATAATAAAATCTACCTATACAGCGTGTTTGTATATAGAGTTTAGACCAATCCTGAGAATAATGCATAGGCATGTAATATAAAGATATCTATCTTTTAAATTCCAAATATATACTGTAATCATCGGTGTCATTTAACTTTTTTTTTAATCTCAAATCTTTATCTTTTAATTCAAACAAATCAGTCGTAAAGTCGCCTATTTCCTTAAGTTTTGGCTTCAATGGTGATATTAAGGGACTCCATTGATAAATAAACTGAGTGATACATTCCTTTTTAAACGAATGTATATATCCTGTAAATAATATAGGTTTTGGGCAATCACTGGTAAATAAACCAATTTCACTTGCGCCTTCTTGTGGAATACTCCTTATTACAAACCGTTGAATCCTTTTGTCTGACAGTAGTATAGGACAATCGGAAAATACGACATTCCGACCAGGTGATGCGATTTCTATATAATCTATTAGGCTAGCAAAATCTTGTCCATTGGGTGTCTCACCATCAGAAAACTTCTTTTTTAAAACTTCACTCGTAGTGTTTTTGTTTGCCATTATGATTCCTCTTTTATTTCGTGTTGTCGGGATGATAAAAAAAACATATTATTTCGACCCTTGGAGTAGTTGTTATCTTCACACTTTGTCACATGCTTAAAATCCAGTTTGTTAACCGTTTCAATATAATGCTTTTTACTGAGATATGATCTCAAAGCCATTGTACTTATCATTTGTCCCAGTACAGGTAAGTTATCTTGGTGATACGCCCATGGACAGATTAGCTGAATGAGATCTTGATTTAATTTTTCCTTACTATTAACAAGATCAAAACCCGTATTAAATTTGACCTCTATTTCACAAACCACTTCCACAAAGTTCGGATTTTGTACAACAATGTCCGCTTGGGCGGAACAAAAGCGACTAATATATTGTTCAATGCGATCACGCAATGTAGTGCTTGCAATTGGGATCTGAGGCAATTGTTCAGTGTGTTGTATCTTTGTTTTGGGGATCACCAACAACAATACATTCACCGCTTTCAACTCTTGTAGTTGATTTGCAGTAATGCATTTAACATTTGTGATCTCAGGAAATTGTTGTAATATCAGCCGTTCATAGTCAACGCAACTAAGGGCTCGCTGTTTATGTCGCAGATGTTCACTCACTCGAATATTCATTGATTTTATGCTTTCTTCATCTTTCCCTTTGAATGAGCCTGTGGGTTGGTGAATGGTTTCAATCGCGGGGTCATTCTTCACTAATTTTGTGATCTGGTTTACTTCTAGTTGATAGGATTTACTGGAAGGATTTTTTCTCAATTGGTAAGCCACTAGCACCCTCTGATTGCTGATATCGATTATTCGACCCAAGGCTAATGCGGATTTAATACTCGCCTTAAGCCATAATTCAGAAGATGCCTCCCCATTAATTTGAGGAATATTGAACACAAGTCGCCCGCTTTGTTGTAAGCAATCCGTACCATCGTGAGTTACAATCAATGGTTGCCATATTTCCCCAGCGCTATTAATTTTAAGAGCAGATTTATAGAACCAGTCGACCATCGCTAAAGGTAATGCTGCCAAGTAATTCAGTGCTTTTATATCAAAATCACCTAGCGTTATTCCGGTCAAAGGTTCTATTTCAAAGAATAAGCTAAACGAACCATTTAACGGGCACGCGGATAATTTTAGTAACAACTCAACGTTGTGATTAAAATCAATCTTTTGAACATAATCCTCAGAAATATCAGAAATAGACTTTTTGGTGATATTTACTACAGGTAAGTCATCCAGATCATCTGTTTCTTTTGTTAAATATATTCGATTAACTTTTGAATGAATTTCAGCCTTAACTCTTGCCTTATAGTCAATCGTCAGCAACCTCAATTCTGGAGTATATGGGGAATGAATGATATCACCAGGTTTTGGGAGGTCACCTTCACTTAATACAGATTTATCTTTATAAGAAATAGAGTGTGGATAAGCTTTATCGATTATTGATTTCGCATCGATTTTCGCTTGTCTATTTCGTTCATGAATATACTGGTGATAACGAAAATCCCCACTTGAAAATGTCATCCGATAGGTGATCGGCCATTTTAGAGGGTCGTTAGGAAACGCTTCTTTATTGGATAGAATAGTATTATAAATTCCGGGAATAGGCATAAAACTGGACACATCAGGAAATACCATTTCTGAGAACAAGCTTTTTTCTGAAGATCGCCCTTCCCCTCCTTTTCCTACATAACCCAACTCAAATTTGAAAGTGTCTCTAAAGGTAGAGGTATCACATTTCTTTTTATCACAATTAGGTACTTTGCAATTTATCTTAGCACACTGACCAATGTCGAGTTTACAAACCTTTTTGTCACAACTCGGTGTTTTACACTCTGTCTTTTTACACGGCGGACATACAACAACTTCCCTACCCAACTTATAATTTTTATATATGGTATTAATATCTGGATAATTGTCTTTTGTATTTTCTACAGCGCCAGGAACCCACACAGGGTGGATCGTAAGGGACGACAACTTTTTTCCACAAATTTCACGATGAGCAAAATAAAACTTAGCTCCTAATTTTGGGGTGTCAGCAAATATTTTATAACTGTTATTGTTATACAAAACCTGTCGCTCGTTCCGGATCTTTATATCCCGTAGTCCCTCCACTGAAACTTCCATATCGCAACATATATCTTCCTCTGAACGTTGAGAAACGAAAACATAATCTTTTATAAGTGGAGTTATCGCTATCTTAGGGTAATTCAACGCCAATGCATTTTCCTGTGCCACAAAAGCTTGTTCATTGTGCGGTGTCTTGGATAACTTAAGCGGAGTGATAGAAGGAAATTCTGTTGATAACTTAACGATAAGGGTGGAGGTGTCATTTTCACCAAACTTAAAATCAGCTGTAATTAATACCCATCCCTTTTCGGTACTCACATGAACCTTACAATTATCTCTCAGCTCGCTATTGAAATTTACATTTTTAAAATTGAGTTTTATCTTTCGATTGCCCTCTGATAGAAATAAAAGTGGCGAAGTTATAATCAACACTTCAGATAAACGTCTTGGGCGAGCTGAAATATTAGTTCTCCATGGCCTAAAAGGCGTTAACGCTTTATCTTTACTTCTGCGATATAAATATGTAACTAGCGTACAACCTGTTTCATGAATACGTACTTCATCCAATTGACTGCGGTTAATAACCGTATTTTCTAACAATTCATATTGTCGAGGTTGTTCATTTTTGTCTTTACCACCATCAAATAAAACGCCTTTTTTCAACAAGTGGCTATCTTTTCCATTGGCTAATTTCAAATTAATAAGCACAAAATGGGCAACAACTGATTCTGGACTAAATTTAAGCACTTCCTGATAGTAAAAGTCTTGATGTTTACGCGTCAACTGGTCAAACTGTCTGCGAGGGTGTTGAAATAATTGCAAAAAAACCATCAGTAATTGTTGGTGAGGTTGTAAAAACGGCGCTAAATTGGCATCTCTTAAAATTTTGGACTGTGGGTCTCGTCCATAAGAAATCAACGCTTTAAGTTCTTTATCCTTTAACGGTAACAAATGCTCCAAATGTAATTTTTTTGCCCGTTGCAAAATAGATTGCAATAGTTGAAAGTCTGTTCGACCATCTGCTGATACATAATCCGGTTGCAATGCCTCTACTTTCCGACCTTGCTGATTATTGCCTGGATGTTGGTATTGTATAATATCTGTCATGATGCTTTAACACTGTAATTGGTTGATATAAAGGTTCCTTGTCCTAGATACGTAAGATTAAGGTCGACCATTGACGGAGGGGATTGTGCAGGAGTATTAACCTGTAATTCGGCCTCAAATAAATCGCAAGCTAAAAGCAAAGCCTTACTATTGCACCTCACATTCTGACTGAGCTGGCAATCAGCTAAATTTGAAATTGATAATTCCCCCTCTCCAGGCACAATAAAAGGTGGAGCGAAATACATACAACCCGCTAAAATGACTTCTTCTTCATCCCCAGCAAGACAGACTGACTGACCATTGATCTTAACATTAGAGGCACTAGCACTTAGCGTGCTCGGTAAAAGGGTCATAACGGCAGGAGTAAATATAGGATCAAACATCACCATATCGTCTTTAATTAGTACATTTTCAGGCATTATTTGGTAACCTCCATAGGTCGAATATTCGTACTCTCGTTCAAATAAAATGGAAAAACAATATTTTGACGACTATTGCTATTACAAATTCGATAGTAAATACAGATATATACAACACCAGGTTCTTCATTGTCTGGTATTACTTCAACTCGTTCCAGATTAATTCTGGATTCATGGATCAAAATGGATTGTTCAATTGTGTTTCTCATATCATTAATCAACTGATAATCGACATTTTGATATACAAAAGGTTGTAAATCACAGTGGAAATTAGATCTCAGCAACCGTTGCCCTTTGATAGTCGTCAACAAAATAAACAACGACTGATGAACATTTTCTTCGTTATTGACCATGGTGATTGTCTTACCATCTTCGCTAAATTTCGGTGGGAATTTCCAACCTATCCCTAAAAAATCATTGTGAACATTATTTTGCATAAAAATCTCCTGTGACATTTATTCGACTTTTAACCTATCGTTAATTTAGATCTATCATGCTGGCTTTTAACATCATATTACTGCTTGATGTAAATTCCATTTCTCCATCAGCGACTATATTCAAATTGCTCGACGATTTGATCGTGATCCCTTCTGAAGAAAGTTCAATCGTATTACCGTTGTGGTCTTTTAGATTCATTCCTTTTTGATGCATCTGCAGCTGACTCCCATGCTTATCCTGTATACTTATGCCTTGATCGTTATCTAAAAGAATCTCATTCTTATCCGGCGTTTGGATAGTGATTGTCTTTTTTTCATCATCAAATGTCAGTCTCAGATCGCCACGTGTAACGATACCTTTATATGAGTTGCTATCGCTTAATTTGAATTGTTCAGGGAATGGATTTTTTTCACTGTAAGCTGCCCCCAGAATAATGGCTTGCCTTGGATCATCATTAATAAAACCGACAATAACCTCGTCTCCTGTATCTGGAACAAATAACAAGCCTTTATTTTTACCTGCATAAGCCATAGACATTCTCGCCCAGACACTCTTGTCGTTTTTGTTATCTAAAGCTGGGATATTTACTTGAATTCGCTGAAGATGCTGAGGATCTTCAGAATACTTTTCAACAACCCCTAACTGTAAACCATTTATTCCCGGTAATAATCCCGAGGCGGGTTGTAACGCTATGTTCTGCTGTGATTCTGCATACCACAGGGATGACAAACCAAACTGTAACGTAGATCTCCAACCTTCCTCCGTGTAGGAATGACAGATCCCTGTGATCAAAGTATTACCTTTAAACTTAACGCCAACACCATCAATTTCAACTGTGTCACCTATTTTAATACTTGCATCCCCCTTAAGGGTAATGGTGCCACGAAACATGGACAGACGGTTTTTCATCATGCGGGCATCAGCCCAGGCTTTCATTTCACCCGCAACACTGTTGGTATTACTATTAAGTTCAATCTTTGTGCGACCTAAACTTGACCCCGTCTGGGCTGCGGCAATATTACCCTGAGCTAATGGAAATTCACTCGCTTTATCCGGCTCTGTTAGTCTTTGCTGATTGATATCCCAGTGGGTTGCCGACACTTCGCTATATTGCTGATTGATATTTATTTCCATATCAAAATTAAAACAAGTACTAGAGCCGTATGTAAATTTATGTTGTGCTTTGCTATCAATTTCAGGTTGTCGAGCAGATAACTTTCCGTCATCGACATAAACCAGACGACCACAAACATCTGCCCTCATCAGGATAAAATCCCAATCACTACACTGATACTGTATTAGTTGATGATGCTTAACCTCTGTTACATCCATTACACCAGCTGTTAAAGCATGTTTATCGACAATTTGATTAAAAATATCTACATCTGTACTATCTGTAAAAATGGCTGAATTACGTTGGCCATTTAATTTGCTACACAAATCCGTTAGCTCAATGCACAACAATGAGCCGCTCTCATTATTTTTAATAGTGTGCCTACTCACTACACCATTAAAAATAGTTATCTCCTTTTTAGATTGATATCCCAATTTTATTTCAACTTCACTACCAAACTTAAAAAAGTCGTCACTGCTAAGTGAAAAGTTTTTCTTCGCAACATCACCATCCAAAAAACGTAGTTGTGCAAAGGGAATTTTATTAACCTTTTTAATCGTTTCTATCGATAAAATTTTATAAGTAGTGGGTATGGGACTACCATCAGACAGTATGGCGATCATAGGTGATGCATTCATTTACTATGTCCTTTTAGAATTTGGAGTTAATAACTATGAATATAGAAGTATGACTTACGGGATAATGATATTTGTACCCTCTTTTATGACGTATCGAATGCTGTTTAAATCGTTTCTTTTTGCTATAGTTTCTATATCAATGTTCATATTATTGGACACACTAGATAATTGATGTAACTTTTGCATTTCTTGGGGGTTTTCTATACTTGTGTCTGTTAGGTCTTGATAAGCCGACGTTACACCTGTTTTTATTGGGGCATATTTATCTTCTGTAAAGACACAATCAAGCTCAGCGTGCAGAACATGGCCTTCACCATTAAAAAGGGTATAATTAATGGTTAAATTTGTAAGACGACAATTGTAATTTAAATCCCCCCAGCTAATAGTTAAATAATTGGGTTCCTTTGTATCAGGATTTTCGGTTACCGCGATAGCTTTTAAATGTTCAATTCGGTCTTTCACTGTAGTTGGTTTGCCACTTGTTGCCGTTTTCTGTGGTCGATATGGTGCATCAAGCAACAATTTTAATCGTAATTGTCCACTTGGGTTACCTCTATATTGTAATTCCTTAGCGCCTTCACCTATGCCCACAGTATCATTGTAATGTGTAATATAAGTTATATTATAATCTTCAGGATTAAACATAACCTCAAATTTTTCATCTTCATCTTTAGAATTTTTAACCCTCTCTATTCTATTAGAATTTACATATACCTTGATTGTTAATTTTGATAATTGTGTCATGATGTTTCACCGCTGATTTTGCCTTTTAAGAATAGCTAATACTTGTTCCACAGAGGCGTTTATCACCTTTTTATGATCAGCTTCGTTTGAACGTTGAGATAATTGATTATTACCGCTTTGATCAACCACAGCCTTTACCACTAGCTCTTTAATTTCTATGGTCATGATTAATACTCAGAAAAGATTGAGTCAATAGCAATACGTTTAAAGTGTGAATAGGTAAACTCCATCGTTTCAATGGCAATGGAATTAGATTCTGCATTCAATTCATCTAAGCTCCATTTTTTAGGTTTTGCGTTGTAAACCAACCATGAACATACGGGTATTCCCCAATCCGATAATAGACTGATCAAGATGTTTTTCCTGATAGAAAAAAATCTATTCAAATTTTGCCGGAAATCTGAACTGATAGTGGAACCTGCTAAAATCACTCCACGCTTTAGGATCAAGTTATCGTATGTAGTTCCTTTGTAGAATACTTGTCGCATATTTGTATTACCTCCTTCTTTGTACTCTACAGTGTCATGTTCATAGCTCATTCCACTGATTGTCTGAAAGCGCATATCAAATTCGATTCCTGCAGCATCAGCCAACATACCCTTTGCGCCTCCACTCATCAAACTCAGCATACCAAGTCCGAAACCAGACCAACCAGTAGACGTTGAAGCGAAAAGAAAGTCGACTCGAAAATGATATGCCTTCAGATCTAATCCAGCGGCATTTGTGCCATCTTCTATACCTTTGTTATAGGTATCTGATAAAATTTTATTTAGTGGAAAGGTCATTTTAATGATACTCAATAGTGATGCTACTGGCAGCCAAATCAAGTGACTCTATCGCTATTTCATTAGAAGTAGCATTAAAGCTGGGAGCATCCAATTTTATCGGAAAAGCGTTTATAACGGTCCAGCTCACCACTGCTTCTTTTCCTGTTTCATTCATTAGACTGATGACAATATCTTTCTTTTCAACCGATGTTACTTTAATGCTATTCATCCACTCGTAGAGCATTTTATCAGATTTAACAATCCCCTTTTTTAAAGTAAGTTTGCAATCACCAAGCATTCCTGGAAGAAATAAACTTCCTTTAGTTGCACTGAGACCATCCTTATAGGTGATCAATTGTCGTTCAATACTCAGACCAGACACTTCGGTAAAACGGATATCTTTCATACCAGCGATGTGCACATTGTAGTGATAAACAGGTAGAGGATATTGAGCGTTAATTTGTTCTGCTGATGTAGCCATGATTTTTGTCCTATGTTGATTAGATTAAATTGCTTTCCTATGATTTTTGTAACATTTGCGAAAATTCCACAATAATAAACTCCGCAGGTCTCACTGCTGCCAACCCTATTTTAATATTCAAACGCCCCTCTAAGATATCGCGTGGGGTCATCGTTGTTCCTAAACCAATATTGATAAAAAAGGCATCTTTTTCCGTTGCTCCAGTTAACCCGCCATTTTGCCAGAATGCTTTCAAAAAAGAGCTAACCATAGTGTTAATTTTCAGCCAATTCATCGGTATATTTGCTTCGAAAACAAATGATTGCAATCCCTCCTTGACAGTTCGCTCGACATAAGAAATCGTACGGCGTACACAAATATACCGCCAATTATTATCATTCCCGGCTAGAGTTCTTGCACCCCAGACTAATATACCTCTATCGATAAATTGGCGGATAGCATTGATTGATTTACCTGTTTTTGGGTCAAAATTTAAGATTTCCTGTTGCACCTTTGTTATTTCGGTCACAGGAGAGAGTACATCATTGACAATAACGTTGGCAGGTGACTGCCAGACTCCATGCTCTCGTTCAACACGAGCGTAGATCCCGGCAATAGCCCCACTGGGTGGCATATTTTCAATCGTTATTTTTTGGGCGGCGGACTTAATATGTTGAATAATATTATCAAGGATTCCGTCTGGATTCTGATGTTCTGCTCCAATTCTTCTTTTTAGTATATATTGTGTTGGTATATTTTTTTCGACACTTTTTTTCACTGTGACGATGACAATTTCATCATCATTATATTGATAATATTTAAGTGATGTATTTAAATATGGCGTATAAGCTGCGCCATATTGAAGATTGTCATTACCAAGTTTTTTTCTTATATCGTCAAGTTTTTCTTTATACTTAACGTCAACCAATAAAAATTGATTTTCTTGCTGACATTGCTTTAAAGCAAGCGTGACTAAATTAAAATATTTATCTTCTACTGATTCATTTACAACCACATCAGCTAATATTATCAGGGTAATATCATCCTTGGTTTTTAGCTGTTCTAATGCTACGTTGTACTTTTCTCTCTCTTTGGAGTCAATACAAGAAACATAACAAGTTCCACCTCCATTGTCGAAATACAACTGCATATGATGGTAGAGATGTATTTTTAACTTATTGGTATCTCCTGTAATCGTATCGTCCTTATTATGAGTAAATTTAAATTCTTGATCACAGGCCTTACCAAACAAATCTATGTATTGTGTTAAATTATCAATTTTCATGGGTTGATTAAATTTATTCTTACCTTTTGCATCCTTCGGCACTTTAACGGTTTGGCCTATAAATACCGGCACCGTAGCCACAGGGGGCGATATAGACATAGGTAGATTATTAAGTTCTTCAATATAGACTCCCGGGGTGTTATTGTCGCTCATGATTTACTCTCCTAGATTATTCTTTATATTTCACATGTGATAAATTTTTACTTCTGTAACATTTGAGAAAATTCAACTTCTATAAATTCGGTAGGTCGCACAACAGCCAACTTGACCTTTATTTTCATGCGTCCTTCCTGAATATCATCCACATTCATGGTTTTCCCCAAACCTATTTCGACGGAAAAGGCATCTTCAGCTTTATCCCCTACTAGTGCTCCTTGCTGCCAAAGATTTTCTAAGAAGGGCTCTATCATGGCTTTCACTTTTAACCACGTCATAGTGTTATTGGCCTGAAAGATAAAAGTATTCAAACCATTGCTAATGCTGGATTCAACATAGAGAAATAGCCTTCTAACCCCAATATAACGCCAATTATAATCATTTCCCGCTAAAGTACGTGCACCCCAAACCAAAGTACCTTTATTCGAAAATGTACGTATCACATTGATAGATTTACCTGAAGTTACATCAATATTAAGATCTTCTTGCTGGCCACTTGTGATATCAAAAACGGGGGCTACTATCGAATTAAGACTTACATTAGCGGGTGCTTTCCAAACACCATAATTCCTGTCAGTACTTGCATAAACGCCAGCAACAGCACCGCTTGGTGGAAATTTGTTCACCGTTTCAAGTGCTAACGCTGCTGTGATTTTGTTATAGATATATGAATTATTGCTTTTAATATTACGCAACATCGTTGAATTGTTTACCCTAAATAAAGAACACACACCTGGTTTTATAGTTTGGCCTGCAATCGCTGGAGTGGAAGAATGTATAATGAAACTACCTTTGCCCCCATATTCTTTCCAAGTTGAGATTAAATCTATTATTTTTAAATTGGGGGGAACTTTAATCGTGAGCGCATTTTCTTTAACATCAAAGGTAACCTTCTCGGGATTATTAACTATTTTGTTTTTTAGAGGTAGTGGCCGAGGTGGCAGTTTATTGGCAACAATCTCTACCTGAGGAGCTTTTCCCGAAATTTGACTAATTTGACTAATTTGAAGACCAGAAATAAGTCCAGTGTAAAAATTTGACATCCCCATTTTCAATTGATATTTTACAGATTGAACCTTAGGTTTCTTGTCTAACTCTGCCGTATTTTGGATGTTTACAGAAAAACCTCTGGCGGTAACTTCTGGGTTGTCTCCTATTTTTTTAACAAGCTCTAAAACATCCATTCCTGCTTTACACTCTATTTGCAAGGTCTCGCCTGACATGTGAATATTTGTCTTTTCCTTATCCGGATGAATTATCACTTCTGGCTTTGCCAGTGCGGAACCTTCATAGGTGATATTTAGTTTATTCTCGCCCGATACCGCAGAAAAATAATTAATACTGCAAAAATTGATAACGGGTTGTTTATTTGCTGATAATTTCAATTCCTCTTTTATTCCAGAAAGTTCGAAGTCGCCTTTACTCGGGTGCTTTGACCATGCTTCTAGTATATGACCCACTTTGCTAGTTGATTCCGTCTTTATAGATAACTTTCCTTCTTGAACAATAAATTCAGTTCCCTCATTAATAATCCCTTTGGATGAAGATTTCGTTGGTAATTTTTTATGTGATAGTTCAAAATAAACATTTCGACTGTTACCACAATATTGGACTGAAAACTGTTTAGTAGTTAACGTATAGAACAAACCGCACACACTAACATCGTTTTTACTTTCATCATGATTAATACAATTTATTTTTGTGTTTAAAAACGGGGTATAAGCAGCACCATATTTTAGATTATCATCGCCGACATTTTCTTTAAATTCTTCGAGTATCTTTTTGTTATTTACATCATATGCCGTGTCAAAAATAACAAAGCGATTCTTCATTTTCTGACAATGCTTCAATACAGCTTTATAAAGTTTTTTGGCCATTGTCCCTTCCAGATAATAAGCTGCATCTGTCAGTACAATCAGGGTAATATCTTCCTTCTTTTCCAATTTAGGGAGCACATTTATGTACTGTTCCACCGTTGCCTTAGCCCCATCACTAGCTTTCAATGGCAGAATGTAACAACCTCCCCCACCATTATTAAAATACACCTGCATGTTGTAATACATGATTTGTGAAAGTTTATCGTTTTTATCGATAAGCCTAACTTGGATGGGTGATTGTTGGTACTTATCTATAAAGACCCTAGAAGGTTCATAGGGACTGGTACCAAAATGAGATTTATAATCCTCAAGGCCGCTAATTTTGACGAGTTCAGGATCATCTATATCGTATTTATCGGGTACTTTGTGAGTTACGCCAATGAATACAGGTACCGCTGTTGAAATAATGGCCGCAGTAGAAGACAGGTTATTATGTTCTTTAATATACAAACCAGGAGTTTTGTAGGTCATCCGAATTATTCCTTATTTTTCAATTTCTGATGTGTAGCCTGGATTTCTTTACCAAAAATCCTCAATGGCTATTGTTCTGAGATGTTTTTATCAACTATTGGTCAAAGAGGTACCTAAAAACTAATCAACTCAACAGATAATTTTAGAAACCATCAAAGTGTGGAGATATTACTAAGTTAATGAAATAACCCGTGCCAAGGTTTGTCTTTTAGGCTTTAATTCAGTGGGCGAAGAGGGCGATTTTAATAAGTTAAAGAGCTCAACCTGCCACGTCGTGAGCGGCGAGAAATTGAACGGGTATAGATTAAGTTTTACACAAAGCTGTTAAAATAAAATACATAAAAATTCTAACTTGTTATCAATATCGGATATCATCCACAGGGTGGTTATACTCACTTCATTAAATTAGATCATGGGTGTTGTTATATTTATTAATTTTGTGGGTAGCGTTTATAGCCGCGCTATACCAATAACTGCAGTCTTAAAGGTTTAATAATTTCTATAATATTTATAAAGATGACCTGTGATCACATCTACCCTACCTAACGCAATGCAACCTATTGATGTGACTTCAGCCATATAATAAAACAGGAGTTGACTGTATTGTTGAACGTCACTTGCCATTAATTATGTCCTACGGAACAAAACATAGGAAAACATGGTTCAAGCAATCTTCGCCAACAGCACCGTAGGAACGGTAATAACTAGCGAATGATTTAATCCATGGAGCTTAATAGCGACTTTTTTTCCTGAGGGTTGTTCAATTAAAATACCTTTATAACCTTTTAGACCTCCCTCAGTGATCTCAATTTCATCCCCCTTAATTAAGGTTTTATCTACCCAGGTAGCTTGAGGATATTCCATTAAGATTAGTTTGATTTGTTCAACGGTTGTGTCGGTAATACAAGGGAAGCGTTTATCGTGTTTTTGATCAGTTGTATTAATAGAGCCGACATAGGAAACATAAAAGCAAAACTGAGATAATCGCTCGACAAAACGCATTTCGCGATAATTTAGTTTAGCAAAAACATACGATTTAAACGCTGGCTCCACAATGGTTTTAACTCTATCACTCCATTGTCTTTTTATAATTCTAACCGGTAAAAATGCCTGAAATCCGTACGCACATATTTTGTTATATAGTTTTTTTTCAGCATTCGGTTTAGTGTATATTTGATACCATCTATTTTCCATGATTTGCTTCCGGATAAGCTCCGCCACATCAGTTCCATGCGGAATATTGAAGTATGTGAAATTATTGGACCCTGTAACCAATTTCCTGGATTATTGCTTTCGTACTTCTATTGATGATTACTTGGCTATTTGAAAGGATTTTCAAAATTTGCCATTTATCAATGAATAAAAATTTATTTCTAATGACAAGTCAGCTCCTGTCAACCTTTATATCAACATCAACTAACACCTGCAGACTATTCATCATGGTTACAATGAATTCCATTCCTTCGGGGTTAAGTTATCTTCTTCAATAATGATTCCGGGACATTAATGATCAATGCTTGTTGAAGTCCAGGTATCTTTATAGCTACTTTGGTATGGGATAGATGCATTAAAACCCCTTGATAATTCTTTAAAGTTCCCTGAATAAATTCAACTTTATCCCCTTTAAACTTATTACTTTCCTGTAAAATTGCATCTGGGTATTCACTTAATATAAGGCCAATCAATTTAATCGTTTTATCCGTAATATTTGGATAACATATTTCCTTGTTTCGTCTTTGCTTATAGGTATAGCCATATGAAACAAAGAAACAAAAACCTCTTAACCGCTTAACAAAATCCATTTCATCTTTTGTTAATTTTGCAAAAAAATAAGATTTCAACGCTGGTTCAGTAATAATTTTAATTCTGTCCGATAATTGTTTTTTTACATGTTTAACAGGTAAATAAGCTTGAAACCCGCACTTAAGTATTTTTTTGTACAATTTTTTTTCAGCATTAGGCTTGGTGTATATCTGATACCAATTAATTTCCATTAGCTAATCCCTGACAAGCTTCGCCACATCAGTACCATGTGGTATATTGAAGAATGTAAAATTTTTCGCGACGAGCTTAGCAGCTTCACGCAAAATTACTGTAATGATAAAATTCAGGAATAATCAAATAACATCCCGTTAAATCATCCGAATAAAAACTAAATTAATACGTTTAAATTTCAGTTTTATGTCTAACTCTTTCAGTGTAGTAACAATAAAAAAAAATGTTTACCACAAAAACAATCGTTTTGCCGACAAATACAATCATTTTAAAAATTCCAATTTATTTACGTGATGATCCTTTCTATAACGGTTTGGGGTGACTTTAAATCTACGTTTAAAGGCAAACGTGAAA
>SPKZ01011640.1_pt1 | contig 14450 bp, 17 predicted proteins | sample 2456571 | NCBI WGS metagenome assembly SPKZ01 (sample SAMN11192286, study PRJNA482655) | marine metagenome | biome: ENVO:00000447; feature: ENVO:00000244|ENVO:00000211|ENVO:00000569|ENVO:00002023; material: ENVO:00002151; isolation source: ocean water from marine abyssalpelagic zone ...
ACGAGCACGATCCAGCAACGATTCATAGGCATTCACATTGCCGCCTACCAGGTTACGCAGTGAGGCCAGCACGCTCTTGAAAAAGTCCACCGAGATCACCACATTGCCCGCCACCAGGCGTGCTTCATGATTCAGCTGGCCGGCCAAAGGCAATCGTGAGGTCAGAACGACTAACTGGCGCAGCTGCTCCTCTCTCTCACGAATACTTTCATAGTGCTTATGCTCGGTGCGACTACCGAACACATAGCCCAGGCACAGCAGCGTCAGGAAAACGGCCAGCTGTATGATGACATCCATACCGAGCCCGTTTACTCCATTACCACGGCCGTGCCATAAGCCAATATTTCCGACGCCCCTGCGGTGATTGCGGAGGTTGAAAATCGCACATTAATAACCGCATTGGCACCGATGGCGGCTGCCTGCTCTTGCATGCGCTGCACCGCCTCCTCGCGGGATTCCTGTAGCAGCTCTGTGTAATTGCCCAGCTCGCCGCCAAACAGGTTTTTGAACCCGGCAGCAATATCCTTGCCCACATGCTTTGCGCGTACCGTACTACCCTGCACCAAACCCAAGTGCTCCACCACGCGTTTGCCGGGAATGATCTCAATGTTACTGATAATCACGTCTCTGATTCTCCAGCTAGGATGCCTACACTGTAGAACAGAGGCTGGGCGTTGTGTAGAGGTGCGCAGGCCAAAGGCAAAGCACTCCTGCCGCGTGGGCGTCTGGCAGTACCTAGACTGAATCTAGTGTTACTCTCGCGACTAGTCATAAGCGATAAGAAGTGGCTGGACACTCCCGATGACCCAACGTCGTCTCGTCAAGCGCTTTCTACCTTGTTTATTTTTTTGTGATTGCAGCCCGAGAAAAGACGCAATCAGATGTTAAGCACGCCACGCTGGAGCTGGTTTACACGCGGTTCAAAGCGCCCATCGCCGGTCTTATCGGTGAGTCCACTGGGTATGTCGGAGCGCGCATCCACTGTGGATGGAACTATCCCTGCGCTACTGCGTCCTGAGCGATCAGGCTATCCAGAAGTCCTTCCTCCCAGCCGGTATCCACAGTGTCGGCGATGATTTCCACCCGGCTTTCCAAACAGTCGTCCAACTCAACCTCGCGTAATGCATCACGGGTCATGTTGTACGCGTAGATCCCATCCTCGGTGATAAAAACCGCCTTGAGTCTTTCGACACGCAGCCCTGTGAGAAAGCTAAACAGTTTTGCTTTATCGAACACGAGGTCGGGGCGGAATCGCCAGCCTATGCTCTCAAACCCCTCGCCGCTATTCACCGCTACCACGTAGCCGCTCTCCGGAAAGGGAAGGTCCGTTGCAAGCAGCGGTTGCTCGCCGTGAGCGTGGGCGTGCGCTTTTGCACGCGCCTCATAGCTTTCTATGGCGGCGAGGGGCGGCCCAGCCAGCGCTTTCAGGTCAAAGCGGCCGAACTGCGTGACTTGCAGCGTCGTGCTGGGCTGGCAGTACACGTACAGCAGCGATTCCAGATTGCCGCGATCGGCCTCTGAGTACAGATCTTCCTTGTTCGCCACCACAACATCAGCAATTTCCAATTGCTGCAGGAACGTCGGGTGGGTGGTGTATCGCCTGTCTTCCAGATTGCGCGCATCAACCAGCGTTACGGTGCGTTGCACCGACAGAACGCCTCGGTATTGATCAGACAACAGCGTTTCGATGACTTCCACCGGATGCCCTAAGCCAGTCGGCTCAATGAGTAGTCGATCAGGCCGGGACTCCCGAAGCAATACATTCAATGCCACCTGCATGGGCAATCCTGCTGTGCAGCACATGCAACCGCCGGGAACCTCGGAGATGAAGACGCCCTCTTGGGTGGTTGTTTGGCCATCGACCAGGCTGCCGTCGATGCCGATCTCGCCGAACTCGTTGATCAGCACTGCCCAGCGCTCATCGCTTGGCTTCTGCGCAATCAAGTTAAGTACGGCTGATGTTTTCCCGACACCCAAAAAGCCAGTGATAAGGTTCGTAGGTACCGCCTCAATGCGAGGACTTTCTCGATTGACCATAATTGATGGGAGCTTGTGGTAAAAGTTTAGGCGGAAGGCGGATTAGCATCGCCGGCAATGACAACGCGATTTTTCTCGTTGTCCACCTGTAGATAGAAACAGCTCTCACGCCCTGTATGGCAGGCACTTCCCTGCTGCTCAACTTGGCACAAAAGCGCGTCACCATCGCAGTCAAAACTCATGGACACGACTTTCTGCACATGGCCGCTGGTCTCGCCCTTGGTCCACAGCGTCTGCCTGCTGCGCGACCAATAGGTCATATTGCCGGTCTCAAGCGTAACGCCCAGCGACTCACGATTGACCCAAGCCAACATCAGCACCTGACCCGTATGAGCGTCCTGCGCCACAGCTGGCATCAAGCCACGTTGATCGAACGCAAGCTTATCAAGCACATCGGCGAGGGCCAGAGCCGTATCATTAGGCTCAAGCTCAACGGCCTTGAAGAACTGCCGGCTGTTGCTTTCGCTCACGATGTTGTCTCTGTGGGCTGACAGACTCTGCACAGAGAAAAGTTTCGGAAGTGGCTGAGAGCAATCATCGCCGCGCCCAGCAGCGTCAATCCACGCTCACCCCATTCACCCAAGGCCTCATGCCCGATAATGAATGGAGAACAGAGTACAGCCAGTCCGGCAAGGCCCAGAACAAGCACGGATGCATTCTTGTGTTTTCTGCACCCCATGGTCAATGCGAAGAGACTCAGTGGCACGACCGCCACCACCATCCACAGATGAAAGGCCTCATCTTCCAGGCCCATCCCAACCAGTGAGGGCATCATCACCAGCGCCACAGGGGTTAAGAGGCAATGCAGTGAGCACAGCACGGACAAGAAGATCGCAGTCTTATCGGCAGTCGCCTGCACAAATTCGCTTTGGTACATCATGAATCAGTTTTCCGTTGCTGCGTCGCGCGAGCAGGTCTCACAGAGGCAGTTAATTTCAAGCTTGGGTGTCAACAGTGTGTAGTCGGCTTCGTTGACGGTCTTCTTAATGGCTGTCATCGCGGCCTTCGGAATCACCACTTCTTTCACCTTGTGACAACGACCGCAAATCAGGAACTGCGGCACGCCATGCTCGTGATCACACACAATGTGCGAGCAAGCAACGTACTTATTGGCCACGTTCAGCTTGTGAGCGAGGTGTTCTTCCTCGAGAAAGTCAAGAATGCGGTAAACCGACATGGGCGCCATGGTCTTGCCAAACGTCTTGCTGCAATAGTCTGCCAACTCGTAAGCCGATAATGCCGACTCAGAGCGCACCAATCCCTCAAGTACCTGCTTACGCTTAGTGGTCAGCCTGACGCCACGATCGACACAGTGTTTTTCTGCACTGGCAATGACTTCCTGAATGCTACTCATGAAACACCTTTACCGTTCTTTTCAGAAGTGGGCATACCAATCCCACAACCCTCAAATGATACAACATATCAAATTTTGAGTCTTCTACGAATTGCCGAGTCGACGCTATCCGCAATGCCCGTATAGACGCCACTCCAGCGTATCATTTACCGCCTGTTCCAGTGAGGCTGTTTTTCGTAGCATGGCTTTACTACGGAGACGCGGTATTCGTTGAGTCACCGAATACCAGGCCGATGTACAGCATTTTGGAGAGCGGAACTAATGCAAAGACGACAGTTTATTCAACTCTGTGGCGCGGGAATCGCTGCTATGTACCTGTCCCCGGCGCGCAGTGCGACGTGGTCAACAGCGGCGCCGCTTCCTATTCATGTGCAAGAGCTGTACCCGGCAGTGCACAAGGGGCGCCTGCATGTAGCCGGCGGCATTGCATCGCGCATGGGAGTGCCCTACTTCACCAACAGAAATTTCGCCTTTGATCCGTCGGCGGAGAAATGGCACGAGATGCCTGAACTGCCCGAAGACTTGCACCATCCCGCACTGGTAAGCACGGGCGAGGAACTACTCAGCATTGGCGGTTTCAACGGTGCATACAGCCATGTATGGCGAATGCGCGACTCGGTTTATCGGCTCGCAGAGGGCGGCTGGGAAACGCATTCAACGTTGCCCACGGCTCAAGCGGAGGGCGTAGCAACCTTCCACAACGGGCGTATCCATATCGTCACAGGACAGCAGCCACGCGGCAGTGCCAATACAGATCGCAGCGATCATGTTGAGGGGACGCTCCACTGGTATTGGGATGGCGACGCATGGCGCGACCTTGCGCCCATACCTACGCCCCGCAACAGCGCCACTGGTGAATGGGTTGGCGATCAGATGATTGTCACCGGAGGCCGCACTGCTGAGGGCAATCTCAGCGTTACGGAAATCTACGACGCCAACTCTGACAGCTGGCACATGGCCGCCCCACTCCCGCTTCCGCAGGCGGGCACTGCCAGTGTTGTCGCAGACGGTAAGTTGATCGTTTTTGGCGGCGAGATATTTCAGCCAGAAGCGGGCGTCTTCGGCGAGGTATGGAGCTATGACATCCAAGCCGATACATGGTCAGCCCTCCCTGATATGCCAACTCCTCGGCACGGCATAGGCGCAGGTATCATCGATGGAAGAATCTACGTGATAGGTGGCGCCACCGAGCCCAGTGGACGTGGCACCAGTGATCTTAACGAGGTGCTATCTCTATAGAACCCGCCCCTGATCCCAACGAACGCCTGACCTTGTTCGTCCGCGCAAGGAGTTCCATCGATGACTTGTCGTTCGTGCTCGCACGGCGAGGCCCGATACCAAAACCGCATTCACTCTTACACAGATACGCCTAGAGCGACGACGCCTCTACGGTGGGCACTAATCCAAACTTCGCAGCGGCAATCAATGCTTCTGTCCTGTTACGAACACCCAGAACCTTGAAAGCACTGGACAGATGGGCTTTCACCGTTCCCTCAGCAATGCCCAGCTCCGATGCAATGACTTTATTGGCCTTACCCTGAACCGCTAGTAATAGCACTGAGGTCTGCCTCTCGCTGAGCAAATCCGCCTTTTCACCGCCACGCTCTGGCGACTCTCCCGGCGATCCGCTCAAAAGTACAGAAGGTGGCAAATAAACACCCCCGGCCAAGATCAGCTTCAACGCGGCAATAAGCACTTCGGGGCTGGCAGACTTGGGTACAAACCCTGAGGCACCAGCGTCAATGGCCTGTCTGATTAACGAGGGATCTTCCTCGCCAGAAAGCACGATGACAGGTGATCCCGGTGCTGCTCGCAGGAATTGACCGAGCGCATCCAGCCCCGACGTGCCCGGCATATGGAAATCCATGAGCACCAGGTCAAACCCCGAAGAGGATCTCACCGCGCTTACAGCCGCATCCAGTCCGTCAGCCTCCTGAAACGAGAGCCGGTCATCCATATCATCAAGCAGAAACCTCAACCCTTGACGGAACAACGCGTGGTCATCAACCAACAGAATTTGCAACCTTCACTCCAGTACGATGCCGACAGTCACCCGGCGTTTTGCCTAATCCTTTGGCATAAACCAAGATCGCGTTGAGTTTAGCCACCAAACCCGCATGATTACAAACCGCGAGGGGACAGAAAGGACTTACTCGGAGTGGCAGCAGAAATGCTCTCTCCGACGGAAACTCCCAATCATTTCAAGGATGGGCTCGTTGCCAAGGACGGCGATACCTCCTGCCTCAACTGAGCCATGATCTTCTCCAACACCGTTCGAAGCTCCTCCCCCCCTAACGGCTTATGCAGTACTGGAATATCTTTCGAGTCCTCCGTGGCGGCGCTTGCGGCTTCTTTGTCGCCGGTCACTAGATAGGCGGGTAAATGTTCTGACTTCAGCCTCAACCGCCTGATTACATCAACTCCGCTCTCGCTGCTAGACAGCCGGAAGTCCACAAACACCGCATGCGGTTGCCAGGCATCTGAGATTTCAACGGCCTCATTTGCTGTGGCAGCTACTTTCGCTTCACATCCCAAGGTCTCGAGGATATGCAACATGCCCTCCCGAACATTTGCCTCATCGTCGACGGCCAAGATTCGCAAACCTCCAAACCTCTGCACAGTGTTTTTGTCGGATTGCTCCGGCGAATTCGGTATCGATGATGAGGGCACGGTAAACACATATCGAACACCCTGCCCCAACGCCGACTCAAACTGCATATCCAGATTCAGAAGCGTTTGTAATCGGGAAACGATAGCCAGCCCCAAGCCCAGGCCCTTGTCCTGGTCCCGAGTTGGATTGTCCAGCTGATAGAACTCTTCGAAGATTCTGCCCTGTTCCTCCGGCGCAATACCCTTACCGATGTCCCGCACCACTAACGCATAGCGAGAATTCTCGCGAGTCACTGCCAGCGAAACTGTGCAGCCATGGTTGTGCGCCACAGTATTGCTAATCAGATTCCGAACAATGCGCTCCAGCAATATGGGATCGGTGTGCACCATACAGGGCTGCGGACAATCCAATGTAATCTCAATATCCGCTGCATCAGCCAGCGTGGACATTTCGAGCTGCAGGTTGCGCAAGAGCTGATTCAAATTAAAGCTTTCAACTTCCGCTTTCACCACGCCCGCATCGAGTTTGGAAACATCCAGTAAGGTGTCCAGCTGGCGCGAAAGAGACCCAATCGACTGCTGCATGCTCTTTGCTATTCGTTCACTCTTGTCGTCGAGCGTTCGAGAAGAAAGGGATGAACTTAGCAATGACAGCGCATGAATGGGCTGGCGCAAGTCATGACTGGCAGACGCCAGAAAGCGTGTTTTCGCGTTGCTGGCCTCGTTGGCCACTCCGAGCGCCGACTCCAGGGCTGTGGTGAGTTGGTCACTCTTCTCCTTCGCCGCGATCAGGTCATGCTTCATCTCCAGATTCTGCTGTAGCGAGGTAGACAGTATTCGGGCTGCATAGAGCGAGGAAAGTAGGAAGGCGGTCGCCCCAAGTCCCATACCCACTGTCAGCATCTCGCCCTGCAGATACAGCCAGATAATTAGTGGCGTCATCAGTAGAAAGGTAGACGAGACCAAAGCCAACCGATTCGCGGAGAAAACAGAGATAGCGCTACCGGCCATACCGATCAGGAAATAGGCGACTGCAGCCTGGTACAGCGGTTCAACATCTCGTTGCAAAAATAGCCCGCCAAACCCCCAAGTGGCAAAGTAGACCATGAGTGTTGCCAGATAGGCTCTCTCCCAGCCCGGCAACTTGTCGAAGGCCGGGGTGCTACGGCCATAGCTTATGTAAAGCGCAATCCGCGCTAAGCCACTGAAGATTACACACAGAATCCAAAAAAAAAGCTCTAGCCGGTCCGCCTGATACCAAAGGATGGCCGCCAACAAGAAAGCCATCAGAATACCGGTATAGGCTGCCCTAGAGGACTGCCGGATCAACAAGTCCAGCCGTTCTGCACGCACCATCGGTGCTTGATCAGCAGGCCTGGCGATCTCTTTCACGATCGGACTTTCCCCGCCTTGTGCAATAGTGAATACGGCCGCAGTAACGCGGGCACCCGTAAAAACTTGAATGTCTGCAGCACACTCTTCCCCTTTTTAACGCAGCCCACTGTATCAGAGTGTTGCCTCGAGCATTGAGATTAGTCGGGCTTTCGAGAGTCAGTGCGTGTCGGGTGCTGCCATCGCTGCTTTGGTCTGGGCGACTTACTTGAGCTGGACTCTATACAGGCTGCAAAAACCACATAAAGACCGGCGTCAGTTGGACGCCGCAAGCAGCGCCACGGGTTGAAGCGTTATGTGTCATGCGTAGGAAACCACTGAGTTATCGTGCTTGTACGGAGTGTGAATAAGGATTTGCAAGATTCCCTAGGCTTTTTGCCGGCCGATATGGTGCACACCCAAAAAGCCACAGAGTAGCAACAATACCAAAAGTGACTCTATGGAATTGATGGGAACCGGTGCTGCGGCGTCGCTAATAGCCACTTCTATGCGCTCGAAGTTCTGCCAACGGTAGGTCCGACCGTTGATGTCGACGCTGCCAGCGGCAGAGCTAGCTGCGTTCAAAGCCTGGCGCACAAGATCGGCCTGTGGACCGGGCACCGTGAGGGAAAAACGCAGTGTATCGGTGCTGCCATCGTCACCGCTTTCTTCGTCACCATTAATGATGCTGTTGAGTGCTATGGGTCCTGCGATGTCCACTCGGTCGCTGCCATTGCCCGCACTAACAGCAGCACCACTGGTGGCTGGTACGGTGATAGAACCGCCGCTAAGGACAATGCTGTCGTTACCGCCCTCTGCAGCAATGCCGTAGTCACGGAATCGACCCCCCGTCACCGTAATAGATCCTGCGCTCATGATAATGGTGTCATCGCCTTCGTTGGCGTCGATGCCATCGCCGTCGCTTACGATAGTAGCACCACGAAGTTCGATCTGGTTGCCGCCAGCCACTGTGCTTGCGTCACCAGCATCGACACCGTCATCACCGCAGAGCAAAGTGCCACCCAGTAGCACTGCCGTATCTGCGTCATCGCCAAGACCTATACAGTCATTCTCAAGACTGGAAACCTCTCCGCCTGCCATGGTCAGGCTGTCGTTTCCTACACCCAGTTCAATCGTATCTTCCGCAATCGCTCGGTCGATGAATGCGCCGGGAAAAATGCTAAGCCTGTCGCGAAAGAGCGTACCGACAAAGCCGTTGGGCTCCGAGCCGGCGCAGATGACGACCTGACCGCCTTCTGGGGTAGCACCAGTCACATCGCAGGTGGCTGCGGCGCTGATTGGGCAGAGCGTGACAGCCACCAGCGCAACGCGTTTAAACGTAATCTGCATGGTTTTCCGTTTTGTTCTTTGCCAGATTAGTAACTATTGCCGGCGATTTCAGTTCAAGCAAATTGCTCAGTACAGCATCTCATACTTCCGTTAGCAGCGCTGTGAATTGGTATAACGCAAAGTGCGCGGAGGCTAGCAGGAGCTATGACAGGAATGGAGCGCTGAGCCCAGCGCTACGCTTGAGGTTTGCAGTCGCTGCGGTGGGGCTGTCAAAGTCATCGCTTGCATTCACGATCAGGACAACATCGACAGAATCCTGACCCATCTTCGCGCGAAGGAACAGGCTGCGCTGACCCGCCCTTCCGGGTGCCCCCAACCCGAGCGCCACCTGCCACGCGGTCTCTTTTCGCCGGGGCGGAGCTAAATTAGTAGGGACGCCCACTGCATGGACGATGACATACACCACTGCGGGCTCTCGTTCAGGAATGGGTGGTGATGAATTGCACGATCAAAGCAGCGAGCAGTTTTTTAGGCCTGCAGGCTGGTGTTTCGTAAATTTTTCCAGCTCAATTGGCAGCACCAGTGAGGAAGTCTACTCTCAGCAGGCCGTTTATTTCTTCTATACTTGAGGCGTTATCGCGTTGTGGGCCGTCTTTCTCTAGTATGCAGCACTGTTCGCGCGAAGTGCGCAATGCCATGTAGCAAGTTGGGACTTGGGACAGCTGGCAGCCGACGAGTCTGACGCGGTATACCGCACAATAAGCGTTACTGTGCATTGCGATCATCGAAACCGGTGATGGCGGCTAGGACGCAGATCGAGGGGATACCGAACAAGTGCAGCATTCCGATGTAGCAGGTGCACTCCTGATTGCTGGTGGTCTGACCATTCTGACCACCATTGCCTTCGAGTACCAAGTCGGCTGGATAGGCGTAGCTCGGACGCGGGAAGAAACAATCAATTTCGTGCTCTCAGAGTGGTCGACTCTAAAAAAGATCTGGTCGTTTCAAATGTTGGGGCATGGTTTTCTCGCTTTGGCTTGCCTTATTCAACTGCGAGAAGCACCGCCCCATCAAGCTCTGATTTGGGGCGCGCTCAGTCTACTGACGCTGATGGTGATCATTGCATTTGGGCTTACCGTCGGCGGTTATGGCCCGGCACTTGAGGCGAATTCGGCGCAGCGAGCGGTATTTGAAACGTTACGTGGTGCGGTTCGCGGTTTGTACTCACCTGGTATGTATGGCGGCATGGCTCTGTTCACTTCACTGTTTGTTCTCCTCAGTGTGCGTAAATTTGGGATTGTTGGACGGCTTCGTGGCGCAACGACCTTGGGTGCAGTTGCCATCTGTTTACTCATAGGGATAACCACCCCATTAACGGCAAAGGTCGCGGGAGCGTCTTGGTTTTTACTACCAGTTGTCTTGGGTTATTCCCTATTACGACCTCGGCGTCCATAGGCGAGACACGTAAGATCGGGTTTGGACTTTTGTGGAACAGGCTATCGAAAACACCGCGTTCGACTACGCTCGAAGTGTGTAAGCTCTTGCTGGCTCAGGCAGCGTAGGAGCGCATGAAGCATGCGCAAGACGGACAGAAAAACCGATAAACGCATAAGAGAAGCGCTTACTGAGGTCTGTGATATCGCACTGAATGAGGTAGAGGGGTTTGCATGGTTAACGCACCTGGTGAACTACCAATCATTTCCGGATTCGCTGTCTGTTGTGTGTGTCTTTGCCAACAAGATCGATCTACTGTCTGCGTTGAGTAGCCATAAAGATCACTTCTTGCGAAGCTTGATCGATGAGAAGCTACGAGGTGTCAACGTACCGATCAAGGATCTTAGTCGGCAGGTCAGCTTTGACAGTGAAGAGTGTTGCCAAAAGGAAAACGACGGGAACTGGAAAGAGCGCCTCAGTCGATCAAAGCCATAAACAGCGAAGCAAACCCAACTACCTCGGCCGTTACGGCTTGCGACGTAGTATGGTCTACTTCGGTCGCCATACGCGTATCTAGTTTTCGATCAGCAAGGGTTCGTATGCTTTTTTGGTGCGCTAAGTTCCGCACCTTTTTCGGGGGAGGCACGACAGCCGTTTTCTGTGAATGATTCACCCTCACGTATTTACGATAAAGGCCATTATGAAACACGTGTCAGTTTTTCTTATCAGCGTCATTTTCTGTGTGTCGGGAGTGCTTCACTTCACGCATGATACTGAGCTGGTGAAAATCACACCCCTGCCATATGCTCTTGAGATTGTCTGGATCACCGGGTTGATAGAGTTAGCTTTCGCTGCATGTTTGCTCGTCCCAAGGTTTCGGCGCGCCACGGGCATGTTGCTTGGCATCTTTTGCTTGGCGGTGTTACCCGCAAACATCAATATGGCGTTGAACGATATTCCCATGTTTGGCAGTCACGTCCACCCCGTTGGGGCCTGGTTCAGGGTGGCCATGCAGTTTCCATTGATTCTGTGGATTCTATGGGCAACAGGCTGTTGGCAGCGCGCCGATGCGCGTTGACGAACCGGGATGGCCAGGTTTTCGGTGGTGCCGAACCACGGATACAATCCACGTTTTTAATAATGCGTTACTACACCCCTTCAGGGTAGGCTAAACGTTCGAGCATGCTATAGCCTGTCCGGCGTTCTAGGGTCTGTTTCTCCCTGCGTTTGGTTGAAACTCAATGCCAGGCGGGTCGCCTGGTGGAACCAGAGAGTCTGTCGCACGGGACGCGAGCGTGCCCATGGCCCTAGCGTGCATTTGGGCGAAGCGCGTTATGATGTAGGTGCGCGCTCGTGTGAAAGAGCACCTCTGTATAAATTGTCTATCTACAGCCGAACCCCTAACAAAGAGAACAAGTCATGCACAGTAGTCGGGACTTTATCGGTTACGGCCAACGCACGCCGAAACAGGTGTGGCCAAATGACGAGCGCCTCGCTCTGCAGTTTGTCATCAATTACGAAGAAGGTGGGGAAAACTGTATTTTAAATGGGGATGCGGCCTCCGAGACATTCCTATCTGAAATTATCGGGGCTCAACCGGTGGAAGGCTCTCGCAATATGAGCATGGAGTCCATTTATGAGTACGGTAGCCGAGCGGGATTCTGGCGGTTATGGAGGATGTTCACTGAACGCGAGATTTCGGTCACCGTGTATGGCGTGTCCACCGCTCTTGAGAAAAACCCTGAAGCCGTCGCTGCCATGAAGGCGGCAAACTGGGAAATCGCCTGTCACGGCCTCAAGTGGATTGACTATCAACACATCTCAAAAAAAGAAGAGCGCGAGCACATCAGACAAGCAATCGATCTGCACACACGGGTAACTGGCGATCGGCCCCTAGGCTGGTACACGGGTAGAACTAGTCCGCATACTCGAGATCTCGTTTACGAAGCGGGCGGCTTTGTCTACGACGCGGACTCTTACGCCGATGACCTGCCCTACTGGGTTGGCGACTACGAGACCCCCTATTTAATCGTTCCTTACACCTTGGACGCCAACGACATGCGCTTCGCTACGAATCAAGGGTTCAATAGCGGCGAACAATTCTTTACCTATCTGAAGGACGCTTTCGACGTTCTTTACGAAGAAGGCGCGGCGGCGCCAAAGATGATGAGCGTCGGTCTACACTGCCGCCTTGTTGGTCGTCCCGGTCGTGCTGCTGCTCTCAAGCGATTTTTGGACTACGTTTTGGATTTTGACGATGTCTGGATTAGCCGCAGGATCGACATAGCGCGCCACTGGCATAAAGAACATCCTGCAGCGTCGTGACTGCTATGAACAACGAGCAGGTTCTGGGAATCATGGTTTCTACCATGAATAAAAATCTAGCTTGCAAGTACATTGATAGTGTCTACTAAGGCCTAAAACCCTCGATTGGAGAGATCGATGATTTTTGCGGTACTTCTCATCGGAGCACTTATCGCTCAGCCAACATACGCACAATACTGGGACCGCGGCGAGCCTAAACTCGGTTCAAGGATAGCGACGGTTGGCAACCGTTCGCCTTGGCCCCTGGACAGAAACTTCTCGGAGTTCTCGTCCGAGGAACAGCGTCGTTATAAAACGGCCCATTATGAGGGGATGCCCGATGATGAGACTCCGCCGTTCCCTATTAATGGCTTAGGTGCAGTAGCCCAAGAAATCAGAGACACGGCAAGAGGGCGTGTGCTCTCCTGGCCGAGAGGTAGGGTGTTTGCAATTGTCACGGTTTCAGAATCGGGACACGCGAAGAAAGTAGAGGTGTACGAATCACCTTCGGTAGACATTACCAAAATCACTTCATACGTCTTAATGAACTCCACATTCTCGCCCGCCGAGTGCGCAGGCGCGGCATGCCAAGGTGAGTTTCTATGGGAGGTGAATTACTACACGCCCTGAGTTCACATCACGCACCCACTAGAGCACTCGAAATAGCGTGAAATTTTTCCTAAATCGAAGTAATTGGTCGCAAATCAAAAATTAGTGGGAAAGCACAAAAAAGGCGCGCAAATTGATCGCTTATAAATGCCTGAGTTTTAGGGTAACTTGGCACACTTGGCACGGTTTATGACAGCGCTGGTACACCCCGCGCTATCACCCTTTGAGCGTCCTCAGCCTACCGGCCTGCGGGCGTATAGAACTTCCTTTAGTCTGAATCTGTAGAACGGTCGCGTTCTCTCGACTGAAATACGTCGCAAGCAAAAAAGCCCCACCCGTCAGGTGAGGCTTTTCGTTTGTATGGCGCGCCCGGCACGATTCGAACGTGCGACCGCCTGGTTCGTAGCCAGGTACTCTATCCAGCTGAGCTACGGGCGCTTTGAGGTCGCGTACTATAGGGTTGTGAGATGGGCAAGTCAAGGCAAAAAAGCCACAGCACAACACGCCAAACCGCGACCACTAACTCATTGTTTTCTAGAGCTTTGTGTGGCGGTTGAAAACCGAGTCCTTGGCCAGACATGTGCCGCCCAGGTCAGCCTAATTGACGGTATCGCTGTCGACAGAAAAAGTCTGAGACACCTGTTCTGCATACAGCAAGATGTCGTCAACAATGGTAGCGGCCACAGGATCCAGCTGAAAACCCTGAAAAGCGGTCATGGAGAGTTGTATAAACAGTTCCAGCAACTCACCTTCATCGGTAATAGCTTGGGTAGTCGCAAGAATTTGTGAGAAAAAGCCGAAGGCTTGTATTTGCCCGCTCTGCTGCAGGTACTCGCACAGACCACTCAACCGTGGTTCAAAGTGTGCGGTGACCGAGGCTACCGCCTCGTTAGTTGATGCCGCGCTATCACTCATCAAGGTTCGACAAAACCGGCGTCACTGTCAAGGAACAATCTGATCGGCCACTTGGTATCTTCACTGAAGCGAATCACCAGGCCGTAGAAATCGTTGTCGTAGTCATCGACCCACTCGTACTCAAACTCAGGAAAAAAGTCGATCTCCTCAGGCGCCTGCCCAACAACGCGCACTTCCTCAATTTGTGAAGGATCCGCCATTGACACTTTCGGTATGGCAATCACCAGACGCGACCCCTTGCCCTCTGGCATGGCATCCGCCTCCCGCACCTCGACACCCATGGTGCTGCCCTTGTGGCCCTTCACGAACTCCAGCCAGCCGGTTTCCAGACCAAAGGTTTTTTCTTCCTCGGCAGCAGTAGCAAACGCAAACAGACTAACTATAAGTAGCGTCAGGGAGCGGATCAAATACACTGGGTTTACCTCTGCGTCATTGTCATGCTGAGTGTAGTCCATTTCAGAGTCGGCATCCTCACCACAGAATCCGCACAAGCCCGGCCACACTCACCACGAACAGGCCGGCGCCC
>SPKZ01016834.1_pt1 | contig 14445 bp, 10 predicted proteins | sample 2456571 | NCBI WGS metagenome assembly SPKZ01 (sample SAMN11192286, study PRJNA482655) | marine metagenome | biome: ENVO:00000447; feature: ENVO:00000244|ENVO:00000211|ENVO:00000569|ENVO:00002023; material: ENVO:00002151; isolation source: ocean water from marine abyssalpelagic zone ...
AGCAGCCCTATCACATGTAGATAAAAACGAAGTTCGCCGCGCTTATAACCGCGCTGAATACCTTGAACGTAGACGTGTATTAATGTGCTGGTGGTCACAACATATTGAAGATGCGGCAACAGGAAAAACTAGTGTTGAAGATAAGCTTAAGCATTTAAAAGTAGTTTAAATTATAAATGCTTTAAATCCAGCAGTATTTAGAGGTTTGATTACCTAAACCATGCCGCCCATTCAACAGAAAATAAGCTTCTAATTACTTTCGTGATGCTTAACTAAAGCTAGTGGAGTAGCTCTCAGAAGCAGAAAAAGTAAGGATGATACTTTTACGAAGTATCATCCTAGTGGTTAGCCCTAGATCTCTAAACACTTTCTAGGCTCTAAAACTATATATTTTATATTGCTAAAAACCTGAATGGCATTAAGATGAAGACAATGGATTGATGGATAAGTAAGGTGGGAGAAGGTCACGCTTCAACATCAGGTGTGTGGTGCCTATTGGCACTCTCAAGCCGTAGCTCATGAGGGGCTTGCGGCCCTAATGATATCCCGTTTCCGTTCAATCACCTCTGTTTTCAACGAACTGAATATCGCTCCGTGCTCTGTCAAACCGACTGAATCAATACTAGATATCCTCAGAACAGTTTTCAAGAGCGGAAATCGAAGAAGTAATATGGCATGACCTCCACCGCATAAGCAATCTATAGCATTAATACTGAGATTTCAACTCATTACGTTCAATTAATTGCTTAATGTTCAAATGTTCCCAGTTAACGAACCAATATATACCATTGATTGATGTAAGATACGACGATAACTCCAGTTCTGTTGGCTTAGGCTCACTTACACCATCGTAAATAATGGAAAGTAATTTCTCTCTGTTTTCTTGGGATAGGTATGGACATGAGGTTAAATCCAGAAGCATATGAACAAGTTCAGAATCATTCTGTATCAACTCAAACGAAGCAAGTTTTTCAATCGATGACTCAATAACCTCACGTTTGATCTCATTGTATTCTTGATGATTTTTAAAGTAAAATAGTAAGGAAATCACTTCAAAATAATTAAGTTTCCCGCTATTTTTTATCAAGTCATGGAAATAATACTCAGGGAGTCTAAAACACTCACCAAACTCACTAGTTGACAATATTACATTGAGACGCTCTATTGATAGGTAACCTTTTCTTTTCCCATTTTTGTTTTTATCAAAAGTGAAATTCTTTATTGAACTAGTAACCAACTCTTTAATTATTGGGGAAAGCTTTGACAATGGGCTACTTAACTCCAAGAATTCGATCAAAGATACTATAATCTTAGCTATTTGATTAGATGAGTTAACTGTTGGGTGAACTTTATAATAGAAAAACATAAGCTCGATCATGATCTCGATATTGTTTATGAATATGCCATCTTTTCCATTATTTTTAATATAGTCAGAATAACATTTCATAGAAGCTTCGATTCGTTTGGCAAAGAAAGAAACTAAATAGGATGAAACTTCTGAATAGCCATTCTTGTCACTAGACAATGCAACTAACCGAACTTCATTCATGAATTTATTTATGAAGTTATTTTTTTTGTAAATCTGTGATGGATAGTATTTCCTTTCTGACAGATATTCTTTCGAAAAAATAGTCGTTTCAAAATAATCTAAACACTTAGACAAAGAAATTATTGTTTTTGACTTATCTGTACAAAATGGTCGTTCTAATTTAGAAACCTTGTCAGAATTAATATAAAGATTGTAATCAGAGAGACAATCACTTATCACATTAGATACAATATTACATGTTTCATCTGTCATCCCAAACACTATATAGTCATCTACATATCTTAATACTTGGTAATCAACTCTGTTACTAAATGAATAATCACTCTTCAACGTTTTTTCTATATTAACATCGATACATTGAAAAATAACTTCGGCAAATATTCGGCTAAACTCCGACCCGATTGGAATACCATTTGTTTCATTTGCATTACTTCGTTGCATGGTTGTATCAAGTTTCTGGGAGAATTGATTTGACCAATTCACATAGCTATCTTTTATATAACCCTTATCTTTTGCCGCCCAAGCGATTGTATGCGTATATATACTATCAAAGCAGTTTGCAACATCTAGGTAAAACATGAATGGAAACTTTGATTCAAGATCTTTATATAAAGGGGATGAATATAACTTATGGATTCGATTGAATCCTTTATAAGAGAAATATGAAGAAGCATGCTTTTTATACATTTCCTCTTGAATTGTTTCAATCTTTATCTCTTTGTATGCGTTGTGCTTTATCTTGTCTTTATCAATGTTTAAATAGAATGAATTACATATTTTCATTGGTGATCTAATAGAAAAATCACTTTTATCACATAGCGAAAGCAAGTGATCAGAGTGTTCTCGATATACATTCACATAGTTAATTTGAGAGCGAGGATGGATTAATGATAATGTTCTTAAACTAACATCATTTTTTATTATCTTATACTTAAATGGTGTTGTTTGCTTAAGTTGCTCTTTCTGTTGATCAGCCTTGTTTAGGTCTGCATTTAACTCCGGTTTAATTAACGCAATATAAATATCCGAAACAACCTTTGTCTTATCATCTGAGTTTCCATTCCTAACAATATGCCCATTAATATAGAGTCCATCATTACTAAAAATTATTGGCACATCTGCAGGATATGTATCGGTCAACAATGCTCTTGAGTAATCTTTTTTATCTAACTTCACACTATTCATTTAATATCTCCAAGCATTCTTAATTTCACCAAGTTTATTAGGTGAAAACTTTTTGTAATTATTGTTTCTATATCCATTAATAAAAGAGAATTTAAGTAAATGTCTTTTTTGTTGTGAGGACAAATTATTAGAAAAACTAGCACCTCGTTTCGAACCGTACCCTAAAACTGTTTTTTTAAGATAGCTATCTAGTTCGTCCAAGCTATCGTTATTCTCAGTTAAATTGACATTGCTATAATAGATACCGGTTGCAATAATACGTTTGGATTTTTTATCCTTCATCAACCTGTTTGATGTTAGAAAATCTATACGTTGTTTCAATATTTCAAAATTTCCATCTTTAGAATAAACATACAAAGATTTTGATAGTCTAGTTTTTATTTTTTTGATTCTAGGTTTTGATAACGAGATATCAACTTCACGAAAAACAGCTTTATTAGCTTTCGTTTGAGTATCCCTCACTGAATAGAGACACCCAAGGTAATCAAAGTTTGCAACAACTTGGTTTTGTTTGGTTCGATCACCTACATAAATAATTTTTTGCTTGTTATAATTTAATGACAACTCACTTGGTAGAGCGTTTCTGACATCTTTTAAAAATCCTTTGGGATTTTCAAATCCAGTTGTGATAAATATTATATCATCAACATACCTACTATAAAAAAACACATCAGAATGGTTTTTCATCTCTTCATCAAAATCTCTTAAAATCAATTCAGAAAGACTAGGACTGAATTCAAGCCCCCTAGGCAATCCACATTGACTTATATGGTTAGAGTTTTTGATGATAGAGTTAATTAACAATTGAGTTTGATTGCTTATATAACTTTCTTCTAGTGCATTTTTAATCGTTGTATGATTCACACTTTCAAAAAATGACTTAATGTCTAATCGATAAATTCGATATCTAGTTCCCTCTTTCAAGTGCTGTACTAACTGCCTAGAAATTTGATTTCTACTTTTAGCTTTTTTTAACACTGCACGAACATTATTGGCTAAGTTTCTTGAAACGAGCACTTGATCAAAGTTTTTTAACGTATAACAGTCTTTACCATTTCTTTTTATTTTGGAAATAGAGAAAGATAATTGTGACGTTTGCGAATAGTCATAAGCAGAATCGATCAGCTCTTTTTTCTTATCAGGGTCTAGAATATCGACATAATTATAAATATCACCTTCATAGATACACTGACTTAAGCTTTTTGGTGTGATAGCTTGGGAGGCCATTAATATGTTCCATATATTTAAATAAATCGTAACCATCTTAGCATGTAGCCACTTGATTACTAGCCATTAAATCATAATCCCCTAGGATGTTTACCTCCTTAAGTACTCTAAAATGTAACACTAATCAATTTTAAAAAAGTAAGGTTAAAACGATCGTTAAAGCGAAAACAATTAATAATGAACGTACACTTTGACTATAGTTAAAATGTACATTCGATAATAACGTTATACAGTTATTATTTAGCCAGAATTTTTTTCATAGTCGCTTCTATAATTGCCTCCACATCATGACCTTGATTTTCTCTTGGTTGATTAAGCTTTTTAATCAACTCAGCTTGACGATAATCAGGTACATCACCATAGCTATACAAAGTAGTTAATACACCAGCATGCCCTAAGTTTTGGCTCCACGCCTTAAACTCTTCAGGGGTTTGGCATAATTGCTCGCCTATTCTAACCAAAGTATCTCTAAAGCTATGAGGGTTAAAGTATTGAAGTCCTGCGGCTTTGAATGAACGTTTGAACATATCGCGTATAGGGTTAGCTGTAGACCAGTGCTCTTTTAACACACCACAGGCACTAAACTTCTTGTCTTTGGTATTAGCTACTTTCGTTTTAGGGAATAGCGGATCGTCATGACTAAATAATAACTCCTTTTTTAAGTGCTCTACCCATTCAGTTAATATTTGAACAGGTAATTCACCCACTGGAAAAAAGTAAGTGGTAAAGGTTTTACTAAATTTGGTTTTTACCTCCCTAGCATCTTGAAATACTGATCCGTTAATTAAATCAACATGCTTAACTTTAAATGTAGCTATCGCGCTATCCCTTGCACCAGTCAATATAGTAAATGCCATTAACGCCCTATTCCGTTTTTCAATATCTGTATTGCTAGCCATACCATTTAGCACGTGAGTTATTTGCTCTAATGTTGCTACGGGCTTTTTGCGTTTAGCGCCAGCAATACGAGTGTCTTTTTCTGATAAGTTAAAATAATCAGCATCGGTATAATTTAACCGGGATTTATACCCTGACTGTTGCGCCAACCATTGGAAGAAAACCTTCAAGTGGTTGCATGTACCGTTAATTGTCGATTTACTTAAATTATTACCTGTTTTTATACTTTTTTGTGTCAATATAAAATTTTTAAAACCTACCGCTTGGTTAAAGTGAAAAGCTTTAAAATCTTTAAATCTATTGTATTCCTCAAATCGATTTATAGCTTTAGCAATACAGTCTAATGATGCCTCACTATGACGCATTGCCTCTTTCTTAAAAATAAGATATTTACGCTTAATTCTTTCGTTATTAATATTATGTTTGTTCATGGTGACACCTCTACTATTAAAAGCACTGTTTAGGGGGAGCTTAAACAACTAACCTAATCGTTTTTGTTGCAACGGTAAGATCACCGCAAAATGTCGTTGTAATACCGATAACTCGAGTAATCTAAAGTATCTATTCATAGATGAATGACATACTTCACAACGCGCTTTAATCCGTCCATAGGTAGAAGATTCAGCCTCAAAAGTGATTGATTCTTGCTCGGGTATTCTTGGCGTTCTGCATTTCATGCAAAATATCTCTCCTAGTTCACATGGTCGTTTATTAATACCTCTGAGATCCTTTAGAAACTGGCTTAAATCACTTCCAAGTATCAAATAAGGCCGTTGGCTATCAATTTTTATTAACCCTCTTTTAAGCCATGTTTTGACGGTACTTTTATGTACGCCATACAATAAAGCTATTTCGCTAACCGTATAATTTCGGTTGATTTTGCATTTGTTAGGGTTATAACGTTTAGCCATACATTACCCCTCACTTTGTAGTTGTTTACTTGCTGATACTTTTTCTTCTATCCATTGCTCTATATCACTTTCAAGCCACCCAATAGCACGGTCACCTAATGAGATACTTTTAGGGAATTCATTTTTACTCATACGCAAATAAATACTACTGCGTGATAAACCTGTTTTTGCTTTAACCGCTGGTAAGCGAATAATGTTGTTAGACATGTTGATACCTTTTAATCGTTAGTGGGAACGAGATAAAGATTAAATGGGCGATTTGGGCGTTAAAAGGTATTAACTTTCAGGGCTAGTGTTCTATTTTGGTGGGCTATATCGATGGTGATATTATATGGGGCTTAAGAAACTTACGTTTAAATCATTTAAAATTAGTGGGTTAGGTTTGATGTTTTGGGCGAAAAGTTTCCGCCCAACTTTATCTAAATATCTATGCTTTTTCGTATGGTTTCGGCACTTCTTTCCTGTGCAATCGACAATTTAGCTATCTGTTTTGATATCCAAGTTTTGTTATGATTTGGGTATTTCTTTTTAAGCTTTATAGCTTCATCTTGCCAATCTTGATGTTTAGCTTGAGTATTGTATTTACCTTTATCTCTTTTATTTACGTTAGGTGAATAACCTTTTTCTTGAGCTGGTTGTTTAAGATTTAAAGCATAGTTTACTCTATCAATATCTAACGCCAGCAAGTCACCATTGAAATAAAGTATCTCCTCAAGTGGCAAAATCATTTGATTAATTTCAAGTGCTAACGGGTTATGAATTAACGTCACCCATTTACGCCCTGCTTTATTTGCTAACATGGCTAAACGTGTTTGCTCTGTATTTACCGAAAAAGTAACTTCTTTATCAATATCTAGTAAACGCGCAATAATTTTCAATAGTTGCTTGGTGCTACACTGCCATTGCATAAGTTGCTCTGTTGGAATAGTCATCCGCCCTACTTGTTCATACATATAATCATCCACACAAACAGCATAATAACGTATTTTATTGTTAGGATAATCATGTCGTGTTACGTCAACCGTGCAATGTTTATCACACGTTTGGCATTGAATACTTTTCGCTTTATCGGTAACTTTTATGACATGGTTATTAAGTAGTAATTTAAAGGCTTTTGGTTGCCATAATTGTATAGCCGCCCAACTTAATACAAGTTTTTTATGTTTGGATAAGTGATTAAATAACAATAATAAAACTTGGTCTATAGCCATGGCAAACTCAAGTTAGTTGATTGTGGTTCTATACCTGATGCTCTAAGAACATTTCGTATCAATAAGTCTTCACCAAACATAGATAAATTACATTTATCTGGTGTTGTAATTGAAAATTGATTCTGCCGTAATTTTTTCCCTTTAGAAGGTTTAAATACTGCTTTTAGAACAACTTGGCTAATATATACATCTTCAAGGTTTAATTTGGCTAACCTATCATGTACGGCATTAACATTTTTATCAGGACAGCTTATTACCTTTATTTTCTCTTTAGGGTTTAATTTACAGCTAGCTGTTGCTTGTAGTATTTGTACCGAATGAATATCAGAATCTCCATCAATAACAAAATTAAAATCCTTTTCAACTAAAGCTTCAAGGTTATATACCTTACTTTCAACCACAGGAATAAAACTAGTGAGTTGCTGTTTAAGGATATATTGACCAAATAATTGTTGGAGTTTCGGGATGTTTTTGGCTGTCTTTTTAGCATAAATCGACAGAGTATCTTTTTCTTGGCAATATACAAAAATAATTTCTAAAGCCATAGTGTGTGGGAGATCTTGTAACGTATCTTTTACCCATTCGACCTCTGACTTAGAAAAGTCTTCGGGGAATGCATAAAAAAAGTCCAGTTTATCGCGTTTATAGTGCTCGATATGACAACGCCCACCCCGTCCTTCTTTCTCAAAAAAATATTCACCTATTGATTTAGATAATATTTTTATATCAGTATCAGTAAACGTTTTTTGTAATTTAGGTAAGTTATTTATTGTTCGCCATGAAGATGCTGTAAGCCTTTTGGCTTGAAAAATTAATGAAGCGGCTTGCCAATACTCTGGGCTGTTTAAATACGCGAACATAGCTTTATCATGAAAGCTATGTAGCTTTATCTTAAACATGTCAATAAAGTTAAAGTTATCTGATAGTGTAGCTTCTTCAAAAAGTGCAATAATACCTATTTCATTAGCCATAGCATGAACACGTTGAAAGTCAGATTCACTATCGTGACGTGTTACCTCATCAAGCTTTTTAAAAGCTGTAAATATAGTTTTTCCGTCATTCTCCTTAACAGCGTAAAGGTCTATATCCAAATAGATATTTTTCTTTTCAAAGTAATCAATTAGATATTTATTAGATACTTTTCTAAAAAACTGTATTGGTGAATATTGGCCTGCCATTTATCATCCTGTATACATTTCAACCATTCTGGCATCGTAGCAGGATAAACGTTATGGGAATATAAAAAACATTAATAAACCGTAGAGTTATTAAGCTATTACTTACCAATGTATTTTTAGTGTTTTGGTATTAGCAACGCCAGCAATTCTTCTTCATGGTTTTTAATATTTACAGCATGTTTAATGCAAGTTTTGAATGTTAATTTTTTAGATGGAAATCAAAGTACGGAAAAGATTTAATTTTTCAGTTAGCTAAAAATTAAAACCAGCGGTCAAACTAACAAAACAGGTAGGCAGCCTTCATGTCGTCGTTGAATTTTAGACACATCTTTAGCAATAGTTTGGTTGCCCGTTAATATTGCTGCCATCATAGCAGTCATACTTAACAAGGCATTTGACGATTTAATAATATCGATAATTAATTGTTCAGGATACCCATGGCCATGACGTTGCATCGCATGTACACCTGCATGAACGTATGAGTTGAGCGCTTTCCACTGAACATCTCTAAATTCAGTAAACATCAACACCGCTTGCTCAGGCGCTTTACCTTTCATTTGAGTAATCATGTCGTTGTTACTCGGTTTTTGATCGGCATTTTGTGATAGCTCACTTAATGTTTTCATGGTGTTTTCAATTTTGGCTTCACTCGCACCATAAAATAACCATGTTGCACGCGTTACTGCTTCAAACTGAGATCGCATAATACAAATGGCTGATGTGTAATTACCGTTAAGTACAAGCTGTCGAAGGCTTACACTATGTTCTAAAGCAACTAAACACATAATCCAGCTAGCTATCACCCGTTTACTTTCATCTGCTGGGCCATAATCAAATATACGACTAAACTCACTATTTAGTGCTTCTGAATTTTCTAACAACTCATCCATGTAATACTACCCTGCTGGCTTGGTCTTAAGCTTTTTATTTGAACGATAACTGCCACCAATATCTCTAAAATCAAACATATTCATTTCAAAGCTAGAAATACTCACTTGATGAGATCCATGCACATGAGTAATTAACTTGTCATACTTTTCTTTGTAAGGCGCTTTTGCTACAGACCCTCCAAACTCCCCTGTATTAACCAACACTACGTGCTGATACATATGGTAATAAAGTGAATCGACCATGGAGTCGAAAGTAGCGACATCTTTATTCAATGCAGGCACAATAAAAGCGTCTGATTTATCTTTCAAATCTGCACTCAATTTAATGTCAGTTGCGTCATAACAGATAGCGCCTGTTAATTTAAAGCCTGACTCATTGGGGAATGCGGGATGAACTAACTCAATAAATTATTGATATGGTCTCCAAGGCATAGCATGACCTTTTTCATCTGCCATCATATGTTGCTTACCTTGAAAACGACGTATAAATTGCCTCCCACCCTTCTGTTTATTAGGGATGAGCCACATTCCGACATTGTTAGGACCAGCAATGTTTTCAAGGTTCATAAATGTTAGACCTGTAAATATCATTGCACCTGTTTTATCAGCTAATTGCTCAAGAATATCTATATCTTCAATATTTACAGCAAGTTCAGGCCAAACAATTAGGTCTATATCGGTCTTTTTATACTTGTCATCATCAATACTATTCTGACTATTAATTTTATGAAGGATTAGCTCTGCGACACTAGCAACGTGACGTCTATGTTTTGCCCTATAACTATTATTATCAAGCAGGAAACCATATTTAGAAAAATCATCTTTTAATGGCAATAAGGATTGCACCATAACAACATTGAGTGTCTTTTTATCATTCTCCCACCCCAAATCTACACGTTCAATATAACCAGGCATTTCAGTAAGCTTACAATAAAGTCTCTTTTGCTCTTCAATTCGCTTATCTACAAGCGATCTCAAGCTGCCTAAGTCCCAATATTTAGGCCAATTATTGTAGGTATCATTTACTTGCACACCCGGCCATTGAAGTAACCTGAATAACAAACTAGAAAGCCAGTTACTCATTGGTGCTGTATGTCCACCAATGGTTTCAGCTGAATGCATCATACCTAACTTACGCTTAGCAAAACTTGTATTAATCCCTTTATAACCAACCCCTGTTTGTGATTTTGCATTAAAGCCAGTCCAATCTAGTTTACCTAATAAACAAGATCGTAAAAAAGTACCTATATGAAATAATTTCACATGTTCTTTTTTTACCCACTCAGGGATAGGGTAAGCATCATCATTTGATTCAATAAACTTTGCTTCAAGGTTTAATTCAACATCTAAGCTTTGTAATTCATTCCAATGTTCACAACGAATATTACTGTTTAAAATATCAATCCGTTGTTCAAATAACCCATCATCTTCACTAAGTAGCGAAGCCAGTAGTTTTAATACCGCATTTTCATGTTTAAAAGGGTTGTCATGGCGTTTTAAAATGCCAAGTAAAGGCACTGCTCTTTCGAGCTTATTGAATGGTGTCGTAATAGCCTTTTGGTAATAACCTGTATTACTAATAAGATTATTATTGGCGTTACCCCAGGTTAATGACTGTGATTTAGCATATGAAACTAATTGATTAAATAATTCAGGAGACTCTACAGAGATTTTCTTAATAAAATACCTAACATCAGTACGGGATAATGACTTTTCTTTTGCACTTTTCGTTGATAACTTTTCTAAGAAACACGATATAGCTTTAATTACAGCCTTTTTGTCGAGCCCCATCTGAAATGCTAATAATGAATTAGCAACAAAGTCTTCCTTCGTGATAACTCTAGATATATTTCGGTAACCCTTCATTACTTTAGTAATAAAGTTAAAGTTTTTATCACTCGTTTCTTTATCAAGTGGCGAGTCATTCATTACTAGGCAATAAAACCTAGCTTGCTTTGCCAGTGACTCATGAGTAGTACTATCAAGCAGTGATATTGCTTTATTTTGTAAATATTCGAAAAACTCATCTACTTCTGCATGAGCCGGAAACGCCCAGCGCTCTTTGGAGTGAATAACAGTTGCTGAGTGTCTATATATCTCACAAAGACAATAACAAGCTACCTGGCTTTCTTTCGCGGTACGGTTTAATACTGATAATAATTGCTCAAAGACAATTTCGATTAAACGTTTATCAGGAAAGAACTCTAGCCCTTTTTTAAGTAACAATACTAATGATGGATCTCTACTCCAAGCTGAAATGAACTTCCTTCCCATATGTTCTTGTAAATAATCCCATCCACCAGCAATAGGAGCACCGTTTACATCAACTTCCTGAGCAATCATGCTCCTTTTTTGTTTGAGTAGCGTATGAATTTTATTGGCACAAAACCTTAATAATGTATCCTCACGAACATCTTGCAAGGGCTTTTCAATCGTTGCCAATGGATTCGTGTTCTCGGTACCGTTTGAGTTATCTGTAAGCTGTGCAGATAAAGTAACTAAACCTTCTAAATGTCCAAGGTGTTCATCTATTTCATTTATTGAAATAGGCCCACTAACTTTCTTCTGAATATCATTTAACTTTTGTGAAATACCACCTCTTTTTGGTGTAAAACGTTCAATAACGGTTTTTTCGTCATTGAGTTTTAACTTCAAGCCACTTAATTTTTCGTTAATTTTTTCTTCAATTATTGCTTTGACGCCAGCGGCAGTTTCATCTGCCTTAGCGACAACAATAAGTCGCATATCATCAACGTATCTGCTGTAATCAACCAAATGGATATTATCCGTGAAGTCTTTACCTATGAGTTCATTAAACCATGCATCAAAATCAAGCATGTAAATATTCGCAAAAAATCCACCTGCGACAAGCCCTTGCGGAATTCCATTGGGTATGGCGGCATTTTCACCTGTAGCACAAACCGCTTTATATAATTCAGGGCTCTCTTCGTCCCAATCCCATTTATCAAAGGCCTCTAACAGTTTACATAAATAATTTTTATTGGGTTTACCGTATAATGTCTTCGTTCTCTTCCATACATCGGGCTCAACCAGTGCTTTTATTTTATCAATAAGCTGTTTTCTATCGATACAGTCAAAGAACTTAGCTAAATCTAAATGGACTTCATAAACAACTTCTGATGGCATACGTTGAGAAAGGGCTATATTACCAAAGTGCCTAGAACGCTCTAAAAACTTACGGTAATCAATGAAGAATTTACTATAAGTGGTACTATTTCCCCAAGAAAACTGAGCCTTTTCATCGAAGAATTGACAAAATAATCGGTTACCATAATTAACAACTCCTTTACTATGCACTTCATCAAAGATGGTAGAACTGTCTCCTTGCAATGTTTCAACATCATCAGCAATACACATCATTAAAGATGTAAAAACGGTTTGTTCTTTTATAGCTATATGAGCTAAAGGGCGAAGAGTTTTTACTTGTTCTCCTTCTTTAGGTGTTGGTTGCCAATCGTGTGTGTGTCCAAGTACATTGATAGGGCGCTTAATTATATTTTCAGGTGTTAGATTAAATTTAACAAATCCCCAAGGTGCAGTTTTAGGAGCAGGTATTAGTTTAAGTGGAGTAAAAGACAGCAGTTCTTCTTCTAAAGTTTTAAGCCAGTGTTTAAGGTTAGCTTCAATATCTGCTGTTGTTCGGTCTAACTCAAAAGTATCTGCATACCAATTTGTCATACGTATATGCTGATTAGATTTTTTCCATGCCTGTGCTAACACGAGTGGGTCTAATAAGTAATCATCTGTTGCTGCCAACTTATGATATTTTTTATTTATTAATGCCATTTAGACTAAATCCCTAATCCTTGTGAAATTGTAAAACATAACCTTACCAACTCTTCCTATAGTAGATTTATACTAACAAATTTAAATAGTTATAAGTAAAAAATAATGATGGTTAGAAAAGAATAATGACAGTGTTATGATCTACTTTAAATTAAGAGTATTCTTTGAAGTGAAGTAAAATAAAAGTATGTTTGTAATATCTACTTTTTGGAGTGCTTAGAGCTAAGTCATATAGCCAAGGCGTACTAAATGAAGAATAGTTGAACCTTCAACTAAATTGTTATCAACCATAATTAGCGCCTAATTTGAAATAGATTATTTATGATTATATGAATTCAATTTAGCTATGGTCGCATCAAAATGTAATTAAAATGATATTCTTAATTATCAAAAATAGAACAAAAAACAAGGTGACTTTAATCGTAAGTAGTACAGTAAGTAGTACACTTTAATTACAATTTATTTTAACCCTACAATAACAACAGGTTAATAACCAAACACGAGTCCCGTAGCGAGCACCAAATTAGGGTTTAATAACCCTCTAAAAGAACCCGTAAAGCCCATAACCAAAGGCTTTACGGGTTTTTTTATGTCTAAAGCCATTCAATAGCGCTCTTTGAAATCCACACTTTTAAGTAGTACAGTAAGTAGTACAGAATTTAATTACTCAAAGTTGTACTACTTAACATGGCTAAAAGAACCACACCGCTGACTAATACCGAAGTTAAACAGGCAAAAGCCAAAGATAAGCAATACAAGCTATCGGACGGTGATGGCCTACAGCTTAGAGTTATGCCCAACGGCTCTAAACAGTGGTTACTTGATTACATTAAACCAATTAATAAAAAACGCACGTCAATGACCTTTGGTAAATACCCCGCAGTTTCATTAGCTGAAGCGAGAAAAAAACGCGTAGCTGCAAGAGAGCTATTAGCTAAAGACATTGACCCCAAAGAATTTAAAGACGATAAACACCGCGAACAGTTACTTTCCGCCAGCAATACTTTAAAAAATGTAGCTACTGATTGGTTTGCAATTAAGAAAACTACCATTGCAGCAAATACCGCTAAAAGTTTATGGCGCAAGTTTGAAAACCATGTATTCCCAAAGTTAGGCCATAGACCCATTGATAAGATATTAGCGCCTGAAGCTATTGAAGCATTAAAGCCATTAGCCGCAAAAGGGAACTTAGAAACTACAGGTAAGATCATCGGTCATTTAAACAATGTAATGACTCATGCGGTCAATACAGGAATATTGCACCATAACCCTTTGTCAGGTATTCGCAGCGCATTTCAAACACCTAAAGCAACAAACATGGCGACTATCAGACCCAATGAGCTTGGTAAGTTAATGAGTGATATAAGCTACGCCAGCATTAAACTAGTAACTCGCTGTTTACTTGAGTGGCAATTGCATACCATGACACGCCCTAGTGAAAGTGCAAAAGCCCAATGGTCAGAAATTGATTTTGAAAATAAGCTTTGGACTATACCTGCCGAACGAATGAAAATGAGGCTAGAACACAAAGTCCCTTTAACACCACAAACCATTGAAATATTATCGCGTTTACAACCAATGACAGGAGAT
>SPKZ01004338.1_pt1 | contig 14442 bp, 13 predicted proteins | sample 2456571 | NCBI WGS metagenome assembly SPKZ01 (sample SAMN11192286, study PRJNA482655) | marine metagenome | biome: ENVO:00000447; feature: ENVO:00000244|ENVO:00000211|ENVO:00000569|ENVO:00002023; material: ENVO:00002151; isolation source: ocean water from marine abyssalpelagic zone ...
TAGGAGCCATCTATGACTCGCAGGGCGGGTACACGCTTGCGTTCTTCCTGTTGATCGGCCTCTACGCGGTCGCCGCCATCGCGCTCTCCCGCTTGAGGGTCGATCCGAGCGGCGCGCGGGAAGCAGGAGAATCCGCATGAAGACAGTGGCCGTCATCCTCGCAGCGGGGGGTTCGAGTCGCCTGGGAGCCCCGAAACAGTTCGTGCGCATCGAAGGCGACACACTCGTCACCCGCACCGCGCGAACCTGCCTCGCGTGTCGCTGTGAGGGCATCGTCGTGGTGGTCGGCGCCGCAGGGGACGCGGTCCGGGAAGAGATCGCCGGGCTCGATGTCGAGCACGTCGCAAACCGTGCTTGGCGCGAGGGCATCAGCGCGTCGATCCGATCCGGCGTGGACTTCGTCGAGGATCGCTGGCCGGACGCCGACGCGATCCTGCTGGTTCTCGTCGACCAACCGCACGTGGACGCGGACCTGCTCGACCGGCTCATCGACGCGGCGGACACCGAAGCCGTCACGCGGGTGGGAACCCGCTATGCGGGGGGGGTCGGTGTGCCCGCTGTATTCAAACGTCTGCACTGGGGCGCGCTCCGCACACTCGAGGGCGATCGCGGGGCGCGTTCGATCCTCGAGAGCGCATCGGACGACCTCGCGGTGGTCGACAGCGAGCTGCCGGAATTCGATATCGACACTCCGGCCAATGTCGCGGCGATCGCCGCGGAGCTTCCCCTGCCGGGCGCCCTGCTGAGCCACATGCAGGAACACTCTCGCTCGTTGCTGTTGAGCCTGCGCGGCGACGGCTCGCCCACGGCGCACCCGATGACCGCGCTGGTCGATGACGGGCGCATCGTCTTCAACACCTACCGAAAGAGCGCGAAGACCCGGAACGTGCAACGAGACCCGCGCATGGGCGTCGTGCTGCTGAACGGCTACGCGCCGACGCGCGCGGAGGACGTCTCCGGCTTCTGCATCGCGGGCACGGGGTCGATCCGGGAAACGACGGGGATGACGCAGCGCCGCGGCCACGGTCCCACCGTCTCCAAGAGCGTGAGGGATCGCGTGGCGAAGCGGCTCGAAGCCGGAAAGCGCATCATGCTGGAAATCGCGGCGCGGCGCGTACGCAAGATCGGAGACTGACGTGGCCCGCGAGAGTATCGCCATGTCGCGCGAAGAGGTCGCGGCGCTGCTCGCGGAAGTGGGATGGGTCGTCGTGACGACCCTCGACACCGAGGGCTTTCCCGTCGGTGACGTCGCGCCCTGCGCGGCGGAGGACGAGACGCTGTACTTCGCCTTGCCCGCAGACGGCGAGGCAGCCGGGCGGATCGGCACCGATTCGCGGGTGTGCTGCGCGGCCGACGCGTACCCCACCTACTACGAGATTCGCGGCGCCAGCGTTCACGGCGAGGCGCGAGCGACCGATCGCCATCCGGGGCTCGGAGGCGACGGCGCGCAGACCTACGCCCTCGATCTCGAAGACGTGATGAGCTTCGACTTCTCGAAGATCCAGAACAAGTTCTAGAGCCCGTGCACTGAATCCGCAGGACCTGGCGTCGCGGTGCTGAACTCCCTTGCCCGCCCAGTTCGTCTACCCTGGGTGGATGGAAGACGAACGGGCGAAATTTCACGTGGGTCAACTCGTTCACCACCGGCTCTTCGGGTATCGGGGCGTCGTCTTCGACGCCGACCCGGTCTTCATGGGCAGCGACGAGTGGTACGAGCAGGTGGCTCGATCGCGTCCCTCGAAGGAAGCGCCCTGGTACCACGTGCTCGTGCACGACGCACAGCACACGACCTATGTCGCGGAGCGCAACCTGGAACCCGACGACCGCGACGAGCCGATTCGCCACCCGTTGCTCGACCAGCTCTTCGACCAGTTCGAGGACGGACGCTATCGCCGAGACACGTCGGTGAACTGAGGGGTCTGAGGAATCTGGCCCCACCAACCACCGGCGAGCACCGCGATCGCCTGGGCTACCAGCCTTGAACTTCCGGCAGGACCTCGCTCGCGAACAGCCTCACGCTGGCCTCCGCTTCGGTGAGCGTCATCGATCCGTACTTCACGAGCATCGCGAGCTCGAAGTCACCGACGACCTCCCGGCGATGCGCGAGGCTGTCCAGGATCTCCCGCGGCGTTCCCGCCGCCTGGACGTCGACGTATTTCTTCGCGGCCTCGCTCAACTCCACCGGGATCGTGTAGCTCTCGTAGCCCTTCGTCTTTCCGAGCTCGTCCTTGTGGATCTCGTAGTGGTCCATCACCGTACCGTGGTACTCGGAGATGAACTTCCGGGCGCTTTCGCCGGCTGTCTCGGGATCGGCGTGGCAGTACATCGTGTCGACCGTGAGCGGCGGCGGCGCTTCCTCGCCGTGGAGCTCCTCGTACAGCTTCCGATACCGCGCGAGAGCGCCCTTCGCCCACGGCTCCCACTGCTGCTGTGAGAAGATGGCGAGGCGTGCGCCGAGGCGTGCGGCCTGGTCGGCCGATTCGGGCGACATCCCGATGCAATAGAAGCGATCGCGAAAGGACGCGAGCGGGCGCGGTCGGATCTCCGTGCGCGCCTGCGGGTAGTAGGGGCCGTCCCCCTCGATGAACCCCGTCTCCACCGCGTCGACGATCATCTGCGACGCCTCGTCGAAACGCGCGCGGGTCTCCTCCATGTCGACGCCGAAGCCGATGAACTCCGTCTTCGAAAGGCCGCGCCCGAGGCCCAGGATCGCTCGCCCGTTCGACTGGTGGTCGAGGAGAACGATCTTCTCGACCACGCGCAGCGGGGGGTTCCAGGGGAGAATGAACGCCGCCGTCCCGAGCTTGATGCGGCTCGTCTTCGCCGCCATATAGGCGAGATGCTGCGCGTTGTCGGGAATCGCCGAGTAGTTGGTGAAGTGATGCTCGGCGCACCACAGCTTGTCGAAGCCGAGAGGCTCGGCTAGCTCCGCGAGTCGAAGCTCTTCCTGAAAATGGGCCGCGTCGTCTCGCTGTCCCTGATAATTCTGAAACGCCTCGAGAATTCCGACTTCCACGGCAGCTCCTCCTCGAACTCACCCTACCATGCCGGTGCGCGGCGACGCTGTGCGGTCTCGCAGGCGGGTTCGGCAGGCGGACGGCGAAGCGCCCGAGGGGAATCTCGAAGGGCGGTGCCGTGTACCGCCCGACGTCGAAAGCGTTCTCCCGTAGACAGTGATCGCGCGCATCGCGTCAAGACACCTCGGGTGATCGGATCTTCGCTGGCGGTGGCGATCTCCGCCGCTTCCCTTCCCACTTCCGCGCGTGCCTAAACGCGGTGATATGGTGAGGACGAATCACTGGAGGCACGCCCCGTGTATATGATGCGATTCGACATGCGCGCCCCCGAATTCGGGGCCAGTACGAGCGACCTCTACCGCGCAGCCATCGAAATGGCCGCGTACGGCGAAGAGAACGGGGGCGTCGCGATCACGATTTCCGAGCACCATGCATCCCCCGACGGCTATCTCCCCTCCCCCCTGATCCTCGCAACCGCGGTCGCGGCGCGAACACAGCTCATCCCGATCAGCGTGGGAGCCCTGCTCGTCCCGCTCTACGACCCCATCAAGCTCGCCGAGGACATGGCGGTGCTCGACATCGTGAGCGGCGGACGCGTCTCCTACATCGCGGGCCTCGGATACCGAACGGTCGAGTACCAGATGTTCGACGTAGACGAGAAGCGGCGAGCGCGCCGCATGGAGGACTGTCTCGACGCACTGTTCACGGCGTGGAAGGGAGAGCCCTTCGAATTCGACGGTCGGCCGTGCCACGTCACGCCGAAGCCCTTCACTCCCGGCGGTCCGAAGATGGCGTACGGAGGTGGAAGCCTCGCCGCTGCGCGGCGCGCGGCGCGTTACGGACTGGACCTGATAGCGAGCAACGCCACGCCGGGTCTCGAGGACGCCTACCGCGAAGAAGCGGCGCGCGTCGGACGAGAGCCCGGGAACTGCAGGGTTCCCGCGAGCGGCGCGCCGATGACGCTGTTCATCGCGCGCGACCTCGACGAGGGTTGGAAGAAGTACGGCCGGTTCATGCTCCACGATGCCAAGGCGTACGGGGCCTGGCTCGGCGACGCCGCCGCTGCGAGCAAGTCGACCGCCAGCTCGGTCGACGAGTTGCGCGCAGAGAACGGCGCCTACCGGGTCGTGACTCCCGCACAGGCCGCCGAGCTGATCCGAACCTCCGGTCCCCTCGCCCTGCAACCGCTCTGCGGCGGGACGCCGCCCGATCTCGCCTGGGAGTCCCTGCGCCTCGTCGTCGACGAGGTGTTGCCCGCCCTCGGCTGAGCGTGCCGAGCCCGCCCAACTACGGGACGACGACGATCTTTCCCATCGCTCGGCGCTCGGTGAGGTCCCGCAGCGCCTGTCCGGCCCGTTCGAGCGGATAGCGGGCGGTCACGTACGAGCTGATCTTCCCCTCGTCACACAGCGCCATGAGATCGTCGTTGATGCGCTTTGCGCGCTTCGGCTCGCGTCCCATCATCGCGCCGAAGAAGACGCCCACCACCTGGCAACCCTTCAGCAGCGGCAGGTTCAACGGCAGGCGCGGTATCCCCGCGGTGAAGCCGATCACGAGGAAGCGACCCTCCCACGCGGTCGCGCGTAGCGCGGCTTCCGCGTAGTCGCCCCCGACCGGGTCGTAGACCACGTTGGCGCCCTTCCCGCTCGTGAGCTCCTTGACCCGCTCCTTCAGGTTTTCGGTCGAGTAGTTGATGCCTTCGTCGGCGCCGCGCTCGCGACACAAGGAGACCTTCTCATCGGTCGATGCAGCGGCAATGACGCGCGCTCCGATCTGCTTTCCGAGCTCGACGGCCGCCAGTCCGATGGCTCCCGCCGCGCCGAGCACCAGCAGGGTCTCGCCGGCCTGCAGGTTTCCGCGATCGCGGAGCCCGTAGAGCGCCGTGCCAAACGAATAGGAGATTCCGACCGCTTGCTCGAAGCTCATCGCGTCCGGAACGACGCGGGCGCTTCCGGCGCCAACTGCCGAGAGCTCCGCGAAGCCGCCTTCGGCCGATCCGGCGGACACCCGGTCACCGACGGCGAAGCCTTCGACGCCCTCGCCAAGCGCCCGGACCACGCCCGCGACCTCGCCTCCCGGCGTGTACGGCGGAACGGGGTGGTACTGGTACTTGTCCTCGACCATCAGCGCGGCGGGAAACGTGACACCGGCCGCGCGGACCTCGACGAGAAGCTGCCCCGGTCCCGGGATCGGGTCGTCGACCTCTTCGACCACGAGATTCTCCGGCGGTCCAAACGATTTGCAGATGACGGCTCGCATGTTTCCCCTTCCAGCACCCCGTGGTGCAATTTTCTCGGCGACACGACCCGCCGGGGGGGAACCGATGGCCCACCCGGTTCTACGGCGCGCGCCACCCCGGCGCTGGGCCGACCTCGTGCCCCGTCGCCCGGAGCGCCACCGCGACGATCGACAACCGCAGCCGATCCTAGTGCAGACGCCCTCACGCGTGCACGAAGAAAGAGCCCTCGTCCCCTTCGTCGCGGAGCGCTCCCGCCAAGGGGGGTGACTGGCGATCTGGAGCGTTACCCTTGGCCGCGGTGCACGACGTCCACCCCGCATTCACCGTCGTTCTCGCGCTCGCGGTGGGTGTGTTCTCTCAGTCCCTCGCTCGACACCTGCGCATTCCCGGCATCGTGCTGCTGTTGGTGGCCGGTGTCGGACTCGGACCCGACGGGCTCGGCTGGGTCGCCCCCGCGGCGCTGGGCGACGGACTCCAGACGATCGTGCAGCTCGCCGTCGCGATCATTCTGTTCGAGGGAGGCCTCAACCTCGAGATCCGGCGGTTGCGCCGCGAGCAGTCGTCCATTCAGCGTCTCGTCACTCTGGGCGCGCTCGTCACCGCCGCGGGCGGCGCGGTGGCGGTCCTCGTGCTCTTCGGCTGGGGCCTCGTCCAGTCGATGCTCTTCGGCGCGCTCGTGGTCGTGACCGGGCCCACCGTCGTGGGGCCGCTCATCGCGGACCTGCGCCTGCGCCCGCGCGCCGCGACAGTGCTCGAAGCGGAAGGCGTTCTCATCGACCCGATCGGCGCCATCCTCGCCGTCGTCATGCTCGAGATCGCGATTGCGCCCGCGGGCGGCGCCTTCGCGCACGAAGCCGGTCTCCTGGTGCTCCGCCTGGGGTTCGGCAGCCTGGTGGGTGCGGCCGCCGGATTCGCAATGGCGGGCCTGCTGGGCCGCCGCCGCATCGTTCCGGAGGGCCACGAGAACATCTTTGCGCTCGTGTCGGTGCTGCTGCTCTTCCAGGGCGCCGACGAGGTCGTTCGCGAGAGTGGAATCGTCGCGGTCGTGGTCGCGGGCGTCGTGGTCGGCAACCAGCCCTCGCGGTTCGACCGCGATCTCCGCGAATTCAAGGACCAGCTCACGGTCCTGATGATCGGCCTCCTCTTCGTCCTCCTCGCCGCGGGCGTCCGGCTCTCGGACGTCACCGATCTGGGCTGGCGAGGCGTCGGCGTCGTCGCAGTCCTGATCGGCATCGTGCGGCCGCTCGGCGTGTGGCTGTGTACGAAGGAATCCGACCTCACGAGAAAGGAGCGAATCTTCATCGCGTGGATCGCGCCGCGCGGCATCGTCGCCGCCGCGGTGGCATCGGTCACCGCGGAGTCACTGACAGCGGCGGGCCTGCCCGGTGGCACGGAGATTCGCGCGCTGGTCTTCCTCACCATCGCGATCACCGTCACCTTGGCCGGCCTCACTGCCCTGCCCCTCGCGTCCCTCCTCGACGTGCGTCTCCCGGGGCGGTCGACGATCGCGATTCTCGGTGCTCAGGGACTGGGCCTCGAGCTCGGTCTGGTGCTGCGCTCGAGCCACCAGTCGGTGGTGTTCCTCGACTCGAACCCGCAGCACTGCCGACAGGCCGAGGAGGCCGGCTTCTCCGTGGTATTCGGCAACGCGCTCCAGGAGCGGACGATGCAGCGCGCGCGCTTCGGCAGCGTAGGCGCCGCCGTCGGCCTCACTTCCAATCAGGTCCTCAACAGCGTCTTCACGGAACGCGCGAGAGAGAACTTCCAGGTCCCGCGCGGCTACATCGGCGTGAGTCAGCCCGGCTCGGGCTTCGCGATGGAGCTCGTCGACCAGCGCGACGCCAGGATCGTCTTCGACGGGCCCCACGACGTCGAGCGCTGGGACGTGCGCGCCCGGCGCGGTGAGCTCTCCATCGAGCGCTGGCGCTATGTCGACAGAGGCGACCGCGAAATCGACGAGGAGGCCTCGGCGACGAACGAGACCCTCGTCATCCTCGCGATCGAACGCGGGAAGGAGACCGATCCCATGCACTCGGAATTCGCGCTTCGCAACGGCGACATCGCGATCGTGGCCGTCTACACACCCGACCGCAGCGAAGCGCACACGTCGCTCGGTCGCCGCGGCTTCGCGCCGACGGACCCCCGCGCGTTCGAGCAGAGCGACGCCCCGGCGCGCGGGTCCCTCTCCGACGTCTCCTAGCGAGCCCGGGACACGCGGTCCGCGCTCAGCAGTTCCTGGTCACGAAAGCCTGGAGACTTTCGGTCAGGGACTCGCACTGCTCGTCGTCCATGGGGATCTCCCGCGAACTCTCAGCAGACGCCGAGGATGGCGCCGCTCATTCCCGACGCAACGTAGACATTCTCGACATTCGCCACCTGGTTGGCCGCCGTTCCGCGGACCTGGCGCACGCCCTCGGCGAGGAGGTTCATCCCGTGGATGTACGCCTCGCCGAGGTGCCCGCCGTTGGGGCTCAGCGCGACGCTGCCGCCGAGGTCGCAGTGTCCTTCTCGCACGAAGTCCGCCGCCTCGCCTGGCTTGCAGAAGCCCGCCGCCTCGAGGTGCCAGTAGATGGCGATCGTGAAGTGGTCGTAGAGCATCGCGACCTGCATGTCCTCGGGACCGAGACCGGTGCGCTCGTAGAGCGCCTTCGCGGAGGCGATGCCCGAATCGAAGCTCGTGAGATCTTCGTGGTAGTAGTTCGTGACCGTCTCGCAGCCGAAGGGCACCGCCTGCGTGGCGTGCCGGATCTCGACACCGGGCTGCTTGAGGTCACGCGCGCGCTCCTCGGTGGTCACCACGAAGGCCACGCCGCCGTCGCTCTCCTGGCAGCAGTCGAGCAGGCGAAAGACCGGCTCGACGATCCAACGCGAGCTGTGGTGATCGTCGAGAGTGATGGGCTGCTCGTAGAACCAGGCGTTCGGATTGGTGGCGGCGTTCCTGCGCAGCAGCACGGAGACGTCGCCGAAGTCCTCGTTCGTGATCCCGTACTCGTGCATGTAGCGCTGCGCCTGTACCGCGGTCCAGGCCGCGGGTGTGGCCGCACCGAACGGGAGGCTCCACTCGATGAACCCGGTGCCCGCACCGGGCGAGCCCCCGGTGTTGCCCATCTGCGAGATTCCGAAGCGTCGCTCCGATCGCTCGTTCATGGCGCGCCAGCCCACGACGACGTTGGCGAGGCCCGAGGTGACGGCGGCCATCGCGTGCGCGACGGTACCCACGGAGCCGCCGCCGCCGTGCCCGACGCGCGACGAGAACGTGAGGTTCTCGACCCCGAGTGAACGCACGAGATCGACGTCCTCGTTGTTGTCGAGGGTGTAGGTCGTCATGCCGTCTACGTCGGCGGGTGTGAGACCCGCGTCGTCGAGGGCCGCTTTGATGCACTCGCAGGCGAGCTGCAGCTCACTGCGTCCGGAGTTCTTCGAGAACTCCGTCTGCCCGATGCCGGCGATCACGGCAGAAGAGCCTCCCGCCATCGCTACTCTCCTCCCTGCGGTCGGAACACCGGCACCGCTTTGCCGCCGGCGGTGGGAGCGAAGAACACCTCGACCGGCATGCCGTTCGTCACCTTCTCCTGCGTCACCTCGCAGAGATTCGAGAGCAGGCGGATCCCCTCTTCGAGGTCGATCAGCGCCACGAGATAGCCCGGCTCGAACATCGGCAGCGGCGGATGCACGGGCTTCATCCAGGAGTGGACCGTGCCGCGCCCGCTGAGCTCCACCACCTCCGTGTCGACACTCTGACAGCTCGCGCACATCGGTCGCGGCGGATGGCGGAGCTTCTTGCACGACGCACAGCGCTGCCCGAGCAGGACTCCCCGCTCGGCACCCTCCCAGAAGAAGGCGCTGTCGCGCGAAGGACGGGGCTGCGGCCGCTCCACAGCCGCACTCACGACTTGCTGTCCCACGGCGAGGCCACCACCTCCTGCCCCGGCTTCGCCAGGGACGGGTAGACGGTCTCGTCACCGACGACCCCCGCCTCGAAGAGCGCCTCGACCTCCTCGGTCGAGTAGCCGATGCCCGCGAGGATCTCGCGCGTGTGCTCCCCGACGAGAAACGGCGGGCCCTGGATCTTCGTGGGCGTATCGGAGAACTCGAAAGCCAGACCGACCTGGCCGATCTCCTCGACCATGCGGTGGGGGGACAACGCGATCCAGGCGTTCTCGCGGGCCTCCGGATCGCTCCAGAGACCGCGGCTCGCAGTGCGCGAGGAGACCTCGCAGGGAACGCCGGCGGCATCGAGCTTGGCGAACCAGGACTCGGCGGTGTCGGTGGCCAGCACGTGCTCGATCCGCTTGGCGACCTCTTCGTCCTGGGCCTTGCGAGCGTCTGCCGAGTCGTAGCGCCCGCCGCTCATGAAGTCGGCCTCGCCGAGGGCGGCGCCGAGCGCGCGCCAGTGGGCGTCGCGCAGGAGCGAGAGACACAGCCAGCCGTCTCCCGTCGGATACAGGCGGACGCCGGCCGAGAAACCCGTCTGCATTGCATCGAGCATCGGGCGCTCGAAGCCGCTGCCGTCGGGTCGGGCGACGGTGTACGAGGTATTCATGAGCTGGGCGTTGACGATCGCCGTCTCCACCCATTGTCCCTTCCCCGTCTTCTCCCGCTCGTAGAGCGCCTGGGTGATGCCGATCGCCGCGAGGAAGCCGTTGCCGGTGTCGCCCATGTTGGTGAGCGCCCAGATCGGTCGGCCACCGCGGTTGCAACCGCCGTCCTCCCACTCGACACCGGCGAGGCAGGCTCCCGTCTGGTCGTTGCCCGGCAGAAGCTCGCGCGGGCCGCGCTCGAAGCCCCTCGTGTGGCAGTAGATCAAGCTCGGGAACTCGTCCTTCAGGCCCTCGTAGTCGATGCCGAGCTTCACCGCCGCCGGATAGCGCATGTTGTGCATGACGACGTCCGCCGACGCGATGAGACGCTTGACGGCGGCGCCTGCCTGCTCGTGCTTCAGATTGATCGCGATGCTGCGCTTGCCGCGGTTGGCCACCATCGCGATCTGGCTGGAGTGCCAGTACCAGTCGTGGAGGGCGTTGACCTTGATGACGTTGGCACCGAGGTCCGAGAGGATCTGCGTGCAGTACGGGCCCGCCACCGCGACGCCGAAGTCGAGGACGGTGACGCCGTCGAGGGGACCCGCTGGAAGCGCGGCGCCGGAGGGCGCACTCGCCGCGGCCCCGTTGGCGCGGGCCGCCTCGGCGCGCACCTCCTCGGTGTGCTGCCCCAGGGCGGGCGCCGGGCCGCGGATCTCCCCCGGGCTGTTGGCGAGCTGATAGGGAACGCCCACGGTGCGGATGACACCGAGTTCGGGATCCTCGATCTCCGTCACACAGCCGTCGGCGAGGAGCAAGGGATCCGTCAGTCCCTCTTCGGGGGAGCGGATCTTCTGGATGCAGATTCCCGCGACGGCACCGGCCTGCGTCCATTCGTCGGCGCTGAACTTCTTGACGGCCTTCGCCATCGGTTCCCAGTAGTGGGCGAGAACGAAAATCTCCTCGGGAACGATGCCGACACGTGCGGGATCGTCGCGGTTGCTGAGGTCGGGTGTCGCGTTGAGCTGGTCGCCCTGGCTCGCCGACAGGATGAAGCGCGGGTTCGGTACCCAACAGTGCACCCAGCGACCGTCGGAACACTCGAAGAGCCCCTTCGGCGCGCGGCTGTCACCGATCCAGGACATGAAGCCGTCGGCCTCGAGGTTCTTCGCCGTCGCGTACGCGAGCACTCCCGCGGCCAGGGCGCCGCGCAGCAGTGATGTCTCCACCCATTGCCCGCGCCCGGTGATTTCGCGCGCGCGCAGCGCCGCGCTGATGGCGGTGGTGGCCGCGTAGGCGGCGCCGAGGCTCGGGAAGCGCGACGACGGGAACAGCGGTCCCTCGCGCGGGGCGCCCTGCTGCGCCTCCTGGGGGATTTCCAGCTCCGGGTAGAGGGGATCCCGACCCGCGTGGTGGACCGCCGAGCCGCCCGGCCAACCGCGTTGCTCCCAGTGCAGTCCCATTCGCGCCGCCACGAGCGCGTCGTAGGCGGGCCGGTCCGAGTGGCGGTTGTCTCGCCCGTACCCGGTGATCGAGCAGTAGATCAGACGCGGATTCGCCTCGGACAGCGTCGCGTAGTCGATCCCCAGACGCTGCGTCGCGCCGGGCCGGAAGCTCTCGACGACGACGTCCGCGTGGCGCGCGAGGGATCGAAAGGTCGCCAGGTCGTCGGCGTTCTTGAGATCGAGCTCGGCGCTTCGTTTGCCGCGGTTCCACACCCGGTACCCGAGCTGATCGCGAAACGGATCGCCGCCCGGTCGCTCGATGCGGGTGACGTCCGCGCCGTGGTCCGCGAGCAACATCGTGGCCATGGGGCCCGCCATTCCCCACGTGAGATCGAGAACCCGAACACCGTCGAGAACACCCGCCATACCGTCCTCCGCGATCGCTCGACCGCTATTCGATCCCGTACATCCTGGCGCCGTTTGCCCAGGTGATCGCGTGGATGTCGTCGTCGGGCACGCCCGCAAAGAGTTCGTCGACCTTCTCGTTGACGTTCGGCCAGTTGCAACAGGGGTGCGGGAAGTCGGTCGACCACAGTACGTTGTCGATGCCGAGGGCGTGACGTTGCTCGATGGCCTCGGGCTCCGTCACGAACGTGACGGCCATCTGTCGGCGGAAGTATGTCGACGGCAGCTCCTTCATTCCCGGGAAGTCGTAGTGGTGGTCCATTCGCCCGTCCAGGAAGCGGATGAAGCCCGGCAGCCAGAAGAGGCCCGGCTCGACGAAGACCACCTTGAGGCTCGGGTGCTTCTCGAGCACGCCCGTGAGGATGTACCACGCGATCGTCTCGGCCACGGCGAAGCCCGGCAGCGACGTGAAGATCCCCCTCTGCGGCGTGGGGTCGCGCCGGAACACCTCCCACAGCGAGTTCTTGAGTGTGAGGTGATTCGCGACGACCACGCCCGTCTCCTCGAAGGCCTTCCACAGCTTCGTGTAGCGCTCGTCGTGGTAGTCGGGCATCTCGACTTCTGAGGGGAAGTTCGGCACCTGGATCGAGCGCGCACCGAGGTCGGACAGTCGGTAGACCTCGGACGCCGCGTAGTCGATGTCGATGAGCGGCAGCTGGTAGGTGATGAGGATGCGCTTCGGATCGACCGACGCGAACTCGTGGAGGGTGTTGTTGTACGCCGTGGCGCACTCCTTCCAGTGCTCGCCCACGTAGTAGACCTTGCTCGTGAAGTCGAACTCCGAGTACATCACTTCGCACTCGACGTTGTCGGCGTCCATGGCCTTCAGACGTTCGCCGGAGTCGAAGTAGCCGGGGTGACGCGCGGCTTCGAGGTCGACGAAGTCCTCGAGATCGAGCTTCTCCCCGCCCATCTCGTCGTCGCGGACGGCGTCGTACTTCGCCATGCCCTCGTCCCACGCGGAGTGGAACTTCGCGGCGAGGTGGGTCTTGACCTGGTCGGTGGTGATCACGCAGTGGGAGTCTGCGGAGAAGAGTCGGCGGCCTTCGGGCATCTTCGATCTCCTTCGGGTTCGATCGCGCGACGGCGATCGCAGGAGCCCCATTGACGTCTTGTACGCCGGCCGCGCTTTCGAAGTCAAATACTAAAGTATCTTTGGTATATTCTCGGCCCTCATGACGGAACCTCCCCGCCCGCCGACGCCGGAAGACCCTGCCACGCCCGCTGGCCGGGAGGGGCTGCCCGGGGACGCGAACCGGCTGAGCCGGCACCTGATCGGGCTCTCGACGGCCATCCGGCGGCGTGTCAGCGAGGGACTCCTCGCCCGGGGCCACGACCTGAACCCGTCCACCACCCAGGTCATCCCGAACCTGCCCAGCGGCGGCCTCGGGATGTCGAAGCTCGCGAATCGGCTGCACCTCACACTCCAGCGCACCGGTCAGCTCGTACAGCAGCTCGAGGACACCCAGTACATCAAGCGGGTGGCCGACGATCGCGACGGCCGCGCCAAGCGCGTGGTGTACTCGAAGCGCGGGCTCGACCTCCTGCGCGACATCGACGGGCTCATGCTCGAGATCACCTCCGAGTTCGGCGCCATCCTCGGATCCGAGCGCTTCGACCGGCTGTGCGCCGATCTCGCGGCTCTCGACGAAAAGATCAACGGCGCCGATCCGGCGCTGCGTATCATCGATCGGTAGCGCCGAGGAGGTTCGACGTGCCCTACCTGAAGACGGAGAACGCCGGCCCGATCGAGATCTACTACGAGGCGCGGGGCTCCGGCGAGCCGGTCGTCCTGATCGGCGGACTGACGAGCACCCTCGAGGTCTGGGGCCTGCAGGTTCCCGCGCTCGCTGAACGCTACCGCGTGATCACGCCCGACAACCGCGGAAGTGGCCGCACGCGCGTCCCCCACGACGACGGCGTGCGCACCTCCGAGCGGTTCGCGGGCGACATCCGCGCGCTCATCGACGGCCTCGAGCTCGGTCGCGTGCACCTCGTCGGCGCGTCACTGGGCGGCCTGATGGTGCAGAGCTTCGCCGTCGAGTACGGCGACCGCCTCGGTTCGCTGTCCATTCTCTGCTCGACGCCGGGCGAGGAGCACGGCGTTCCGGTGAACCGGGACGCCCTCGCCGACCTCGTCACGGGGTCCGAGGAGATATCACGCGGTTCTGGCGGCGACGCTCCCGACGGCTTCACGCGCGCCATCGTGCACCCCGACACGCCTGCGAAGCGCCCCGAGGCGCTGCAGTTCTATTTCGAGACCAAGGTCCGGTTCCCGCACGCGCCCGAAGAGATCGAACGGCGCCAGAGCGCCAACAGCCGAAGCGTGTGGGACGACCTTCCCGATTTGAGAGTCCCAACGCTCGCCGTGACGGGAGACGCCGACGTCCTGGTTCCGCCCGAGAACTCGCGCATCCTCGCGGATCGCATCCCGAACGCGGAGCTGCGGTGCATCGAAGGCGGCGGTCACATCTTCTTCATGGAGCAGCCGGAAGCCACCAACACGGCACTCCTCGATTTCTTCGCTCGCCACCCGATCGCCTGAACGTCGACGGCGCGGCGACGCGAGACGATCCGCCTCTGCTCTGGAAGCCCCTACTCCGCGTCCGTCGACTCGTAGACGCCGCTCTGTCCCGGCGTCTCCGAGATCGCAACGCGCAGTCGCCGGACCTGGGTGTGGCCGAAGCGCTCTTCGAGCCGGCGCCGCAGCTCGCGCCCGAACCACATGGCGAGGTTCTCGACGGAGGTGTTGTTGA
>SPKZ01015952.1_pt1 | contig 14437 bp, 20 predicted proteins | sample 2456571 | NCBI WGS metagenome assembly SPKZ01 (sample SAMN11192286, study PRJNA482655) | marine metagenome | biome: ENVO:00000447; feature: ENVO:00000244|ENVO:00000211|ENVO:00000569|ENVO:00002023; material: ENVO:00002151; isolation source: ocean water from marine abyssalpelagic zone ...
AGCCCGAGCCCGCGGCCGAGGTGGCGTGATGCCCCTCGGTGCAGCAGATCGCGCACGCCTGCCTAGCGGGCTCCAGTCGCAGTACGTCTCAAAGCAGGCGACCACCATCATTACCCTCGACGGTCCCGGCATCAGCATCCATGTTGGGGAGATCAGTGACGCCACCAGACGTACGATGAGCAAGGCGCAGTGGAACGCCCTGCTTGGCTCACTGGTCGCGAAAGCGCGCGACATGATCGCCGCCGTGGACCTGTTGAAGGTGAAGCACTCCTGGCTGACCAATGACCCGCCTGATAGGCGAGGGTACACCCCGATCCCAGCGACGGATGGGCCGCCATTGGCTTACGGTGAAACCAGAAGCAGCTTTCGCATCGATGATAAGGTTCGCATGCGTAAGCTGATCTGGGAGGGGATAGGCGCGGGTATGCCTGTCGCTGTGGGCAAGGAGCCTGACGAGGCCCTCAGTCGGTACGGCACGGTGCGCGACGTCAAGCGAGCATCGGACTCCAGGCAGGACAAGATCATCGTAGGATTCCGCTCCAGGGCAGTACAAGAGATGCCTCCGACCGCGCTGGAGCTGTACGATTGGGATGACGATGCTCTCGATAACGACTACAACGACGGGATGTCCACCGAGGTCAAGGAGCTGCCCAAGGTCAGCCGCTTTGCAGCCACTGACGAAGGGTTTAAGCAACGAGTGAGAGGGAAGAAATGACCACCACCATCATCCGATTGAAGAACACAGGCAAGGGTCAGCCGTACGGGATCGAGCGCGCTGAGGATCTGGATGGCGAAACTGCTGCCCAGCAGACCGAGGTGTGGTGGGAGTCGGCGGGAACCATCGCCATGTGCATTGTGATCGACGGTGAAGAGGATTCTCGGTACGAGAAGCAGTACTTGGACGAGTCGCGCGTGCCCGAGGGCTGGGTGGCGAAGCAGGCCAAGAAGAAGGACATGCCGAAGGCGGCGATCCCGGTGGCTCCCCCCTCGCGTCCGATGCCGCCTCCAACTCTCGTCAATCCCGAGCCCAAGGCCGCAGAGAAGCGAGCCGCGTGCGCAGATTGCTACCGCACGGGGAAGCCACGCGACGAAGCGCCTGAGGGGAACGTGAGGCACTGTACCGCGTGTCTGATCCCATTCACTTGCGTCCGATGCCTCCGCCCGCTTCCAATCACCGCGCATGAAGGCGATGATGATCCGACACCCTCAGGGAGGCTCAACAATCGGCGCTGCCCATCCTGCGGAGCAAAGAGCGGATTGTCCGGTCGAGATACGTGGCGTATGTACACCGGGAGGCAGTGATGCTGCGCCGCATTCGTAAGGAAGGCCCCATCACGGCTGAGAGCATGCTGGTCAAGCATCAATGCGTGTGTCCGTTCTGCAACTCGCTGCTGGATGTCAACCATTACTTTCAATTCGTGCCGTGGCAACCTGCATCTGAGCTGGACCGACTGCTGATGGAGGCGGGCAACCCCGACTTTGAGATGGAGTGGATGCCTGTTCACTTCGATTGCCTGCTCCAGCGCTTGATCCGAGCCTATTGCTGGCCCAACTGGCGAGGGGACCGATACCGCCATTGTGAGCAATATCGCGGTCGGGGATTCGCTTAGAAGTAGGCGGGTTTATAGGCGATCTCTTTGCGCGAGGGAGATCGAGGGTGGTATAGTGATCGGACCCCTAATCCCTACACCTCCCACCAAAACCACGGAGACATTCCATGTCAACGCCCCTACTCCCGGATTACATCCGGGTGTCCAAGTACGCCCTCCATTTGGCAACTGAGCAACGGCGGGAGACTTGGGGCGAACAATTGGATCGGAAGTTCAAGATGCATGGCGACCGCTACGGCGATCGTCTTGATCCCATTCGCGCCGACATCGACCACGCACGCAGCATGATGGACGACAAGCGCGTCCTGGGATCGCAGCGCGTGCTCCAGTTTGGAGGCAAGCCGATCTTCAAGCAGAACGCGCGTGTCTACAATTGCACGGTCAGCTTCTGCGACCGACCGCGCTTCTTTCAGGAATGCTTCCATCTCCTGCTGTGCGGCTGCGGCACCGGGTTCAGCGTGCAGAAGCATCACGTCGCAAAGATGTCTCCCCTCCAGAAGCCCATGGAGCACAGTAACAGGGTCTACCAGATCCCCGATACGATCGAGGGCTGGGCCGATTCGCTGGGCGTGCTGATGTCCAGCTACATGACAGGCATCGTGCCGTTCCCTGAGTACCAGGGCTGCGATGTGACCTTCGACCCGAGCCTGATCCGCCCGAAGGGCAGTCCGATCAGCAGCGGCGCGAAGGCCCCTGGACCGGATCCGCTGATGCGGGCGCTGATGCACATCGAGGCCTTGCTCATTCGCTGTGCGGCGAAGGGGACCAAGCTGAGGCCCATCGATGCTTACGACATCGTGATGTTTGCGAGCGATGCGGTGCTCGCGGGAGGGGTGAGGCGCTCGGCGTCCATTGCCATGTTCAGTCCTGACGACATGGAGATGGCCACCGCGAAGACCGGTAGCTGGATGAAGTACAACCCCCAGCGCCAGCGATCAAACAACAGCGCCGTCCTCCTCCGCAACGAGACATCCTGGGCTGATTTCAATAAGCTGGTGGCGATGGCCAAGGAGTTTGGCGAGCCAGGATTCGTGTGGACGGACTCCACTGAGATGGTCGTCAACCCGTGCGTCGAGATCGGAATGTGGCCGGTCTGGACGGATGACACGGGCGTTGAGCACAGCGGATGGCAGATGTGCAACCTCTCGACCATCAATGGCGCGCTCTGTGACACCCCTGAGCGCTTCTACGAGGCCTGCCACGCCGCTGCGGTCCTGGGTACACTTCAGGCTGGCTATGCCCGGTTCCCGTACCTGGGGGAGGTCACGGAGCAGATTGTCCGACGCGAGGCCCTGCTCGGTGTCTCCATCACGGGAATGATGGACAATCCTGACGTGCTATTCTCGCCTGAGGTACTCCGCACGGGTGCAGGCATCGTCAAGAAGTACAACGCCATCATCGCCAAGGCGATCGGCATCAACAAGGCAGCTCGTGCGACGTGCCTCAAGCCCGAGGGCACGTCAAGCTGCATGCTTGACACTTGTTCCGGGGTTCACCCGTGGCACAGCCGCCGCGGCATCCGCCATGTGCGCGCGAACGTGATGGAGCCGCCATTTCAGTACTTCCGGGCCATCAACCCCCAGGCGGTCTTCAAACTACCAGAGACAGATCCGAACTACGACAACACACAGATCATCGCCTTTCCCTACGAGGTACGCGACGAGGCACTCACCAAGGCTGAGATCGGCGCGATCGACTTGCTGGAACGGGTCATTCTCGTGCGCAAACACTGGGTCGAGACTGGTACCCGCGAGCACCTATGCGCCCAGCCCTGGTTGAGGCACAACGTCTCTAACACCATCCACATTGGACCGGGCGAATGGGATGAGGTGGCGCGATTCATCTATGACAACCGCGAGCACTTCGCTGGGGTTGCACTGATGGCTCAGTACGGCGACAAGGTGTGGGAAAATGCCCCCTTCATGTCGGTAATGACCCCGGAGGAGATGCGTGCCGAATTCGGCACTGACGCCACCGCCGAGGCCTTGGACCTGAACGCGCTGCTCCCTGAGTCCTTCGGCGGTTTATGGGCCGCCTGCGCGCACCTGACGACGGCTATCTCGATGGGCGCTACCACGGAGGAGTCCGAATGGCTGGGAATGGTACTCGCCCTGGCCGATACCCATTTCAGCCGAGACGCCATGCGCGCCACCATGGCTCTGAAGGAGGCTCACGCCCTCGGGTTGTGGTCAGGGCTGATGGAATCGGTGCGTGAGGTGGACTGGACTGGCATGGTAGAGTACGAAGACACCGTTGACTTCGCCGGGTCAGTTGCTTGCGGTGGCGGCTCGTGCGAGGCTGTCTACACCTGAGGGCCAAATGCCTGCTGCTCTGCCTGCCCGCGTCAAGCTGATCAAGGTCAACTCGGCGATCTACTCCTCCTACTCCAACAGTAAAGGAGTCATCTACGTCGCAGAGACGCCGATGGGTTTCGCCCCGCCCGATGTGGCTGAGGCGATCTGGTTGCTTCATGTGGCGGTGCTGAAAGCCGGAGGCCGCCTCCGACTCACAAGCCTCCTACGGTCCAGGGAATCCAGCGACAAGGCCCGCGCGAAGTATTTACAATGGAAGGATGACGGCAAGCCTGACCCAGACGTGAAGGGCTCGGGCTATGACAAGACCATCCACAAGGATGCCTACGTCAAGCCAGGAGGCCTGAGTAATCACAATGGTGCTCGTGCCATCGACGTCCATGTGACGGACAAGAAGGACGGGCTGCTGGTCTCCATCATCTTCCCCTCCATCCACGCGAATCAGAATCTCGATATGCTGTGGGATCTAGCCATCCCTCTTGGGTTCACTCCGATCATCGATGCTCCCAACGAGACACAGAAGGAGGCATGGCACCTCGACTTCCTCGGACCCTGGGCTCACGTCAACGAGCGCCTCGGTGCCGACGCAGGAGCCATGGCGGCTTGCCTGGATGCCGGAATGGGCGGGTACCCTGGAGGGGCAGCCAAGGATCGGCGGCGCGCCCTCCAGGCACAGATTCATCGCTGCGGTCCTGACATTGGGAAGATCGACGGCGACTTAGGGAAGAAGACACGGCGAGGGCTCGCGCTCTGTGGGCTTCCCGAGACCACGACCGATCCAGCAGCGCTGTTCAAGATCGCTACGCTCAGCAAGCCAAGCGCGCTCGCGTAATCGACTCCATCGATTGATGAGGCTATACTCGCCCCATGCCCACCCCTCCAGCGACCCCGCCACCCTCCGCCCCGGTCCACGTCGAAGCTCCTGAGCTGATCGAGGATCGGACGGACCATGGCGAAGCCGCCCAGCCTGACACGGATGACGTGTTCAGCTTTGAGGTTCCGATGCCTCCCGAATTCGACACCCATGGAAAGCCTACTGCTTTCTACGGGTACGAGTTCAAAGTGGCACTGTGGCGCTCGCGGATCACAGATGCGAACCGCGCCATCCTACGGGAGCTGAGAGGGTATCGCGTTGATGAGAAGAACAGGCATGACCTGCTGATCAGCGCCATTAAGTCTCAGGGCTCGTGGTGGCGCGCGATCTGGGACGCGATCAAGGTGGCCTTTACCGGGATGATCGACATCATGAAGGTGCTCGCCGGGAATGAGAATGGACAGCTCAAATATTTCGCCCTGGTACTGATCGGACTCGCTGCCATCGCTAACGGGATCGCATTCTCGGGCCTGGGCTTCTCGGCAGAAAGCGCAGTTAAGTGTGGGCGCGGCACGGAGGAGCACGATGGCCGCTGCGAAGTGATCCTAGATGCCGATGCCGACGCGCTAGAAGACGTCATGCACGCGTATCCTTCGGAAGAGTAGGCGCGGGCGGTATAAGAGAGACAAGGAGGGCCGATGGACCCTGTGGACCCTGTATTACCGAAGACCGCTCACGACGATGCCCGCTCCCTGTACGCGAAGGCTGATACCCCGAATGGCCCATGGATTGTGGAGGACACCGAGGACGGGTTCTTCCGTGTCGTGCAGCAGGGAGGCCCAAGCAAGAAGGCCATCGCTGTCTGCGACGATCGCGCCATCGCTGATCTAATTGCGCTCATGCCTCTCTTGATCGATTGGAATCTACATTGAGCGACGGGCCTACCGGCATCGACGCAATGAAGCAGGGCAAGTTCACTGTTCAGCACTGGCGACGAGGCGAGATCGACCCCGATGACTGCTTCGTGCTCGTGCCCCCGCGCGACCCAGCAGCAGTTGCTGCCATCCGAGCCTACGCCGCTGCCACCCCGAACGCAGGCTTGGCCGCCATCCTGATCCGGTGGGCAGACCGCCTGGAGGGTACTGAGTCTGCGGACCCATCACTCGATCTCCAGCATCGGGTCGCCATGTGGACGGGTATCCTCGCAGAGGAGGTCAAGGCGGGACGCATGGCCATCGAGACAGCGTTGCAGCGGATCGCTGGCCACGCAGCGAGCCTTCCATGATCTCCATCGTGACTCTCGGGGATGTGATGGTTCCAGCAGAGCTTCTCGGACTGCGGGACATTCCGCCGGGGCACACGCTCTCAGGGCAGGCCATTCTCATCGCTGACGAGATGGGTCAGATCCTCGGCGGAGGCCGCCTCGTGGAGGACGTCATCAAGACTGAGATGGCTGTGTTGGAGTGCTGGGCTGTGTCCGACATGAAGCACAAGCACTGGCGACGAGCCCTGGACACAGGAGCTGTTGGGTTGCTCGTCGCTGAGAGCGTCAATTCCTCAGTGCGCTTGACGCTCATGCGCTTTCAGGCGAGCACCAAGCACAGCCTCGACAGAGCCGCATCACGTCGCGAAGGCGTGCTTGATACGGTGAAGACCATGGGTGTTATGATGTTGGAGAAGCCGTGAGCAAGTTGACCATCGGATTGAGGCCGGGAGAGAAGGCCACCATCATCATCCCCGGAATGGCTCCCGTCGAGGTGGTCTGTGTCTGGAAGGAGCGCGACGGGAAGCGCCGAGCAACCGTGCAGATCGAGGCCCCGCGGGCCTACCTCATCGAGCGCAGCGGACAACCATCCGATTGATCGCCATTCGGATGTCGTCTTCGTTTAGTTAGTGTAGGGGGCGTTCCCTGGCTGGATGCCGGGGGCTCGGGGGTTAGACCTGAGTAGTCACGTTCGCCAGGACAATTGAGGGTGAGCCCGCGTACCGGGCGCGACACATTGAATCGAACAGCTGGCTACCGACAGCAGCGCATCCCCCCAGTACGCGAAAGCAGGAACGGGGCCTTGCGCACTGGACGCAGAGCGCGGTGAGATGATGTTGCCTGCACGGATTCCCCTCAGGCGTCAGGCGGCAGCAAGCTGGCGGGTTCAATTCCCGTCGCCTCCACCATTCACTAAGGAGTCAACATGATTGAAGACAACCGACGCGGGCGCTGCTTTGAGCTGAACGGACAAGCCATCACTGGCGCCCTCCACGGAATCGACCGGGAGTCAGCGCGGCTAGTCCACGGCTACCCCATCCTCCAGGGAGGGGAGTTCATCGGCAGGCGCTACAGCCATGCCTGGATCGAGTACGACGCCGGGATCCCGATGATCTACGACGCCGTGTCGCAGCAGCACTTGCCTCAGGCCATCTACTTTGCAGCGGGTGAGATCGACCCCGAGCTGAGCGTGAAGTACACCATCGCGGAAGCGCTCGACTTCATGGAGAACCATGGCACCTTCGGCCCCTGGCACGACGAGCCTGACGCGGTGGCTTGGCTCATCCCCATCCAGGCCGAGATGAAGGCCCGCGAGGATAAATGATCGGAAACAGGATGTCGTCTTCGTTTAGTTAATGAGAGGGGTTCCCCCGCTCGTCCCCACAAATCAGCAGGAGCTGAACCGTGTTATTCATCCGCAACATCCCCGAGCTAATCCTTCACAACAGCGGCGTCCGTGAGCGAGTCACCTGTGGCTCACTCAGCCCGGTCCAGGGGCTCGCCCAGATCGCCGACAACGTAGACCACTTGCGCCACTGGCAGTCGCATCCGATCGAGCAGCGCATCGCCTTCAACGAGTTCTTCGGGCCGCCTCCCGGCGAGGTCATCGATGTCGAAGTCATCGAAGCCCATCCTGACGACTGCTTCTGGCCCGACAATACTCCTGACGACGACATCCCGTTCTAAGGAGCCCATCATGTTCACGCCCATTGACTGGATCCTGTTCTCTGTAGTCCTCGCCGCAGCGGCTAACGTCGCACGCGCCTGGGCCAAGGATGAGCTGTACGGCTGAGCCGTGCGTTCCCGCCTGCCCCTGAGTCCCCCGTGGCTCAGGTTCAGGGGTGAGCGAAAGTAAATGATCGTTTAATGATTGTCGTCTTCGTTTAGTTAATGAGAGGGGAACACCCCGCCTCACCACCCTGGAGTCTCCAATGGCAACCGCCCCCCGTGTACCCGTCAGCCACCGTCCCCTCACCCTCGCCCGCAAGGCCACTGTCCTCGCCTGGATCGCAGCCCGTCCCGGTCGCCGCTACGAAGCCACACAGGTTGCGCGCGGCACCAAGCTCAGCGTCACCCAGTGTCGCTACAGCCTCAACCTCCTGACCGAGGAGCGCATTGTTGAGCGCCGCGGCAATGGCCGCGCAACGTGGCGGATGATCACCGACAAGCAGAAAGCTGATGCCAAGAAGCGTCAGCGCCTGATCAAGCAGGCCAAGAACCTCGCCGCCGCGCTCACCAGCCTCGGCATCGACTGCCACCCGACTGGCCCCGCCGTGAAGATCACCGGGCTCACCAAGCTCGCCAAGCTGATCAAGGATGCGCAGTGACCGCCATTGGACTGGGGATTCTACTCCCTATCTGGTTGGCAGCAATCATCACCGCCTCCCGCTGTAACGCGGGATGGCACTACCCCCTGGAGAATGACAATGGACCCGAATGAAGCATGGAGCCAGTTAGGGCTCGCCCTCGCGAACGAAGAATGGGCCGAGGCCCGCGAATACGCCGAGGCCCTCCTGGGTTGGCTGACCAGCGGCGGCTTCGTGCCGATGGCTGGGAAGGTCACCCGCGATTGGGATCAGCAGACGATGATCGCCGTGGTTGAGCCCCTGCGCGATTACGCTGAGCTGCGCGCATCCTGCACGCCCGAGCCCGAGTACGACGTCTACCCCGCCTCGCAGGCGATGACTGACTAGCCCGCGACAATCCACGGCTGACCGTGATCCAGCAATGGCTCACGGTCAGCAGCGGGCAGTCGCGCCCGAAGTCCACACAGCACGGAGAGCTGAACAATGACCGCCCACGCAAGCTACCTGAATGACCCCGCCACCCACATGCTCAACACGCAGTGCATTGTTTGCAGCACCCCGCTGCGCGATGCAAAGAGCGTCGAGCTAGGCATCGGCCCTGTCTGCCGCGCCAAGTACGGCTTCGGTAAGGAGATCGCTGAGGCCGATCGAATTGTCGCGAACCGCAAGATCCGCGAAGCCGCCACCGCGAAGTACCACGATGACATCGAGCGCGTGTTTGAGCTGGCCAATGACATCGAAGCCCTGGGCCTCGACCAGTTGGCTCAGATCATCCGCCTCCGGTTCATCACCGTCCAGTTGATTGACGTCGATGACGGATGGTTCGATCTGCACACGCCGTACGACGGGGACTTCCTCGGGGCGATGAAGGCGAAGGTGCCCTGGAACCAGCGCGAGGCTGTCCGCGATCCTGAGAAGCTGAACCGCAACGGCAAGCCGAAGTTCAAGCACTGGCGCATCGCGCAGGGGAGCAAGCGCGCGCTGCTCGGTGTCCTGGCGCGGTTCTGGCCCGGTACCCGAGCGATGGGCGGCAAGGGGGTCTTCGTGATCCCGACCGAGGAACAATTCGACAAGATCTACAACAAGTAAGGAGTCCGACATGGCGAAGCGGTACACGTTCTTCGGCTTCGGCCCGTTGAAGCCGGATCCGAACAATGACGGGAAGATGGGCTACGAATGGTGGATGACATCGGACGATGGCGATTACCCAGCGAGCTACGAGCGTATGGTCGCGGAGATGGGTGAGCCCACTTTCACCGAGCAGCGCACGAGGGAGGAGTGATGTCAAATAATGCAAAGGGATGCCTGGGCTGGATTGTCGTAGCGGCGATCTGTGTGACGGTGCTGGGGGTGTCAGCCACCGTTGCCATCCTCACGATCATCTAGTCAGCCCAGGACAATCCGCAGCCTCGTTCCAGTGATGGAACGGGGCTGTTGCTGCTTGTGGGCAGTGCGTCGTGGCGCGGTATACAGCGGGTACAACCCAATGGGAGGCTCACGCCCGATGGCGATGACATTGCAAGCCGCGCTCGATATTGCAGCGCGCTACACGGACTCAAAGAACACAGACAACGGCTACAACTGCGTGCTCATCCGAGATGGAATGGTCCGCGCTACCAATGGGAACAGCGGCTGCGAGATCCCGTGTTCCGACGTCGAGGGCATCGACTTCGCCCTCGACTGCGCCGCACTGCGGAAGATGATCAAGGCCATCGGGGACGCGGCCTTCAAGCCGTCCAAGGGCCGCAAGCTGGAGATCACCGGTCCCGGCGTGAAGTACCATCTCAAAGCGCTCCCGTCAGGGTCCGAGCCTACGTTCCCTGATATCCCGAAGGATGGATGGCGTGAGCTGAGCAAGCCCGCAGCGCTGGCCTTGGCAGCGATTTCAACCCTGATCGATGAAGGGGTGAAGCAGCAGCAGTTCGCTGGCGTGAGGCTCACGCCTGACTGGTGCGCCGCTGCTCAGCAGGTGATGATGGGCTTCGCCTGGGTGCAGGGAATCGTTGATGCCCCGTTCACCTGCCCGCCAGCGGTACTCGATGACCTGAACAGCGAGTGTGAGGTGGCGGTGGTCGAAGGCAAGCTGTTCGTGCGTGTAGGCGAGTCCGAGCACGTCCGCTGGACTCTGGGCATCCAGATGGAATGGCCTGACGACAGCCTCAGCTCAATGCTCGCGAATTGTCGTGGCGGAAGGCGAGGCACAGCCTCAATCAAGCTGCCTGATCTGGCACTGCTCTGCAAGCAGGCCTCCGTGGTCGCCGACTCCAAGGTGGACTCCTTCAAGCTGCGCCTCAGCGGCGAGGGACTCGGATTGTCCGGTGCTCAGGGCACGGGAGCTTTCGACGGGGCAATCGGCGTCGAGGACTACACGGATGGCGAGGAGGCTTCGCGGCATCTCGGCGTGTCACCGGAGCTGGTGCAGGCGATCAGCACAATGGTCGCCGTCTCGGGAGGGTCCACCTTCGTATCGGTCGCAGATCCCCTGTCGCCGATGATGATCTGGTCCACCGACACCGAGATTGCCATCGAGGGCATCGTGATGCCAATCCGGCTGTGACGAGCTACACTTAGGCGGTGCCAAGAAAGCCACCGCCACCGCCTCCACGTCGCGTACCACCGCCGCCACCGCCTCCGACCAAGGCCGCGCCGGTCTTGGCGTCCACAAGCGCGGGAAGGGCCAAGAGCGCGGGGTTCCGCAGCGTCCACAAAAAGATGCTGCGGGCCTACCTGCCGACGTACGCGACCGAGGTGCTCCGAGGCCCGCCTGAGTACGGTGGCGGTTTCCTGCTTGGACCGCACCACATCAAATGGGGGACCGCCTGCAACGATCACCCCCGAATCCTCGCCCTCGCGGCTCGCGACCATGGCAAGAGCCACATGTGGTGCTTCGCGTACCCGCTCTGGATGGCGGACAGGCGGGCTCCAGGCAAGAAGGGCTACATCTTCTCGGCCACCGAGACGCAGGCCATCGAGCATCTCAACAAGATCCGAGAGGAGGTGCTCGGAGGAGGTGAGCATGGCTCTGGTCCGAATCCGAAGCTGGCGCACCTGCTGCCTTTCAAGAAGGACAGCGCGAAGACCCTTATCTTCGCCAATGGCTCTGAGATCAGAGCGCGAGGCTTCGGCTCCCGCGTTCGCGGAGGACACCCTTGGTGGGTAGTTTGCGATGACGTAGGCAATGACGACTGGATCTGGTCCGAGAACCAGCGCAACAAAAGCATCGATTACTTTCTGTCCGCCATCGAGCCGATGCCCGTGCCCGGTGGTCAGCTGATTGTAGTTGGAACCCCGTTCCATGCCTTGGACCTGTACCATCATCTGGAAGATGGCGGTGTCTTCCACGTAATGAAGGATCCCGCCATCACGGATGGGGTTCCGCTGTGGCCAGCGCGGTACGACATGCCCGCGCTCAAAATCAAGCAGAGAACGCTCAACAGCAGCCTGCGATGGTCGCGTGAGTACCTCTGTCAGCCGATCAGCGATGAATCGTCGCTGTTCCCATCCGTGCTGTTTGACGCCCCAGGCATCAAGCAGCCCTACGCGCTGGGGATGCCCGAGCGCTGGGCTCCCCGTGGCTTCGACACCTTCATGGGAGTTGATCTCGCCCTGTCAGCCTCCGCAGGAGGGGACTTCTTCGTCTGCACGGTCATCGCCGTCCATCCCAACAGCGGAGATCGGTACGTCGCTGAGATTATCCGACACAAGGGCATGGGCTATCAGGAGCAGGTAGACACCGTGGTTCGCGTGTCGAAGCAGTACGAATGCGGGCTCGTCTTCATCGAAGCGAACCAGTACCAGCGGGTGATCTCAGACATGGTGGTCCGCACGTCGGATGTGCCTGTCAAGGCCTTCTACACGACAGGCCGCGGAGGGTCGAAGTCAGCTACGACCCAGCGCCGCGGGATGACGAAGACCTACAGCGCGAATAAGAACGCGCTCGATCAGGGCATTCCCACGCTGCGGATGCTGTTGGAGAACGGCAAGCTGAAGTTCCCGTGGCACCCATCAACCCGTGAACGGACAAAAGTGCTGATCGGTGAGATGCAGGCCTTCGGCTGGGCTGAGGGGAAGATGCAGGGTGTCGGCGCACACGATGACTGTGTGATGTCCCTGTGGGTAGCGGATCGCGCGGCTGCTGTCGGCGGATCGTTTGGCGGAGGGTTCGATGCCGGGGAGCCGGTCGAGGCCGAGACAGATTTCCTGGGTCGCGCGACGACCATTCCCGATGCCGACGAGATCGACTTCTTCGGCGCTAAGACGATCGATGGCGAGGATGACTGGCGACCTAAGGAGGGCGTAGGGAGGATGTGGTAGGCTTGACGGGATAGGGGCATCCCCCTACCGTGCGAGCACCCAGGAGCGCTAGTGCCACCGCCTGACAGCCGAATCCGCCGTACTGGACGGAGCCCCGACACCGGGCTCATCAATGGACCCCGCGCACGGGTCGCACGCGACCTTGCTGAGGCGCGCGATCTAGCGAAGCTGATGCACATCGAACCTCCCGAGCATCGACCGGGTCGTCACTACTTCTCCAGTATCGATGATGCCGCGGGCACATTGGGCCTGAATCCGGTCCAAGAGGGCCTCGCAGGGCGGTTGATCGGCCAAGTGGCGAAGGACGCCCGCGAAGCGCTCTCGGTCGCCAAGGCGGCCCGTGAGGGAGGCATCCCTGCCGCGGCAATCCCTGAGCTGCTCCGCAGGGGGATGGACATCGGCCACCGCCATCGGATGGACCAGATGGAGAAGGGCCGAGGTAAGCCGGTCGGCACGCATTCCAAGCAGGGCGGCATCGAGGTGGTGAAGCAGGCTGATGGTCAGTGGGTTCCGGCCAAGGGAGGCAAGAAAGCCGCAGCCAAGGTTAAGGGGAAGCAGCGCTCAGTAGGCGGGGCTCCCGGTGAGAAGGCTCCCCCATCATTGGGAGGCCTGAGCGATGGCCGAGCGCCGAAGGCCAAGGCGAAGCCCAAGGCGAAGAAGCCCAAGGCGCAGGGCAAGCAGCCTAAGTCGATAGGCGATCTAGGCGATGGGCGTGAGCCTGGGTCAGGCTCCAAGGATGACAAGGCGCATCCCGACGTCGAGGCGCGCTACGCTGGCATCCAGGCGAAGGCGAAGGCTGCTGGCAAGAAGGTTGAGGGGGACGTACACGGGGCTCACGGGCACGAGCACATGGATCAGCTGGACCGCAACCTCGACACACACATTGCTGGTGGTGCTGATCCAGCGGATGCCGTGCCGCTCCCCAAGGATCTGGGAGCGCAACCGGCGCAGGAAGAAGCCCCGACCGATGACGAAGGCCGCCCGGTCGGACACGACGAGCCTGGGACTCCCCACGAGGAGCATCGCCTGCTCCAGCAGGTGCATGACCTCACGGACAAGCTCGATGCCGTCGAGAAACGGCTTGACAGCCCCCATCAGAAAGGGATGTTCAACGAGCTGCAAGACGAGGCCAAGGCCACGGAGAAGAAGCCGAGCCCGCAGGCTGTGAAGCATCTGGACACGCGGATTTTGTCCTTCATCGCAATGATCACAGGCATCGCGCTCGGAGCCGCCGTGAGCGGTGACATCTCCGGGGCTCTCGCAGGCGGAACACACGGCAAGGCGACCAAGGTAGCCCCTGGAGCCGAGAAGGGCGTGATGGACAGCGCTCGCGAGGCCGCAGGTGCCCTCCAGTCCAAGATGGGATTGAAGGCCAAGCCGAAGGAGGACAAGGCCGAGGCGAAGGATGAGGCCGCCCCCGTTGATGACAAGGCGAAGAAGGAGAAGCCACCCGCCAAGCTGAAGAAAGGCCTGTTCTTCGACCCCAGCAGCGGGCGCATGTTCTTCAAGTCGGCAGCGCTCTCAGGCGCGACCCCGACAGGCTCCGTACGCGGGATCGCCAAGGGTGATGAAGAGCTGGAGGATCCTACCGAGGATGTCCCGGATCCGGTTGTGATCCCGGTGGGCTTCGCTCACGGCGACATGAGCAAGGCCGGTGGGTGGGCATCAATCCCCGGAGGCCACAGCGGAGGGCAGCGACGTCGGAAGGCCAGCGGAGGCTGGGAGTACCAGTACCATGAGGATGGCAGGGCGCGACCCCCAGCCCTCACGCGTGAGCAGGCTCATCACGCCGTCAAGGATGTGCTGCGCAACCACGC
>SPKZ01015721.1_pt1 | contig 14429 bp, 10 predicted proteins | sample 2456571 | NCBI WGS metagenome assembly SPKZ01 (sample SAMN11192286, study PRJNA482655) | marine metagenome | biome: ENVO:00000447; feature: ENVO:00000244|ENVO:00000211|ENVO:00000569|ENVO:00002023; material: ENVO:00002151; isolation source: ocean water from marine abyssalpelagic zone ...
CCCCCCTAAGGTTTTGCAACAACTGGCTGTGCGCAGGCTCAATTCGGAATAGAATTGGGGTGATGTCGCAGAGAGAACGCGTGCTGGTTACCGGCGTTCCGGATTTTCGTGCGCGCTTCTTCGTGGAATACCTGCTCGCGAACGAGCCGGAAGCGCAGATTTTTTGTCTCGTGGAACGCGATCGATCGGAGGCGGCCGAACAATTTGTATTGGCGCTTTCGCAATCGGATAAACGTCGGCTCGTTCTGCTTTACGGAAACTGTCGGGCGATCGATTTCGGCCTGAGCGGTAGCGAGTACCACCAGCTTGGCTCCCGGGTGACGCGCATTCATCACATGTCCCAGCTGACGGACCCGCGTGCGGATCGCCACCGAGCTGAATCTCACAACTTGGCTGCCGCTGAAGAAGTGATCGAGTTCGCTCGACAGTGTACGCCGCTCAAGCTGCTACTGGCCCACTCCACCGCCTGGGTGAGCGGCAACCGCACCGGGGTGGTGTTGGAGTCGGAGTTGGATGCCGGTCAAAGTTTTCGACTGCCAGTCCGGGAGTCGTTGGCGGTTGCCGAGCAGCTCTATCGCTGCGCGATGAAGGACTTGCCCATTGCGGTGCTCAGGGAGAGCCAAGTGTTGGGCGACTCTAGAACGGGGGAATCGGATCGGGACGACAGCACTTTCCGCTGGATTCGGCGCTTGGTGCGGGCGCCCGAGTTGCCCGCGTGGCTTCCGGGGCATGAGCGTTGCCCACTGAACGTGGTGCCGCTGGACTACCTGGTGGCGGCGGCTCACCGCATCGGTCATTGGGAAGGCGCCGCAGGCAAAACATTTCATCTTACCGATCCCGATCCCCCGAGTGTTCGACGGGCGGTGGAAATGATCGCTGAGGCAAGCGGGAAGCGCCCCCCGCCGGCGCGACTGTTCAAGAACCCGCTCGCGAAAGCCTTGTTGCGCGCCCCGGGATTGGGTCGGCTCACTCAAGATCCGAGGGCCCTGTTGGAACTGTTGACGGTGGACGTTCGCTACGACGCGCAACATACGCGCCTGGCCTTAGAGGGAACCCAAGTGCAGTGCCCCCCGTTGGAGTCCTACGTTGGGGCACTGGTGCGGCGGGCCCAGGTGGAAAGTGCGACCGCCGCCGCGAGCCCCGATTCGGAGGTGTACGATCCGTTGTGATCCTCGGAGCCGGGGGGCGCGACTGGTGGTCGTGTCCACGCTGGCCTTCACTACCTGCGCCCCGGTGGTGTCGCAGCGGGCTGGCGCGCGCGCCGACGAACACGGAATCCCGGCGGCTCGGCAAGTCTCCCCACAAGTTGAGCCGAGCTCGAAGCCACTGCACTGCCAGGTACCCCGGGCGACCCAGAATGCTGACCCAGCGCCGGCGCGTCTCGGATCGGATGAACTGAAGTTGCCGCGTTTCTTCGCGGCCCTCAGAGAACTCAAGGCGAATCGCCGCACCGATCACGTGCGGGTCATGTGGTTGGGCGACTCTCATACCGCGGCAGATTTTTGGCCCCACCAGTTGCGAATCGCCCTGCAGGGTCGGTTCGGCGACGGAGGCCCGGGCTTTCTCTACACCGGGCTGAAGCTTTATCGCCACGGTTCAGCCGCTATCGCCCGGGAGGGGAAGTGGCGCAGCCAACCTCGAGCACCGGCGACGATCATTCCGAGTTTCGACCGTCGTTTCGGTTTGGGGGGGATTCGAATGGTCCCTCAAAGCGGCGGAGCTCTTGTTTCGCTTTCCCTCAAGGAGCCCGGAGAAGGTCAGCTTCGATGGGAGCTGCTCTATCGTTTGCCTCATGCTCGGAGCTCACTGCAAGTATCTTTGGGGAGTCAGACGGAGACGCTGTCGCGGGCAGCGGCCGATTCCGAACAAGGCACCTTGATGCAGAGCGTGCGTCTCGAGGGGGCAGCGGCCGATTCCTTCCGTGTGAGTGATTTCCGGAATCAACCGGAAGTGTTTGGGGCTATCGCCGAAAGAACTGCGCCCGGTGTTGTGCTGGATACTCTAGGTATTAACGGAGCACGGATCAAAACTACGATGGTCTGGAATGAAGGGGCTTGGGTTCGTGAAGTGCGTCGGCGGAGTCCGGACCTGCTAATTGTGGCGTTCGGCGCCAACGAGGTCGGCGATCGCGTGGCACCCTGGCGATACCGTGCGGATTTTAAGGAATTGGTCGGCCGCGTTCGTCGGGGCTCGCCCGGTTGCGAATGTTTGATCGTGGGACCGATCGAGAGGGCTGCCCGAAACTGGAAGCCGCACCCCCGAATGAAGCCCATCGAAGACATGCAGCGGGAGACGGCCCGGGAACTGGGTTGTGAGTTTTTCAGTTCCGTCGATGCGATGGGGGGGCCCGGGTCACTCAAGACGTGGAGTGAACTCTCGCCTCAGTGGGCGAGGAGAGACCGGGTGCACCTGACCGTGAGAGGCTACCGGGAATTGGGACGGCGCTTGGCCGACACTGTGTTGACATCGTTCGATGCAGAGCGGAGCCGGCGGGCAGCGCATTGAACCGTGCTAGTGGTTTGGCGGCGGTTGACGTGGCTGCTACGGAGTTCCGGGAGCGCGTTTCGGCGCTGCTGCTTTTCGGTAGCTTTCGTAGCCACTGATCAGCGCTTGGTACACCCAGTTGCCGATGATCTCGGCGCCCACTGAGGTCGGATGGGTGAGATCGGCTTGACCGAGTCCACGACGCACCCACTTGGCCATGGAGCCCTTGCCGCCCATAGCGTCGAAGGTATTCCAGAAGGCGCAACCCACCTCGTGGGCAGTTTTTTCCTGCTCGTCAACGATCAGGGGAATCACCGGCACGGTGATCATCCAGTCTTTTTCTTTGCGTGCGCGATCCATTGCTCCGAGCACGAGACAGTCGGCTCCGGGCACTGCGGCTTTGGCTTGGAGCAAAACCTCTTTCATGGTCCGGTGGTAGTCTTCCATCGAATAGGCGAAGCCGTCGCCGCTCTCGTTGGCGCCGAACTGGTAGACGATCAGCTTTGGATCTCGCCAAGCGAGCTGTTGGGCCCAGTGGGTGTCGTCTTGTTTGTCCAAGAAGCGGACGCGAGCCCCTTGGATACCAATGGCGTCTAGGACGACCCCTGCTTGGTCACGCTCCATCGCGACGCCGAATACCCGAGTCATGCCCCCTGCCGTGAGGATTTCGAGCTGATGCTCACCGTCGGACACGACAACATCGTGGAATCCGGAGGTCTTGGCATCGGCACGGGTCGAGATGGTTTCGACGAGCTTGCCGTCGACGCTCAGCTTGAGGTCGCCGCCGTGGGGTTGAGACAAATAGGCGATTCGGAATCTGCTGACGTGCCTGCCGTAGCTGCCCTTTTCTGCGGTGCCAAATCGTGCTCGCACTCCGGGAGCGGCTTTGAAGCTGACGCCACCGAGACCGTACAGACCGTCCTTGAGGTAGGGGCCAACGACACGACTCACCACCCAACCGCGGCTGGCGAAACGAAACACGTCGTTGTGAAAGTACGCGGGCCAGGCATTGGCGACGAGCATGAAGCCGTGCCCGGCATCTCCGAACTGAGTCTGGAGTTTTCGGCGTAGCGTAGCGGTTACGTAGTCACTCGCGACGAGTGAATCTCCGTGATAGACGATGCGGGTGATCTGGCCATCGCGTTTGATGGCGGTTTTGGCTAGCGACGCGTAAAATTGCGAGAGCGACTCCGGATCGATGAGCGGGACGGGTGGCTGCTCGGCATCGATTGCCGGTATTTTGAAGTCGTCCTGCTTGGCCGCGATGGGGCCCTTACGTTCGGTGACGCGGATCTGTTCGGGCAGAGCGAGCTCCTCGCGGAAGTGGCTCTCGGTCGCCAGTGTAGATTCGCCGAGCTTTTGATCGTCGGCGACCAGCTGGGCAACATCGGCCGCGGCTTCCCCCTCGGGAGCTGTGAAAATACGAGCGCGCTCGAGACCCGGCACCCGCTGAACAGCGACGCCTAAGGCAAGCAGCAGCGCTGTCGCGATCACGGGGCGGCTAGCGAACACCTGGCGTGGGTGAACGACAAGCTCACCGGGCGCCTGGGTTGAAAGCATGGTCCAGCCGGAACGGGATCAGAAGGGCGCGTCGCGGACCAGGCCGCGGGTGGGCTTTTTAGCCTTCTGCTTAGGTCGGGGAGTGGGGGGGCGCCAGACGGTGGGCGCGGATCGGGCCACAGGATTCCGTGCAACGGGCTCGGTTGCGATGGGCAGGGAGCTTGGGCTGACGACCGAAGCGCTCTCCACCGGCTTGGAGGGTTTCGGATCGACTTCGGGCAACTCGTCCGGGTTGAGTGCCTCGTCCTGTTTATCCAGCTCGGCGAGCATCCTGACTGCCCGCTTGCGGCGAGTGGAATCGACGCCTTCGCTCTTGGCGATCTTGTCGAAGATATCGCGGCGCTCGGTATCGTCCGCCGCGCGGCTGGCGGCCTCGAACAGGCTATCCGCCCAGGCGGACTGGATCTCGCGGTACTCAGCGGTGTCTCGTGCATTGCTTTCGTCGGCGATGCGGCTCACGGTTTCGTGAGCTCCGGCAACGTCGCCCTGGGCGAGCTGAGCTGCAGCTTCTGTTAGCAGGCGGGTTCCTTCGGGGATCGCTGCTGCCGGCGCATCGCCGTTCGCCTGGGAATCGTCGCTATTCGACCAAAGCATAACGGCACCCAAGGCCAACACGACCGACGCTCCGAAGGCCAGTCTCGGCACCAGTTTGGCAAACTCAGTTTGAGAGCTTCCACCGGTAGATAGTGTTCGGGGATCCAGGCGAAAGACCTCGCCTTTGCGAACGAACTTGAACTGAACGTCGCCGAGCTCGATGACGTCGCCAGATTCGAGAATGCTGCGTTCGAAAGGCGTGCCGTTGATCCGAACGCCGTTGGAGCTGTTTCGGTCAGTGATCTCGTAGCGATGGTCGCCCAGACTAGTCAAATCCGCGTGCACGCGACTGACGGAACTGTCGTTGACGGCAATCTGGCATTCTTCGCCGCGACCGATCGACGCCGCGGTCTCGTTGAGCGGGAATATCGCCCCCACCGAGGGCCCCATGATCATCACCAAGCGGTCATCCCGCAGGGTCATGCTGGCGGGACCGCCGGGCACGGTGACGGTGCTGCGTTTCTCGCCTAGGGGAGTGGTGTCGTCGTCGACGTGAAGTCGGTAATCACCGAGTTCGATGAAATCACCGCATTCGATGCCCATGACATCGGCGAGGGGTTCACCGTTGAGGTAGGAGCCGTTGTAGCTCTGGAGATCTTCGATGTGCCACCCGTTGGCGTCCTTGAAAATCCGCAGGTGCTGGCGACTGACGTTCCGCTCAGTGAGCCGTATCGTGCTCTCTTTGGCTCGGCCGATGGTGTAGGAGTCGCGCACCAGATTGACTTCGGTCTGGTTCCCCTGATCGTCGTCAATGCACAATTTCCACATGATCTAGCTCGAGCGACGGCGAGACGCCGCTAGGACCATAGGCTGCTTGTGGTGAGGGAGAAAGCCTCATCGTGAATCGCCGGGCGGGCCGTTCGGATCCCTAGCTTTTCCCGGCTGGGGCAGACCCGATTCGTCAGTAAAGCGACCACGACTTGTGCATCGGGATCGCACCAGAGGCTGGTGCCCGTGAAGCCCAGATGCCCAAAGGAGTTCTCTCCGAAGAGTCGGCCGGCCGACGAGTCGGAGTTCGCCTTGCTGTCGAAGCCCATGCGCAGAGTAGCCCCATCCCCTGGGTCTCGCAGCATGCGAGCTAGTGTCCTGGATTGGAGCAGACGAGCCGAGCGCGAATGAACGCAGTCGACCAACTCTCTTCCCAACTTCGCTACGGCGCCGGCTGTGCCGAACAGCCCTGCGTGACCGGACTGCTCTTGGGCGCTTAGCAACCAGGCATTTTCGTCGTGAACGATCCCAACGAGCTCGCCTCCGCGCCAAGCAATGGTTTCGGTGGGAGCCACGCGTTGCTCAAATCGAGGATCCCGCGAGCGCCAGGCTTCCGCCGTGTCGATGTCTAGCTGTAGGGGCCGCAGCAAATCTTGGCGCTGCCAATCGCTCAGGCTGCATCTTCCTCGCTGGCCGAGAACCTGCCCGAGCAGGATGTAGCCAAGATCGCTGTACTCAGCCTGGGTTCGGAAGCTGCCGTCCGCCAGAGTTTGACGGGCCTGGAAGATCCGCAGCATTGTGTCCTCACGGCTGACGGCCTCCCCTCGTTCCAACGCATCGTAGAGCGCGATATGGGCTCGGAGTCCCGATCGGTGGCCAGCGAGGGCTTCGATGGTGGCGGACGCGACCGCCGTGCCTTGCCCGATTCCGCACTCCTGCAACTGGGTGTTCCAGGCCAGTTGGTCTCGTTCGACCATGCGCCCGATGGCGATCGCCGTGAGAGATTTCGTGAGACTCGCCAAGTCGTAGGGGGTGGCGGTGCTCACTCGAGCCTGAGAGCTAGGGGACCGCACTCCAACCGCCGCGGAGGCCCAGCGCCAGCCACTTCGGTAAACGGCTATGTGAAGCACGGCACCTGGAGCCACCTCCGGCCCCAGAATATGCCGCTCCAAACATGCCGTTAGTTCGGGGCAGAGCGCGGCTGTGTGTCCGGTGTCGTGGAGCATCAACGTTCATTGGGCGCCCCCAACCGGGGGAATTGGCCCGCACGGATAGTAATGCTGATGGGGGCCGCTAGGGCAGCCCATTGCGAGCAATTCCCGGGCTCCAGTCCGGATCCCCCGGTTTCGGCGGAGATCCCCCGGCGATGGCCCATGATGGAGACAAGACTTTCGCCTCCTTATGATGCGCGTTTTTGACCACACAGTCGCGGAAACGCTATGATTGTACGGACGGGGCGCAAGCTCGGGAGAATCAACACCGATGCCTGAATTTACCTGGGAGGCGCGAGCCAGAAGCGGCGAGCTTCGTAAGGGCGTGATGGAGGCTGACGATGCCGCCGCCGTTAACCAAAAACTCCAAGCCCAAAACCTCAGCCCCGTAAAGGTCAAGAAGAAGGGCGGCGGGCTGAACCTTCAGTTCGGCAGCGGTGTTGAGGTCGCCGACTTGGTGACCTTCACACGCCTATTCGCCACCATGATCGACGCCGGCTTGCCGCTGGTGCAGTGCCTCGAGATCCTCGCCGGCCAGCAGAAGAATCCAATCTTCGGAAAGATTCTCAAGGACGTAAAGAGCGCCGTGGAGCAAGGAGCGACCTTCAGCGACTCGTTGCGGCGTCACCCCAAAGTCTTCGACGAACTGTTCGTCAACCTGGTCCAAGCCGGCGAGACCGGCGGCATCCTGGACAACATCATGAACCGCCTCTCGATCTATCTCGAAAAGCGGCAAAAACTGATTCGTCAGGTGCGGGCCGCGCTCGGATATCCGGTCATCATTTGTTGCGTGGCTGGTCTCGTGATGGCCGTCATGCTCATTTTCGTGATTCCCGCCTTCGAGTCCATGTTCAGCGAGTTCGGTGGCGGACCCGATGCCTTGCCCTGGATCACCCGGATGATGGTCAAGCTGTCGAACAATTTCATCGGCTACATGCCTCTCATTGTCTTGGGCGGCGGCGGAGGCTTCATGGCGTTGAGCTACTACAACAGCCTGCGCCACGGCCGGCGTAACCTTCATCGCATGATGTTGGCCGCGCCCGTCATTGGCAACGTCCTCCGGAAGATCGCTGTTTCTCGCTTCACCCGTACGCTGGGGACCCTGCTTCAGTCTGGCGTTCCGATTCTCGATGCTCTTGAAATCTGCGCGAAGACCTCGGGCAATGTCGTCATCGAAGAAGGCATTATGTTGGTCCGGACGCGGATCAGCGAAGGCAAGAACATGGCGGAGCCGTTGATGGAGGCCAAAGTGTTTCCGGACATGGTGGTGCAGATGATCGCCGTCGGCGAGCAGACCGGCGCGCTGGATGCCATGCTCAACAAGATTGCCGACTTCTATGAAGAAGAAGTCGACGTGGCTGTGGGCGGCATGACCGCCATGATCGAACCGATCATGATGGTGGGCATCGGCGGCATGGTGGGGACCGTGCTGGTCGCGATGTATCTGCCCATCTTCAGCATGGCCGGCAACATCAAGGCTGACTAAGCCGGCTGTTTCATCGTGTCGCTTCGGCTTGGTGTTCCGGTTCAGAGTACTGAGGGGCTTCACGCTCGTTTGGTATGGGTGGTGGCTGGCAGGCTGTCGCTCTTCACTCTATTCCTGGGGCTGATCGGCTTTCTGCGCCTGGATTCTGAGACAGGCGTTGGGGGAGCTGAGACCGTACAGACTTCTCTTGCCACCCTGGCCGTGGCCTTCGCGATCAGCGGCGTGTACGCCGTAGTATTGCGGACCGGGAAATGGGCCGCGGAACTGGTCTACGTTCAGGTCGTTGTGGACCAGGTGGTTTGGACCATCGCCGTCTATTTGACCGGTGGCGTGGCGAGCGGTGCGGCTTCCCTGTACGGGCTGAGTTGTCTGGTGGGCGCCATTCTCGGTGGCTTCGGGGCGGCGGTGCTGGCGGCGGCGGCGGCGTCCGTTTGTTACTCCGCTCTGGTCATCGCCTTGCATACAGGCCGGCTGGCGCCGCCTTCGGACCAGCCCCTCGCGGTCTACGTCTCTACCACTGAGGACCTCGTCTATCACATCGTGGTCAATGTGCTCAGTGTGGTCATCGTGACGTTGCTGGCCGCGTATCTTTCGGAGCGATTGCGTGCGGAAAGTGGACGCCTTGTGGTGGCGGAGCACCGAGCGACCCAGGCCGAACATATGGCGTCCTTGGGTCGGCTCGCTGCTGGCTTGGCCCATGAAATTCGCAATCCCCTAGGCAGCATCTCGGGTTCCATCCAGCTGTTGCGATCCAGCCCGGCCCTAGGGGAAGAGGACCGCCAGTTGTGCGAGATCATCGAGCGCGAGTCAGCTCGGCTGAGCCATCTGGCGACCGACATGATGGACTTGTCGTCGCCCCGAGTTCCCCAGAAGACCGCAGTGGATGCGGCAGCCATCGCCAGGGAAGTGGTCGCTCTGGCTTCGCAATCTGGTCGCGGCGTTTCTGACGTGAAGATCGAGTTTGTCGGGGACGACGAGGCGATGGTCAACGCGGATGGATCCCAGCTTCATCAGTTGATCTGGAACCTGGTGAGGAACGCGGTACAGGCGAGCACTGCGGGAGACGCCGTGAAGGTTCGGGTGAGCCGGACGGACGGCGAGGTTCAGCTGAACGTCGAAGATCAAGGGGTGGGCTTGGCACCGGAGGCCATCGAGCGGATTTTTGACGCCTACTACACGACCCGGACTCAAGGCACCGGCGTCGGTTTGGCTGTGGTAAAGCGCATCGCTGACGACCACGGATTCGTGATTGAGGTTCAGAGTGAGCAGGGTCGAGGAGCGATATTCCTCGTGCATCTCGTCACCGCGTAGCCCGAAAACCCCACCGAGATCCCCTTCGCGGCCCGTTCTAACGATTCCGCTGCAGCTGTACCGGGAGTCGTGCTCTGGCGAGGGAAGCTATCGCGCGCTAGGGAAGTACTACTTCACGGACATCGCGTCCCCCGGAGCCCTCATGATCAAATCCAGAATCGTCCTCGTTGCCCTCGCCGCCGTTGTGTTCCTGATGTCGACGGCTGCGCATGCGGATGCCGCTCCGGGTGGTGCGGAGGCCTTCATCCGGGATCGCCAGGCGTCGTTGAATCGTCTGATGGACGCCGGCAAGGACGCTGAGATCCAGACCGTCTTCGACTCCCTGCTCGACTACGAGCATCTGGCGCAATACTCCCTCGGAAAACACGCAGCGGACCGTAGCGACGCGGAGCGCGCCGAGTTCGGCGATGTACTCAAACAGTTGGTCCAACGCGCCTACCGTCGAAATCTGAAGAAGACCCGAAACTACAAGGTTACCTACGACAAGACGGTTCCGATAAAAGACGGAGTGGTCGTGAGCACGGTGGCTCGACACGGTACGGATGCTCGCGCGGAGCCGGTTCACATCGAATACAAGATGCACAAGGTTGATGCTAAGTGGAGGATCTTTGATATCGTCACCGAGGAATCCAGCATGGCGCGCAACTACCGCCGGCAGTTTTCTCGGATCATCAAGAAAAAGGGCTTCGACGACTTGATGAAGAGGCTTCGTAAGAAGCTAAACAAGTAGGAGATTCCGCTCGGGGCGCAGCAACCGACTTGCCCCTCGTGTTGTCGCGGCTGGTACGATCGGTCGCCGTGGCGACTCCGCATTCTGACAGTTCTCAACCCCCTGGGGGTCTTAGCGGCTTCCGTACGGGCGGAGCACTGTCGAGGATCGATGAGCCTGCCGGCTCAACGGCAACGACCGAACACCTGCCGTTGAGACTGACGGTTACCAGCGGGCTACTGGGCATCGAGTTGTACGAGCCGGTGCATCTTGGACCTCTCTGTGTTTCCGAAATCTCCGCCACCCTCAACGAGCTGCCGAAACCCGTCGATCTCAGCGGCGGGGTGCGAACCTTCCGTCACCGTCGTGGGGAGCTGGAGCGTCTGGTTGTCTCGTCGGATCTTGAGGCTCTGCGCCGATGGATCCGCCCGAAGGCGCGGGAGCTATTGGGCGGCCTCTCCCGTGACGCCAGCGTCTGGTTTCTCGAAAACGGACTGGGCATCGGCATCGTTGGTAAACAAGGCGCGCTGGCCATCGATCTCTTGTGGGCGCCCAGTGATGGCACTGCGAGACTGGTTCTCAGTGCCGCGAGAGGTGCCGGGCTTCGCGGCCCCGCCATGGCGGAAGCGCTCCGGCTTGTGGATACGCTGTTTGGATCGATATCGGCGCGGAGTGGGCGGGTCATCTCGTTCAAGGATGTGGCTGGCAAGCTCGGACGCGCTATATTTCCGGCGCTGGGGGCGCGGGCGCCCGGCGCCACGGGAGTCCGTTTTGGGCCGCTTGAACAGGACGCCGACGAGTACCGCGTGGAGATGGGCCGCAGCTTGGCGCGGGAAGCCCTCTCAGATCCCGCGGCTCGCGCTCTTGAGCTAGCCCAGCTGACGCGGGAAGCGGATGACGCGCTGTCGCAAGGTGACGCTGAAAAGGCGCGAGGTGAGCTGATCGCAGCCCTCGAACAAGCCCCTCGGCACCCGGAGCTAGCTCGTCTAATTGCCGAGCTGGATGTATTTTGTGGCGGTCGGGCAGAAGCCGCTCTCGGCATCTTGGTCGACAGCCTGGCGGCGACGGACTCGGGCGTCGTAGGGGCCGTGCTGATGGCGCGGGTGGGCGATCTGGAAGGTGCACGGGAGGCGGTGCGAGCGGTCGCGCGCACGGAGCGCTTCGCTCCGTTGGGTGCTTCTCTTTGGCTAGAGCTTGGCGCCCTTGAGACCGATGCGGCTCGGCGTCTGGAGGCTATCGATGAGGCGGTGGCGGTCTCTCCTGGCTTTGTTCCCGCGCGCTGGAGCCGCTTCGCGGCTCGGGTGCGTTTCGGTCAAGTCGAAGCCGCGCTAGCTGATGCGGAACACTTGGAGGCCCTGGCTCTTGGCTCCGTCGCGCGCCATGAGGTGAATCGTCGGGTGGCAGCCGAGCTATTGGAAGCAGGATTTGTTCGGGATGCCGGTCGTGCCTTCGAGCGGGCCCTACGTTTTGTTCCCGACGACGCCGGCGCGACCACGGGACTGGCGCTCTCGCTACTCGAGTCAGGAAAACACGATCGGGCGGTGGCGCTGCTACAGCGGGCCATCGAACTCGGGGAGGATCGCTCGGCCCCGGAGAGTGAGGCGCTGGTCGCCCTCGGTCGGCTGCTGGCCACCAAACTACGAGATTTACCCCAAGCCATCGCTCGGGTGCGGGCGGTGCCCATGAGTTCTCCGCGGGTGGCCGAGGCGCGGGCGCTTGAAGCCCGCTGGCGGGCAGCTATCGGTGATATCGCCGGTGCCAGCGTGGGATACGCCAAGTTGCGAGAGGTCGTCGAGCTCGGGGGCCCGCGAGACAATCGCGATGTAGCGGATTGGCTGTTGGAGGCCGGGCGTTTCGAGCGCGATGTAGCGAACGATATCTCCGCAGCCGAAAAACACCTGGCGTTGGCCTTGCGTATCGCTCCTCGCAACGCGGCTGTGGCCGAAGCCTATCGCGCAACCGCCGCGGTGCTGGCGCGCAAGCTTCGTCCAAAAGCCGAACCGATCCAAGAGGTCGTAGAGGTGGCAGGCCAAGAGCTCGCTGTGGTGGAGTCCCCCGTGGAATCGGAAGTCAGCTTGGAGCAGGAAGCCGAGGAGCTGAAGCGCCGGCTCATGGCGGGGGTCAGTGATTTGGCGGGCGAGCGGCGCTTGGTTGAACTACTCACGTCACTCGGGCGGGACGATGAAGTGTTTGCGTTCATATCCGCGCGTGTGGACGAGGACCCCCGTGCCGGCAGTTCGCGCTGGAGCGAAGCCATGCGTGCCGTGTTGACCCGGCTCATCCGAGCGGCGGAAGATTCCGGACGAGGGGAAGAGGCCAAACTATATCGGCAGGCGCTGGAGCGCTACTCGAAGCTCTGATTTACTAGAAACACTGATTTACTCGGAACTCAGCGGCTTCGACGCGGGATCTGCGGGCTCGCTAGCGCTGCCGAGGGGAGCCGCTCCGGAAGCTGGAGAGTCGTGCGACGGCTCGAGACAAATCAGTCCGAAGCGACCGCAGGCCCACAGGCGCTGATGTTCGTCGTCCCAGGCAAGATCGAGCACTTCGAGTTCGTCGTCGTCTTCGGCATCGTCGGAGACTCGTAGGTCCGCCAGATGGGTGACGCTGTTGTCGGGCTTCACCAGAACGAGATAGGAGCGCGAGTCGACGGAAATGTGGCACGACACGACGAGGCATTCTTCGTCGTCAATGCGGACCCAGCCGACGGTGTCGACGGGAGGGCAGCCGGAGAGCGGAACAAAAGTTTTGCCGCCATCGCGGGAGAGATACGCTCGTTGCTCGCGCACGACCGCGACACATTCCCCCGACGTAGTGAGCCGGCTGGGTGCGTGGCTCCCGTCGACGGCGCTCAGTTGTCCGGTGAGGACCCAGCGACCCTGCCAGCGCCAGCACACCAGAGTGTTTTCTTCGGTTGTGCTCAGCAGGTAGTCGCCCACCGGTTGCGCCATCGCCACCGGTGCCATTTCGGGCTCAGCGGCGGGCTGTTGTCCGTCGGTCATGTGCCAGAGTCGCTCTTGCCCGCCGAGCCACAGTCCGCCGTTAGGAGCGGCGCTCACGAATGCGCGGTTCAGTGTCTCGCTTTCCAGGTAGCGTTTTGGGGCGCCGTCTGTAGCGCTACGGAAAATTTCCTCCACCGTTGTGCTGAGCACAAACACGCGGTCGCTGGCGTGTACAGTGGTAAAACTCGAAATCGTGTTGCTTGGCAGGGCGATTTGTAGCGCGTGGACCTCGTTGCCGTCCCGGAGGATTTCGTACAGGCCGCGGCCGGCTGCCACTAGATGCCCCGCCACTAAATTCAGCGACAATAGTTCCGCATCCGCTCCCCGCAGCTCGACCTCGGTCCAGGGATTGTCGCTGGCTGCCAGCGGGGGCACTTCGATGGGGATGCTGACGACCTGGTTTGCCAGCAAGTCAGCATCGCTGACGCCTTCGTCGCCATTGCCTTCGTCGTCGAGCTCCGGCAATTTTTCTGTTAGCCAATCTTCTTCGGCCAGGCTTTCTTCCTGCTCATCGCCAATCGGAGGTAATTCTTCCGCGAGTCCGCTGACGTCGTCCCCGAGGGGACCGTCTTCATCGTCGCGCAGCAAAAAATCGTCGGCGTCAGGCAGGTCGATGGACACCCCGATGTTCAGCTTGGCGTTGGTGTCGTCATCAACGTCCTCCGGGGTGACAATTTCGATGCCGTCGGAAATATTGTCGGCGACACCGTCGTCGTGGTCGTCCGCGTCCTCCACGTCGTGAAGCAGCGTCCCGATATCGCCGAAGTCCTCGGTCCCGGTCGCTTCCTCGTCAGTCTCCGAGTTTGACTCGCCAGCAGGTACACCCAATTTAGTCATGATTTCCGCGAGGACGATTATAGCCGCGATTGTTCGCTGGGGGAGAGGGTCTGTCGGCTCAAAGTTTCGGGCTTGCTAGCCGTTCGGTTTCTTGCCAACAGAGCCGTGAGGATAGCCCCGCCGTGGAACGCCCGCCACTCATCGACGACGATATGATCACGCGGCGATTTTGCGTGCGCCCACGGGATGTCGTTTTTGTAAAGGACGTTTTGGAAGCCAGTGAGGGCCTCGCGACCCTATTTGCAGCGGCAGGTGGAGATCTCACCATTGCCGCTTCCGTCAGCCGGGAGGCTGAGTTGGATGAAGTATTGAGGGATCTCTGCGCCGAGTTGGAAGGCGCGGCACTATCCGAAATGGGGGCCGAGCCCACCGTTGGGGATTGAACCGGCGTGGATTAGCGCTTCGGCTTATCGGTCGGCCGCGGTGCCGCTTCGCTGGGCCGGAATAGGGGGTCGGTGGACCTACGACAGGTATCGGATGACCCGTTGCGAGTGTCGTCCCAATCCTTTAGCGTCCGGCGGATGGAC
>SPKZ01013863.1_pt1 | contig 14412 bp, 11 predicted proteins | sample 2456571 | NCBI WGS metagenome assembly SPKZ01 (sample SAMN11192286, study PRJNA482655) | marine metagenome | biome: ENVO:00000447; feature: ENVO:00000244|ENVO:00000211|ENVO:00000569|ENVO:00002023; material: ENVO:00002151; isolation source: ocean water from marine abyssalpelagic zone ...
ACCCCACCACCTCATCCCGAACCGCCTGGATGCGGTCGCGCAAACTTGTTCCGCGGTCAGGCCAGCGGAATGAGGCTTCGCAAATTTCGAGCGAGGTCTCACGCATGCGGTTGAGGCGATCAAAATCATCAATCGCCTCACTGATGCCTTCCAACAGGCTGTCCGTCGTCGGGGCGAGCAGAATATGTTCCGGGCTCTCCAAAGGCAGACCTTCCACAGCATGGTCGAGTCCGGCCAGGGGCAGACCGTGATAAATATATTCCAACGTCTTAAGCTTAAACCCGCCGCCGAATTCTTCGACGATCAGGCCCATGCGGGCATCAAGCAGGTAGGGCGACATCTCCGGCACCCGGCCCACGAAGTCAACATCGGGGAACCGCTTGCGCATGGCATCACGAAACGCTTCTTCGGTTTTCCCGACGATCTGCAACTCGATCCCCGCATCGGCGAGCGGCCTGGCCGCCTGCTCGAGAAACAATTCCAGGTTAATGCGCTTGGCCACCCACTCAAATGACCCTGACATCACGACACGACGAGGCGTCTTTTCTGAGATTTCCCGGTCGCGATGCGCTTCCCCTTCGTAGCCCGGAGTCAGGCATAGATACCGCTGTTCTGGAAAGTTTTTCCGATAGGCCTCAACTTCCGCTTCAGTAATTGCGGTGACGAGGTCGACCTCGGCACAGAGTTGCTCTTCCTGGCGGGCATACTTCTCAGCATCGAACTGCAACGCCCATTTTTTGAGAAACCTATCGGTCGAGTTACGGGCTATCTCCCGTCGGATCTTGGCCTCGTGGTTGTGAGACACATAAACCACGATCGGGTCTCCCTGGATGCCGCCCTTCTTCCGCTGAGCCCGGATCGGTCCGAGCGCCCAGCCAACCGCGGCATGGTCGATGACGATCGCATCCCAGGATTCCCCGATCACTGCTTTCATGAGAGCGGCTTCCGGCCCACCGTTCTTGAGGCGCCAGGTATCACTCGGAAACGGGGTCAACAGGCTCGCCATTCTTCCTACCAGCTCGGGTGTCCCGAGCCGCCACTTCACGCCGTCATTATCTGTGAACGTGCTGTCGTCGCTGCCATCACCAACCGGCTTCTCATCGTTGTCATGAGCGATCACAGTGAGGTCGACACCTGTGGCCGCAAACGAACGAATCAGTCCGTTAGAATAGATCAGTTCCCCGCTGTTGATGGGTCGGGGATACTTGCGAGTCAGCCAGAGGCACTTCATGGGAGCGGAACGGCACGCCGGACAGGCGAGATCACAATCTACCTTGCAAATACCCCAGGAACAACCTTTTGCAGGTCAGTCTCTCAGGCCAGGTAGCGCTCAGCTTCCGAGATCGCAGGCAAATGCCCACGCCCGCCCAGCGCACCCGCATTGCACGCTGCTGCAGCACTGGCGAGAGCGGCGCAGTCTTCCCAGGAATCACCGCGATTGGCCGCAAAGAGAAAGGCGCCGTGAAACACATCGCCACAGCCGGTGGTATCAATCACCGGATCGACGGGAAAGGCAGGCTGGTGAAAGCGCTCCCCTTCCCCGGTCAGGAACCAGCTTCCCTCGGCACCATCAGTAATACCCGCAACTGATGCCCCCCATTTCGAGAGCGCCTTGAGCTGATCATCCCGGTTATCGGATCCGGAAAGCTTTGCAGTAAAGTCTGCCGCAACGACCAGGATATCGACCATGGGCAGAAGCTCGAGAAACTTATCGTCGTAACGATGGGCGCCCCCATCGAAGGATACGCGACCTCCGCTCTCGCGAACCACGCACGCCGCTTCAACGCACGCGGGCCAGTGCCGGCCATTGAGATGAAGGATGGAACACTGCTCAAGAATTTCCCGAGGCAACTCCTCCGTCGACAACGGGGTGAAATTTCCCGCCCGGAAAATAATGTGACGTTCGCCGTCGCTACGGCGCACTAACACGGTACCAAAACTACTCCGGCAACCCGGCTCCAACTGGAGATACTCGGTGCTGACTCCGTGCACCCGATAGTCGTGGCGAATCAAGTCACCGGCCCAGTCGGATCCAACCCGGTCGATAATCCCTGCCCTTGCCCCGAGACGGGACGCAGCACAAAGTGCGGTCGGGACAGGTCCGCCACCCATCATGGCGGAATCAAAAACTTCAGTGACGCCTGTTCCCTCGGGGAAAGCGTCGACGACCTGGATCGAGTCCATCATGGACATCCCCAAACCGAGGATTTCCAGGGGAGGACTCGAGCCTGCGGACATCAGCTGTGGTGAGTCTTCAGCCAGGAGACAACCGCTTCGGTCATCTTGCCCTCGCCGTCACCGCTGAAGACGTGATCGACGCCCTCGAGGATGACCAGTTCTTTCGGCTCGTAGGCAGCCACGTACATTTCCTGTCCTTCTTCCACGGGAACGACATCGTCCTTGTCACCGTGAACGAGCAACCAGGGCACCTCGATCTTCTCGGTCTTGTTCAGCACCGTGTTGATCTTGTTCATGTCGTCGACATAAGCCTTGGAAAGCGGGCAGCCCTCTTCGTCCCACATGTTGCCTTTGCCGGGAGTGACCTCGCCAAACTCGGTTTCGCAGAACTTCTTGGTGTGCACCATGCCGGCAAGAGAGATGAGCAACTCAATGCGCTCGTCCTTAGCTGCAGCCAGAACACCAACAGCGCCGCCCATGCTGTGACCGGCGTAGCAGATGCGGTGGTAACCTTCTTCCTCGGCCGCGTCGACGATCGCCTTGAGGTCTTTGACCTCTTTGGAGATGGTGCAGGCTTCGAACTTGCCGTCTGATTTGCCGTTACCGGCGAATGAGAAACGCAGGGCGTTGAATCCGGCTTCAGCGAGCGCTTCGGCGAGAGCAACCGCCCAGAGACGGTCCTTGTCACCAGTCACTCCGTGACCAATGATCACGAGCAGTGAGGAATCGGTAGGGTCACCGTGGAACTCGTAGTCGAGGTTCTCTTTAGATGAGTTGAGGATTTCGAGGTGCATGGAAACGGAGGGTAAATTGGTAAGGCAGGCAGGTTTTTAAAACTGAGTGTCGAAGACACGAACCTCTTTGAACCAAGGACCGAACTTTTCAACAAAAACATCGTGCTCGGGGTGTACCTGGTAAGCGTTATGCTGGTCGACGTTTTCAAACTCAAGCACCAGCGCGTAGTCGAAGCTGTTGTGAGTGACCGGACGTTCCGGGGTTTCTGCCGCACGACCGAAGCTGCCGGCAGATACCACATCAATCTCAAAGAGCGCTTTCAGGCCGCCTTCAAAGGCAACCTTGTCGTCGTCACTGAGAGACTCATCGAGCCAGAAATAGACATTATGTCGAACCATGGGCGGAGCCTAGAATAGCGATTTGGCAATAGCAACCGGTGACTCGAAACCTGACGAATTTTTTGCGCTATTGCCGGACCGGAAAATCCGGTTTTCAGCTCCCGTTCTGCAGCACCGCCTGGATATGAGGGGTGTAGAGGTCAGGCTCCAGCAGGAAGGAGTCATGCCCCTTCTCGGAGTGCACCGTCAGGTAGATGTGCGAAACATCGGACTCCTTGAGCAGGCGCACGAGGGCGGCCTGCTCTTCGGGATAGAAGCAGTAATCCTCGTCGATACTGAAAACGAGATACTGGTGACCTGCTTCACGGGAGCGGGCAAAAAGATCGTCCGTATCGACGGCGTTCCCGTCGATGACAGGATCATACTGGCTCCACATCTCGCAGATGCGCAGGTAGGTGTTCGCATCAAAACGATCGGTGAACTTTTTCCCCTGGTGAAGCATGTAGCTCTCCACGTGATCGTGAGCACGATACCAGGAAAAGCGGTCCTCCGGCTGAACGACATCCTTGCTGGCGCGTCGCTGAATCGCATTGAGGTGCACAAAGGTCTTGTGACTGATCATCCGCGCCAGTCCGAGCCCGGTCTCCGGTGCCCCGGTTTCGTAGTAATCGCCGGCCTGGAACTTCGGATCGTTTTCAATCGCGAGGATTTGCTCCAGGAGAATGATGCGATTCAAAACGGTGGTGCGAACGCCGGTCGCAATCGGGATCACCACGCGGACACGCTCAGGATGAGTGGTCGCAAAACTCACACAACAGAGACCGCCGGTGGAAGGCCCCACCACGGCGAGCAACTGAACGATCCCCAGCGCATCGAGCAAAAGCGCCTGGCTGCGAACGATGTCATTCACCGTCACGTGGGGAAAGGTGGATCCGTAAGGCTTGCCGGTCTCCGGATTGATCGTCGCCGGTCCGGTAGAGCCGTAACATCCCCCCACGTAGTTCGCGCAAATGATGAAATACTTATCCGTGTCGAGGGCTTTGCCCGGGCCGATGAAAAGCTCCCACCAGCCGTCGGTGCATTCCTGGGTCCAGAAATCGTTTCCCTCCACCTTAGGGTTGTAGCCGGCAGCGTGCTGGCTCCCGGAAAAAGCGTGAAAGAGCAGAATCGCGTTCGACTTCTCCGCGTTGAGTGTTCCGTAGGTCTCGTAGGCGATCGTGACGTGGTCCAACGATTCGCCGCTCCGGAACACAAATGGATTGTCCGGCGTCGCAATCACCTGGAATTGGGTTTCGACCTGTTGCAGTTCGCTCATCAAAATTGGAGGGATCAAAAAGCTAAACCTGATTCTCTTGTCCCGCCAATCATTTAGCTGTCATAACAATCGTCCCACTCCTGCTTGCCCGGCTAGTTTGATAGGCCATAGTTTGCCCTGTGAGCCTGCTCGATCGCATCTTTTCTCAACTGCCTGACCCTGTCGATGAAGACGGTGGTCACATCCGGCTGGTGGTCGGACTCGGGAATCCGGGACCGGAGTATGACAAGACCCGCCACAACATCGGTTTTGAGCTCGTTGATGAAATGGCAAAAGCGCGGGACCTCAAATGGAAGCGTGATCGGAAATTCCGAGCCAAGATCGCCTCGGCCACTTCCGCTCTCGTTCTTGCCAAGCCGATCACCTACATGAACCTGAGCGGCAACGCCGTGGCCCGCCTCGCCCGCTTTCACAAGCTCAAACCCGATCAGATCCTGGTAGTCTACGACGACGTTGACCTGCCCATTGGCCGGCTCCGTTTCCGGGCAAACGGCTCCGCCGGGGGTCACAACGGTATCAAATCCATCATTGAATACCTCGGAACCAAAGAATTCCCCCGTTTGAAGATCGGAATCGGTTCAGCTGGGGGTCGAGAAGCCATGGTTGGCCACGTTTTAGGCCGTTTTGACCAAGAAGAATGGAGAGAAATGCAAAAAGTCCTAGCCATTGCTGCAGATGGGGTAAATTGTGCGCTTTCCGTCGGACTGGACGCGGCCATGAACCAGTTCAACCGGCGGACCGAATAAACGGAAGATAACGAAACATAAACGTCGGATTATCAATCAGATACAGTTCATGAAACGTAAGTACGAAGGAGTCTATGTCCTGAAAATGCAGGGACAGGAAGAAGGCGTCGAGGAAATGGTGGGCAGCATCACCAAGGAACTTGAGTCCAATGGCGCCACTCTCGAGCAGATCGATCGCCTTGGCCGCAGGGAGTTCGCTCACAGCAACCACGCCAAGCAGAACCACGGCTACTACGTGCAGTTCCAGTTCGAAGCTGAGCCTGCCGCCATCGATAATGTTGAAGCCCGCCTGAAGCTGAATGACCAGGTGATGCTCCAGCATTACCGCCGCCTCTAATCCATCCGGTCTTCCGGACGGCCCAGAACAGGGCGAGGACTACGACGGTCTATCGTTCTTTCGTCACAAGCCTCCTCAGGATTTATCCCCTTTGGAGGCTTTTTTGGCGACAGAAGCGAAAAACAGGCCCATATTCCCCGTCCCCAATTCGAAAATTCTGACGGAAGCTACCCCGCCGTCGTTTTCAATCCTCCCGGACCAAAGCCCTTCTTCTCAACACAGACTATCTCCTCCTGCCTGCATATGAACGTAGATCGCGCGACGCTCGACTTCCTCAACGCATTTTCAGACGACGAAAAGAAAGAAGGCCAGAAGCTTCATGATGAAGGCGCCGTAGTTCAGATCTTCGGAAATCATCTTCTCATCCAGGGCAAGATCGAAGATTCAGACTGGTCCTGCCGCACCCGCCTGCAACTACAGGGTAATGAATGGGTTGGCGAAGCGGATGAAAAGAGCGATTCGGGTCGCGCAGCTCTCTACGCCACCATGCTCGAAAAGGTGGCCCGCAAAGGCGACCTCCCGGAAGCTCCCAATGAAGTGGGCGAGCGATCTCTCACTGAGGTGATCGAAGCCAAGCTGGGTCGCGGTCTCACCGGAGAAGAGGACGAATTCCTCGGCAAGCTTGAGCGCCGCTACCGTCGCTTTGAACTGGAGCGCGAGATCTTCGATTCCGATCTGGTCCGACTCAATCCGCGCTGGCCGATCGACACCTTCGATCCCCTCACTCTCTGGCCGACCCCGCCGAACGACATTCTCGAATTCTGGAACTACATCGCCCACGCGTTTGAGAAAGGGAACTTTGAATATCCTGAGTTCCTCGAAGTGGTCACCGACCGCGAGTGGACCCGTCAGCGCATGGAGGAATGGGAGCGCCGCCGCGAAGAAAGCGAGTGGCGCTACCAGGTTGAGGTGTTTGAAAAGCGCCCCATCGAAGACGGTGTTGAAGGCATCGAGTTTCGCCTGCGGATCAGCACCCGCGAAGCCCGTCTCATGGCGAAGCGCGGCGGAGAAGAAGAATTCTCCCGCATCACCGACGAAGAGGACTACGAGTCCCTCCAGGAGCGCTACGCCAACGGCGGTCTGCGCATGGATGCCGGCTCCGAGATTCTCTGGAGCAAATTCAATCTCGCCGTCGATCCCGATGAGGGCACAGACGGCGGCCTTCCTCTCGACAACATCGAGAACTGCCGTTTCCTCAATCGACTTTTCCACCAGCCTGAGCTGAAGGGTCTCATCGTCAATCTCGACGAGCATCCCTACCAGATCAGCGACAAGCCGCTTCACTGGGTTTGCCGGGAAGACTCCATGGGCACCCAGGACTACGAGCTCCAGCTCGTAACCGGGGACGACCGCGATGTCTCCCACACCGTCCGCCTGCTGCCCGGTGACGAAGCACTCTACATGAGTGACGAATGGGTCTTCACCGGCCCCGAGCACTGGGTGAAATCCGAAACCCTGATCGACCCCCGCGTTACCATTCCGAACACGGTGGTTGAAAGCGAATCAGGCGTCGCCTTCCTCTTCCGACTCGGCGCTGAAGTGCCGGATTCCCTCGAGAAACGCATCGAGGAAGAGGAACTCAACATCACTTTTGATCTCAGCATCTCCTCCCAGGCCACCGGTGCCAGCAGCGAGCACATACTGATGAAAATCCTCGCGGAAAACAGCGCGGGCACCCGGGAGGAAGTCCTCGGTCGCGAGGGCTGGGACGTGGTTCAGCGTCCCGAAGTGGCCGGAGATACTCTCTACCGCTACGACCGCACCCTGCAGCGTCGCGTCGGCTCTCTCATTGCCCCGATGCAGCCCACCTACGACGGCAACCTCGGTTGCTATCGCTCACGGGTGACCAGGAATTTCCCGGACAAATACGCCGAGTGGCTTGAGACCCTTCCCGAAGGAATCAACATCAAGGCAGACAAGGATCTCGCCACGCTCGAAGCCGAGCCGGTTGAAGCCCAGGTTTCTTTCGAAGTGGTCGACGAAAACATCGACTGGTTCGACCTCAAGGTTGTCGTCAAAGTCGAAGGCATGGACCTCTCACAGGAGGAAATCCGCGCTCTCGTCCAGGCACGCGGCGAATTCGTCCGCATGGAACGCGGCGGCTGGTTGCGCCTCAAGATGAACCTGAGCGAAGAACAGCAGCAAGCCGTTTCCCGGATCGGCCTAGATCCCTTCGACCTCACCGGCGAAGTGCACCGCATGCACGCCCTCCAGCTGGCAGAGCCGCTGGCGAAAGAGGTCTTCGACGCCGCAGCGTGGGAAAAAATCTCCGGCCGCGCCAACAACCTCAAACTGCAGGTGCGCCCCGAGGTTCCTCCCGGTCTCAACGTCAATCTTCGCCCCTACCAGATCGAAGGTTTCCACTTCCTTTCCTATCTCGCCACGAACCAGTTCGGCGGCATTCTGGCCGACGACATGGGTCTCGGTAAAACGATCCAGTCCCTCACCTGGCTGCTCTGGATGCGCGACCAGTTCGGCGACAACCCACCCCCTTCACTGGTGGTCTGCCCGAAGTCAGTGCTCGACGTCTGGGGCGATGAAGTGGTGAAAGCGGCTCCGGCGATTCGCGTCCAGGTGCTGCGTAACCGAACCGAGCTCGACGTTTCCCGCCTCGGCAAAGACGTCGACCTGCTCGTCATCAACTACAGCCAGCTCCGGACCTGCGCCGAAGAGCTGCAGACGATGAAGTGGCTCGGCATCATCCTCGATGAGGGCCAGCAGATCAAGAACCCCGACTCCAAGGCAGCCAAGTCCGCTCGCGCGCTCGAGGGACAGAATCGCCTGGTCCTCACCGGTACTCCGATCGAGAACCGACTTCTCGACGTGTGGAGCCTGATGTCTTTCGCGATGCCGGGAATCCTCGGCGACCGCAAGTATTTCCGTGAACACTTTGATCGCCGCAAAGACAACCAGTCGCAGACACGCCTCACGGCCCGCCTGCGCCCCTTCCTCCTGCGACGGACCAAGGGAGAGGTCGCCCTCGACCTGCCGCCCAAGATCGAAGAGGACGTCTTCAGCGAAATGGAAGACGTTCAGAAGCAGCTCTATCAGGAAGAGCTCGAGCGCATCCAGAAGGTGCTGCTCGGCGTCGAAAACGACGAGAGTCTCCGCAAGAACAGCTTTGTCATCCTGCAGGGCCTCATGCGCCTGCGCCAGATCTGCTGTCACCCGGGCCTGCTTGACTCCAAGTATCTCGGCGAGCCCAGCTCGAAGCTGAACGGCCTCTTCTACCTCCTCGACCAACTACACGAAGAAGGACACAAGGTGCTCGTCTTCTCGCAGTTCGTCAGCATGCTCGACATCATTCGTGACGAGCTTGAGGAGCGCGACCGCCCCTTCAGCTACCTCACCGGTCAGACCAAGAACCGTCACGAGGTCATCAGCGATTTCCAGGAGAGCAAAGATCCCAAAACCTTCCTGCTGTCACTCAAAGCGGGTGGTAGCGGTCTCAACCTGACCTCTGCCAGCTACGTGGTCCTCTACGATCCGTGGTGGAACCCGGCGGTTGAGAACCAGGCGATTGACCGATGCCACCGTATCGGCCAGGAAAGCAAGGTGAACGCCTACCGCCTGCTTGTGCGCGACTCCGTCGAGGAGAAGATCCGCGTACTCCAGCAGCAGAAGAGCGCGATGATGACCAGCGTGCTCGGTGAAGAAGGCTTCACTCGCAACCTCGAGATGGACGATCTCAAGTTCCTCTTCAACGCCGGCCACGTGGTCGAAGAGAAGAAAGAGGACAAGAAGAAAGCGAAGGCCTGATAGGCCTGAGCTCTTTAGCGATTTAGGTGTTTAGCAGATTAGGTACAACCAGCTGCTTCGCAGATATGGAAATGAACGAGCGTTCCGCTCGTTCTTGCTAAACACCTAATAACCTAAAATCCTAAGCCCCTTTCCTAAAGAGCCCCTATTCCCCGACTTTCTTCCGCAGCTCCTTCACCTCGGTATCGAGCTGGGAGAGATAGGCGGAGGTGGCCTTGAGACGCCTCGTGGTGAGCTTAGCAATAAACTCGTAGAGCGCTGCGTAGAATGGAGCGTTGTCCTCCTTGGGCATGAGGTGGTCCAGGAACTTCTGATCCACCGCCAGGCAGAAGGAGGTCTGGGTCGCAACTACTGATGCCGAGCGGACTTCGTCCTCCAGGGCAGCCAGCTCACCGAAAATGTCCCCGACCTGATCCATGGTCACGAGCTGTTCCCCACCCTTCATCACGGCCACTTCACCGGCCAGAAGAATGAAGATACGGGAGGCCTCGTCGCCCTCATTGATGATCGTGTCACCGGGGTCGCAATCGAGAAAGGCAGAAGCATGCAGGACTTGATCGAGGTGATCCTTGGAGAAGGCCTCGAGAAAGGGCACTTCCATCAGGGTTTCCGGGATTTCGTCTTCGTCGTGGATGTAGGCGTATTCTTGCACGCCGGCACTATATGAGTCGCCCCCAGAGCTGTCGAGCCCAGAAAAAGGCCATAATTCAGGTTTTCACATGGGCACAAAAAAAGAGCGGCGGGGTACGAACCCCACCGCTCTCGCTGGTCTCACTATGAAACGTTTAGATTACTGAATGTGGTAAGCAGGGGATCCGTGCTCGGCCACGTCCAGACCCTCTGCTTCTTCTTCCTCGCTGACGCGGACTCCCATGATCAGCTTGATCACGAAGAAGACAGCGAAGGAGAAGATGAAGGCGAAAAGGTAGACACCGATCACACCGATGAGCTGGGACATGAAGTTAGCTCCACCGAAGAAGGCGACAGCCAGGGTTCCCCAGATACCAACGGTTCCGTGGACGGAGATCGCACCAACTGGATCGTCGACCTTGATCTTGTCGAAGAAGAGGATGGAGAACACCACGATGACACCACCGATAGCACCCATGAGGACTGCTGCCCAAGGCGAAACTGCGTCAGCACCAGCCGTGATACTCACGAGACCGGCCAGAAGACCGTTGAGAGCCATGGAGAGGTCAGGCTTCTTCAGCACGATGAAGGAAGTCAGGATAGAGGACACACCACCGGCAGACGCAGCAAGCGCAGTCGTGGTGAACACAAGACCAAGAGGTCCGGGGTTCGCAGAAAGAACGGAGCCGCCGTTGAAGCCGAACCATCCGAAGAAGAGGAGGAACACACCGATCGCAGCAAGAGGCATGCTGTGACCAAGGATCGGCTTGATGCCGTCTTTGGTATACTTGCCCTTACGTGGCCCGAGGATGATCACACAGGCAAGAGCAGCAGCACCACCGAAGCCGTGCACCACTGTAGAACCGGCGAAGTCGTAGAAAGGATTCTCCATCTGGTTGAGCCAGCCCTCACCCCAGTGCCAGGAACCGGCAACGGTGTAACCGATAGCCACGAGGATCGTGGAGAAAATCATGAAGCTGGAGAGCTTCACACGCTCAGCAACAGCACCGGAAACGATGGTTGCGGCGGTAGCGGCGAACATCGCCTGGAAGATAAAGTCACCATAAGCAGTCATGGCGAGGCTGAGGCCACCGTAGGCCCAGGTGTCGTTCTCACCGCCAGTCAGGCCGGAGATAGGACCGTTGAAGCCAATCCAGTTTTCGATCTGCCAGGAACCGCAGGGATAATGGGTGTTGAAACCCATCGCAGCATAAGTCAGAAGACCGACGCTGATGATCCAAACGTTCTTGAAGAGGATGTTGACCGTGTTCTTGGACTGAGTCAGGCCAGCCTCGAGCGTAGCAAAGCCGAGGTGCATGATGAACACCATCGCAGCAGCGATGACCGTCCAGAGCATGGACACAGTGAAGAAGTCGAAAGCGGGCGCCAGATCAGCACCACCGGAGGCTTCGACAAGGTCGAGGTAATCCTGAACAGGGCTTTCTGCAGCTTCAGCAGCAGGGGCCTCGTCCTGGGCGATTACGTTTCCAAACAACAGCGGCACCACCAGACAGGTAGCCAGTAACAATGTTTTCAGGTTGAATGTATATCTCATTTTCTTTTAGTTAGTTTGCATTCAGCGTTTGGCTTCCTGCTCACAGTTTCACGCCCTCTAAAAGCACCCCGCGTGCCAACTCCGGGGAAAATTGAGTTTTTTGGCAAAAAAGTAGCCAAAACCGCGTTTTTAAAGGGTTTCAGCGTGCCTTAAAAAAATTTTCCACTCCTATAACCCGTTCTTGGTAAGAGGATTGCCCGAACTGGCACGCCTGCCCGACCGAATCGGTCGGCTATCTGGAACAGCCGCTTCCGGCCTCTCATCGCTGATTGTCAGAGGTGAGAACTTTAGGTAATCCTTGAGAATGCAAGCTCCGCGCGGCAGCGCATGGAGGGTCGCGGTCCCCCGCGACCGTGAGTGCACCCAATTCTCCAAGAGGCATTCACCTCACCCAACGAAACTCTCACGAATTTCGCTACCACTTCGACACCTTCGGAAAGTTGGTATCTTCCGCGACATTCCCTCTCGCCTACTCCGCCTCCTTCACGATCTTCCCGCCCAGGGAAAGGATTCGCGCATTTGCTTTGGCATCCTCCGCCTCACCGATCTGGCCATCCTGCACATACATCTGCGAGAGCGCAGTCCATGCCAAGAGGTCATTCGGCTTCAAGATCGTCGCCTGGAGGCCAGCTCCGATGGCCTCCTTGATCTTGCCCGTTTTCATCAGGGCCATGGCCAGCGCGTGCCAGCCATCAAAAAAATCGGCGTCGAGTTCGACGCAGCGGCGGTATTTCACCACCGCACTTTCCAGGTCGCCAATGGCGAGATCGCCATTGGCATCATCAAAGATATCCTGGACCTCGTCGCTCAACCTTCTTCTTCCTCTCCCTCTTCAGTGGTCGGGCGAATCGCGCCGGCGCGGCTGGAGCCGGATGCCTTTTTCCGCTGATTGAACCAGGAGTTAAACATGCGGTAGCGAAGACCGGCTTCCATGGAAGAAGCAATGGCACGCTTGGTGTTCTCGGCTTCCTCGTCCTCGTAGAGCTCGATCTTGTCGACGTAAACCAGCATATAACCCTCACCACCGGGGGCTTCGATCACCTCGGAAAGCTCCTTTTCGCCCATCTCACCAACAGCCACCGCGATGGAACTCGCATTCTCGAGATCCTCCGGCATCTGGTTGATGGAGAAAACCGGGAGGGACTCAGCCTCTACCTTGGCGGCCTTAATGGCTTCGTCGAAGGACTTACCGGCCTCAAGCGATTCATTGATCGCAGCGCGGGCCGCGTTGGCGGCATCATTGACGATGCGGTTGGAATTCTTGGCGGTGAGAGCCTGCACGATGAGCGGCTTGGCTTCCTCCAGGCTCAGAGGCTGGGGATCTTCCTGCCCGGTCAGGGCAAAGACATAGAAGCTGCCGTCACCATTGGAAACCGGGACAGTGACGCTGCCAACGGGGAGCGCCTCGCTGAAAAGCTGGCTCAGGAGCATGCTGTTCTCTGCAAGAGCCTCGGGAGCTTCGCTGACCTTGAATGCCTCATAGGTGCCGGCTTCCATGTTGTAGTCGGCTTTCTCACCGGCATACTGCTTGGCCACCTCGGCGAAGTTCACATCGTCCTCGGCGAGATCAGCATAGGCGTGATTGATCGCATTAAGGAAGGCCTGCTCCGCTTTGGCTTTCTGCTCCAGAGTGGCGTCCTCGGGAAGTTCCTTGGGGTAGAACTTGGCGTAATCAAAAGAACGGCGGATGTCGGACATCAGGTTCCCGGAGTTCTCGTCGAAGTAGGTCTGAACCTCTTCGTCAGTCACCTTGACGTCAGCGGCAGCCGCCTCGCGGTCAAAGTTGATCAGAGAAGCGGTGTAGTTCTGGTATGCGCGGACGTAGAGTTTGTCGATCTCACTGGGGACCGTGGTCAGTCCGACACCGATGAGGTCGCGGACTTTCTGGAAAGTCAGGTAATCCTTCACCAACTGGGCGAGATCGCCGTCAGTGAAGCCGTTGGGGCCGAGGATGTTGTTCTCAACAAAGGCCGCATCCACCCAGGCCTGCTGGAAAATGGGAAGCTTCGGGATCTCCGCTTTGATCTCCTCAGCAGAAGGTTCGACCCCGAGGGACTCGGCTTCTTTCCTGAGAATCAAGAGGCTCAGCACGAAGTTGGTGCGGTCGTCGTCCATGCGATTCTCTCCGAAGAGCGCAACGGAGAACTCTCCCATACCAAGCTCGCGGGCCACATCGTAGTAGCTGGCTAGCTTCTGAACTTCTTTCACGCGAACGCAGCGGTCGTAGACCTTAATCACGCAGTTCTGGGTTCCCAGGCGTCCCTGGCCCATGTCGTAGTCGGAATAAAGGAAAGCGAAAGCAATCACGATCAGGATCGTGACGACGATAAGAGTGCCTTTCTGAATGTGGCGAATTTGTGTCAGCATGAATCGATGCAGAGGTTTGGCCCCGCCAATCTCATAGGGAGATCGCAAGGGCTCGGAAGGTAGAGAAAAACGCCGATTCGTTCAACCGCTTTTTAGGGCGCAGAAAATGGAGAAATTCTGGTGGCTCAGCGGAGCTCGAGCAGGCGTTTTACCTCCTCGATAAGCTCCTCTTCGTGGAGCATTTCGTGGGGGAACGGGATTACCGTCTCGGAATCCACGTGGTCAATGTGGCTGCTCCAGTATTCGACAATCCCGTCGGAGCTCTCTTCCAGCGGACCGGAGCGCCCCCGATCCCCGATGATGCTGTGAAGGCTGACGGAGTATCCGAGAGGAAGATCCGGCAGGATCTGCAGAGTCGGCTGCTCTGGCGACAGAGCACTGACACTGTCCAGTTTGCCTTTGCCCAGATCGGCGTAGGCCTCGGTGAACGCTCCCGGATTGGCTGAGGACAC
>SPKZ01019756.1_pt1 | contig 14407 bp, 11 predicted proteins | sample 2456571 | NCBI WGS metagenome assembly SPKZ01 (sample SAMN11192286, study PRJNA482655) | marine metagenome | biome: ENVO:00000447; feature: ENVO:00000244|ENVO:00000211|ENVO:00000569|ENVO:00002023; material: ENVO:00002151; isolation source: ocean water from marine abyssalpelagic zone ...
GGCTCCCGGCCAGAGTGTTCGTGTGGGTGACTACGTGACCAAGGCTGTGACGGTTCGCACTCCTGCGGTTGTGCCGGCTGCTGCTCCTGGTGGTGGTGCCGGTGCTGCACCTGCCGATCCTGCTGCTCCCGCAGCTGCTGATCCTTTTGGTGGTGGTGCAATGGACGGCGGTGGCGCTGCACCTGATCCGTTCGGTGGTGGTGCGATGGACGGCGGTGGCGCTGCACCTGATCCGTTCGGTGGTGGTGCCATGGAGGGCGGCGGTGATGCTGCACCTGACCCCTTCGGTGGTGGTGCCATGGAGGGCGGCGGTGAAACTGCACCTGACCCTTTTCAGTAATTTAATTTAGTGCCTTTCAATATCCCTAACGGAATTTGATATGAAAAAGTTTATCATGATCATCGCAGGAGTCGCCATGCTGGGCGCTGTTGTGGTGGGTGTAATCAACAAGAACGATCTCGCCGCTGTTGTCGCCGAACTGGAGGACACCAAGGTGAAGGTCAAGGATGCGACCGAAAAGCTTGGAGCCGCCGAGGACAAGCGAGACGAGAACATCGAAAAAGAAACTCAGGCGAAGGACGGTCGTAACCAGGCTGCCGCTGCTGTTGAGGGTGTGAAGCAGAATCTCAAGATCGTTGAGCGTTCTCTCGATGATGTTGCTGCCGAGCTCAAGAAGGTCGAGATCGAGCAGAAGGAAATCGACCTCGCGATCAAGAAGGTCTTCCCTGACAATCAGTTCAAGAGTCCCGAAGAACTTGAGATGACTCTTACCATGCTGAAGGATGCTTTGACCGAAGAGCAGAACACCAAGGCCGAGCTTAATGCTCAGTTGACTTCTGCTTCCCAGGCCAAGCAGGTCCAGGTTGCCAAGGTCAAGGAGGAGGAAAAATTCCAGTTTGAGCGTGCTCAGAAGCTTTCTCTCAACAGCCTCATTGCTACGGTGATCGCGGTGAACGGCGACTGGGGTTTTGTGATGGTAAATGCCGGTCGCGCCCATGGTGTGACTGCTGACGCTTCCCTTCTGGTGAAGCGGGGCGAGCAGCGCGTGGCTCGCCTCCGGATTGTGAATATCGAGGAGACGATGGTTGTGGCTGACGTTGTTGATGGATCTGCTCTGAGCTCGCTGAAAGTTCAGCCTGGCGACAAAGTGATTTTCGAGAACACTCACTGATCCTCACTTCAACATTCTTCCAGTTTGTATTATGAGACTCTTTTGTTTTCTATCATTGTCGGTATTTTTCGCCATCTCACTTGTTTCCTGTGAGACCATCAAAGACGACCATCCGACGCCGCAACGGGAAGAGCTAAGCAGTATGCCGCACAACATGCCTGCCAGCTGGGAAGGAACCCAGGGGATGCCGGGGATGCAGCAGCAATACTGAGAACTTTTCGCCTGACTTACTTGATCGCGAGTCAGGGCTTCTTTAATCATCATTCTTAATTAAGCCACGATGTCCGCTGCACCCTCGACTCTCCCGGAAATGGGATTTGCCACCGATTTTGACGCAGAAGAGCGCGCTCAACTCGGACATTTCGGTGAATTTCTTTCCCTTTCGGACGGAGATGTCCTGATCCAGGAAGGGCAGACTCAGGATTCCCTTTTCCTGGTTATCATGGGAACATTCCACGTGCAGACTGACGCTACGGGACGCCCAGTTCTTCTGGGCACCCTGAAAGCCGGTAGCACGGTGGGCGAAGTCAATATCTTCGACCCCGGCAATGCCAGTGCGAGCGTGGTTTGCCGTTCCATCGCTGAGGTCTGGAAAATCGACCGTGCGCGTCTTGAGCAATACCTCGAAGCTCACCCACGTACGGCGGCCAAGTTGCTTGTCAATGTTTCAACCCAGTTGAGCAAGCGACTGAGAAAGACGAACGAAAAAGTCGCTATGGCTCGCGAAGCCATGCTCGACTCGTTCTAATTTCCAGGTTTCGGCCAGGCCGATTGTCGTTTAGACTCTGGGAAGTCCGGTCGTTCCCTTTTTCCTCCCCCCGAAAATCCTATGCCCGAATCTCTGACGATAGCTTCATTGACAGTGAATGGTCCGGTCGAGGCATTGGTACTGTTCTTCGCATTAGTGATCGGACACGCTTTCGCAGATTTTCCTCTCCAGGGAGATTTCCTTTCACACGGGAAAAATCGTCATATTAAACCGCCGCAGCTGGCGGACGGAAAGGGAAGTCCCAAGCATCTCTGGGTTTACCTGATGACTGCACACTGCCTGATTCACGCGGGGTTTGTCTGGGTGATCACGGGATGTGTCGCCTTTGCTTTGGCCGAGTTTGTTCTTCACTGGGTCATCGATGCGGCCAAGTGTGAAGGTAAGACTTCTTTTGCAATGGATCAGTGGTTGCATGTCGCGACCAAGGCAGTCTTTGTCCTGATCATGTGGTTGGCGTAGAGGAAGGTCTCCTCTGCGGAGCGGCACAATACCGGCCTTGAAAACACGCCCTGACTGTCGGACAGTTTCGCGATGAATGTGGTCTCGAAGGCATATCTTTTCGCAACTCTCTCTTTTGTTCTCACGGGCGGAGTTGCCTCGTCCTTCGCGCAGGATGCCGATGAAGACTCCGGTTTTAAGGAAATTGAGTTGTTTACTGAGGTGCTCGAAACGATTCGTCAGAGTTATGTAGACGTTGACAAGGTCACTTACGAAAAACTCATTAGCAGTGCCCTGGAGGGAATGCTGGCCGATTTGGATCCACATTGCCAGTTCATGCAGCCGAAAGTGTTCGAGCAGCTGCAACGTCACACTGACAGTACTTACGAAGGAATCGGGGTAACTATTTCCACCAAGAACGATGTCCTCACAATCGTGACAGCACGCGAGGATGGTCCGGCCGGACGAGCTGGAGTATTGCCGGGCGATCACATTTTGAAGATCAACAACCAGCTCACCGAGGATCTCGGAATTTCCCAGGCTGTCAATATGCTGCGTGGAAATCCCGGGGAATCCATCAAGCTGACTGTCCGGCGCCCGGCGACCCAGAAGCTCATTGAGTTTGAGCTTAAGCGTGAAGTGATCAAGCAGTCCTCGGTCAAAGATGTCCGGATTCTTGACAAGAGACTTACGAGTCCCTACCGGATGGGTTACGCGAGAATTCTTCAATTCAGTGAGCCGACGTCCGAGGAGTTAGCGGATGCGCTCGATAAGTTGGAGCAGGAGGGAATGGATGCGTTTGTTCTAGATATGCGTAACAATCCTGGTGGTTTGTTGGGTAGTGCTATTGATGTTTGCGGTGAGTTTGTCAAAGCCGGCACGGTGGTGTTGACGACCGAAGGCAAGCCCGGCTCCGGAGAGATTAACGTCTATCGAACTTCGGTGGAGAGTAAGCGCCGCGACCGCGACTATCCTCTTGCGATTCTCGTGAATCATTCCTCTGCCAGTGGTGCCGAAGTGGTTTCGGGTGCCTTGCAGGATTTGAAGCGCTGCATCGTGGTAGGTGAAACCACTTTTGGTAAGGGATCCGTTCAGTCGATCCTCCCGATAGGGGATGGGAAGGCGATTCGAATGACCACTGCGAAGTACTACACTCCCAGTCACAGGACGATTCACGAGAATGGTGTGGTTCCTAACATTGTGGCAACTCTGACTCCGGCTCAGGAAGAAGGCCTGGCACGCTGGTTCAGTCGTGATACGATGAGCCCGGAAGATCGCAAGCAGGCTGAGAAATTTCGCGACCCTCAGTTGATCCGGGCCGTTGATGCTATGAAGGGCGCTTTGGTTTATTCCCAAATCCAGAAAGGGGATGCGAAAGAGGAATCCGGGGACAAGGATGAAACTGAAGAACCTTCGGAGGAAGAGAAGCCTAAGGCCGACGATGTTCAGGCCACGGGTAAAGCTTCCAAGGAGAAGGAAGGTGGAAAGAAGGAGTAGGGTTCCTGTCGACTATGTCCCGAGGCCTGGTTCTTGCTATTGAGACTTCCTGCGACGAAACGGCCGTCGCTGTCGCGGATTCCCATGGTGACATTGTTGTCTCCGAAGTGGCTTCTCAGATCGAGTTGCACTCTCCATACGGAGGGGTTGTCCCAGAGTTGGCGTCTCGCAATCACAGCCTTGACCTTCGACCATTGGTTGAAAAGACTCTCGAGTCCGGCAAGCTGAACCTGAGTGATGTCGATGCAGTGGCGGCCACCTCCGGGCCCGGGTTGGCGAGTTCGCTGCTGGTGGGAGATACAACGGCGAAGGCCATCGCCCTGGGATTGGGTCGGCCGTTTCACTCCATCAATCATATGGAGGGACACCTGTTGTCTCCATTCATCGGCGAGGGGAACGCGCCCCCGGCCCATGTCGCCCTGGTCGTGAGCGGTGGGCACACGATGTTGGTTTCCGTTCGCGGCGTGGCGGACTATCACATTCTCGGTTCGACCAAGGATGATGCAGCGGGGGAGGCCTTCGACAAGGTTGGTAAGATGCTGGGGCTGCCCTATCCGGGCGGTCCTGAGATTTCCCGTCGGGCCGAAAACGGTGATCCCGATGCCTACGAGTTTCCCCGTAGCATGCTCGACAGTGGGGATTACGAGTTCAGTTTCAGTGGCTTGAAGACTTCGGCGCTTTATCTCCTTCAGAAGCTGGGCGAACCGATAGCGGACGAAGTCCTGAATGATGTGTGTGCGTCGTTCCAGGAAGCCATCGTGGACGTTCTTGTGGCCAAGTTGTTCCGCGCCGTGCAGGAGGAAGGTGCGACCGTCGCGGCAATCAGTGGCGGGGTGAGTTGTAATCCGCGTCTATGCAACAGGGCTAATGAGGAAGCAGAGCGGCATCGAATCGAGCTGCGCTTGCCTGAGCCGGCCCACTCGACAGATAACGCGGCCATGATTGCTTACGCCGCAGCCTGTCGCCGCGTCGCAGGGATTCCCGACAACGGTTTAAATTCAGATATCGATCCCAACTTAAAGCTCGCCTGAAATTTTTTCGCAAGATCTGCGCAGAGGATAGCATTGCGCCGGAGGCAGGAGATTGCTACTCTCGCTCCTCCCAAATGGTTGGATTCAGGAACGTTAGCTCCTGCCCTGGGCTCCCGTATCGCGGGAGCCCTTTTTCGTGCTCGGCCCAGAAAAATGGACGGCCGGAAAAGAAAGATGCCGCTCAACCCGAAGGCTGAGCGGCATCGAAACACGAAACACAAACAGACAGTTACCGAGAAAGTAACCACTGATAATTTACCTTATTATTAAGATATGTCAACAATACGGAGATGAAAAAATCACTTTTTTCCTATCAATAGATGGTAAGGAAGATTCGCTCATTTCACGGTATGGTGTAAATTTCCCCGTTTTATCATGAAAAAGCTCCTCAATTTCAGATTTCGAGCCCTTTTGGGACTGGGATTCTGCGCAGCAATTGCCTTTCTGACTGCCTGCGCCAGCAAACCTGTTGAGCAACCTGCCAGTATGGCGTTGAAGTACGGCACCGTGTCTAATCTCGGGGACGTCAAAGTTCGAGTGAGCCTCAGCAACCGGGCAGTCTACGTCTACGAGAACGAGGAGCCTCGTTTTGTGGCTGCCGTCGCAATCGGTACCGCTTCGGATCCTACTCCGGTTGGCAACTTTAAGGCTTTTAACAAGTTGCCGCGCAAACGCTCAAACACCTATGGATTCTGGGTCAAGGGGAGTGAGATTGTTCCGGGTAAGCGCACCAGCATGCCTTCCGGATATCGCTATGTGGGATACCCCATGCCCTGGTGGGTGGAGTTCAAGTCGGGTTACGGCTTTCACGCCGGAGCCGTCTGGCCGCAGCCAAGAACCAAGGGGTGCCTCCGTCTGCACAGGACGATCGCTTCTGATTTCTTCCACCTCGTGAAGCCGGGAACCCCGATTCACATCGCCAACAGCCTTCCGGAGGACTCGACGTTCGGAAAGAACGTACCCCGCCCGACTGACTACGATTTACCGGATTCGCCACGTTCTGTGCTGATTACTGACGCCCCATTTGATTCGATGAGCGTTTTGTTCTAGGAGATAGACTCTCTCCATTCCCGACATGCAAAGCGCTCCCAAGAAAAAATCACGCGTCAACGTCCGCACGCCGGAGGTGATGGAACGCGTCCAGGCCGAAGTTGCCAATCATTACAAGAGCTCCATTGTGGAGAAGGTGCGAAACCAGGGCGGCGTGCTCACGGTAGGTGACACCACAGTACGTCTCGCGAAACAGTTTGGGTTTTGCTACGGAGTTGAGCGGGCCATCGATTTGGCTTATGCCTCGCGCAGCGTATTCCCGGAGAGCCGAATTTTCCTCATCGGTGAGATCATTCACAACCCGGAGGTGAATCGCCAGCTCGAGGAAATGGAAATTGTTTCGCTTCCTTGGCGGAAAATGGATGAGCAATATGATTCGCTGAAGGAAGATGATGTTGTCATCGTTCCCGCTTTTGGCGCCCCTATCTCATTCATGGACAAAGTCGAGTCCCAGGGGTGTCGCATTGTCGATACAACTTGCGGCGATGTCATGAAGGTCTGGCGCCGTGTCAGGAATTTTGCGAAGGACGGCATCACTTCCATCATCCATGGAAAGGCCGGCCATGAAGAAACACGGGCCACGGCATCCCGGGCTGAAGGGGATGACGGCAAAGGCCACTATTTGATCGTATTGACCCTCGAAGACGTTGAGAAGGTGTGTCGCTATATTGTCAATGGTGGCGACAAAGAGGAATTCCTCTCTTCGTTTGAGGGTTCCTACTCGAGGGGCTTCGACCCTGACAAACACTTGGATCATGTGGGCGTGGCCAACCAGACGACCATGCTGAAGTCGGAAACAGAGGAGATTCAGACCCGAGTTCGCAAAGCGGTCTTTGAACGTGATGGCTCAGGGGAGAATTTTTCAGTCTTCGACACTATTTGCGGCGCGACACAGGAGCGACAAGACGCCCTCTTCGATTTGCTGAAGAGCAAGATGGATCTGCTCCTTGTGGTTGGCGGGTATAACAGCTCCAACACGACTCACCTCGTAGAGATTGGCGAACAGGAGTTGCCGACGTTTTTTATTCGTAGTGCCGACTGCATTCGTTCACTCGAGGAGATTGTGCATTTTGATCTGGAAGAGGGCGCTGAGGTGACAAGCTACACTGAAATCTTCAAGAAAGAGTCATCCGCGATCATCGGTGTCACGGCGGGTGCGTCTTGCCCTAACAATTTGATCGAAGAGACAATCCTGAAGGTTTTCGAGCTTCGTGGTGCGTCGGTCGACGATATCGAAGCTGCCTGATCTCAGCGGCGTTCGAAGATCGATTGACTGTCGGGGTAAAGCTTCCCTAGGATGCTCGACAGGCTTTGCCGGAAGAACTTGTTGAGGTGTTCGTCCAGAGTGGCGGACCCGGAAGCGGATTCCCCGCGCTTCCAAAGTTCGCTGAGCCGTTTCTCGTTGGCAGACAATTCTGCATCGACAATGGACTCCCAGTGCGCCGGATTGTTGGTAGGGTCTTGCCAGGCGCCGCGTCCGCGACCGTAGTGAGCGACGGCAAGGTAAAGCATGATGATGAATTTCACCTGGGTGACGAAGTGGGCTTCGGTCCATCGCACCCGGTTCTGCCCCGAACGAGTCAGGTTGTAGCCGCGAGTCAGAGCAAAGGTGGTTGCCCCCCCCAGAAGCATTCCAATCACAGCGCCGCCGCCGAAAGTCATACCTCCTGAAATCAGGTCGGCTGAGAGCCCACCGACCAGACCGGAGACAGCGCCGCCAATCGTGGCGACGAGAGGTTCTTCAATATCCCGCTTCACGGCAAATTCATCACGCGAGGATTCGGCCAGGGTAGAGGCGGTTTCACCGTCGAGACCGTGCACGGCGATCAGTTCGTTGACGGTATTTGCCGTGGCTTCGGCGAGACGGCCGTACATCGCCTGTTGAATCTTATCGAGATCCTTATTTCTCTCAGAGCGGAGAATCAAATCTCTCAACTTTTCAGTGAGATCTTTTTGCGGGAGCGGTTCTGAGTCGGTAAGTGCCTCCTTGGCCCACCGACCCATGGCGGAGATGGCGCGGTCGAATATGGCCAGGTTCCGCTCAATCCAGGCAGCTTTGAGTTTTCGGGCTGCCAGCTGCTTGTCTCCGCTGACGACCGATTCTGCTTGTTCGAGAATGTGATGCTCCTCGGTCCAGCAGCGGGTAAAGGCGTCGAGGATACTGACGTGTTCTACGATTTCGTGGTTTTTGAAATGCTCACGCCAGGCGGTTTCGTTTGCCCGGTCACGTTCCGGATCAGGTTGACCGGTTTGGTTGAGATAGACGAGGACGGGTTTGCCGATCCATTCAATGATTTCCACCTCAAGGTCCACGAAGCCCACGCTTTCGGGTGGCTGTGATGCGTCAACGAGATAGAGGACGACATCGGCTTCGGACTGAACGTTGCGGATAGCCTCCTGGCTGCACCAGAGCGATTTGTCGCGGGTGCGATCCCAGACTTGGTGAAGAATCCATCCGACCGGGTTCTTGCTGGAACGAAGGCGTTTGGCGAGCTTGGCGAGATTGGAGCCAAATCCCGGGGTATCCCAGATTCTGGCAGAAATGCCGTCTGCTTCGATCAGGGTATGAGCTTCCGGAATCACCGTCACATGGGCACTGTCGGCCACTTCGCCCACGTCGCGGCGAAGGAGGGTGCGTGCCAGTGCTGTTTTCCCGACGTTGGTGTGCGAGATCAGGCTGAGAACAATTTCCCGGTCGGAGGAAGGCATGGGCGAATCAGGATTCACTGGAGGATGATGGCACGCTATCGCCTCCCGTCAGCAGAAATTGCACTTTTGTTCCGGAAAAGAGTTTCTCCCAGGCGACCAGCCTCTCATCGCGACGTTTTTCGGCGTCGGGAAAGTCTGCCGCTTTATGGTCGAATCCCGTGGTGTCGAGAATGACGAACTCAACAGGTTTGGGTGCCTGACCTGACAGGGTTTGATGCAGAGTAAGGTGAGTTTCTTTCTCCGGAGTGGCGGCAAAGTTGAAGAGAATGGCCAGCCTCGAACCTGCATCGAAGGGGGGATTGCCGGGATCTTCTTCGTTGCCGAAATCGATGGTTGGCAACCAGTCGATTTCGACCGGGCACTGCAGGGTGGATTCGAACCGGTTTACGATCACCTGTTTCACTTCCTCGCCCGGATTGAGAGAGTAAGGGATGACCTGCAATTCACGGGCGTTGCCGGTGGAAATAGCGAGGAGATGGTCAAAGTAGTGCGGGCAGGTCTCCCGATAGGGGAGATTCCGGAGCAGATGTGAACTGCGGATTCTCCAGAGAACGCCGAGCAGGGTGCGGGGGAGGATGACGAACAGGCCAATGCTGATGGCATACCAGTGGATCCATCGCGCCGCGTTCTCCCCGCTGACTTCGTCTCCTCCGGACTGCCAGTGCATCGCATTGAGTTTTTCGAGCGATGGTAATTGATCTCCGGAGATGGCGACAGCCGGACCGAGGACAAACTGGAGAAACGGGCGTAACTGACTGGAATCTATGATGAAGGTGCTTTCCCACACGGCGCGGTACTCGTTGGCGAGCCCCTTGATGTACATCCCTCCGATGGCAGCGGCAGCGAGAGTCAATGCGACAAAGTGGAGGAGCGATTTGATGCGTGAACCAAGCACGGGGAACTGAAGTTCATACCATCGCCTTTCATACAGCTTCCGGGCAGCTTCGAGCAGTGAAGAATTTTCGGGATCAGCCAGGGTGCGTTTTTCGGGGTCGGAAATGAAGCGCACGCAGGCACTCGTCCAGTAGCCGCTGAACCGAGTGTCTCGATGGCGGAAAAAAAGCACTGCTTCACGAAGGTATGCCATGATGTTCCATGCGAGGATGCCCAGCAGTGGAAACGAGAGAATGTTAATGCGCTTGTCAGGGCCCAGCTCGTTGGTAAGGAAGCCGACGATGGCCGCGACAACGAAAAGGATGCCCGACAGCAGTCCAAGGCGATGTTTGTCCCCGGGGGCGAGCAGCCAGCCGGACATGTCGGGGAACCGTGCGAGAAGACGTGTGATAATGGCCTCTGATCGCTTCGCGAGAAAAGAGTGCTGATCGGCGGAGGAACTGTTCTTTGGCAGAGGGGCTCCGGCGACGGCAGCAGCTTCAGTCCGATCTGAATTGTGAACGGCAACACCCTGTTCGTCGGTTTGCTCGACGGCTTGAACGATAATAATCTTTCTGACCTCCTTGGGCTTCATCCAGTTTCGAAGAGATCAAATGGCAGCGGGTTTGTCGGCAAGTCTACTCACCCGCGTAGGGTCCTGTTCGTAAAAGTGAGCCAGGCCGATGGCGAGGGCGTCAGCGGCATCATGAGGCGGCGTTTCTGTCAGGCCAAGAAGGGCGCGGATCATGAAGGCGACCTGCTGCTTGTCGGCGGCGCCTTTTCCAACGACGGCCTGTTTGACTCGCTTGGGAGCGTATTCAAAAACCTCGAGGCCAAATTCGGCGGCAGAGAGAATGGCGGCTCCGCGGGCGGCTCCCATGGTGATGGCTGTCTTAAAGCTTTGCACATAGATCACACCCTCTACGGCGCATACTTCCGGCTTGTGATTCTGAATGACATCGCGGAGCTGTTCGTGGATGGCAAGAAGGCATCCTGACTGCCGCAGTTTACGCCCATTTTCGATGACGCCGTAGGTGACCACCTTGTAGGTGGGGGTCCTGCCGGTTTTCAGACGCCGTTCGATAACAGCATAGCCCGTGTTTCTCAGGGCGGGGTCAATGGATAGAACTCGCACAGGCTAACGTAACACCGGAATGAGAATGCGGCATCCGCCAGTTTTGGCGCCCGGAGCAATGCGGATCAATTGTCGTAGAGGCGAACGTTGGCGTCACGTCGCAGCTTAAGCAGCCAGGCCTCCAGGTTTTTCTGGCGTTTTTCAATGCTGAGGCGCTTGTCTGCCTCCTCCTCAAGCTTCTCATAGGAGGGGGCAGACTGGCCGACACGTTTTTCAACTTTGAGGATGTGCCAGAAGGGGCCGTCATCGAGAGGAGCACTGGTTTGACCGGGAGGAATTGAATAAGCGGCTTGGGTGAGTCCCTCGTTGAGGGTGCCGCGCCCGATGATCCCCACATAGCCACCCTTGGCGGCAAAGCTGTCTGCGGAATGAGCTTTGGCCAGAGCGTCAAAGTCGGCTCCGGAATTCAGTTTTCCGACGATCTCTTTGAGCAGAGCTTCCTGAGCGTCTAAGGTGGAATCCGGGGTCTGCTTGGGGATAGACATAATACGCAGCTGGACTTTTCCCTCGGAAGCGAACTCACCCTTGATCTCGTTGTATTTTTCCTTTTTCTCCCAGGGAGTGTTTGGAATCGTGTTGCTGCCCGAATTCTGGGATCGAAGTGCTTGAATCGCGATCTGGTCTTTCTGCATGTCGCGAAATTGGGAAATGGTCATGCCGGACTCGTTCAGTTCCTTCACAAACTTATCACGGTCTCCACTGAAGCGCTCTTGAACGAAGCGGGTAACCGATTCGTCCACATACTGCTCTTTGATGTTGCCTCCGAGACGTTCGAATTCGGTTAGAATGAGTTTCCGGTCAATGAGGTCATCGAGGGCGCGTTCTTCCATTTCGCGGATTTCGCGTTCCGCCTGCGCCTTGCTGACCATCCCTTTGTTTCCCATGAGCCAGACGCGGACCTGGGTTTGTACGGCCGCATCGACCATCGACTGGGTGATGGGCTCACCGTTGACGACGGCTCGGATGCTGTTCAGCACGATAGGTTTCGCTTCACCGGTGGTGGCGAATCCAAGGGCGGTCACGGCCACTGCCAGGCAGGGCAACTTTTTCAGAATGCTCATGGGTTTATCAGTGTTGGCAAGCGGCAGGCTCTGCAAAGCAGCCTATAAGTCTAGGACCCAATCTAAAGCAGACTCAAGCCATTCTTCTTCGTTGTCTCCGATTAAACGCGGGAATTTACCGTTTATTTGAATGTATTTCCCGTTTTTCATAAGTTTCAGCTTCCCATCCTTGACCTCAAGGGAACTGCAGCCTTTGAGGGCGGCCCGGACTTTTAACTCCGTGCTTATCAGTAGAAATTCGACTGGAGGCGGAATTCGGCCGAATCGGTCGGCCCAGTTTTCACGCAGAAGCTCGAGGTCTTCGACTCGCGATGCCTCGGCCAGTTCGCGATAAGCCGTGATGCGAAGGCGCGCTTCAGGCATGTAGTCAGCGGGAATGAAAGCAGGTAGGGTGCCCTCAGGGCCTAGGTGATATCGGCCTTCGTTGGTGCTGAGGAACTCGATGTTCATCGAAAGCTCGACTCGACCTGCTGAGGGTTCTCCCTTGAGCTTGGATACGGATTGCTTGAGCAACTGGCAATAGAGATCGAACCCGATGGCCGCGATATGGCCACTCTGCTGAGTGCCGAGCAGATTGCCGGCTCCGCGGATCTCGAGATCGCGCATCGCAATCTTAAATCCAGCCCCGAGCGAAGAGTACTGCTTGATCGCGTTGATTCGTTTTCGTGCGTCTCCAACCGTGAGCATGTCAGGGGGGAGCATTAGGTAGGCGTAAGCCCTGCGATCAGCACGTCCAACTCGACCCCGGATCTGGTAAAGATCAGCGAGCCCGAACCGGTCTGCGCGATCAATGATGATGGTATTGGCGTTGGGGATGTCGACACCGCTTTCGATAATGGTGGTGCAGACCAGAACATCGAATTCGTGACGGATGAAGCGGTTCATGACATCCTCGAGTTCTTCGTCTCCCATCTGCCCGTGGCCGACTTCGACGCGGGCTCCCGGAACGAGCTCCTCAATGCGGCGCTTCATCCCTCGAATCGTTTTGACGCGGTTGTGCAGGAAGAAGACCTGCCCCTGGCGGTTGAGTTCTTTCTCCACGGCGGAGCGAATGATGCGCTCATCGTAGGGGCAGACCGTGGTGGCGACGGGGCGCCGGTTCGGAGGGGGAGTATCAATGACGGACATTTCCCGAACACCCATCATGGAGAGATAGAGAGTTCGGGGAATCGGCGTCGCGGATAAGGTGAGAACGTCGACGAAACGCCACATCTCTTTGAAGCGTTCTTTATGAGTGACGCCGAAGCGTTGTTCTTCATCCACCACCACGAGGCCGAGATCTTTGAATTGAACGTCTTTGGAAATGAGCCGGTGAGTACCCACGACAATGTCGACCCCTCCGGTTGCCAGGTTGGCCAGGGTCTGCCGCTGCTGGGCGGTGGTGCGGTAGCGGCTCAGGGTTTCAATGCGGACAGGGAAATCCGACATGCGCTCCCGGAAGTTCCGAAAATGTTGTTCTGCCAGGACGGTGGTGGGAACCAGGATTGCAACTTGCTTACCTGACATGACCGCCTTGAAAGCGGCCCGAATGGCGACCTCGGTTTTTCCGAATCCAACGTCGCCGCATATGAGACGGTCCATCGGCTTGGGGCGCTCCATGTCCGACTTGGCTTCTTCGATGGCACGAAGCTGGTCCGGGGTTTCTTTGTAGATGAAAGCGTTCTCGAACTCCCATTGCCACTTGTTGTCGGGAGGGTGGGAGAATCCGGAATGTGCTTCCCGCTCGGCCTGGATGGACAACAGGCGGGCGGCGTAGTCCATGATCGAATTCTCCGCATCACGACGGAGTCGGGACCAGCGCTTGTCGCCCAGTTTGGAGAGCTTGGGCGCTTTTTTGCCTGTGCCGATATAGCGCGAGACGAGGTGAGCCTGATCGAGCGGGACGTAGAGCCGGGCCTGCTCGTCGTATTCGATCTCAAGAACTTCTTCGCTGCCGTCGGGCGTCTCCTTGTCCTTGATGCCGCGGAATTTGCCGATCCCGTAATCGATGTGAACGACGAGATCGCCGTAGTTGAACTCCCGCAGACTGCTGACTTGCTGGCTGACCTGCCGCTCGCGGGCGAGGCGGTAGCGGCGCCGGCCCCGCTGATTCTGGTAGCGTCCGAAGATTTCGGCATCGCTGAGGACGGCGAGCTTGGCAGCCGGGATGGTGAAGCCGCGACTGAGAGTGCCTATGACGGGCTTGAGAAATCCGTCGTCCCAGGCGTTCTCAAAAATCAGTTCGGTGAAGCGTTCTTTCTCACCGTCTGAGAAAAAGACCATCAGCACCGTCCACTTTTCTTTCCTCCAGTCCTGGATCTGAGAACTGAACTCGTCGCGGCGGGCTTCCTGGAGAATGAAATCGCCGGCGCCAAACTCTCCCAGCGGATTGTCGAAACAAGCGCCGTCGAAGTTCTCGGCGACGTCAGCGGCTTCGAGTGTTCCACTGGTGATCCGGATGTGGGCCAGCTCGGAGTCACACTCGGCGGCAATGAGTAGATCTCCCGAGTCAATGTAATCAGCGATGCGCCCCGAGTGTTCGAGGTTGGCTTCACTCAGGAGGATCTCGCAGGAGTCCACTTTGCGGATGGATGTCTGCTCATCGACGTCAAATTCACGAACCGACTCGACTTCTTCGTCGAACAATTCGATTCGGACGGGGTGGAGGGCCTGCCATGAAAAAATATCGATGA
>SPKZ01002254.1_pt1 | contig 14383 bp, 10 predicted proteins | sample 2456571 | NCBI WGS metagenome assembly SPKZ01 (sample SAMN11192286, study PRJNA482655) | marine metagenome | biome: ENVO:00000447; feature: ENVO:00000244|ENVO:00000211|ENVO:00000569|ENVO:00002023; material: ENVO:00002151; isolation source: ocean water from marine abyssalpelagic zone ...
GCGCGGTTCGTCCGGACGGCGAGTCTGGCGAGATCGAGGTGCGTGGCGTGACCCTGATGCGCGGCTATCACAAGGTCGATCCCGAGATCGTGCTGGGCCGCGAGGGTTTCTTCGCCACCAACGACGGCGGCTACTTCGACGAGAAGGGCTACCTGCACTGGACCGGCCGACTCGGCGACCTGATCAAGACCGGTGGCGCGAATGTCTCGCCGGCAGAGATCGATCGCCTGCTCGTGCTCTGCCCCGACCTCCACGTGGCTCAAGCCGTCGGCGTCCCCCACCCGACGCTGGGTGAGATCGTGATCGTGTGCGCCGTTCCCGCGCCGGGTGCGCGCCCCACCGAGGCGAGCGTGCGCGCGTTCCTGAAGCCGGATCTGTCCGCTTACAAACTGCCGCGCAGAACCCTTTTCTTCTCGGAAGACGAACTCGAACTCACGACGAACCAGAAGATCCGGGTCGAACCCCTGCGAGAGGCCGCGCTGACGAGACTCACGGCCGAGGGAGCCGAAATTGTCGGGCACCGATACGGAGCCCGAAACGGGACTACCCACACGGAGACAGCATGAGCACCAAGACGAAACCCATCGTGATGATCAGCGCCGACTGCCACGCCGGCCCGCCGGCCGAGACCTATCGCGAGTATCTCGACCCGGGCGTCCACACGGAGTACGACGCCTGGCTCGCTGGCGTCGAAGCCCAGCGTCGACAGCGTCAGAGCCTGTTCGAGAAGAAGTTCTTCGACGACTTCGAATCGGACGAGAAGGGGCTCCGCGGCGCCTGGGATCCCGAGCAGCGGGTGCGAGAGCTCGAGGGCGACGGCACGGTGGCGGAAGTGATCTATCCCGACTCCATCGTCGCGGGTGGCGTCCCGTTCGGCGCGGGAATCGGCATGAACTCGAAGCCGATGGACCCGAAGCTCACCCTGGCGGGCGCCCGCGCGCACAACCGCTGGCTCAAGGATTTGTGCGACGCACACCCCGGCCGCCGGGCGGGTATCGCGGCCATCCCGATCGACGACATCGACATCGCGGTCGAAGAGATCCACTGGGCGCGGGAAGCGCTACCCCAGGGCGGAATCCTGCTCCCCGCCGGAACGGGGGAGCTGCCGCTCTACTTCGATCCGCGCTACGAGCCCATCTGGGAGACCTGCGCGGATCTCGCCCTGCCTGTCAGCTTCCACACCGGCAGCGGACCGCCGGACTACGGGAACTTCCCGTTCTCCCCGATGTTGTACGTCGCCGAGGGGCCGTGGTTCGCCCACCGGCCGCTCACCTTCCTGATGTGGTCGGGCGTGTTCGAGCGCCACCCGAATCTCACCGTCGTGATGGCCGAGCAGGGCTCCGCCTGGGTCGTCCCGACGCTGGCGGGCTGGGACAGCTCGTACCAGCGCCCCATGTTCAAGCACCTGATCGCTGGCCTGCCCCTCAAACCGAGCGAGTACTTCGCGCGCCAGGTGTTCGTCGCGGCGTCGATGCTCAGCCCGGAGGAGTGCAGGATTCGCCACAAGATCGGCGTGGACAAGCTCATGTGGGGCTCGGACTACCCACATCCGGAAGGCACCTGGCCGAACACGAAGCAGAAGCTCCACGAGACGTTTAGCGACGTCCCCGAAGCGGAGGCCCGGGCCATGCTCGGCGACACCGCGGCGGCCGTCTACCGCTTCGACACCGCCGCTCTCGCAGCAGATGCCGCGCGGGTGGGGCCGCTACCGGGCGAGCTCTAGCGCTTGGAATCGACATCGCCCGCGGCATCCGCGCCCGCCACGCAGCAACCGCTCGCCGGTTCCCGAGCTCTCGCGTGGTCGACGATCGGGCTCTACGGCTTTCCGACGATTGCCGTGAACTTCGCGTACATGCTCATCATGGTCATGTACATGAACTTCGCGACCGACGTCCTGCTCATCGCACCCGCGACGATCGGTGCGATCTTCTTCGCTTCGAAAATGTGGGATGCATTCTCCGATCCGGTGGTCGGATTCCTGAGCGACAAGACGCGCTCGCGACTCGGCCGGCGGCGGTCGTGGATGCTCGGTTCCGCTCTGCCAGTGGCTGGCTTCGGGATCATGATGTGGTCCCCACCCGAGGATCTCTCTTCGACCGAGTTGGCGCTCTGGGTGGGCGTGGCGATCTTCGGCTTCTACACGGCCTACACGGCGTTCTACGTGCCGCAGCTCGCGCTCGGAGCGGAGCTTTCTTACGAGGTCAGGGAACGCAATCGGGTGTACGGATCGCGTCAGATCGGAACCGCCGTGGGGTTGCTCCTGGCCTTCACGCTCGGCGCTCCGCTGCTCGAAGACCACGAGACAGCGCGGGGCACCGCCGCCGAGCTGGGTTGGATCATCGGACTCGCCTGCCTGCTGTCGATCTCGATCGCGGCCCTGCTCCTGCCTCGAGAGCCGATCGGCGCCGAGGGACGCGGGGGCCGAAACCTCCTCACCGCGATGCGCGACGTCTGGCGCAACCCCCACGCGCGGATCCTGCTGTTCGTCTTCTTCATCGAGTCGTTCGGCGTCGGCGGCACCAGCGTGATGGCCCCCTACGTCGTCAAGTATGTGATCAAGCTCGAGGGCATTCTCGGGATCGTCCTGCTGGCCTTCGTGGTGCCAACCGCGGTTTCGATTCCCGTCTGGGTGTGGCTCGCCGGGCACTTCGAGCGGCACAAGCTGTGGATGGCCGGCATGACGATGAGCGCAATCGGCTACGCGAGCCTGATCTTCCTCGACGAGGGCCGACTCGGGGTGATGCTCTTCTGCTCGGTGATGTGCGGGACCGGGTCGGGCTGCGGGAGCACCCTCGGGCAGGCGATCAAGGCCGATGTGATCGACTACGACGAGTACGTCACCGGCGAGCGGAAGGAGGGCTCCTACTTCGCGATCTGGGCGTTCATGAGCAAGCTGGCGAGCGGCCTGATGATCGCGCTGGTGGGCTTCGCGCTCTCGTGGGTGGGCTACGCGGAGAACACCGAGCAGCCCGCCTCCACGATCAACGTGATGATCCTGCTCAACGGCGGCATACCCTTCCTGTGCTTCGTCGTCGGCATCGCCGCCTTCACGCGCTTCCGCCTGAACAGCAGCGAGCACCGGCGAGTTCGCGAGGCGATCAGCCAGCGTAATCAGGGGCTCTGAGGCTCTACCCTGTGGGTCCTCAAATGCGTCCGCCGGCTCATCTTCACCTCGTCGGCTGAAGTGGAAACTCCGATCGTCCCGACTGCGACATCACGAACAAGGCTCCTAGAGCCATCTTTGTCGCATCTCTCATTTGTGACGCCTGCCTTCCTAGGAATTGTCGAACCACATCACGATCGGAAGCAGCGCATAGGCTGCGAAGACCGATATTCCGAAGATTACTGTCGCGGCGCGCAGCACCCAGCCCTGAAAACGAAGCCGCTTTGCTTCTGCGATGCTGCACGCTGCTGACTTCCCCAACCGTTGTACCTGCCACCACGAGTAGCCAAGCGCCAGTGCGGTGAAGCCAAACGTTGCGAGCTTGTATTCGGAGAGGGCTACGAGCCACGGAAGCGATGAGGCCATTGAGGCCACGGCCCCTCCAGCACCCAACGCAACCAGTGTTATCGGAAGAGCACAGCAGGTAGTGCCGAGTAGCGTCAACCCGACCGCCGAAAACACGCTGGCTCCGGCGCCCCCGTGTGTATTTTCCGCCTCGTTCTCCATTAGAACGTGATTCCAAGCCCGATGTTGTAATCGGTCCCGTGTCCCACCTGGGTTCCCCACACGTTTTCGTAAACGGGGAACTTCACCTCTGCGCGCAGCATGAGGTTGTTCCAGTACCCGACCAGAACGGGCCCGAGCGAAATCCGCTTTCCGCCGGTCGTGCCCGCCGTGTCGTTTCCGCGGCCTTCGTACCGTGCGGACAGATCGCCCATCACGAAGATTCCCAGGTTGTGCTGGTTGTTGTGATAGGGATGGAGGCCGATATTCACGTCCAGTCCGACTTCGTCACCTCGGTCGATGCCTCGGTCTCCCTCCGTGTTGTGCCAATAGAAGAGGTCGTAGAATTGGTAGAAATCCGTGTTCTCTGCGCTGAACGAGGCGCTGACCCCAACATCCCAGCTGCCGTCTCCCACCGGAAATGCGTCGCTCGTTGAGCCTGTGGGAAAGCGAATGCTCGGCGTCAATCCGAAATTCCCGGTGCTCGATTCACGGTTGTAGTAGTGCTTGAGCTGCAGGCCCAGAATCGAGTCTCCGATCCCACTCCCGGTCTGTCGTACTGGGACGCCGTTCAGGACGGAGACGCGGCTCTGTTCCACCCACGGAATCTTCGCGGTCAGACGCAACTCGCGCTTGAAGGTATAGACCCCCTCGAGCCACGTGGTATTGACCCGGCGCTCACGACCTTGTGGGTTCGGCAACTCAGAGTCCCCATTCAGCGGCTCGTCCGAAAATCGGTGCTCGTTTCGAACTTGAAAGCCCCAGCCGCCTTCCCAGCGAGGGGCCATGTCCATGACAGGCTGGTGTGCACGGCCTGTCGCTGGAACTCCCGACACGAGGAGCAGCGCGATGGCGACGGTTCGGATCCGCGTTCTACCCATCCTCCCTCGCTCGGTCTGAATCGGAGATCAGACGGTCGATCGTCACCTCCACCACGTCGTCCGCACCCAGCTCGGGAATTTGGCTGGCGACCAAACGGGCCTGTAGTGTGACGTTGGCGTTGTCAGAAACGCCCTCGATCTCTCCGCCGACGACCGAGAAGACCTGGCCGCTCTTGGCATCCCGCAGGAGAAGTCTCCCGGCGGATCGTTCCAGTGTTCCTTCGGATCGCAGGTAAAGCGTGATCGGGTCATACCCTGCGTTCTTGATCCGCTGATAGATCTTGCGAAACGGAATCTTCTCGCCGGGCCGCAGAGCGAGCGTGATCCGCAGCGTGTCGATGTCGACCAATACCCCGTCACCAAACTCTGCCTGGTCCAGACAGTCGAGCTTTGACAGGGCCTTCTCTGCGCCATAGGCACAGAACGAGCAGACCATGCCATTCACCTGGACGACGATTCGGTTCTCCTCGAGCACGACGGGGCGGTCGTCGGCGAAAGCTACGTTTGCGACGAGCAGCGTTGCTGCAAGGAGGACCGGTAGTTTCATGCCCTTTCTCCCCTCCTTCCTTCCTGATTGCTGCGTTCATGGATCACGGGGCGACCCACCCGAACCGAAACGCCCAGACGCTTGCAATCCTGTCCCGATGCCCGCCGTGGCAACGCCCGAGACCGCGAATGCGGCAGCTGCGATGCAACACCACGACAGCGCCGTGATGGCTGATCCCACGACGGATCGGACGCTGCATCGCTCATTTTCGGATCCTCTTCCCTTTTTGATCCGCGGTGAGCGAGCGGAGAATCGAGCAGTCGCGGGTCGGCCCCCGGCCCGGACAGCTCTCGGCAACCTCTCGAAGTGCCCGTTTCATTCGCTGAAGAGAGCGGATCTTGTCCGCCAGATCGGCCAATTTCTCTTCCGCGAGCTTCTTGACGTCTCCGGCAGTCGCGTCCGGATCCCGATCGATCGCAATCAGTTCGGAGATCTCCTTCAGCGAGAATCCCAGCTCCTTGGCTCGTTTGATGAACCGCAGATCCAGAACGGCATCCGGTGAATAGTCGCGGTATCCCGAGGGCTGCCGCGCAGGATGCGGAAGCAACCCTTCCCGCTCGTAGAAGCGAACGGCGTCGATGCCGATACCCGCCGCCTTTGCCACTTCACCGATCTTCATGTCTCTCGGACCTCCATCGGGACAACGTACACCCTGGAGTAGGGTCTAGAGTCGAGGGAAGGGGTTCGGGGTTCGTTCGCCCGATCGGTTCGAGCTTTCGTCGAGCGGTTGACGGGTTTGCGTCCCCGTGGGGAGATCCGAGGATCGTTGGCATGCGACTCTTTGCTGATCGCTGACCCTGCAAGCGACAAAGAGGAACACGCGGCGACGCCGAGACGAACAGGGTCACGGAGAGGAGCAAGGGCGCGGAGGAATTTCCGGGACACCTTCGCCACGCTGCCGGATTTCTTCGCAGCGGCCGATCTTTGGCGTGTCCCCAGGACGCCCCGACACGCCCCGAAGATCAACAAGATGTAGTCGATCTAGGATCTTGTCGATCTATCCACCGATCTGGAACATCTCGATCTTCGGCCGCACCGGCGGCGAGGCCGCGTCATCGGCGAGGCGCGGGCGCTCCTCGGAGTAGCGATCCGTCCGCCTTCTCCACACACCAGAAATCAACTCGCGCAGATCGTCGTCGCTCGCGCCGTCGCGCAGCGGCGTGCGGAGATCCACGCCGCTCGCCGCGAAGAGGCACGTGATGAGACGGCCTTCGATGGTGAGGCGCGCGCGGCTGCACGTTCCGCAGAAGGGCTGGCTCACCGAGGAGATGATGCCGATCTCGCCTTCTCCGTCCCTGTAGGAGAAGCGCGTCGCAACCTCGCCCCGATAGTTGGGCAGCGTCGGCTCGAGAGGAAATTCGGCGTCGATGCGGCTGCGGATCTCGTCTGCGGTCACCACCTGGGTGAGATCCCACTGGTTGAGGGTGCCGACGTCCATGAACTCGATGAAGCGGACGATGTGGCCCGTGCCCTTGAACGAGCGCGCGAGGTCGATCACCTGGTCGTCGTTGACGCCGCGCTGCACCACGCAGTTGATCTTGATCGGACGGAGGCCGGCCTTGTCCGCGGCCTCGATGCCTTCGAGCACGCGCTGCGGTCCGAACTTTCGGCCGCTCATACGCTTGAAGGTCTCGTCGTCGTGCGAGTCGAGGCTCACCGTGATGCGCTGGAGGCCCGCGTCGCGCAGGCGCTGCGCCTGGGCGGCGAGGATGTAGCCGTTCGTGGTGAGGGTGAGGTCGCGCAGGCCATCGATCTCGTGGAGGCCTGCAATCAGCCTCGGCAGCTCGTGGCGGAGCAGCGGCTCGCCGCCCGTGATGCGGATCTTCTCGACCCCGAGCTCCACGAAACGCGCCGCCAGCCGCTCGATCTCCTCGAACGTCAGCAGCTGGGGCTTCGGGAGGAATTCGTACTTCTCGCCGTAGACCTCCGCCGGCATGCAGTACGGGCAGCGGAAATTGCAGCGATCGGTGACGGAGATCCGCAGGTCGTGCAGCGGTCGGTCGAGGCGATCGACGCTGGGGGACGGGACGCCGGCGGCGGTCGCGGAAGGGGTTCCAGTCATTCGTTTCTTGGGGTCTCCGAGACGGGCGACCAGGGTACTCCAAACGCCGTTTCCATCGCCCGACCGAGCCGTAGACTCGCGAGAATCCTTCGAATTCCAGTAGGTTGGCGGGGATGCCCGGACCGCTCTGGGCGCTTGACTCCATTGTACAGCACAGGGCCCCGCTAGATTCCCGAAGCCATGAATCGGATCGCGGAGTTCAGCTAGGGTACGTCCGTCGGCGGGTTTGACCCCTGAGGCATCTCGGAGATCCCGCGCGAAAGTTCGCAGACTCGGAGCCCTCGGAGCCCACCGCGATGCCCGGAATCAAGACCACCGAGGCGTGGCGCGCGCTCGACGCCCACCAGCGCGAGATCGCGCCCCTCCACATGCGCGACCTGTTCGCCGCGGAGCCCGATCGCTTCGACCGCTACACGCTGCGCACCGGCTCGCTGCTCCTCGACTTCTCGAAGAACCGCATCACCGACGAAACACTCGCCCTCCTGCGCTCTCTCGCGCGGACGGCGGGTGTCCCCGACGCTGTCGAGCGCATGTTCGCGGGTGAGAAGATCAACACGACGGAAGATCGTGCCGTCCTCCACACGGCATTGCGCAATCGGTCGAACCGCCCCGTCTTCGTCGACGGCAAAGACGTGATGCCGGGGGTGAACGCAGTACTCGAACGGGTAAAGCACTTCAGCGACGCGGTGCGGGACGGCTCGTGGACCGGCTATACGGGAAAGAAGATCACCGACGTCGTGAACATCGGCATTGGCGGCTCCGACCTCGGCCCGATGATGGTCACCGAGGCGCTCCGCCCCTACGCGAAGCGCGACCTCAGCGTGCACTTCGTCTCGAACGTCGACGGCACCCACATCGCCGAGACCCTGCGCGGATGCAGCCGCGAGACGACCCTCTTCCTCGTGGCGTCGAAGACGTTCACCACCCAGGAGACGATGACCAACGCCCACACCGCGCGGCATTGGTTCCTCGAGGCGGCGCGCGACGAGACCCACATCGCCAAGCATTTCGCCGCGCTCTCGACGAACGAGTCCGAGGTCGTGGCGTTCGGAATCGCACCCGGCAACATGTTCGAGTTCTGGGACTGGGTGGGGGGCCGCTACTCGCTCTGGTCCGCCATCGGGACGTCGATCGCGATCGCCATCGGCTTCGAGAACTTCGAGCAGCTCCTCGCCGGGGCCCACGCCATGGACGAACACTTTCGCGCAGCCCCCCTCGAGGAAAACCTTCCCGTCACCCTGGCGCTCCTCGGCATCTGGTACGGAAACTTCTTTGGCGCCGAGAGCTCGGCGATCCTCCCCTACGACCAGTACCTCCGCCGCTTCCCCGCGTACCTGCAGCAGGCAGACATGGAGAGCAACGGCAAGGGCGTGACGAAGAGCGGAAGACGCGTCGAGGTGTCGACCGGTCCGATCATCTGGGGAGAATCGGGCACGAACGGCCAGCACGCCTTCTTCCAGCTCCTCCATCAGGGGACGAAGCTCGTCCCGTGCGACTTCCTCGCGCCGGTGCACAGCCAGAACGAGATCGGCGCGCACCACGAGATCCTGCTGTCGAACTTCTTCTCGCAGACCGAGGCGCTCATGCGGGGAAACACCGAGGCCGAGGTCGCTGCTGAGCTCGAAGCGAATGGCATGACGGGCGAAGCACTCGAGGCGCTGGTTCACCACCGCGTCTTCGCGGGCAACCACCCGACGAACAGCCTCCTCTTCGACCGCCTCGATCCCCACACCCTTGGCGCGCTGATCGCCCTCTACGAGCACAAGATCTTCACTCAGGGCGTGATCTGGGACGTGAACTCGTTCGATCAGTGGGGCGTCGAGCTCGGAAAGCAGCTCGCCCGGGTGATCCAGCCGGAGCTCGCCGACGCCAACCCCGTCACGGGGCACGATGCCTCGACGAACGGCCTGATCAACGAATTCAAGAAGCGCCGCGGTTAACGAGAGAAAACGCTTCTGGGGAAGTCCGTGGCAGAAGCCTGACGGCTTCACCTGCGCAGACTCCTAGCGGCGCTTGCGGATGTACAGATCCGTGATCGTCCCCTCGGCCATCTCCGCCGCGAAGGCGATCGTCTCCGACAAGGTCGGGTGGGGGTGGATCGTGAGGGCGACGTCCTCGGCTTCGGCGCCCATCTCGAGGGCGAGGGTCGCTTCCGCGATGAGGTCGCCCGCGTGGGGACCGACGATGCCGGCGCCAACGAGCCGCCCGCTCTCAGCATCGAAGAGCAGCTTCGTCGCCCCCTCGTCGCGGCCGATCCCGAGCGCGCGTCCGCTCGCCGCCCAGGGGAAGGACGCCTTGCGCACCTCGACACCCTGCTCCTTCGCGTCGGCCTCGGTGAGTCCCATCCACGCGACCTCGGGATCGGTGTAGGCCACCGATGGAATCGCCTTCGCCACGAAGGCCGAAGGGAGCCCCGCGATCACTTCGGCGGCCACTTTGCCCTCGTGGGTTGCCTTGTGGGCGAGCATCGGCGGCCCGGTGACGTCTCCGATGGCGAACACGTGGGGGACGTTCGTGCGCTGCTGCGCGTCGACGCGGATGAATCCGTGCTCGTCGACTTCGACACCCGCCTTCTCGGCAGAGATCGCGGCGCCGTTCGGCGCGCGCCCGACGGAGACGAGCACGCGGTCGAAGCTGTCGGCGACGGGCGCGCCCTCCCCTTCGAAGGACACCTTCATCCCGTCGGATGTCGCTTCGATGCGAGTGACCTTGGTACCGAGGAAGATGTTCTCGTAGCGCTTGTCGATGATCCTGCGAAGCGGCTTGACGAGGTCCGGATCGGCGCCGGTCATGAGGACGTCGAGAAGCTCGACCACCGTGACCTTCGAGCCGAGGGCATGGAACACGGAAGCCATCTCGAGCCCGATGATGCCGCCGCCAATGACGAGCAGCCGACCGGGCACGTCCTCGAGCGCGAGAGCGCCCGTCGAATCCATGATGCGCGGGTCGTCGGGGACGCCCGGCAGTCGCACGGGCTTCGACCCCACCGCGATGACGGCGTTCTCGAACGCCACACGCGTGACCTCGCCCGGACTCTCGGACGACTCGACGTTGACCAGATTCGGCCCGTCGAACGTTGCGGTACCACGCAACACCGTGACCTTGCGGCGCTTCGCGAGACCCGCGAGGCCGCTCGTGAGCTTCTCCACCACCTCCTGCTTGTGGCCACGGATCCGGTCGAGGTCGAAGCTGGGGTCGCCAAAGGCGATCCCGTGCTTCTCCATCGCGCGCACCTCGTTGACGACGTCCGCGAGGTGCAGGAGCGCCTTCGACGGAATGCAGCCGACGTTCAGGCACACCCCGCCGAGGTCGGCGTAGCGCTCGACGAGCACGACGCGCTTCCCCAGGTCGGCTGCGCGAAACGCCGCCGTGTAACCGCCGGGGCCGGCTCCGACCACGACGACTTCCGCGGTGACATCGGCGTCGGGCAACACCGCGACGGGGTGCTCGTCGGCGGGAAGCAGGCCAGACGGCGGTGCGGCGCCGATCCCAGCCGGTCCCGCTGCCGGCGGCACCTCCTTCGCGGTTTCGTTCGCTTCCCCATCCGTCGCGCGAACCTCGTCGACTTCCAGCCGAACGATGACCGCGCCCTCGCTTACCTTCGCGCCGACCTCTACGAGCAGCTCCCGCACCACACCGGCCTGCGGCGACGGAATTTCCATCGTCGCCTTGTCGCTCTCGAGCGTGATGAGCGACTGCTCGACCTCGACCTGATCGCCAATGGCCACGAGCACCTCGATCACGTCGACTTCTTCGAAGTCCCCGATGTCGGGGACGGTTACATCGTGAAGATTGGTCGTCATAGGATGAAGTTGCGGATGTCCATGACGAGCGACTTGAGGCGCGTGGTGAACCTCACGGCATCGGCGCCGTCGATCGCGCGGTGGTCGTAGGAGAGCGAGAGCGGCAGCATCAGCCGCGGGACGAACGCGTCGTGCTGGTAGACGGATTTGATCTGCGAACGCGACACACCGAGGATGGCCACCTCCGGCGCGTTCACGATCGGCGTGAACGCGGTGCCGCCAATGCCGCCGAGGCTCGAGATGCTGATGCTGCCGCCCGAGAGGTCCGCCGGCTTCAGCTTGCGGTCGCGGGCCTTCTGACTCACCACCGCCAACTCTTCGCTGAGCTCGACGAGCCCTTTGCGATCGACATCGCGGATCACGGGAACCACGAGACCGTGCTCGGTGTCCACCGCGACGCCGATGTGGAAGTACTTCTTCAGAATGATCGACTCGCCGTCCGGGGCGAGCGACGCGTTGAACTGGGGAAAGTCGCGCAGCGCCGTGGTGAGGGCCTTCATGAGGAAGACGAGGATCGTGATCTTCGGCTTGCCTTCGCTCGCCGCCATGCCGTGCGAGCGCCGGAACTCCTCGAGGTCGGTGATGTCGGCCTCGTCGAACTGCGTGACGTGAGGAACCGTGATCCACGACCGGTGCAGATTGCGCGCCGACACGCGGCGGATCTTGTTGAGCGCCTGAATCTCGATCTCTCCGAACTTCGAGAAGTCGATCTGAGGCATCTCGGGAACCGAGAAGCCACCGCTCGCGGGCAGCGGCGAGGGGTCGACGAGCGCCGCCTTGACGAAGTCCTGCACGTCCTCCTTCAGGATGCGTCCCTTGCGGCCCGTTCCCGTGACCCGCAGCAGGTCGACGCCGAGTTCGAAGGCGAGGCGCCGCACCGAGGGGCTCGCAAAGGCGATGCGCGCAGGCTGTGCGCGCAGCGTGGCGATAGGGTCCCCTTCGCCCTTCACGGGACGCTCGAGCTCCGCGAGAGGACGCGCCGGCTCGGAGGCCAGGGCGGCGGCGACCGGCGCCGTTTCGGTCCTGCGCTCCACCAGGGCGTCGCTCTCGCTGTCGGCGCTCGCGCCCTCTTTCTCTTCGGCTGCCTGCGTCTCGAGGTCGACGAGCGCCGCGCCCTCGCCAATCTTGTCGCCAACAGCGACGTGGATGTGTTTTACGACGCCCGCGAAGGGCGACGGCAGCTCCATCGTGGCCTTGTCGCTCTCGAGGGTCACGAGGCTCTGCTCGACCTCGACACGCTCGCCCGCCGACACGAGCACCTCGATGATCTCGACCTCGTCGAAATCACCGATGTCGGGAACGAAGACCTTCTCGATCGTCATGGCGTCCCTCTCCGCCCGCGCCTAGATCGTCACCGGTTCGGGTTTCTCGGGATCGATGCCGTACTTCGCAATCGCCTCGGCCACGGTGGAGTTCGGGATCTCGCCCTCTCGCGCCAGGGCGTGGAGCGCCGAAACCGCTACCCAACGGCGGTCGACCTCGAAGAAGGCGCGGAGCTTCTTGCGAACATCGCTGCGCCCGTAGCCGTCGGTGCCGAGCACGGTGTAGCTGTGGGGCACGAAGGGGCGGATCTGGTCGGCGTAGATCTTCATGTAGTCGGTGGCCGCGATCACGGGGCCGCGCCGCGATCCGAGTCCCTGCTCGGCGTAGCTCTGGCGCGGAACCTCGTCGGGATGCAGGCGGTTCCAACGATCGATCGCGAGCCCCTCTCGGCGCAGCTCGTTGAAGCTCGTAACGCTCCAGACATCGGCCGCCACACCGAAATCGTCGGCGAGCATCTCCGCCGCCGCTTCGACCTCGCGCAGAATCGAGCCAGAGCCGAGCAGCTGCACGCGCATCTCTTCGCCGGACGCCTCGTGCAGGAGATACATCCCGCGGATGATCCCCTCCTTGACGCCTTCGGGCATTGGCGGGTGCGAATAGTTCTCGTTCATGACGGTGATGTAGTAGAAGACGCTCTCACCGTCGCAGTACATCCGCTCGAGTCCGTCGTAGAGAATCACCGCGAGCTCGTACGCGTAGGTGGGATCGTACGCCCGGCAGTTCGGCAGGGTCGACGCGAGCAGATGGCTGTGGCCGTCCTGGTGCTGCAGCCCCTCACCGGCCAGCGTGGTGCGCCCCGACGTGCCGCCCATCAGGAAGCCGCGTGCCTGGCTGTCGCCGGCGGCCCAGGCGAGGTCGCCGACACGCTGGAAGCCGAACATCGAGTAGAAGATGAAGAACGGAATCATGTGGACGCCGTGGCACGCATAGGCGGTGCCCGCGGCAATCCACGACGAGATCGAGCCGGCTTCCGAGAGCCCCTCCTGGAGAATCTGACCGCGCTTGTCTTCCTTGTAGTACATGACCTCGTGCGCATCGACGGGGTCGTACAGCTGACCCTTCGCGGCGTAGATCCCGAGCGTGCGGAAGAGGCCCTCCATCCCGAACGTACGGGCCTCGTCCGCCACGATGGGAACGACGCGCGGTCCGACCTCCTTGTCGCGTGTGAGCGCGGTCAGGAGTCGGACGAAGCTCATCGTGGTGGAGATCTCTCGATCCCCGGAGCCTTCGATCTGCGACGAGAAGACGTCGAAGGGCGGAAGCTCGAGCGGTGCAATGGCGCTGGCGCGCACCGGAAGCGATCCGCCCAGGGCCTCTCGGCGCTCGCGCAGATAGACCATCTCCGCGCTGTCTTCGGCGGGCTTGTAGAAGGGGACTTCGTCGAGCCTCTCGTCCGGAATCGGAATCCGATAGCGATCGCGAAATGCCTGTAGCGCCTCCTTCGGCGGCTTCTTCAGCTGATGGGCGATGTTGACGCTCTCCCCCGACTTGCCCAGTCCGTAGCCCTTCACCGTCTTCGCGAGAATCACGGTGGGCTGGCCTTCGTGCTCCATCGCGGCAGCGTACGCGGCGTACACTTTCTGAGGATCGTGACCGCCGCGGTTGAGCCGCCAGATGTCGTCGTCGGTCAGGTTGGCGACCATCTTGCGCAACTCGGGGACCTTCCCGAAGAAGTGTTCGCGGGTGTAGGCTCCGCCCTTGGCCTTGTAGTTCTGGTAGTCGCCATCGAGCGCCTCTTCCATGCGAGCGAGGAGCGCACCCGATTTGTCGCGTGCCAGCAGCGGATCCCAGCCGTCGCCCCAGATCACCTTGATGACGTTCCAGCCCGCGCCTCGGAAGCTCCCCTCGAGCTCCTGGATGATCTTGCTGTTGCCGCGCACCGGACCGTCGAGGCGCTGCAGGTTGCAGTTCACCACGAAGATGAGATTGTCGAGCTCTTCGCGCGCCGCAAGCGAGATGGCGCCGAGCGATTCGGGCTCGTCGGTCTCGCCGTCGCCGAGGAACACCCAGACCTTGCGTCCCGTCGTGTCCACGATTCCGCGCTCGTGGAGGTACTTCATGAACCGGGCCTGGTAGATCCCCATGAGCGGCGACAGCCCC